>Ga0105245_10005753_pt1 | contig 10881 bp, 6 predicted proteins | sample KBSM54metaG_FD_81523 | JGI IMG/M metagenome (GOLD analysis project Ga0105245, IMG submission 81523) | Miscanthus rhizosphere microbial communities from Kellogg Biological Station, Michigan, USA - KBS M5-4 metaG | ecosystem: Host-associated > Plants > Roots > Rhizosphere > Soil | place: Michigan...
CCCAGTTATTGAGGAATGGCCCTTGGCTTAGGCGCTGGTCCCATCGGCCTTGGCGATCGCGGCGATTTTCGTTGTTTTGGGCGGTGCGCTGTCGATCGGCTTGGATTTGCTGCTGGGCTTCTTCAGCGTTGGCGGGTGGTTGGATGCCGCCGGGGGCGCGGCCTTGATCATTTTTAGGCGGTTGGTTTTGGTTGGGGCCGCTGGGGGCGGGTTGGGGTTGGTTGGCGGGTCTGCGGGATTGGTAGGTTGACTGCGGAGTAGCAACAGGGGGAGCGTGCGATGGTGTCGGTGGGGCGGGAGTCGGAGCGGGGGCGGGATTGCGCGCCGGTGCGGGCGCGGCTGGGGCCGGTGCGGCGGGTTTATTTTCGGCGGCGAGCGTCATGCCGTGAATACTCAAAATGCCGGTAATGGCAGTGATGGTTAATCGGTTTTTTAGCGCCATGGTTGAGCTCCTACTTATAAATGCAGCAATTTGCGGGCCTTTTGTCAGGGCCGCACCCAAACGAGCGTTTTTGCGTTATGATGATTCGCCTCTGACGTTTTGGCTCACGTATTAACCATGTTGACCGAGTTTGACGTTATCGTGATCGGAGGCGGCCACGCCGGCGCGGAAGCAGCCTGGGCCGCCTCGCGCCTAGGTGCAAAGACCGCGCTGATTTCACTTGACCCAAGTCGTATAGGCCAAATGTCCTGCAATCCTGCGATTGGCGGATTGGCCAAGGGGCAGATGGTGCGCGAGATCGACGCGCTGGGGGGGTTGATGGGGATTGCGATTGATAACACCGGGATTCAGTTTCGGATGTTGAATCGATCGAAGGGGCCTGCCGTATGGGGCCCGCGGGCGCAGGCGGATAAGTATGCTTATGCGTTGGAGGTGCAGCGGCTACTTTCGATTTGTCCGAATTTGACGATTCTGGCGGGAGAGGTTGCCGAGATTTTGACCGAGAAGAGTGGGGGTCTGGTTGACAGAATTGAAGATGCTGCTGCGCAGCAGGGTCATGGGCGAGATACCCATGCTACAAGGGTCACGGGCGTCGCGCTGGCGGATGGGACGACGCTCCGATGCCTCGCGGTCATTGTGACCACCGGTACATTTCTCCGCGCGCTCATGCATACGGGCGAAACCAAGACCGAAGGCGGGCGAGTAGGCGAAGCCACCGCCAAGGGACTCTCTGGCTGTTTGGCCCGGCTTGGGTTGGAACTGGGACGATTGAAGACCGGGACGCCGCCGCGATTACATCGGGATTCGATTGATTTTACGAGATTTGAAATACAAGAAGGGGATCAGCCGCCCGCGCCATTTTCGTACTTGAACGAATATGCAGTGGATTCAGCAAACGCGGGACAAATAAAAGGGACGGGAGCTCTTATTTCTTCCCTGAAGTCTCGTCCCTGGCGGCCGCCGCTTCGACAGGTCGCTTGTTATCTCTCTGCCACCAACGAAGAGATTCACTCCATCATCCGCGCGAATATTCATCGGGCGCCGATGTATTCGGGACAGATTCAATCGACTGGCCCTCGATACTGCCCTTCCATCGAAGACAAGGTCGTGCGGTTTGCGGATAAGTTGAGTCATCATATTTTTCTTGAGCCTGAGGGGCTTGATACGCCTGAGATTTATTGCAATGGGATCAGCACTTCGCTGCCTGGCGATGTGCAGGAGCAGATCGTGCGGCTGGTGCCGGGGTTGGAGAATGCGAAGATTCTGCGCTATGGGTATGCGGTGGAATATGACATGGTCTGGCCGAAGGAGATTTCTTCGACGCTCCAGACGAAGAAGGTCGCCGGGCTTTTTCTCGCGGGGCAGATCAATGGGACCAGCGGTTATGAGGAAGCTGCGGCACAGGGGATGATGGCGGGGATTAATGCGACACAATACGCGGCTCGCGGCACAGCCAGCTTCGTCCTCGGAAGAGATGAAGCCTACATCGGCGTATTAGTCGATGACCTCGTCACCAAGCCCCCCATCGAGCCTTATCGCATGTTCACCAGCCGGGCGGAGCATCGGCTGCATCTGCGCACGGATAACGCCGATCAGCGATTAACCGAAAAGGGGCGGGAGCTTGGATTGGTTGATGAAGATCGCTGGAATCGCTTTTCGGCGCGGCAGAGCACAATCGATGCAACTATGCAATTGTTGCAGACGCAGCGAATGGAAGGGGCGACCGCGGATGTGTGGCTTAGACGGCCTGACAATAACTGGGCGAGTCTGACGGAGAAGATTCCGGAGTTGGGCGCAATCAGCCCGGCCATCGCTGAACTGATTGAGATCCGTGTGAAGTACGCGCCCTACATCGTGCGGCAGGCGAAGCAGATCGAGCGGTTTTCGAAACTGGAAGAGAAACTGATTCCGACCTGGATCGATTATGCGGGGGTGACGGGGTTACGAAACGAAGCCAAGACGAAGTTTGCGCAGTTTACGCCTCGAAGTCTGGGGCAGGCGCTGCGCATCAGCGGGATCACGCCTGCGGATGTGACGTTGCTGGCGGTGCATTTGGATCGGAGTGCGCCGCGATCACCTCAGAAGGCTTGAGGTTGATCAGCCCTTGAATCCTCGGCGGCGCTGACGGCTATAACGTGACAACGCATCTTCAATAATAGGATAAGCGGCCTTTGGTGGCTGGATGTCGTCCACTTCCACTGCCTTCCCTTCAAGCTGCTTATAGTCCTGGAAAAATCGCCGAAGCATCGTCAGGCGATGAACGGGCATCTCCGCAGCTTCTTTGTAGCTGTTAAATTCCGGATCCTGCGTGGCGACGGCGATGATCTTGTGATCCTTCTTACCGGAATCGATCATGGTCATCAGGCCGATGGTGCGCGCATGAATGATTGTCAGTGGAACGACGGTTTCCTGGCACAGAACCAGGACGTCGAGGGGGTCATCATCCTCAGCCAAAGTCTGCGGAATAAACCCATAATTGGCCGGGTAATAGACAGCCGAATAGAGCACCCGATCGAGCTTGATCAGCCCAGAATTCTTGTCCAATTCATACTTTACGCTCGAACCGAAGGGGATCTCGACGATGGTGTTATATTCCTGAGGAATATTTTCGCCGGGGGTTACATCGTGCCAGGGGTGAATCATGGTGCTCGCTTGGGTAAAGAGTCCTAACGGCTATATCGGTTTTCGGGATTGTACCCTGCGGAATAGGGGATAAAAAATGTCGTAAAGGCGCTAGGCATTTCCATCCATACGACAGACAGTCTGATTTAAAAGGTTGTTATCGGAGTTTGAGGAATTACGTATAAGTTGGCAGAATGCTCAGTGGCATGAAGAGCCAAAATCACATCGCCTCCAAGCCCAGACGGATCGACCTGCATTGCCACAGCATTGCCAGCAGTCTCACGGCCGAAGCGGTCCTTAACGCCATTCATTGCCCGGAATGTTACAGCGACCCGCTGGATGTTTACGCTCAGGCGAAACGGCGCGGAATGGATCTCGTTGCAATTACCGATCATGACACAATTAAAGGAGCCACTTCGATCGGTCATCTTTCCGATGTCATCATCGGCGAAGAGCTGACCTGCTGGTTTCCCGAAGATCAGTGCAAGATGCATGTGCTGGTTTATGGGATCTCAGCCGACGACCATGCGCGCTTGCAGGGGATGGCCAAGGACATTTACGAGGTCGCGCGATTTATCGAAGAGAAGCGAATCGCTCATTCGGTGGCCCATCCGATTTATCGCCAGAACGATAGGCTCGAGCGGTGGCATCTGGAGCGATTGTTGCTTTTGTTCAAGGGGTTTGAATGTTTGAACGGCGCCCATTCGCCGCTTCATCGCGAGGCGTTTGAGCCGCTGCTCGAGTGGCTTAGCGAGCGGGAAATTGAAAAGCTGTCAGCCCGGCATAATCTCGCGCCGCGATGGCCTGTGCCTTGGGTGAAGGCGCGGACGGGGGGCAGTGATGATCATGGTTTGCTCAACGTCGGCCGGACGTGGACGGAGTTTGCCCCGGATGTCGACACGCCTGCGAAGGTGCTCGATGCGCTGCGCGAGGGGACGTGTCGGCCGGGCGGCGAATCGGGATCGAGCGCAAAATTGGCGCACACATTTTACAGCGTGGCAGTGCGGTATTACGGGCGGCACATCATGTCCCCGGGGATGAAGGCGAATCTGACGACGACGCTGCTGCGGGCGATCGTGGGGGAGACGGAAGCGCCGACTAAATTGCAAATGGCGAAGATGGCGCTAAAGGGGAAAATGAAACGGATTGCGAGTGGGATTATTCGGCCATTTTCGCGTCGCAAAAATGAGGAGGATGGGACGAGTTTGCTCAAGGGATTGTTCCTGCGATCGTTCAAAAAGCGGCTTGGCGAACATCCGAAATTGCGCGAGGCGATGGCGGCGGGCTTTCCCCCATTGGGCGAACATGAAGAAATGATGCGGCTGATCAATTGGGTGAATCGCGATGTAGTGCGAGGGATGGCGGCGGCGATCGGGAAATCGATCGACGAAGCGAGTTTCACCGGTTTATTCGAGGCAATCGCAGCCATCCTGGCGCAGCAGTTTGTGCTCGTACCCTATTATTTTTCGCTGTTCCATCAGAATAAAGAACGGCATTTATTGCGGAAGCTGACGGGGCAACTGAAGCCGCCTGGCGAGGATACGCTCAAGGTCGGACTCTTTACCGATACTCTTGACGAAGCCAACGGCGTCGGGCGATTTCTGCGCGATATGGGAGAGCAATCAGCCCGGCTCGGGCGATCGCTCACGATTCATACGTCATCAAGATCGCCGCGATATGAGATGGCCTGCCGCAAAAATTTCACGCCGCTTCTAACGATGCCGCTCCCTTGTTATGCCGAGCTGCAGGTGAGTCTGCCGCCGATACTGGAGATCATGGAATGGGCTGATCAGCAGCAGTTCGACGTGATTCACGTGAGCACTCCCGGGCCAATGGGATTGTGCGGCCTGCTCGTGGCCAAGATGCTGCGCGTCCCGCTGGTAGGGACATATCACACCGATTTTCCAGCCTACGCCGAGAAGCTGACCGGCGACCATCGCATCGCCAACGGCACGCGCGCATTCATTGAATGGTTCTATCGACAACTCGCATCGGTCTTTTCGCGAAGCCGCGCATACGAGCTGAGTCTGCGCGAACTCGGAGTCGAGGGCGACAAGATCGAAACCCTTTCGCCAGGCGTAGATTCCGAAAAATTCTCCCCAGCAAAGCGCGATGATTCACTCTGGCAGCGGCTAGGCGTGAAAGAACCGCGCCGCCTCTTGTGCTGCGGGCGCGTGAGCGTCGAAAAGAATCTCGAAATGCTGGCGGACGCCTTCGAGCAATTGTGCCAAGGCCGGCGCGATGCGGCGCTGGTCGTCGTGGGAGAAGGGCCCCATCTCGAAGCAATGAAATCGCGGCTGACGAAGCTGCCAGTCTATTTTGTAGGCGGACAGCCTGACACAGAACTCGCAACCATCTACGCCTCAAGCGATTTACTCCTTTTCCCATCAATGACCGATACGCTCGGCCAGGTAGTCCTCGAAGCACAAGCCAGCGGTCTCCCCGCACTCGTAAGCACGCGCGGCGGACCTCGCGAACTGGTCGAACACCAGGGAACTGGCCTGGTGATTTCCGGCACCGACGTTCGAGCATGGGCCGCAGCCATCGGCAAACTGCTAAATGACGAACCAAGGCGCGCCCGAATGGCCACCGCCGCTGCCGAGCGAATGTCGCGATATTCCCTGCGAAAGACCTTCGACCAATTCTGGGAAAAACATCTGCGAGCGGCGGGGGAAGAATCGATCGAACACGCCGAAATCGTGGATCGAGAACATCGAACATCCGACATCGAACATTAAACATCGAAAATGCTGGAGCTATCGAACATCCACAAGCGGTTCGGCGAATTAACCGCGCTCGATGGCGTCTCCATCCGCCTCGCCGACGCGCGCGTGCATGGACTCTTGGGCGAAAACGGCGCAGGCAAGTCCACCCTGATGAACATAGCCTACGGCCTAATCCGCCCCGACACCGGCCGGCTAATCGTCAACAGCCAAGACCTCAAATTCACCTCCCCCGCTGCAGCCATCGCCGCCGGCATCGGCATGGTGCATCAGCATTTCATGCTCGCCGGCGCAATGAGCGTGCTCGATAACGTGCTCCTCGGCGACCGGCGAATCGGGCAAGTTCTGAATCGCCGAACCGAAGCAGAAAAACTCACCGCCCTGGCCGATCGACTAGGCCTAGCCGTAGACCCCTGGGCCCGCGTCGAACGCCTGTCCGTAGGCCAGCAACAACGCGTAGAAATCCTCAAAGCGCTCTGGCGCGATGTCCGCGTGCTAATCCTCGATGAACCCACCGCCGTCCTCACGCCCGCCGAATCCGAACAGCTTTTCGGCGCTGTCGAACGCCTCCGCAACGAAGGCCGAAGCATAGTCTTCATCAGCCACAAACTAGGTGAGGTCAAACGCATCTGCGACGATCTAACAGTCCTCCGCCGCGGTCGCGTCGCATGGAAAGGGCTCGCAAAAGAAGTATCCACCGAAGAACTCGCGCATCACATGGTAGGAAAAGATGTGGAACTCTTAACCCCGTCACACCGCACCCAACTCAACACCCCAAAGAATCCGCCCCCCACGCCGACCCTTGCGGGTTCGGATTCTTCCTCCGCCTTATCGCTTCAAAAGGTAAATGCCACCGGTCTGCAAGAAATCTGCTTCAACATCGCCCCAGGAGAAATTCTCGGCATCGCAGGTGTAGATGGCAACGGTCAACAGGAACTGGCAGAAGTAGTAGTCGGCCTCCGACGAATCACCAGCGGCCGCGTAACGTTACACAATCGCGACATCTCCCCCCTCACTTTCAAATCCCGCCTCGCACTAGGCATCGCCCACATTCCCAACGATCGCAAACGCGAAGCCCTCGTCCCCGCCATGTCAGTAACCGAAAACATCGCCCTAAAACGCCACGACCACCCTCCCTTCTCCCAAACCGGCGTAATCAACTGGTCCGCCGCCGCCAATATCGCGCAAAAACTCCGCAATCAATTCGACATCCGCACGACCTCCGTAGATACCCCAGTAACCACCCTAAGCGGCGGCAACCAGCAAAAAGTAGTGCTCGCCCGCGAACTGGGAATGAACGCCCCAAAACTGATCGTAGCCATGAACCCCGTGCGAGGCCTCGACATCGCCGCCACCCATTTCGTCTACCAACAACTCCAACACCGCCGCGCCGCCGGCGCAGCAATCCTGCTAATCAGCAGCGAAGTAGACGAACTCCTCTCCCTCTGCGATCGAATCGCCGTACTCTACAGCGGAAGGTTGACGATGACAGATTTCCCCAAAACCGGGCGAGATGAAATCGGACAACTTATGGCCGGGATCGACAACGGACGGAAAGACAAATGAACGAACTTTCCGCCACCACGCCAGAATCTTCACCAAGCCAAATCGCGCGAATGCTCGCAGCATTCGCAGGCTCCCTCGCCGCGATCATCATCTGCATCGCCCTCACCGCAATCACCCTGGCCGCCCTCCCTTCCACCGGCGATGAACCCCACTCCTTCCACCAATCCATCCAAATCATCGCCCAAACCCTCTGGCAAAAAGTCCTCCTCCCGCGCCCCCCCTCCATGGAAACCGGCTACCGCAACTGGATCCTCACCCTTCAATCCGCCACGCCCATCCTCCTCACCGGCCTCGCGATCGCCGCTGCGTTTCGCGCCAATGCGCTGAACATCGGCACGCAAGGCCAATACGTCATGGGCGCAATCGCCACCACGGCCATCGGCGTCTCATTCCACGCCCCAGCCCTCATCACTCTTCCCGTCCATCTCGCGGCCGCGATGGTCGCCGGCGCGCTCTTCGCCACCATCGCCGCCGCGCTGGATCGCTGGCGAAATGTCCCCGTCGTTCTCAGCACGCTCCTTCTCAATTTCGTCGCGATGGAATTTTTGCGCTATTTGTTGCAAGGCCCGATGCGCGCCGTCGCCGAGGATGGCCGGGCGCTCGATCCGCAAAGCGCCGAACTTTTACCCGCCGCCCAGTTACCCGAGTTTTTCGCCGCCACACCAGGTCAGGGCCTCAGTCTCGGTTTCTTCATCGCCCTCGCCGCCGCCGCGGTCCTCGCCTTCATCCTAAACAAAACCACCTTCGGCTTTCGCCTTCGCGTCCTGGGCCAAAACCCCATCGCCGCGAGATTCGCCGGCATCAACACCGCCCGCGTCTCTCTCGCCACCCTCGCCCTCTCCGGCGCACTCGCAGGACTGGCAGGCGGCGTCCGCATCGCCGGCGTGGCGCAATACCAACTCTATCCCGACGTCGGCATGGATGGGATCGGTTTCACAGGCATAGCCGTAGCCCTCCTAGGCCGCCTCTCCCCCCTGGGCGTAGCCTTCTCCGCCCTGTTCTTCGGCCTGCTAAGCACAATGTTCAAAGCCCTCGAACGCTCCCCCCTCGAAATTCACAACGTAGCCGCCCAGGGCGTACAAGGCGCACTAGTCATCGCCGTCCTCGTCGTAACCAGCCCCCAATGGACCCTTAGTTTAAAGGCGAGACTTGGCCGTAGGAATCAGTCTGCACCTTAAGCCTTCTACCGAAGAAATCGTCATTCTGAGCGAGCGACTGCGAGGGAAGAATCTGGCATCGAAGTCTTTAGCCAGATTCCTCCGGCCGCTACCGCGTCCGTCGGAATGACGTTCCCTGTGGTTTGCAGCAGATCACGGTAATCTGAACCCTCTCCCCCCATTCAAAACATTTCTAAGACTTATAACGCATTTTCCTCCCACCAACCCCAAACCTTTCATACAATACCATTATGAAACGAGGCCACCAGACAATCTCGTTCTATCTCCCCGCCCTTCTAACCTTCATCGCATTCCTCGCCCCACCCGCGCGAGCCCAGGCGGTCATCTCCCCCAGCCCAACTGCCGCTGCGGTTGTCCGCCTCGAAGGAAAAATCGACGACTACAACCGCGACAGCTTCTTCAACCACTTCAAACAAGCCAAAGCCACCGGCGCGAAAGTCATCATCATCGATCTCGATACCTATGGCGGTCTCGTAACCTCAGGCCTCGACATCTCCCGTTTCCTCAAGTCGCAAAATCAAAACGAAATCCACACCATCGCCTACGTCAGCGATAAAGCCATCTCCGCCGGCGCGATGATCGCCATGGCCTGCGATGAAATCGTCATGGCCTCCAGCGCGCAACTCGGCGATTGCGCTCCCATCTCCATCAAAGACGACGGCGGCCTCGAATCCATGGGCGACACCGAGCGCGAAAAACACGAAAGCCCCATCCGCTCAGAATTCCTCGACAGCGCCAAACGCAATCACCACGATCCGCTCCTCGCCCAATCAATGGTCACAATGAAAGTAGTCGTCCGATGGGCGCAAGGCCCCAATGGCGAGCGTCGCTTCGTCGATGACAAAGGCTTTGAAGAGCTAAGCAAACAAGGCTGGACCGAAGTCAAAGACCCCGAATTCACCACCCCTCTCGATTCCGCCTCCACCCTTCTAACCGTAAGCGGCACCATGGCCGTCAAGCTGGGCCTCGCCAGCGCCCAGCAATCATCAATCGAATCCCTGGCCCAATCACGCAACTACAACATCATCGCCACCTACGCTCCAAGCCCCGGCGACAAAATCATCGAATGGCTCAACAACCCCATCGTCCGCATGATCCTAATCGTCCTCTTGATCATGTGCGTCTACGCCGCCCTTCACGCCCCAGGCCACGGTTTCGCCGAAGTGCTCGCCATGATCTCGCTAACGATTCTAGTAGGCGTGCCACTCCTCACCGGCTACGCCCAATGGTGGGAAATCCTGGTCATCCTCACCGGCATCGCATTGCTCGCCCTGGAAATCTTCGTAGTCCCCGGTTTTGGCTTTACCGGCATCAGCGGCATCGTCCTGATCCTCTTTGGCCTGGTCATGACCTTCGTCGGCAAAGAACCCGCCGGCCCAGGCGTCCTCCCTCAACTTCAAGGCACCTGGACCAGCATCCGAAGCGGCCTGGCAATGGTCGGCACCGCCATGGTCAGCTCCTTCATCCTCTCCATCTGGTTCCGCCGATTTCTCCCGAAGCTTCCCTACTTCAACCGCCTGATCCTCACAGCCACCACCGGCAATATCGATCATTCCCCAGCCTCTTCCATCCCCGCCCAGGCCTCCTCCAATTTCAGACCCATCGTCGGCGCGCTCGGCGAAGCGCTCAGCGAACTAAAACCAGGCGGCTCCGCCACCTTCTACGACTCCGCCATCGCCGACGTGCGCGTCTTCTCCGTCATCAGCGGCGCAGGCTACATAGCCAAGGGAAGCAAAGTCGTCGTGCTGGACAACCGCGACAATCGCATTATCGTGCGCCCTGAATTAGACGCCTGATCATCCTACACGCAATAAAGATGGTGGGCTTAGCCCACCCTACTAAGGAACGCAATCATGAACATCCTCGCTGACATCGAAAAAGGAACCATCATCTGGATCGTGGTCATCGTCATCGCCCTGATCGCCTTCGCGATCATGTTCAACTTCATCGGCCTGTACGTCCGCGCCATGGTCTCGGGCGCACACGTCACCTTCGCCGACCTCATCGGCATGAAGATCCGAAACGTAAACCCCACCGTCATCGTCAACAGCCGCGTCCAGGCCATGCGGGCAGGCCTCCGCGTCTCCAGCAGCGAAATGGAATCCCACGTCCTGGCCGGCGGAAATGTCATGCGCGTCATCAACGCCATGATCGCCGCCAATAAAGCGAACATCGATCTCCCCTGGAACGTCGCCACCGCCATCGACCTCGCCGGGCGAAATATCCTCGAAGCCGTGCAGACCAGCGTCAACCCCAAAGTCATCGACGTCCCCAGCAGCACCCTCGGCCAGACCACTATCGACGGCGTCGCCCAGGACGGCATCCAGCTCCGCGTCAAAGCCCGCGTCAC
>Ga0105245_10005754_pt1 | contig 10881 bp, 8 predicted proteins | sample KBSM54metaG_FD_81523 | JGI IMG/M metagenome (GOLD analysis project Ga0105245, IMG submission 81523) | Miscanthus rhizosphere microbial communities from Kellogg Biological Station, Michigan, USA - KBS M5-4 metaG | ecosystem: Host-associated > Plants > Roots > Rhizosphere > Soil | place: Michigan...
GCGGCAAACGCCGCCGGCATGTCGGCAAGAAATGGAGACATCGCTCCGTCGATTCCGGACGCTTGAAACTCGGACTCCAGCTGCGGGTAGGCTATCGGTCCGGTTTGATGGATCAGCCGCACCGCGCCCGGTTCCCAGAGTTTCCAGCTTTCCTGCGCCGCACGATTGAGCGTCCGGGAACCCTGACTGCCGCCGGTGATCAGCACCGTCAGCTGGCCGCCGCGCGGCTTGGGCGGGATGGCGAAAAACTCGCCGCGAACGGGCAATCCAGTGACCTCGGCGACTTCTGGCGGAAACCACTTCGCGGTCTCGGGGAAACTCAGCAGGGCGCGCGCCACAAACCGGGCCAGTTTGCGATGCGTGAACCCAGGTATCGCATTCGGCTCCATAACGATCACGGGCAATCGTTTCCATAGGGCCGCCAGCAGAACCGGACCGGCCACGAATCCTCCCGTGGAAAACACCGCGGCAGGGCGATCCCGATCGAGCATACGGGAAACCTGCCAGACGCTCCAGGGGAGTTCGGCCAGGGTGAGGAGAGTTTGCCGCAATCCTACGCGCATCAGGCCGCCAATTTCGATCCATTCGATGGGAAAGCCGTCCGCCGGTACAAGCTTTGCTTCCAAACCGCCGCGGGTTCCGATGAAGCGAACTGCGTGCCCCCGTGCGCGCAATTCTCGCGCCACGGCCAAGGCCGGCATCACGTGCCCGCCCGTGCCTCCACCGGCCATTACAAAGCTCGAACTCATCCTGCATGTTCGCTTACGGTCATCCTTCGTGCTCGCTTACGCTCAGGAGCATACCCAGGCAAGTCAGCGTGCTCAACAAAGAGCTGCCGCCGAGGCTGATCATGGGCAAGGGAAATCCTTTGGTGGGACCCATATCCAGTACGACGCTGATGTTTATGAACGCCTGGACGACGATCGCCACCGTCACCCCGAGAGCCAGGTATTTGCCGAAGTCATCGCGAGCCAGAACAAATAAGCGCACGCCTCGCCATAAAATTACCAGGAATCCGGCCAGTACCGCGGTAGCGCCCCATAAGCCCAGTTCTTCTCCGATGGTTGCGTAAATAAAATCGCTATCGGCCTCTGGAAGGAACATCAACTTCTGCTTGCCCTGGGTGAGCCCGACGCCCAGGACGCCTCCGGTTCCCACGGCGATCTTGGACTGCAGCGGCTGATAGCCCGCGTCGCGAACGGAGGTGGACCGCTGGATCCAGGCGCGCAGATGCCCGCCGGTGTCGAGCATTTCGATCTTGGTGTAGTTGGGATCCACGTAAGAAATCACACGCTGCAAGCGGTAGGGACTCGATATCACGGCGACGACGCACAGCGCCACGGCGACCAGCCCCGCGCGCAGCATGTATTTTTTCTCCAGGCCCGCGACAAAGAAAACTACGCCCGCGGTGATCACCGGGACAAGCGCGGTACCCAGGTCGGCCACCACCACCAGCGACGCCAGCATCGCCACGGCCACAAAAGCTTGCTGCAGCGTGCGCCGGTCATTAATCACGCGCGCACGACGATCCAGGAAGTAGGCCAAAAAAATAATCAGCGCCGGCTTGGCGAATTCGGACGGCTGAAACGATCCGAGCCCGGCGAAACGGAACCAGCGGTGGCGCGTTCCGAAGAAATACACCATAACCAGGAGTCCGAGCACGATTCCCAAGCCCGAGAACGCCCAAGCCGGCGTATTCAGCCGCCGGTAATCCATGCGCTTGAAATACATCAAGGCGAAGAACGAGACCAAAGCCCAGCCCAGTTGGCGCACCGCGAAGTAATATGGCGCGACGCCGTTGCGAATCTCGGCGATGGCGCTGGACGCGCTGTAGACCATCACCAGGCCGAAGGCGACCATCGCCAGGATCGTCAGAAATAGAATCCAGTCCGTCTTCAATCGCGCCATCAGCTTGCTCCCAATTGATGTACCAGACGCTTGAATTCTCTGCCGCGATGCTCAAAATTCTCGAACTGGTCGAAGCTGGCGCAGGCGGGGGCTAGCAAAACAGTTTCGCCGGATCGCGCCGATGCGCGAGCGTGACGAATGGCGCGTTCCAGCGTTTCGCACTTCACCGTTGGGACATCTCCACGCAGCTGTTCTTCGATCTTATCCGCCGCTGCGCCGATTAACAAGACTTCGCGCGCTTTTTCTTTAAGGATCGCGGCCAGAGGATGATAATCGCTGTTCTTGTCCTTGCCGCCCAGGATCACCCACAATCCGCCCTCGAACGCAGCCAGAGCTTTGAGCGTGGCATCCACGTTGGTGGCTTTGGAATCGTTGTACCAGGAGACGCCGTCGAGCTCACGCACAAATTCCAGACGATGCTCGACGCCGGGGAAACTCATGACCGCGGATCGGATCTGTTCGTGCGTCGCGCCGGCCAGCCGCGCCATGATGGCAGCGGCCATCGTATTTTCGATGTTGTGTGCGCCGCGCAGCGGGACCTCATCCGCTGGCATGAGCGTGTCGCCGTCAAGCATGATGATGTCCCGGCGTCGCGCGCCTGTCATCAGCGAGGAGTGAGCGAGCCAGGCACCGTGCGCAATTTCGCCCGTCGAGCTGAAGAACATGGCTTTTGCGGCTGTGCCCTCCGCGTAGCCCTTCGTCACAGGATCATCCGCGTTCAGAACGGCGAAATCCTCGGAACGCTGGTTTTCGAACAGCCGGCCTTTGGCGGCAGCGTATTTCTCGAACGTATAGTGCCGATCCAGATGGTCGGGAGTCACGTTCAGGGCCGCACCAATATGGGCCCGAAACGTAGAGATCGTTTCCAGCTGGAAACTGGAAAGCTCCAGAACGTTCCATTGCCCTGGACGCGAAATTTTCACCATGGACGCCGGCGGCGTGCCGATGTTGCCGCCCACTTGCACCGGGATGCCGCTGGCCGCGAGAATGTGGCCGGTCATGGCCGTCGTCGTGGTCTTTCCGTTCGAACCGGTGATGCCGATGATCTCGCCTTTGAGGAACCAGCTGGCGAGCTCCAGATCGCCGACGACGGGAACGCCACGGCGCCGAATGGGCTCCAGCAAATCCAGGTCCGCAGGCACCCCGGGCGAGAGCACCACCAGATCCGCTCCTTCAAAGGAAGCAGACTCTTGCGCCTGGACCACCATGCCCAGCTCTTTCAGCCTGGAGTCTGTCCCGGGTGTTTGATCTACGGCCGTCACCTTGGCTCCCTGCACTATCAACAACTCCACCGCAGCGATGCCGCTGCGTGCCATCCCGACAACTACAACGTGCGCCCCCGCCACTTTCATCGCTGCATTTCTCATCGCAACTTCAACGTAGTCAGCGCGAACAGCGCCATCACCAATCCCGCGACCCAGAAACGCACGATTACCTTGGATTCCGCCCATCCCAACTGTTCGAAATGATGATGCAGCGGAGCCATCTTGAAAACCCGCTTGCCACGCAGTTTGAAGCTGCCCACCTGGATGATCACCGAGAGAGCCTCCACCACGTAGACTCCCCCGATGAAGAGGAGCAGCAGCTCCTGCTTCAAAAGGACGGCCACGGTCGCCAGGCCTCCGCCCAGAGCCAGCGAGCCGACATCTCCCATGAATATGTCCGCCGGGTGCGCGTTGTACCAAAGAAAACCCAGCGATGCGCCGGTCATCGCACCGCAGAAGATCGTCAACTCGGAGGCCCCAGGAGTGCGCGCCAGATCCAGATACTTCGCCAGATCCGCATTGCCCGACAAGAAGGACAGCACGGTCATGGCCCCGGCCGCGATCAGCATTAGTCCTATGGCGAGCCCGTCCAGACCGTCGGTCAGGTTCACGGCGTTTGACGCTCCCGCCAACACCGACGCCACGAACGCGAAGAAGAAACTAAACGCCAGCGGAAAGGTCCAGGGATTCCCCAGCCAGGCGTGAATCAGCAGATCCGGCTTGAAATCCTTAAAGAACGGCACATTGATTTCGGTGGAGTACAGCTTGCTGGCGTTCATGCCCAGCAACAGAACGCCGACCAGCATGGCAGCCAGCAATTCCAGCATGAGCTTCTGGCGCGCGGTCAAACCCAGGTTTCGTTTGCGCTTTACCTTGGTGTAATCGTCCCAAAATCCGATCGCTCCGAAACTTATCAGACTGGCGATCGCCACCCACACCGCGGGCACTCGCAGGTTGGCCCATAGAAGGGTCGAAATCACAATCGAGGCGACGATCAGGAGCCCGCCCATGGTCGGGGTGCCGGCCTTCTTCAGATGCGATTGCGGACCGTCCTGGCGGATATGCTGGGCGACCTGGAACTGCCGCATGCGCGCGATAAACCAGGGCCCCAGCACCAGCAGGATGAGAAAGGCCGTTATGCTCGCCATGGCCGTTCGGAACGTGGAGTATTGAAAAATACGAAACGGCGAAAAAAGATGAAACAGGCGTTCGTATCCGAGCCAGAAGAACATGGATCAGCCTCCTCCTGCTTCCTGAGAGGCAAGAAACTGCTGCAAAGCCAGCTCCACGTGAACGCCGCGGGAGCCTTTGAACAAAACGGCGTCTCCGGCTCGGGCGAGCGAACGCACCAATTGACCGGCTGGGACAGGATCGTCGAAAAAAAATGCGGCGTCGGCCCGGAGGCCGGATCGCTTGGCGGCGTCCAACATGTAACAAGCCGCGCCGCTTAATCCGACGAGCACGTCTATTCCGCACTCCGCTGCGTAGTTGCCTACCTCGCGGTGTAGCGGCTCAGCCCAGCGGCCGAGTTCGAGCATCTCCCCCAGAACGGCGATACGGCGCCGAGCCGGTGTATCGCGCAACACGCTGAGCATGGCGCGAACCGCGTCTGGATTGGAGTTGTAGCAATCGTCAAAAACAAGAATTCCCTGGTGGCGGAAGCGCTGCCCCCGCATCTTGCCAGGCTGAATCTTCCGGACGCGTTCGGTAAGGCGATCCGGAGCGATTTCAAAGATCTTTGCCACGGCCATGCCGGCCAGAAGGTTCGAGACACTGTGACGGCCGGTCAGTGAACTTTCGAATGGAACTTTGCCAACCCGAAACGCAACGCCGTCTTCCGAGAAGTGGATGTCTTCGGCGCGCACGCTGGCACTGGGCGATTCTCCGAAGGTCACCACGGGTCCGGAATGCACCTGCGCAAATGCAGCTACCCGCGGGTCATCCGCATTCAATACTGCCGTCCCGCGGGGAGGCAGCGCTTCGATCAATTCGCGTTTCGCTGCGGCGACGCCGTCGATCGAAGCGAAACTTTCCATATGCGCGTATCCGACATTCGTCACCACGCCGACGTGGGGACGTGCGATTTCCGCCAGCGCTCGGATCTCTCCGGCGTGATTCATTCCCATTTCGAGAACCGCGACTTCAGCTTCGTCGGCGACGCGTAGCAGAGACAGCGGCAGGCCCACGTGGTTGTTGAAGTTCCCCTCAGTCTTGGCGGTTTTGAGGCCTTCCGACAACATCTCTGCGATCACATCCTTAGTAGTAGTTTTCCCGGCACTTCCGGTGACGCCGACCACCTGTCCGGCCCACTCCCGGCGAGCTGCCGCCGCTACGGCTTGCAGCGCAGCCAGCGAGTCCTCGACTTTCAAAATGGGCCCTGCACCCGCGACTTCACGATCCAGTTCACGATCCACTTCACGTTCCACGACGACACCAACCGCACCTTTCCCTAAAACTTGCGCGACGTAGGCGTGACCGTCATGAGTCGGACCGCGCAAGGCGAAGAACAAATCGCCCGGCTTCAGCGTCCGGGAATCGATACTCCAACCGGTTACTTCCGCATCCGTCTCGATCGCCAGCCCCAACTGCGCCGCTACCCACTTCAGCGGCTTTTTCATCCTTGGTACCCAAATGATCGAAGAATCTCGCGCGCCGTTTCGCGATCGTCAAAATGAATGGTTCGATCCTTCAGGATTTGATATGTCTCGTGTCCCTTACCGGCCAGCAGGACCACGTCGCCCGGCTGCGCGCGCTCCATCGCAATCTGGATCGCCTTGGCTCGATCGGGTTCGGCAACGTAGGGCGTATCGAAGCGGCCCAATCCCACCAGGGCGTCGTTGATGATCGCCAGCGGGTCTTCCGAGCGCGGATTGTCAGATGTCAGAACCACAAAATCGCTCAGTTCGGCGGCGGCCATGCCCATCAAGGGGCGCTTGGTGCGATCGCGGTCGCCTCCGCAGCCAAAGAGCGTGATTACCTTGGCCTTAGACAGACTGCGGGCCGTCTGGATCGCGTTTCGCAGCGCGTCGTCGGTGTGGGCATAGTCCACCGCGACGAGGAACGATTGCCCTTGATCCACGGGTTCGAACCGCCCGGGAACAGCCCGGCAGGCCGGAATCGCACTGGCGATGGCGTCCAAATCCAGGCCGTAGCTCAAGCCGGCACCGATCGCGGCCAGGATATTCGATACGTTCACCCGGCCCAGCAGCGGAGATTCGACGCTCGCGCGGCGGCCGTTCCACCTCACCTCGAAACGCAAACCGCTGAACCCGGACACGATATTCTCCGCCCGCAATCCGGCTTCGGCGGCGATGCCGTACCAGATGGTGCGAGGGCCGGGATGGTCCGGCGTCATAGTTTTAGACACCGGATCGTCTGCATTCAGCACGGCCCACTGCGGCGCGGGCGGACCCAGAAACAGCCGGCGTTTGGCGGCTCCGTATTCTTCCATGGTGCCGTGAAAGTCCAGATGATCGCGGGTAAGGTTGGTGAAAACCGCCGTGTGGAAATGAAATCCGTAGACGCGGCCGAGCGCCAACGCATGCGAGGAGACTTCGGAAATGAGATGGGTGCCGCCGCGCATTTCCAACTCCGCCGCGAAACGCATCACGTCCAGGGACTCAGGCGTCGTGTTCGGCGACGGCCTGATTTCGCCCGCCAGCCGATATTCGATGGTTCCGAGCAGTCCAGTGATCTTTCCGGACGCCCGTAAGATCGCCTCGATCAGATATGCTGTGGTGGTTTTACCGTTGGTGCCCGTGATCCCGGTGAACGAAACGCGCTCATCGGGATGCTGGTAGAAGTTTGCAGAAGCGGCGGCCAGAGCGTGCCTGCCGTGTTCGACTTCAATCCACGTGGAAGGGTTTCCGGTAAAGTCCGCAGGCCTAGGCAGCTCGCTCACTACCGCCAGAGCCCCAAGCTCCAGAGCATTCTGGGCAAAGCGGCGGCCATCGACGCGGGAACCTGGAAACGCAAAAAACACAAAACCCTTCTCGACGCGGCGCGAATCGTATTCGAGCCCCGTCACTTCCTGATGGGCGAGAGCCGGAGCGAGCGCCTCGCGGAGCGCTACCCCCGCCAGCAGCTCGCTGAGTTTCATCGCCCGAATTGAACCCGAACCAGTGCGTGCGGACGCAGAGGCGTCCCGGGAGGCGGATCCTGGCTACGCGCCAGCCCCTCTCCGTGCGTCTCTACAGGGAAACCAGCGGCCATCGACTCCTCCAGCACGAATCGCACGGACTTTCCGATGAAATCCGGTGTGCGCCCGCCGCCCGGCCGTTGGGCATTGGCGGTCAGGACCGGCTGCGACTCCCCGTTGAAAAAAGGCCGCCGGTCCGATGAGGAAGCTTCAGCCGAAGCCGAGGCGCCCTCCCGAACCGGCGGCGGAGTGACGGAGGATACAGATCGTTGTCCAGGCTGGGCGAATAAGCCCGCCCTAGTGGAGAAATCACGAGTTAAATCGTTGGGCGAATCGCCCGAACGCGCGACCTTGGTCTCGCCCTCGGGAAGATCCTTGGGTACATCCAGCATGCGCAGCGCATCCATCGCGACTTCGCGGAAAACCGGCGCTGCTACGGGCCCGCCGTAACCGGCTGAGCCGCCACTGGTGTGGTTCAGAGTCACGGCGATCACGATTTGCGGATTCGCCACGGGAGCGAAACCCAGGAAACTGGCGTTGTAATTGTGGGTATAGATGTGCGCTTTGGCGTCGTAGATCTGGGCCGAACCTGTTTTTCCGCCTGACGTGTAGCCTTTCAGGTTCGCGAGCCCGCGGCCGGTGCCGCGCAAGACCACGCCTTCCATCATCTGGCGCATGGTGATGGCCGTCTCCGGCCGCAGTACCCGGACTGGCTGCTCAGGAGCGATGCGCTGCAGCGGCTGCCCCGGCTTCTGACGGGCGATCACCAGCCGCGGCTTCACCTTAAGCCCGCCATTGGCGATCACAGCGCCGGCCACGGCAAGCTGCAAAGAAGTCACGCTGACTTCGTGTCCCATGGCCAGGGATCCGATGGAGGTGGCCATCCACTGGTTGACGTCGCGCAGATTGCCACCCGATTCTCCGGCCAACTCGATCCCGGTTTTCTGCCCGAACCCAAACAGCCTTTGATACTTGTAGAGCGGACGTTCGCCGGTTTTGAGGGCGATCTGGATGGCTCCGATGTTGCTCGATTTCGCCAGCACGTCGGCCATGCTGAGGACGGAGTAGCGATGCGTATCGTGAATCACGCGGCCGTACAGGTTGATCACTCCGTTGCCGCAATTGAACAACGAATCCGGCGTCAAACTGGTGGTTTCCAGCGCCGCGGAGAGTGTGACGACCTTGAACACGCTGCCCGGCTCGAAGGGCGTCGAAATCGCCAGATTGCTGCGCGCCGCCGGATCGCCGTCCTCTGACGCCGGCAGGTTGGGATCGTAGCGCGGATAGTTCGCCATCGCCAGAATGTCGCCAGTATAAGGATTGATGGCGATGATGGACCCGGTTCGCGCATGACTGGAGGCAATCGCTTTGTCCAGTTGCCGCTCGGCTTCGTACTGAAGATTCGGGTCGATGCTGAGCATCAAATTCGAGCCGGCTTCAGGGGCTCGCGTAATATAGGATTCGTAAGCCGTCTGGTGGACGTCGGTCAATACACGCGCCACGCCGGGGCGGCCTGCCAGATCCTCTTCGAAGGATGCCTCGATGCCCGCGCTGCCGCGCTCGGCGTCACTACCGTCCACATAGCCGATGGATCCCAGAGCGTGGGACGCCAAAGTGTGGTGTGGATAGAAGCGGCGAAGTTCCGTCCGGAATTCGACGTAAGGAAGGTTCTGCGCGCGCAGGCGGCTGGCCGGACCGGAATCCAACTTGCGCGCCACCCACATGAAATGACTGCCGCGCGCCTGGTAAGCCTTGAGTCTCTGATACAGCGAGGACTTATCCACGCCCAACGTGCGCGAAAGCTTATCGGCGGCGATCTTCAGGTCGGGAATTTTTTGCGGATCGACCACCACGGAATCCGCCGGCAGGGTTTTCGCCAGGGGCTGTCCGGTTCGGTCCAAAATGGAGCCGCGCAGGGCCTGCACTTCCTCCATTCGCTGGTGCTGCGAATCCGCCATACGCAGCAGCTCGTCGTGGCGGATTACCTGCAGCCAGATCAGCCGGCCGAAAATAACGCCGGCCCACGCCAACAGTACCCACAGCAAAACTTGCAGACGGCGGGTGGTTGGAGTAAGCAGCATGACACGTCTTCCGACGGATTATTTCCCGTGTCTCTCGGGAGTCGCAGGCACCGCCAGCGTCTCGCGCTGTTCCTGATTTGGTTGGGCGTTTTGCGCCACCTGCGCATCGGGTTGGCCGTCCAGGTAGACCACCTTCTGCGGGGGCGGATCCACAAACTGCTGCATGCGAGCCAGCTCTTGCATGCGAGCGGGCGAGAGCAGGGCGGCTTCCTGCAGTTCGAGGTTAGCGCTTTCGTTGGCCAGGCGCTGCGCTTCCTGCCGCAACGTCTGAACCTGATATCCCGCCAGCAGGCTGTAGGCGCCGGGCAGGAGCACGACAATCAGGAGCACGGCGGCGGCGACAACGGAACCGATCATCTTCCAGCACGCCTGGCGCGCCTCCGGATCGGCCGCCCGCACCACGCGGCTATTGTCCAGTCTCTTGACATAGAAAAAAATGTCTTCGTTGGCGAAGGGGCGCACCGGCGCGCTGGGCTCGGCAGCGTGCGCGGAGGATCCGGCCCGATTCATCCCTTGTTCGAAAAACTTGCCTAATACAGTCGCTAGCGTGGCCATGGTGCCCGACCTTGTTCTTTCTTTAAAGCAACTCCACGGCGCGGAGCTTGGCGCTTCGCGACGGCGGGTTGTTCCAGATTTCTTCTTCCGCAGGACGCACGACGTGCCGGGTGAGCACCAGCGCTCGACCCGCCTTCGCCATAGCCTGAAAACTCTGCTTGACCTTGCGGTCCTCCAGCGACATGAAGGTAAGAATCACGGCTCGGCCGCCCGGCTTCACCAGCCTGGGAATCGATTCGAGCAGCGCGTCCAACTCCTCTTGTTCGCGGTTGACAGCGATGCGCAACGCCATGAACGTGCGCGTCGCCGGATGAATTTTTTCTGTGCGGGGCACGACACCTTCGATCAGCTTGGCCAACTGACCGGTCGTCTTTATGGGCCGTGCCCGCACAATTGCTCTGGATATCTTCCGGCTCCTCCTTTCCTCGCCCAACCTGAAGATCAGGTCGGCGAGTTCCTTTTCTGATTCGAAATTCACTATGTCGGCGGCGGTCCCCGGCGTGTCGCGCCCCATACGCATGTCCAAAGGACCATCCGCCATCAGCGAGAACCCCCTCTCGCCTTCCGTAAGCTGGTACCGCGAAACTCCCAAGTCCGCTAGCAGTCCGTCCAGTTGTGAAACCCCCGCTGCCGACAGCGTCTCTTCCAGCTGCGAGAACAAACTTCGATGAAACTGAATCCGCGACGAAACATCGGCGGTGTTGATTTTGGCCAGCTCCAGACTCTCCGGATCCCGGTCGCATGCCAGCACCCGGCCATCTCCCCCAAGCTCTGCCAGCTTGCGGGCGATTGCTCCCGTGTGTCCGCCCAATCCCGCGGTTGCGTCCAGATATACTCCGCCGGGTTTCAGTGCCAGGTACTCCAGGCACTCCCCAAGCATGACCGGCGTGTGCATACATAACCGCTACTTCAACGCTTTCCTTTATTTCAAACC
>Ga0105245_10005756_pt1 | contig 10880 bp, 7 predicted proteins | sample KBSM54metaG_FD_81523 | JGI IMG/M metagenome (GOLD analysis project Ga0105245, IMG submission 81523) | Miscanthus rhizosphere microbial communities from Kellogg Biological Station, Michigan, USA - KBS M5-4 metaG | ecosystem: Host-associated > Plants > Roots > Rhizosphere > Soil | place: Michigan...
AGTTGATTGCGGAACGGTTCCAGCGGCTGCATCACCGGCTTGAACGCGAAGTCGCTCCCCTCCTTCTCCGGATGCCAGGTGTCAGGCCAAACACCGCAGGGGAAGTAGACCGCGCCGAAGCGGAACGGTGACGTCGGCGCCGCCGAGAGAGCCGGAATCATGGCGTCCAGGAATGGCAGTGCGACCGTGGCGCCCATGGTACCCCGCACGAACGCGCGGCGCGAAAGATGCTTCTTTGTAATGAACATGGCTACTCCTTATTGGTAGATCGTGCAACGTTGACTGTATTTCCCGGCGTGCCGACGGTTTCACCCAATTCCGGCCCAGCTTCCAACTTTGTGCGCATCTGGAAAGGTGCGCTTTCGACAATTCCCATCACGATGGACGACAGCCGGTAATCGTTCTGCGCGGCTTTCTTCACGATCCGGCGAACCACCGGCATGTCGCTTGGCTCCAAGCCCCGGCCCAGTGCGTAGGTCAGCATCTTTTCCGTGACGACGGTCGCGAAAGCGTTGGGGCGGCTTAGGATCGCCTCCCGCAGCGCCACCGGACCGTTGACCTGCGAGCCGTCCGCGAGCGTGCCCGCGACGTCCAGCGGGGCGCCGTCGGGATCCTTATCGCGCCACTGCCCCACCGAATTAAAGTTCTCGAGCGCAAACCCCGGCGGATCGATCACGCGATGGCAGCCCGCACAGGGTTGGTTCTTGCGGTGCAATTCCAGCTGTGCGCGAACCGTCTTGGCAGTCGTGGACGCGGCCTTGTTGCTTTCTTCGAGCGTAGGAACATTCGGCGGCGCCGGAGGCGGGGGCGTATTGAAGAAGGTGCTCAGCACGTACTTCCCGCGGAACACCGGTGAGGTTCTTGTGGCGACCGAAGTCATCGACAGAACGCTCCCTTGACCCAGCAAGCCGCGGCGGTTGGGATCGGTGAGCTTCACGCGCCGGAATTGGGGGCCGTAAACGCCCTTGATGCCGTAATTTCTGGCCAGCCGCTCGTCGACGAAAGTATAGTCTGCGTTCAAAAGTTCAAGCGTGCTGCGGTCTTCGCGCAAAATATACCCAAAGAAGAGTTCGGTCTCCTTGCGGAATCCTTTACGCGTGTTGTCGTCGAAATCGGGGAACAGCAGCAGGTCGGGAGCGACCTTGGCCTCCAGGTTGCGGAGCTGCAGCCATTGTCCCGTGAAATTTTCGACCAGGGCATCGGTGCGCTCATCCCCGAGCATGCGGTGCACCTGCTCGGCGAACACCGTCGGCTCCCGCAGCCGTCCGGCGGCCGCCAGGTCCAGCAATTTATCGTCGGGGATGCTGCTCCACAGGAAGAAGGACAGGCGCGAGGCGAGCTCGATATCGCTCACCGGATGCGCTACGCCGGCGCGGGCAGTGGCCGGATCTTTCTCGATTCGATACAAGAAGTACGGGCTCGATAGAACCCGGGCTACTCCAGCGCGAATTCCGTCGTCGAAATTGCCGCCACTCTGCCGGGACTTTTTGTAGAAGGACATCGGCGCCTCGACGTCCGCGGCAGTGACGGGACGCCGGAACGCGCGGCGCGCTAGATTCGAGAGGATCTTGTTTGCGCAGCTTTCTTCGAGATTCGCCGCAGGGTGACACACAAAGAGCCGTTCCCGGCTGGGACCTTCGCCGACGCCGCGCACATTGTACGGGCCGTCGATGGACACCGTCCGGAGCCTCGGATGACCGCCGATCATGTGGACTTCCTGGCTATCGCGCCGGGCCGGCTCCCACACGTCCTGCAACTGCACCGGCCGTTCTTTCCACGTAAACCCGACATCGTGAGGACCGGCTGTGACCCGCACGCGTCCCGTCATTCTCTTGTCGATAACAGGCTGCGCCGCGGCCAAATCGGCCGCTTGCATCTCGTGGTCCTTGGGACCGCCAATCGGCGCCGTATAGACTTCGGTGCCATCCACGGTGATCACGAATGTGTTCGGCGTCTCATTTCCTTCTACGCCCGCGTAGCCTTCCTGGACGCCGCGGACCAGCCGGCCCGACAGTTTATATTCGGCGTCCGCTGGAAACACGTGATGGATCACGGTGCCGCCCACGGTGCCGAGCGGCAGGCCGTCGATATATCCGTTCTGACTGAATTCTCGGCTGATCGAATGCTCAATTGTTCCGGGCTTCACCTTGGGATCGCCCACGGCCATCGCGGCGACGCGCTGGGCGGCGGTTACGTACCCCTCCAGCAGCAGGGGCGACGTTTTTAGCGATGTTGCAATATTGTCGAACCCGAACTCCGCGCCGTCGGTCGGCAGCAGATCGGATACGTCGAGGTCAACGGCGAGAAGATCGCGGACGGCATTCGCATACTCGGCGCGATTCAGGCGATGGACCACGAAGCGGCCCGGTGTGCTCTTGCCTTCCCAGGCACGGTCGAGCGACGTTGCCAGCCAGCTCGTAAAGCCCGCGTACTCGGCCTCCGCCGGACGCGGCGTGCCGGGAGGCGGCATTGCCCGCACACTCAGTTTCCGGAGGACTCGTTCCCACGTTCCTGCATGGCCCAGGAGATCGTCGAAAGCCGCGCCTTCGAGATTGATCGGACCCTCCGCAGGATTCGCGGTGCGTGAATTGTGACATCCGACGCAGTTCTTCTCGACCCATGCGCGGTACTTGGCGGTCTCCGCTGTTGTGTTCACCGCACTTGTGCTGGCCTTCGAGGCCCCGGTTTGGGCCACTAGCAGAGTGGCTAGGCCAAAGGACACCAACCCCGTGATTACGACCTTCCCGGTTATGTTTCCCTGTATGCTCATGGAGCCGTTGTCGCCGCCTTTGGACTGTCTTTCTTTTCCTTATCGTCGGTCACCTTCTTGTCGTCTTTAGCGGGCGGCTTATCCTCTTTGACAGCGGGCGGAGGCTGCGGCGCGGGATCGTTGGGACCAAGGTGCATCAGTTCCCGCAAAGCCGCGACGATCTCCTCTTTCGAATTGCGCTTCGGCTTGTATACGTCCAAGTCGCCCATGTCAGCCGGGTTCGGCTTCTTAGGCGCTTCCGCCAGAAGCAGGGGCGTCAGATTGTCCTTGTTGACGGCGTCCAGCTTTGCCCCGGCGGCTACCAGCGCACGAATCATCCCTACATGCTCCTCTTGCACGGCCTGGTGGAGCGGCGTCGAGCCGTCGGACGCCTTCACGTTGGGATTGGCCCCAGCCGCCAGCAACAAATTGAGAGCTTCAAGGGGATCGCGGCTGCCGGGCTCGCGAAAGGTCGGCGGACCAATGCGGGTGAAACCGGGCCCCCCCGCGATGGGTGCGCCTTGGCCACCTTTTATGGCCGCCATTATGGGGGTCCGGCCGACGTTCGGATTCGCGCGGCCGGGACCTTTGCCGTCCTTAGGCTTGATGTCGCTCGGGCTCCACTCGATCTTGGCGCCTTTGGCAAGCATCAGCTTCAGAACTTCAACATCGGCCGCCGTCGCTGCGCGATAAAACGGCGAGCTGTTGATCGCTGCGCCGCAGCAGAGTGTGGTCGAGTGTAACGCGCCGATGAACGGCTTGTTCACGTCCGCGCCCACGTCGAGAAGCACCTTCACCAGACCCAAGGCTGTCAGATTGTTCGGATGGTTGGGCTGAAGCCGTGCGCCGTCATGCGCACGCATGTCGGTGGTGGCGTCGTGCATGTCAACGGCGAAGAATAAGGCTCCGTCGTTGGGGTCGGCGCCCAGGTCGATCAACGTTTTGGCCAGATCGAAGCGGTCATTGACGATGGCGACGACGGTCGCGGTGGCACCATCGGCGTTGGTGAGTTTCGGATCGGCGCCGCCGGCGATCAGGGCCCTGGCGACATCCTCGTGTCCGTTACGAACGGCGAACATCAGCGCCGTAAAGCCGCCGGAAGGATGGTCCGCGTTTTTGCGCTCCGTGATCAGGGCGACGTGCGCCTTGATATTCGGATCGGCGCCCGCGGCCAGCAGCGCCTTCACAACTTCCAAATGACCTTCGGCGGCCGCCCACATCAAAGCGGTCTCTTCCTGAAACGGATCCACAGCATTGACAAACGAGCCATGCGAAAGCAGTAATTTAACGGCGTCCACGCGGCCGGTGCGCGACGCGGCCATCAGCGGCGTCTCCCCCTCTGCATGCCAACGCGTCGGCTCCGCTCCCGCTTCGAGCAGTGCGCGGATGACTTCGACGTCGCCGTTGCGGCTGGCTTGGAGAAGCGGCGTCACGCCGTAATGGTTGGCGGTGTCGACCGTGGCCCCCGCGGCCAGCAGATCCTTGGTCATTTCCGCGTTGGAGTGATAGGCCGCCCACAATAGCGCGGAGGAGCCGTCGTTGGCGGGCGCATTCACATCCGCGTGCTCTTTGACCAACTTGCGAACCGCAGTCAGATTATCGGCCTTGGCGGCGTCTACCACGGCGGTTACGACGGGAGCTGCATGCAGAAAGGCATGGGGCGTCACCAACGCCAGCCCAAGCATGAGAGGCAGGCGTAACCATATCTGGCGGACGGGTCTTGCGCTGGTTATGCTCGACGATTGCATCGCGGCTCCTCCCGGTTAGTCAACATAAAGATATACCGCCGAATCGAGCAGCGCAAGGCCCACCAGTTTTGGGCCTATACCAGGATTACGAAGGGTTTAGGCGAACGGGCCGTCTTGCATGCGACCGGTCGTGTGCTGTTCGACGATTGACAGCGGTGCCGTCGCGGAGTATTTTGGGTTACTTGCCACGCGGACTCCACGTTCTTTGTGTATTTCTCGCCGTGACACCGGCAGCGCTGCGGGCGCAGTGGCCGGATTATCCGACACCCGGTGTCCCCAAAACCGCCGACGGCAAGCGGAATCTTGCTGGCCCCGCTCCAAGGGCTGCGGACGGTCATCCGGATCTCTCGGGAGTCTGGCAGTACCAGCGCCCGCCGGGAACGCCGGCGCCGGCCAAGCCCGAGCCACTGGGCCAAGGTTCGAACGACATTATTCCGCTCTCGGTACGGACCAGCCAGTTCTGGAACCTGGGCGCATCGTTCAAAGACGGTCTTCCGTTCCAGCCTTGGGCCGCCGAGCTGCATCGCCAGCGCGCCGCGTCGAACAGTATCGACAATCCAGATGCGCACTGTTTGCCCCTGGGTGTCATGCAGCTTCACACGCACGGCCAGCCGCGAAAGATGGTGCAGACGCCGGGCTTGGTCGTGATTATCTATGAGGCCAACGCGGGCCTGCGGCAAATCTTTACGGACGGCCGCGCTTTGCCCACGGATGCCGAGCCGTGGTGGTTCGGTTACTCGACTGGTAAATGGCAAGGCGACACGCTGGTGGTGGAATCGACCAAATTCCGCGATCTAGGCTGGCTGGACGTCGAAGGCAGCCCGCTGACCGAGACCGGCAAAATCATCGAGCGCTTCCGCCGCCCGGATTTCGGGCATTTGGAAATCGAAGTGACCATCGACGATCCCAAGGCGTACACCAAGCCATGGACCGTCACCGTGTACCAGAAGATCATGCTGGATACGGATCTGATCGAGTTTATTTGTCAGGAAAACAGTAAGGACGGTCCGCACCTGCGCTGAAGGAGCCTGCTGAAAAAGGGGACAGGCTACTCTGTCCCCTCCAGCAAACCCTCACTTCGCCCTGCCAGCGTGGGAGTGGACAGAGTCCCCTTTTTCTCCGTTAGCGGATCGTTCTAATAAACGCCGTCGAGAACCGCCTGGCAGACGTATTCCTGCAGTTCCCAGCCTGGCGCCAGCGTGAAAGATCGCGTGAATGAGTACGGCTTGGTGAAGGCCTTCGCGTCGTCGATGGTCAGCTCGACATTCAGATGCCCTAAATCAGGACGCTTGTAGCGTTCGACCAGGTGCATCGCATCGCTGTGCGGCTTGCCGGTCGAATCGAGCCACGCCTTATCGTTGAAGCCGACGGTATCGACCACCAGCGTGTCGCCATCCCATTTTCCGTTGGAAAGACCGGACCAGCTCTCAGGTTCGATGTCGAGATTCGGCTTGCGGCCGTCCAGGAAGAATCGCCGGTAGCTGTGGGTGTTGCCCTCCCACAGCAGCGCGATCATCTTGGGACCCTGCACGATCTTGTAGGGCAGGGGATTGGCGCGGACCGCGCCGTCAGGCAGGCAAAACTTTTCCGGATCGTCCTTGCCCTTGTTGGCTTTTCTCTCGTCGTAAATCTTCTTGAACGCAGGCTGATAAGAAGGATCGCTGGGCAGGTTGGTGCTGGTGGGAACCCACACGCCGGATAGATCCACTGTGCCCGTGTCCGAGTTCCGCGGAGTCGGGCCTGCGGGAGGCGCCGGCGCCTTTTTCGGTTGCACCGGAGGTACACCGGTCGCCAGACGCTTTTCGTGGTCCTTAGAGCCGATGGTTGCATTCAGGTGCTCGGGGTCCTGATTGTTCTCGTTGCAGACGTACTCCGTCATGTCGAAGTCGGTTTCGAGATTTGTGGTTCGATTGATGACCCACGGTCCGGTCAACGCGCCGGGATCCTCGATCGTCACCTTCATCTCCATGTTCCCGTAGTCCAGGCGATGGAACTCCTCCGTCAGGTGCATATCCTTGGTGTGCGGAGTGCCCGCGAAATCGTACCAGGATTTCTCGAAGAAGCTCACCGTGTCGACCACCAGAGTGTCGCCGTTCCAGTGGGCGCGCGAGTCGCCATAGAAGGTCGGCTTCAGATCCCTGGGATGGCTGCTGCCATCCACGAAGAACTGGCGATACATATGGGTGTTGCCCTCGAAGAGCATCAGCACCAGCTTGGGCGTCGCGAAGAAGGACGTATGGTAGGGAGCCGCACGCGGTGGCCCGCCCGGAAGGCAGCGCGCTTCGAAATCTTCCGCGCCCCCTTTCGCTCTGTGGTCGGCGACGATCTTGGCCGCCCAGGGCTGCATGTTGGGCGCGTCATTACCGCTTCCACCGAATCCATTCCAGACGCCGGTGAGGTCGGGTTTGCCGTCCGATAAGCGAGGGAGCGGCCCGGCTGGACCTTTCTTCGCGGCTCGCCCGGGACCTCGGCCCTTGCCTTGAGGTGCACCGGGCAGCGGCGCCCCACCCTTATCCTGTGCGAGCGCCAGGGTCAGACTCGCGAGCGTCGCGGCTGCGACGACAAATATAGTGAGTTTCTTCCGCACGTAGAGTCTCCCGTGGCGTTCTTCGTTACTGATTGGCGGGACCGTTGCCGCCCGACGATCCTGCGAACACGCGGCGTCCATCGGACAGCACTACGCTGCGGGCGTTGGCAGATTTAGAACCGTCTTTGGCGAGCGAGCCTTCGACGGTGATCTGATCGCCTTGCTTCAGGGAATCCTTGCGCCATCCTTGCTTGAGAAGCACGGGAATCGCGCCCAACTCGAAGTTCCAATTGACAACCTTGCCGTCGGCTTCCTTCACGTCGACATAGAAACGCGCGTGGGGATTCATCCATTCCATCTTGGTGACGACGCCCGAAATCTTGATGGGTTTGTTGGCGTCATACTCCGCGGCGAAGGAGTGGTGAGCGAGCGCAGGAACAGTGCCGGCCAGTAGACCTACGCCGGTGAGGAAGGCAGCGAGTTTGAATCTCATGAATCGTCTCCAACTTGGGATTGTATGAACTAGACAACGCGTTCAAATCTATCGACTTAGGCTACGCCTGCGGGCGCACGGTGTCAAGGCGGGGTCGCGTCAGGGTCGCGCGAGCTATTCGGCTCGCAAGGCCTTGGTGGGATCGACGCGCGAGGCGCGCCAGGCTGGTCCCGCGCAGGCCAGAAGGCCAGTGAAAGCCACGATCCCCAGGACCGCGACCCAGGTCCAGGCATCCTCGAACTGAGTACCGTACAATTGGCTGGCGATTAGGCGATGGGCTCCGGCCGCCGCCGCTGCGCCCAGTAGGGTTCCCACCATCACCAGGGGCATTCCGCCGCGGCATACCAGCACGGCGATCGCCCGGCCGCTCGCGCCGACCGCGATCCGGATTCCGATTTCCCGCCGCCGCAGGGCCACCATATACGCCAGCAGGCCGAAAAGGCCCAGCGCGGCCAGAGCGATACCCGAGCCCGCGAAAATGCTCATTAGCGACGCAACGAAGCGCCTGGTCTTCACCGAGCGGTCGACGAATGTCTGTAGGGGAATGACGTCGTAAATCGGCTCATCCGGGTCGATCCGCGACACGATGCGCTGGACACTCTCCGTGAGCGTGTTCACCGGAAGCTGGCTGCGGATGACGAGCGTCGTGCCGGATGTGGGCGTCTGCTGCGCGCTGAAGTAGATAGTCGGGCGATTCTCTATGTCCAGCGCGTTGTTCTTGATGCCGTTGACGATACCGGCGATCGTGAACGTGCCCCACGGCATTTTGAGCTGCTGCCCAATTGCGTCGTCGATACCGGCGAACGATTGCCGGGCTAACGTTTCGTCGATCAGCGCCACCGGCTCCGATCCGGGCCGATCCTGCGTCGTCAAGTATCTGCCTCGCAACAATGGAATGCGCAGGGTCTCGAAATAGCCGGGCAGCACATTATTGATGAGAGCGAAGGACGGGGCCGGAGGCTTGGGCCGGCCCAGGATCTCAAAAGTATTGACGTTCTCGCCATAACCGAAGGGCAGAAGCGAACAGCCCGACACGTTTTCTACGCCGGGAATGCGCGCGGCTTGCTCCAACAGATCCTTTAAGAATCGCCCCCGTGCTTCAGGCGTCGCGTAGCGCGAATTCGGCAGCGCGATCTCCATGCTCAGGATGTTCTTGGGATCGAATCCCAGAGGCACGTTCAAGAGCCGAATGAGACTCTGGACCAGGAGTCCTCCGCACAACAGCAACGTTGTCGCCAGGGCGACTTGAGCCACAATCAGACCCTGCTGCCAGGTTCGCTTGCTTGCCGTCCTCTGATGCCCCCCGGCCTTCAACGAATCCGCGGCGGGTATTCGGGTCGCAGACCACGCCGGGTACAGCCCGCAGACCACGCCGCTCACCAGAGACATCACCGCGCCGAACCAGAACACGGGTGCCTCGATGTGCAGCTTTCCGGCCGGTCCATAGTCGGACAACAAGGCTACGCCCGCCCGTGCCAGCAGCAGTCCCACCGCGCCGCCGCCGACGGAAAGCAGCACAATTTCTGTCAGGATCTGGCGGACCATGCGTAGACGGCTGGCTCCCAGCGCTACCCTCACGGAAAGCTCGAATTGCCGTTCCGAGGACCGCACCAGCAGGAGTCCCGCGACATTCGAGCACACGATCATCAGCAGGCACATCACTGAGGCGAACAGGATGGTCACCCAGCGCCGCAATGTTCCGTCGTCGTCGCGCGCCATGGGTGATACGAACATGCGCCATCCTGTGCTGGTCGACCGGCGGGCATCCGGATGGTCGCGCGAAGATTGTTCGCTCAGTTGCTCCATGCGTGCCGAAGCTTGATCGAGAGTCACACCCGGCGCCAGCCGCGCATCCATGCGAAGGAACACGTTCTGGTGGGTCAACTGGCTCTGCTTGAATGCGATGGGCACCCACATTTCCGTCACATCGTTGGGGTAGGCGAAAGATTGCGGCATCACGCCCGCGATCTGATACAGCTCGTCGTCCAGTTGGAGAGTGCGGGCGAGGATCTGGGGATCGGCTGCAAACTGGTCGCGCCAATAACGTTCGCTGAGGATGACCGCGTGGGGGCCCTGAGGACGTTCTTCAGCGGCCGTGAACGTGCGTCCTAATAATGGTTGCACGCCCAGCGTGTCGAACAGGCTTGAGGTGACGGCGATCGCGTTGACCTTGACGGGCCGCTCGATGCCGGTGCGTGTCAGATCCAGAAAATAGAGAGCACCGGCATTGGAGAATAGTTCGCGATGCTCCCGCAGCTCGAAGTAATCCAGCGGCGATGTGCCGAGTCGCGACAGATTCAGCTGCGGAAAACGATTGTGCACCACCACGAGGCGGTCCGGTTCGGGATACGGTAGCGGCTTAAGGATCGTGGAATAGACGACGGAGAAGACCGCGGTGGCCGCAGCCAGTCCAAACGCCAGCACCGCCACGCAGGTGAGCGAGTAGCCCAGGTGTTTTCGCGCTTGCCGGAGCGCGAGCCGCACGTCTGCCCAGATGCCAGTCGTCAGATAAGTCCTATGTAAACCGTTATATACTGCAGTTGTTCGGACTTGCAACGTATGGCAACTCGGCACCTGTCGCGACGACGCTCGACCGCAATCTGCGTAGGGAGCTTGGCGGTTTTAGCCGCTGGCTTCGTGACGCTCTCGCGAATGAGCGCTCAAGCTCCTGTCAGTTCAACCGCAACGGCGGTTCCGACCCCCCGGGCGTTCCTCGATACGTACTGCGTTACCTGCCATAACCAGAAACTTAAGACCGCTGGACTGATGCTCGATACCGTCGACCTCGCCAAGCCCGGCGCGAACGCGGAAACACTGGAGAAAGTGATCGCAAAGCTGCGGGCGGGATCGATGCCGCCTCCGGGAATGCCGCGGGCCGATGAGGCCGCGTATCATGCCGTGGCCAGCGCGCTCGAAAATGTAATCGATCAAGCCTGGGCAGCTAATCCGAATCCCGGCAGAATCGGCGCGGTCCAGCGTCTCAACCGGGCGGAATATAACAACGCGATTCGCGACCTCTTCGCTCTCGACATGGATGTGAAGGCGCTGCTCCCGGGGGACGATACGGCCGACGGCAGCTTCGACAATTTCGCCGACACGCTGTCTATCTCGACGGCGCATTTGGAGCGATATATGTCGGTGGCTCGTCAGGTTACGCGCCTGGCGACCGGCCTGCCGCCCGCAAAACCGACCACAGAGAGATTTGAGGTCCCGCTTCTCGTTCTGCAGGATGATCGGATGGATGAAAACCTGCCGTTCTGATCCCGCGGCGGCATCGCGATTCACTACGATTTTCCAGTCGACGGCGAGTATCTTATTAAGGTTCGCCTCCAGCGGCAGTATCAGGATTACCTCAAGGGCATG
>Ga0105245_10005757_pt1 | contig 10876 bp, 8 predicted proteins | sample KBSM54metaG_FD_81523 | JGI IMG/M metagenome (GOLD analysis project Ga0105245, IMG submission 81523) | Miscanthus rhizosphere microbial communities from Kellogg Biological Station, Michigan, USA - KBS M5-4 metaG | ecosystem: Host-associated > Plants > Roots > Rhizosphere > Soil | place: Michigan...
AAGGTGCAGGGCACAACTTTCAACGTGAAAGGAAGAGCAGTCGATCCGGCGGTTTCCTCAATTGCCCAGCCGCTGGTGTTCACTTCGGCTTTCCCGATGCGCCAGTTGCAACTCGGCATTCGCATCAGCTTCTAGCTCTTAACTTGAACGACGGAGGTGCTAGCGCCTCCGTCGTTTTATCTTTAGGCACAAAATACCTTCGCTTGAAGAGTAGCTCGATCATCTTGATTCTTTTACCGCGAGAATGTCTGTTGCTTCCTCAACCACGCCGCATTTGAGCCAGATGACTGGGGCACAAGCCCTTGTGGCTGCTTTGGTACGCCATGGCATCACCGCCGGCTTCGGCATTCCCAGTATTCACAACATTGCTTTGTATGAAGCTTTGCGTCAAACGCCTGAGTTTCATCATTGGGTCGTTCGTCATGAACAGGCCGCAGGTTATGCCGCGGACGGCTTCTATCGTCGCTGCGGGCAGATAGCCGCAATCTTTGCTTCCACCGGCCCGGGAAATCTGTTCACGCTGGTCCCGCTGCTGGAAAGTTTGCAGAACAATGTTCCGGTTCTTCTCATCGGCACTAACATTGCGTCAGCTATGCTGAGCAAGACGGGCGGAGCACTGCATGAAACGCCCGAACAGCTGGAGATTATCCGGCCTCTCACGCGTTTTGCGCGACGAGTGGCCAGCCCGGATGCGCTGATGGAGACGATCGCCGAAGCAGTCGCCGTCCTCCACGGATCTTTACCGGGACCTGCGTTCATCGAGATTCCGCACGATTTCTTTCTTGCGCCTGTAAGCGGGGATCTATCAAACCCTGCGGGGAATTCCACTTCGAATCAGCCCCCGTCATCGCAAGAGATAGAAGACGCTAGCCGACAAATTGCCGGCAGCCGCACGCCAGCTATTCTCATCGGAGCCGGCGTTCGTGATGGTGTTGCCGCCGTCCGCCAGTTTGCCGAGCTTGTGCAATGCCCGGTCTTTACCACCACCAGCGGCAAGGGAATATTTGCCGGAGATCATCCGCTCTCGCTGGGCTGCATTTCCCGTCTTGGAGCTGTACAGGAAGTTTTTTCGCAAAGCGATCTGCTCATTTCTTTTGGAGCGCGTCTCACTGAATTCGATACTGGCCGCTTTGGGCTGCAGCTCCCCTCGCAGCACATTCAGTCTATCGAGGATCCACGTTACGCTGGAGACAGAATTCCTTCCAGCAAGATTGTTGGAAAAATTGCCGAGATCGCGCAGGCCTTTGTCCAAAGCGCGACGAAGCGTACTCCCTGGTGCGATATCGCCGCGATCAAAGCGAGCGAATCAAAACGCCTGGAAGCACTCGGACAGGATAGCTATGCCGCTCTCAAGTTACTTCGGGCAGCCATGCATCGCTCTGATGTGCTGGTGAACGACCAATCCATTCTCAACTACTGGGCATCGGCATTCTTTCCCGTGCTGGAGCCGGGAACATTTCTCTATCCTTCAGGATCAGGAACGCTGGGTTACGCTCTTCCGGCGGCCATTGGCGCGGCCTGTGCGGTAAAGCGGTCCAGTGAAACGCGCAAGATCGTCTGCATCGCCGGCGATGGCGGCTTCCAGTACACGCAGCATGAACTGGCCACGCTGGCGCAATATGATCTGCCGGTGAAAATTCTTCTTGTCAACGACGACTCGTACGGTGTGATTGCCTTTTTGCAGCGCACGATGTTTGGCCAGACGCATGAAGTGGCATTGAAGAACCCGGATTTTTGCCGCGTGGCTGAAGCCTATGGTATCCGCGCCGAGCGAATTACATCGATTGCCGCTTTGCAGCAACGCATTCCGCAATGGCTCAGCGCGCCCGGTCCTGCTTTGCTGGAGTGGCGCACCCAGTTGAAAGCGCCGTGGGAAGTTGGCGCTATCCCGCGACCAACCGGCATCGCCCAGAAAAGCTCGTAATAATTTCGAGCGCTTTTAAGGAGACAGATTACCCATGCCCGACCAGCCAGCCCACAAAAGCGTAAAACAACTTTTTGATCTCACCGGACGTGTGGCCATAATCACCGGTGGATCGATAGGGCTGGGCCGCCAAATGGCGGAAGCACTGGCTGAAATGGGAGCAAATCTGGTTTTGTGCGCACGGAAGAAAGAACGCTGTGAAGAGGCTGCACATGATATGGAAAGCCGCGGCGTTCGGGCCGTGGCCATGGCTTGCGACGTCAAAGACCAGGCCAGCGTTGAGCAACTGATTGCCGGAACCATGGCGGAGTTCAAGCGCATCGATATCCTCATCAACAATGCCGGCATATCATGGGGCGCTCCCACGGAAAAGATGACTTTGGCTGAGTGGAACAAGGTGATGGAAACCAACCTTACAGGAACGTTTCTCTGCGCCCAGGCAGCGGGTAAAATCATGCTGAAGCAGGGGAGCGGTAAGATCATTAATATGGCGTCTGTCGCAGGCATCAGGGGCGCGCCGCCGGAAACCGTCGAGGCCATTGCTTACCATGCCAGCAAAGGCGCGGTTATTTCTTTTACGCACGATCTGGCAGTGAAATGGGCGCGGCATAATATCCAGGTGAACGCTATTGCGCCGGGATGGTTCCCCACGCACATGTCTGACAAAGTGATTGAACACAAGCGCGACTACCTGCTCAGCCACATTCCCGCGCGCCGTTTTGGCTCCGACCACGATCTGAAAGGTGCGGCAGTCTTTCTTGCTTCGGATGCCTCTGCTTACGTTAACGGCCATGTGCTGGTGGTGGATGGAGGCCAGTCCGCCTGAGGTCACTATGATTATTCCTCTTACTCCATTGCGATTTTTGCGTTATTCCAGCCAGCAATTTCCACGACGCACGGCTGTCGTCTGCGGCGATCAACGATTCACCTACGCCCAATTTTCTGACCGCACCGCTCGCCAGGCCGGAGCATTGCGGTCTCTGGGCATCAAGGCGGGTGCGCGCGTGGCGTTTCTCGGCGCCAATTGTCATCGGCTGCTTGAGGGTTATTATGGCGTGGTGGAAGCGGGTGGAATCCTCCTTCCGCTCAATATCCGTCTGGCGTCACAAGAACTGGCGTACATCCTTAACGACTCAGAAGCCGATGTGCTTTTCTTTGAAGAGCAGTTTGTTCCGCTGGTTGAGTCGTTTCGCAACGAGCTCAAGTCAGTAAAACATTTTGTCCCGCTGGACTTCAAACCTAACCAGCCCTGGATGGCTTCGAAGAATTACGAAGAGATGCTCGCCGCTGCTACGCCTCATCGCGCGGACGTGATGCAGATCGACGAAAATTCCGTGGCCGAACTTTTTTATACCAGCGGCACCAGCGCCAATCCCAAGGGCGTGATGCTTACACATCGCAACATTTATCTTCATGCGCTCAATGTCGCGATCGCCTTCGGAAGCAAAAGTGAATCGGTGGAGCTGCACACTATTCCATTGTTCCACGCCAACGGCTGGGGTGTGGCGCATTCGCTCACTTATGTCGGCGGCAAACATGTGATGATGCGTAAGTTTGAGACCACGGAAGTCTTTCGACAGATTGAGTGCGAAGGGGTGCAGTCCTTAAGCGTTGTTCCGGCAATGGCAACCGCGCTGGTCAACTGTCCTGAGCGCCCCAAGTTCAATTTGAAAAGCCTGGAGCGCATGAGCCTGGGCGGCGCAGCGTCGTCTCCCACGCTGGTGCGTGAAGTGGAAGAGAAACTGGGCTGCGCCTGCTATTCCGGTTATGGGCTCACTGAAACTGCTCCTGTCCTGACAACGGCCCGCATGAAAGCCGGGCTCGATTGGGAGGGTCGCGTTCGATTCGAGAAGCAGGCCAGCACCGGGCACGCAATTCCCGGGGTGGAGATTCGCGTGGTCGATCCCGATGACAATGACGTTCCGCGCGACGGCAAAAGCATTGGTGAGATCGTGGCCCGCAGCGATGGTGTGATGGCCGGCTATTGGAAACAGCCGGAAGCCACAGCGCAGGTCATGCGCAATGGCTGGTTCCATACTGGTGACATGGCTACTATCGATGAAAATGGCTACGCGCTGATTGTCGATCGCAAGAAAGACATCATCGTGAGCGGCGGTGAGAACATTTCATCTCTGGAAGTGGAGAAGGCGCTGCTGGCGCATCCCGGCATTTATGAAGTGGCTGTAATTCCCGTGCCGGACGAGCGCTGGGGCGAAGTGCCAAAAGCTCTGGTCGTGATGAAACCGGGCGTTTCGGCGACAGAGACTGAGATTCTGGAGTTCTGCCGCAGCCATCTTACCCACTATAAGTGTCCCCGCACCGTTGAGTTCCTTGATACGCTTCCGCGCACAGGTACCGGCAAAGTACTCAAGAAAGAGCTGCGCAAGAAATACTGGTCAGGTACGGAGAGTATCCGGCCGGAGTTGGCGACGAAGGAATAAGGTTTCACCGCAAAGGACGCAAAGGGCGCGAAGAGTTGGCCTTTGAATGTTCTGGATTCACCGATCTTTCAGTTCCGATCTTTGGAACACACCAGCACCATGGTGTCACAAATTCTGTTCCTTTGCGCCCTTAGCGTCCTTTGCGGTAATAGAACACTATGCCCAAACGCATCCTCGATTCTCCCGATGCCCTCAAAGACCTCATCGGCCAGGAAATCGCCATTACTGACTGGTTCAACGTCACGCAGGAGCGCATCCAGCAATTCGCCGATACCACGCTCGACCATCAATGGATCCACGTGGATGTTGAGCGTGCCCGCCGTGAGTCGCCCTTCAAAGCTTCGATTGCTCATGGCTTTCTCACGCTATCTCTGCTGCCGCATTTCATGCATGAAGCGCTGGAGATCAAACAGGGCGTTCGTCTGGGCGTGAACTACGGGCTGAATCGCGTGCGTTTTGTCTCGCCGGTGCGCACGGGATCGAACATTCGCGCCCGCATCGTACTTCAATCACTGAAAGATGTGAAGGATGGGATGGAGGCGGTGTTCAATGCGACCGTGGAAGTTGAAGGCGGAGAGAAACCTTGTTGTGTGGCAGAGTGGGTTGTGCGGTATTACCGGTAATTTTCTAAAATCCCGAGCGCAAGCGAGGGATCTCTATTAACTGCGATGAATCACCTCATACAGAATTCAAAGAAATTGTCCTAAGTAGGCAATCTACGCGGTAAGAGGGTTCCCTCGCTGCGCTCGGGATTCTGGCAGAGTATCTACAATCCTGCTCTCTTCGTCGCATTCAATCCCACCCTCATCAATGTCTTTGCCACTTCCCCCAATGACGCAAATCGCTCATCCTTTGTCATGCCATGAAAATAGCGGTAGTAGATCTGCTGAATGATCACCGCTACCTTGAACATGGCAAACACATAATAGAAGACGATGTCAGAGAGATCGCGACCGGTTTTCTCCGCGTAACGTTGCGCTAGTTCGGCCCGGCGCAGCATGCCCGGGACAATCGTTGGCCCCCAGCGCACCATCTGCATCTCTGGAGGATCGTCGGGGTCAATCCAATAGGCCAGCGCGGTTCCCAAATCGGTGAGCGGATCGCCTAGCGTGCACATCTCCCAATCAAGAACGGCCTTGATCCGCGTGATGTCTGTGGGATCGAGCACCATGTTGTCATACTTGTAGTCATTGTGGATCAGCGTTGCCCCGCTTTGCGCGGGCATGTGTTCCCGCAACCATGCGGAAAGCGGTTCTACTTCCGGTAGGTCGTGGGTCTTCGATCCCTGATAGCGCTCCATCCAGCCGCGCACCTGCCGCTCCAAATAGCCTTGCGGTTTGCCTAACTCGCCCAGACCAAGGGCGGTGTAGTCCAGGCCGTGCAGCGCAGCTAGATTGTCGATGAATGATTCGCTCAGTTTCCGTGCTGTGTCTTGTGGCAGCGCCAGGCCGTCGGGCAGGTTGCGCCGCAGGATCACTCCGCGTACCCGTTCCATCACGTAGAACGGCGCGCCGAGCACGGAATCGTCTGTGCAGTAAAGCAACGGACGCGGCGTAGGATAAGCCGCGTGCAACTTTAGCAGCACATTGTATTCGCGCCCCATATCATGCGCCGATTTTACCTTGCTGCCGAACGGCGGACGCCGCAACACCATTTCTTTTTCGCCCAGCGCTACGGAATATGTAAGGTTGGAATGTCCACTGGGAAATTGCTTTACCACCAAGTCGCCGCCGAGATCAGGAAAATGGCTGCGAAGATATGGCTCCAGCTTGGCGAGATCGAGTTCCTCACCCTGGCGGACAGCCTTTGTACTGTCCTGCAACTCATCGGCAACGGAGAAATGTTTTGTCGCTTCGGCTGACATCGGCGCCAGTTCCTTGTTTGCTGATTCATGTTCCGCTGATTTCGCAGCGGAGCAATCCCGCATGCTTTACCGATGCGTCAGAAACTCCGGATCAGTAAAGTGCGGAGTAGCATTATACGAGCTTAGGGTAAACCGTCCGGCGGAGAAGAGAAACTCGCTGTAAGAGCAGTTCCGCACCATCCATGCCGCTTTCAGCGTGGCTTCAACGGAAAGGTCCAATGCCCGCTGCATGGCCACGCCCACCGGTCCGCCCGAACTGAAAATAGCGATGCGCTGCCCGCGATTTCCGTTCTCAGGAAACCTGGCCAGACCGCGCTGCACGCGCGCGCTGAAATCCGCCCAGGGCTCAATGCCTTGCAGCGGTAGCTTTCCATCCGCCCAGCGCCCAATCACAACTTCAAAGATCTGCTGAAATGTCTTGAACTGCTCTGGCCGCGTTTGTGAATCTTTAAACGCCTGGTGCATTCTTCGGATGCCGGCATCGCTTTCAATCAGCTCCGGCAATGATCGTTCCAACACGGCCTCAGCCTGGAACTCATCGAACTCCGGCAGCACGATCGGTTCGGGCCAGGGAAGCCCTGCCCGTTTGTAAGCTTCACCAACCAGCCTTGCTGTTTCCCGCTGGCGCACTCGTGGGCCGGAATGCACGCAATCAAAGCCAAACTTTAGTCCGGCCCAATATTCGCCCAGCATGCGGCTCTGCTCTTCGCCCTTGGCGGAAAGCTTGTCATAATTGCGCTCAAGAAAAGATGCTTGACCGTGTCGGACGAGGAATAGGCTGCTCATTAAGAATTGACCGAGGATATCATGCACGGTGCTTCCATGCGATAGCAGCGGAGCGTGATTTCCAACATCACGCTAAGGCTTTTTCTCCTCTGGACTTGCGCCTGCCGCCGGTACCGTGGCACTGCCATTCGCGGTGCCGATGAGTCCATTGTTCGTATCGCGCACGGCCAGCCGCAACAGATATTCCCCCGGTGGAAGCTCCAGAGCCTGGTTGCAAGGAAAAATTGCTTTCATCACTTTCTGGTATTGCTCAGGGGCAAGCGCGGCATTGAATGTGCTTCCTTGGATTTTGATTGACTCGCCGGTTTTGGAATAGGCTCGGACGCCGCAATCAACGGACGCATGCTGCAATCCATCCTCTTTCAGTTCAAAGCCGATACTGTGTGCGTCCACGCCATAGTTGATCTGCACTTTGTTTCCGTTCTGCGCAGAAGGAGGAAGCACAACCGCCTGGAATGGCAGCGCCGTGGAGATTGGATTATTGATGTCCAGGGCGCTTCCCATATCCGTAGCCAGGATTTTGGGGTCTTGCTTGGCGTATGTTTTTGGCTCTACCGCGAAGTACCCCTGGCGATAATGCAGCTTGACGCCCGGACGATTAACCTTGACGGAGATCCTGCGGAAGCGGTTGTCCCAATTTTTGTCTTCCGGATAGTAACCCAGCGTGTAGTAGGTTGAGCCGTCTTCCATGCTGTCGCGGATGGCTTTGTTAAGATCATTGGTGTTATAGAAAGCCTTGCCGCCGGTTTGCTCAGCGACAGTATTCATGGTGGAGTGTGAGTTCATCGCACTCGCAGAAGCGTTGCTGATCTCCGCGGCTTGCGCCGATCCCGTCATTCCATTTCGGACGGCCCCACGCGCGCTGTTACCCAGATAATTGCCGTTGCTGTCCGTATTGCTGAGGGAAGAATACACGTCGCGATTGCCGACCGCGCCTGCGTCCACCGGATAGACGGCGACTTGGGCGTTGGCCAACAGATCAGAAGCATGATTGATCTGCCCCTGATAGCTCACGATGCTCGGCAGTTGCGCGGCGGACGCAGAACTGTTGCGGCGTGTGGGATCCGGATCTTGCGGGAAAAGATATGCGGGAAAAGCCTCAGACACCCAGATAAGATTTTTTCGTCCGGGATAGCCCGCAAGATTGCGCGCTAACGCGCCAAGTTGTTCAATGGTGAGGCGAACCCGTTCGTCCATCTGGAAGATGGCTTGTTCTTGTCCAAAGCGAAGCACTTGTTGGAGCATCGCCAACGGCATTGCGTCCATGGTGGCCGGCGGAAGATCCATCGCATTCGAACTTTCTGATCGAACCCCCAACGCATTGCTCCTGGATTTCTTGACTGCTTCTTTCAGCAATGTGGGATCCACCGTAAAGTCCTGCAGCATGCGTAGTTTGCTCCCCATGGCATAAACGGCCAGAGGTTCGCCTGCGGGAAGCTTCTCCAGGAACTTGAGCATCTGCTCGTGCGCATATTTCTGGTTCGCATTGGATACGTTGATGCCATCCAGCAACAGCACATTCAACGCGCTGTTGGTTTTGAACCGAGGCATATTCGTGATGCGGTTCGATGACAGAGTAGCCGGAGTGAATACGGCTGATTGCGCTTGCGCTGCCTGCTGAAAGTTGAAAACGCGTATCTTCTGCGACTGGTTCTCTTCCTGCAAACTAAAATCGTCAGCCTTTAGATCAGTCACGGGAGCGCCTTTATGATCAAGCGCAATAACATCAACGATGACGAGCCTGGTCTTTACTTTCAGTACGGTAGCTGTGCCTTCCACAGGTTCTGATTGCGACTGAGACGGAGTGGGCGCAGCATTCTGGAGTGTAGTGCTAGCCTCACCAGCAGCAGGCGATGCGGTCTGTTGCGCCAACGTTATTGCCGCAAACGCAAGGACCAAAACCAAAACTGGAATAATGTTGCGCGACGAAGTTCGCATGAATGCTTTTCTCCCCTTGAGGCGTGCGTGCTTTGCTGGATGGTTCTTTACACAATAATACACAGACTGCAACGCCGGCCGGATGAGTCAGACACTGAAAACTACTTTAATGTTGCGTTGCAGGAGCGGGAACGTGAAATTCAACGCCGTTGGCGGCGTTGGCCTGCTCGGTAGCCTGAGCGTCAAGGTCAGCAAGCTGGTATTTGCGTGCATTTTGCTCGCTGAAAATCCACAGAGTCTGGCCCGCAATAGCGTAGCTTTTAGCCGAGATGCGGTTGCCATCGCGGAAAATAAATACCGTGCTTACGGCTGGTTCCTTTGCGGACAAAGTAGCGCCTGAGCTGGCCCGGCTGCGATCTTCGTAATAGCGCCTGTTTTCTTCGCTTCGCAGATCGGAAACTTGGTCAGTGAGCTGCTGCACCTCAGCCGCAAGTTGCGCGCTATTGCCATTGTCAGTGTTCACTACAACTGGCTGCTGCGCTTGCGGCCCATACCCGTAACCATCGCCGTAGTAGTCGCCATAGAATCCAGGATAGTAGGGATAGAAAGGTGGTCCAAAGAATAGCCCGCCGCCGAAGAAGAAGGGCGAGCATCCAAAGCAGCCATTGAAAAAGCCAAAGTGGTTATGAAAGTGGTGAAATCCAAAAGGATGATTGACAAAAGGACGGTTTACGAACACATGTCCGCTGGATACAAAGGGCCGCGATGAAAATGTCCGGTGCGATGGCGCAAAAGATGAAAGGCCGGGAGTCCGCGGACCAAACGAGCTGAAGCCGGGGCCTGATCTGAATCCGCCGGGAGCGGACCGAAATCCGGAAGGACCGCCTGACCTGAATCCACCAGATGGGCCGGACCGGAAGCCGCCGCCGGAATGAAATGATCCGCCACCACCGCCGCGGCCTGACATTCCGCGCTGCGCATAAAGTGAGGGAGAAATGAGAAGAGCAGCCGTACCCAGGACAACGAGCGACATAAGCCGTTTCATAAAGATATCCCAGTCCTTAGGTATATTTTAGTCCTTTCCAATAAACATCGCCGCAAGTATTTATCCCATGTTTTCAATCATCTGGTGCGGTTGACATGCGGAACTATAATCTTCCGCATGAAAAAATCCATATTGTTGCTGGTTGCCATTCTTTTATCGATTAGTGCATTCGCGCAGCCGAAAAAGCCTAATGCTCCCGCACCGGCTTCCGCCAATGTTTATCCGATACAGGAAGGTTACGTCGATGCCAATGGCGTACTGATCTATTACCAGACGATCGGCCAGGGAGCGCCCTTGATGATCGTGCATGGCGGCCCAGGCGTCGCTCACGATTATCTGATGCCTTATCTGCTGCCGCTGGCGCGAGGAAACAAACTGATCTTCATCGACGAGCGCGGCTCCGGCCGATCAGAAAAGCTGGAAGACGCTACGCAATATACAGTCGAGAACATGGTGGAAGATGTGGAGAGCGTCCGCAAGGCGCTGCATCTGGGCAAGATCAGCCTCATGGGACATTCTTATGGCGGAGTGCTGGCGCAGGCGTATGCATTTAAGTACCAGCAGAACCTTACGCACCTGGTGCTGGGCGGAACGTTTTACAGCACGCGCGAAATGAACAAAGTACTGGCCGAAGAAAAGCGCAGCATGCCTCCGGAAGCGCTGGCAAAACTTGAAGCGCTGGAAAAAGCCGGCCTCTTTAATAAGGGCAAGGACTGGGAAAAGGGACGCTATCCTGACGACTACGCCAAGCTGGCCTGGGGCGATGGCTACTTTCCGTATCTATATCAGCGCCGACCGGACGCGAATTACGATCCGGCATCGGGCAACACGTCGACGTCATGGGACCTTTACCGCGAGATGTGGGGCTCTGACGGAGAGTTTGTGATTGACGGCAATTTGAAATCGGTGGAATATCTGGACAAGCTTTCCAGTATTCA
>Ga0105245_10005759_pt1 | contig 10874 bp, 8 predicted proteins | sample KBSM54metaG_FD_81523 | JGI IMG/M metagenome (GOLD analysis project Ga0105245, IMG submission 81523) | Miscanthus rhizosphere microbial communities from Kellogg Biological Station, Michigan, USA - KBS M5-4 metaG | ecosystem: Host-associated > Plants > Roots > Rhizosphere > Soil | place: Michigan...
AAGAACGCGATTTGGCCGATGAGCTTCGGCCTCGCTTGTTGCGCTATCGAGATGATGTCGATGATCGCCTCGCGCTACGACATTTCACGTTTCGGCGCGGAAGTCATGCGCGGCTCGCCCCGGCAGAGCGATCTGATGATCATCGCCGGCAGGGTATCGAACAAGATGGCCCCGGTTATCCGCCGCTTGTACGAGCAGATGCCGGAACCCAAGTGGGTGATCTCGATGGGGGCCTGCGCCACTTCGACCGGCGTGTTTTCGAACTACGCTCTGGTGCCGGTGAATCAGGTTATTCCAGTCGACGTATACGTTCCGGGCTGCCCGCCGCGGCCCGAGCAGTTGATCTACGCCATCATGCTCCTACAAAAGAAGATCGAGCAGGACAAGAACGTCGTGGCGAAGGTCCTCAACCTCGCATAATCCTTCCTTCCTCTTGCCATTCTAGGAGAGTCGTGATAGCATTCCCCTAGTCATCCTAGGAAGGAGCGCTTTTCCATGGCGAAACCTCCCGTCGAGATCCTGCAAGGAACGCTCGACATGCTGATTTTGAAGGCAGTTTCGCTCGGCCCGCTGCATGGTTACGGCATTCTGCTGCGCATTCAGCAGATCTCTAACGAAGCCATACAGATTCCCCAAGGCTCGCTGTATCCAGCGCTGTACCGCCTGGAACACGGCGGATTCATCACCTCCCAGTGGGGCGAAAGCGAGAATAATCGCCGCTCGAAATTTTACGAGCTGACGTCGACGGGGCGGAAACACCTCACCGACGAAACGGCCTACTGGGCTCGTCTTACCGAAGCTATCGGTGACGTCCTCAAAGCCCGGCCCAGCGAGGTGTAGATTATGCTCCGGCGTATTCTGCCGCTGTTCCATCGCACGCGTTTCGAATCGGATCTGGACGCCGAGTTGCGCGACCACCTGGAGAAATATCGCGACGATCTGGTTTCCCAAGGGATTTCTGCGCAAGAAGCGGAACTGCGCGCGCGCCGCGAGTTCGGACGCGTCATCGCCGTCAAGGAAGAAGTTCGCGAATCCTCCGGGTTGGCGTGGGTCGACACCAGCGCTCGCAATTTTCGCTACGCGTTCCGCGTGCTGCGCAAGAATCCGGCTTTCTCTTTTACGGTGATCGTAACGCTGGCGTCGTGCATCGGGGCGAACACCGCGATCTTCAGCATTGTGGATGCGATGTTATTCCGTCCCCTGCCCTACCCCGAGCCGGACCGCCTGGCGCGCGTTTCGCGTCTGGATCGCAGCTCCCGAGGTTGGTACGAACAAGTATCGGTGAACGGCCGCGCTTGGAAATACATACGTGATCATGCGCGCACCATCGATGTCGCCGTGCACCGTGGATTCGAGGGCGTGAATGTGGTGGCTCCCGCCGGAGGGGCGCAATACGTCCGGCAAGTTCGCGTGTCTGCCGGCTTCTTCCGCGTATTGGGAGTCGCGCCGATGACCGGACGTGAAATCGCTCCCGAGGAAGATCGCGACGGCGGCCCGCCTGTAGCCGTCTTAAGCCACGAATTGTGGACACGTCTGTTCGCCTCCAGTGCCGGAATTCTAGGCCAAACCATCTTGCTGCGTGGCGAGCCCTACACCGTAATTGGGGTCATGCCTCAGGGCTTCGACACCACGCCCACCGCGGAGCTGTGGACGCCGCTGCGCCCCTCGACGCGCGGTGAAGGAGGCGGGACGAATTATTCGATGATCGCGCGCCTGCGGCCGGATCATTCCATGGAACAGGCGAATGCGGAGTTGGAGACGCTCGGCGCAGGTTTCATCGCCGAGAATCATTTCAAGCTTGCGTCCATGCGGTGGCACCTGATAACGATACAGCGTGCCAATGGCGATAACGATCGCAGACCGGTCCTCCTGCTATGGACAGCGGTGGGTCTGGTCCTGTTGATCGGATGTGTGAATATCGCGGGACTGATGCTCGCCCGAGGCGGCGCTCGGCACCATGAAATAGCCACCAGGATGGCGCTCGGAAGCGGGCGCGGTGGCATCCTCCAGCAATTGCTCTCCGAAAGTCTGCTGCTGGCAAGCGTGGGCGGGATCGCCGGTTTCGCACTGGGCTCGCTTGCTATCGAGGCCCTGAAACCCGTGGTGACAGCCACGTTGCGGCCCACGCAACCCATCACCTTAGATGCTCGGGTGATGATCGTGACCGCGTTGACCGCGCTGTTGACCGGGCTGATCTTCGGTTTCTACCCGGCCTTGGCCAGTTCGCGCGGCGATCTGCTCAACGCGCTGGGCAGCTCCAGCCGGACGTCCTCGGCACATCGCAACGCGTGGGCTCGCCGCGGGCTGGTGGTCTGTGAAGTCGCGCTGGGCATGGTGCTTCTGGTGAGCGCCGGCTTGATTTTGCGTCCGCTCCTCTACCTGGACGGCTTGAATCCCGGGTTCGAGGCACGCAACGTGCTGACGGCGAGTCTTTCCCTGCGAGACGCGCGTTACACCAGCGAGGGCGCGGTTTATCGGCTGTTCAACTCTTCTTTGACTAAGCTTCGCGAAACTCCAGGTGTAGAAGAGGCAGGCATCGGATTGACTCTGCCTTACGAACGGCCGCTGAATAACGGTGTTCGCGTGATGGATGGACCCGATCTCACGACGGAGATGAAAGGCACGGACTTGCTCTACGTCACCCCAGGGTATTTTGAGACACTTCGCTTCACTATGCGGCGCGGACGTAAGTTTGAAGACCAGGACCGGGCCGAAGCGCCACGGGTCGCGATAGTCAACGAAAGTTTTGTACGGCAGTTTCTCAAGGACGACTCTCCACTCAGTCGCCACCTGAGCCTGGGCGGTCCCGTTTATGAAATTGTCGGCGTGGTAACCGATGTGCAGCAGCAGAGCGGATTAGGTGGATTCGACCCAGTGGCGCCATCGCCCACCGTCTACGTCCCTGCGGCACAGCTTTCGGGCAAGGATTTCGTGGCCATGCACAACTATTACTCCCCGCATTGGGTGGTGCGCGCGGCCGGTTCGCAAACCGAAATTGCCCAGGACATGCGTGCGGCCGTGGCTTCCGTCGACCGTCAGCTTCCGTTCGCGGAATTCCGCAGCATGGACGAAGTTCGCTCGGGCGCGTTCTCGCGTCAACGGCTTCATGCGGTTCTACTGGGATCGCTCGCGGCGCTTGCTTTGGTGTTAGCTGCCGTCGGCATCTATGGCTTGGTTGCCCATTCCGTGATGGAACGCACCCGCGAGTTCGGTATCCGTTTGGCGCTGGGCGCCTCGCGATGGCAGACGATTGGACAAGCCGCGCGGCCAGGCGTTTTGCTGACACTGATCGGCGCGGGCATCGGTTTCTTCCTGGCGCAAGGAGCGGGGCGATTGCTCGCGTCGGTGCTGTGGGGCGTCCAACCCGACGATCGGACTGCCTTCCTAAGCGTGACTGCGTTGCTGCTGATCGTCGCCGCTTTGGCCAGCCTGATCCCCAGCCTGCGCATCGCACGGCTGGATCCAGCCACGACGCTCCGGGAAGAATAAGATATACTCCCAGGCGGTGCGTCCCAACCGGGCGCGGAGCCTGCGATGAAATATTCGTATCTTTTGCTGATCGCGCCGGTCCCGATGATGTTCGCGGCCGATCCCTACGCCGAGCAGCTGTTTCAAAAGAACTGCGCCTCCTGCCACCAGGCCGCGGCGGGAGCGGAGGCTCGGGTCCCGCAAATCGCCGCCCTCAAAACAATGACGCCAACCGCGATCCTGCGGACGCTTGAAAGCGGCGTCATGAAAGCGCAAGCCGCTGCGCTTTCGGGCGACGAACGCCAAAAGGTCGCTAACTTCCTGGGCACCGCCGTTACTGTGGAGCGTCGGCGCGAAGAGATCGCGAATCCATGCCCGGCAGGCGCGCCTTGGAAAAATACACCTAGTTGGACTAGTTGGGGCGGCGGGCTCGCAAACACGCGTTTCCTCCCCGCGAGTGAAGCTGGATTGCAAGCAGACTCCGTACCTCATCTCGCGCTGAAGTGGGCGTTCGCGTTTCCGGATACATCTACTCTCCGATCGCAACCAGCCGTGTATCGCGGCAGAATCTTCGTCGGCAGCCAAGACGGCAGCGTGTATGCGCTCGACGCGGCCACAGGGTGCGTCCACTGGTCGACGATGGTTCAGTCGCAGGTTCGATCCGGGATCACGATCGGAGAGATCGCCGGCAATCCTGCGATCTTTTTCGGCGATTCCGCGGGATTCATATACGCGCTGGACGGGGTCACTGGGAAACAGTTGTGGAGGATGCGTCCGGACGAACATCCGGCTTCGGCCATGACCGCTACTCCCGTGTTCTACAACGGACGTTTGTACGTCGGCGCGGCGTCGCGCGAGGAGGCGCTGTCGGTTTCGCCCGGCTACCAGTGCTGCACGTTCCGCGGTAGCGAATCGGCGCTCGATGCCGGCACCGGCAAGCCGATCTGGAAGCGATACATGATTCCCGAGGTCGCCAAGCAGCACGGCAAGACGAAACAAGGGGCTGCGTCCTTTGGACCTTCGGGCGTCGGGGTCTGGACCGCTCCTACGCTCGATCCGGAGCGCGACACGTTGTACGTGACCACCGGCGACAACTATTCCGATCCAGCTACCTCGTTGAGCGACGCCGTAGTCGCAATGCGAATGTCCAGCGGCGAGATTCTCTGGTCGAAGCAATTCACCGCCAAGGACGCTTGGAATAGCTCGTGCCAGCTTCCTGGAAAAGCAAATTGCCCGGATACGGAAGGTCCCGATTTCGATTTCGCGGCATCGGCGATTTTGGTGACTCTGCCAAATGGGAACCGGGCGCTTCTGCTGGGACAAAAATCAGCCGTAGTCTATGCCATCGACCCCGATAAAAAAGGGCAGACGTTGTGGCAGGCCCGCATCGGTGAAGGCGGCACTGTCGGTGGCATCGAGTGGGGTCCGGCCAGCGACGGGCGCAATATTTACGTCGCTCTATCCGATATTCGCTTCGAAGTGGCGCGCAAGCCCGGCAGCAATGATCGGACCTACAACCTCAACCCCAACAAGGGCGGCGGACTCTTCGCGTTTCGCGTCGATAATGGCGAGCGAATGTGGCAGACTCCGCCACCGCCGTGCGGCGAGCGGCGGCCGTGCAGTCCGGCGCAATCAGCAGCCATCACGGCGATTCCCGGAGCCGTGTTCTCGGGTTCCGCAGACGGACATTTGCGGGCCTTCTCCACTGCGAATGGCGACATCATCTGGGATTTCGATACCGCCCGCGAATTCAAGACAGTTAATGGCGTCGTCGGACATGGAGGCGCTATCGACGTCGCTGGACCGGTGGTTGCGGGCGGCATGCTGTTTTCGGTATCCGGATATCCGGCGCGCGGCGGCATGGGCGGCAATGTATTGCTGGCGTTCGGAGTGGAATAGCTACCATAGAAAAGAAGCATGTCGGACATCTCCCGGGATACGGCTCCAGCCGGCATTTCTCCAGCGATCGAAGTTCGCGACCTTCGGAAACTGTACGATCAGAAAGCCGCCGTGGACGGACTTACTCTCAGCGTCCCTCGCGGTTGCTTCTTTGGATTCCTCGGACCTAACGGCGCAGGCAAAACCACTACGATTAAGATGCTGATGGGCTTGGCGCCGCCCACCTCGGGCTCGATCCATCTGCTCGGACTGTCGATGCCGGAAGAAGGTTTGGCCATTAAGCGCCAGATCGGCCTGGTTCCCGATGAATCTCTCCTGTTCGACCACCTCACAGGCGGCGAGTTCATCGAGTTCGTGGGCCGCATCTACGGATTAGAGCGCACCGTGGCCCGGGAACGCAGCCTGGAACTGCTGAACTTGTTCGAGTTGGGCAACGCGTCGCGCAAGCTCATCGCCGAATATTCCAAAGGCATGCGCAAGCGCGTGGCGATGGCGGCCGCGCTGATCCATCGGCCTCAACTTTTCCTGATGGATGAGCCGTTTGAAGGCGTGGATGCCGTCGGTGCGCGATTGATGAAAGATATCCTGTTGGAGCAAGTCCGCCATGGCGCGACCATCTTCCTGACGTCGCACGTGCTCGAAGTGGTCGAGCGGCTGTGCGACCGTGTCGCCATCATCAACGAAGGCAAGCTGGTGCAGGAAGGATCCATGCAAGAACTGCGCGGATCGTCGCAGACGCTCGAAGATGCTTTCGTTCGCGCCGTGGGCGTGGGCGCTTTGCGCGAAACTCTCGATTGGCTGTGATCTCGTCATGAATCAAGCAAGAGCCATCCTCTGGGCCCAGTGGCGCTCCCAGCGCAACTTTTTTCCGCGCCGGGGCATCGGCTGGACCGCGATGGTCGGTCTGATCTGGTACGGATTCTGGATCGCCGCCGCGTTCGCTGTGATGCTCTTGACCAGCTCCCCCTTAACTACCAGTTTGTCGGGAGTGTTTTTACTGGTTTTTCTGTATTGGCAAGTCGTCCCGGTCCTGATGGCGGCTTCAGGAGCGTCGCTCGACCTGCGCAAGCTCCAGGCGTATCCGATTCCCGTTTCCCAGTTGTTCTGGCTGGAGGCGATGCTCCGCATAACCGTGGCAATTGAAGTGGTCCTGATCTTGACCGGCGCGGGAATCGGGATTGTGCGAAATCCCACGCTGCATGCCTGGAATGCAGCGGGCTTACTGCCTTTCGCAGTATTCAACCTGGTGTTGGGTGTCGGGACGCGCGATACGATTGCTCGGGTGCTGGCACGCCGGCGCATCCGCGAAGCGGCCTTCTTCCTCTTGATCCTATGCGCGGCATTGCCGCAGATCGTGTTCACCCGTGGCCGAGTATCCGGAGATCGCCTGCGCGCGTTTATGGCGCGAGCGTCGTGGGCCGGGTGGCCCTGGACGGCCACATCGGATTTTCTGCAGGGACACGGACAACTCCGGGCCTTGGCGATCCTCGTCGCCTGGTTAGCCGCCGCCGGACTTTTCAGCTATTGGCAGTTTCGCCGCACGATCCTCTTCGACGTTGACGCCGCATCCGCGCGAGCATCGGGCAGATCTGCTCTATCCCAGTTCGTGGAGGAATTCATCGAACGATTCTTCCGGCTGCCGTCTGTGCTTCTGGGCGATCCATTGGGCGCGCTGGTCGAAAAAGAAGTACGCTTCCTCACTCGCTCGCCACGTTTCCGCCTGGTGTTCCTCATGGGATTCACTTTCGGTCTACTCATCTGGCTTCCCATCGCGTTGGGCAAGCAGGGAACATCGCAATCGTTCCTGGGCTCGAATTACCTCACCGTGGTCAGCATGTATTCGCTCATATTGCTCAGCGAGGCTTGTTTCTGGAACTTCTTCGGATTCGACCGCTCGGCTACCCAGTTCTACTTTCTGGCGCCAGTCGCATTCTCGCGCGTGATGATTGGCAAGAATCTGAGTGCGCTGTTTTTCATCGTACTCGAAATCGGCATGATCACCTTGGTCTGCGGATTGTTAGGGATGCCTCTGCACCCGAGTACGCTGGCGGAATCCTTCAGTGTGGCGGCGGTCATCAGCGTGTTCATGCTGGCCGCGGGGAATCAGTTGTCGTTGCGTCAGCCGCGCCCGATGAATCCAGCGGCATCATTCCGATCGGGCGCCTCCGGCCGTGTTCAGGCGATTCTCTTCGTGATCTGGCCGATCGCACTCGTGCCGGTCGGTTTAGCCTACTTGGCCCGTTATGCGTTCGACAGCGAGGCTGCCTTCTTCGGCGTTCTGGCTGTGGATGCCGCGATCGGCGCGATCGTCTACAAGCTGTCTCTCGATTCCGCGGTGGCCGTGGCTGAGCAGCTCAAGGAACAGATCGTCACAGCGCTATCGCGTGGTGAGGGGCCGATTACCGCTTGAGTTATACTTCGAGAGAATGGATCGCGAAGTCCGGAGTCAATTTGACGAGGTCTGGGCCATTCTGGAACGAACGGCTCAGCGTGGCGAGCAGTCTGAGGCTCGCTTCAACCGGCGCATGGACGCTACCGAGAGGCGTATGGATGCCGCTGAGAGGCGTATGGATCGCGCTGACAAGCAGATCGAGGCCACGCGTAAACTCGTTGTGGCCGGCATGAAAATCGTAATGCGAAACTCGGCCGACATCAAATCGCTCGGCAAGCGCATGGACGCGTTCATACGGAGTGCCGGAAACGGACACAACGGTGGAAACGGCCACGGCCCCAGGCGAAGCCGCTAAGACGCCGCTTTGGCGAGCGGCGCCCTCTCGATCGCTAGAAGCTTTTCTTTGGTCGTAAGCCCGCCGCCGAATCCGCCCAGGCCGCCATCGCCTGCGATCACACGATGGCACGGAATCACGATAGGAATCCGGTTCTTCCCGTTGGCCGACCCCACCGCGCGCGATGCCTTAGGGTTGCCCACTCGCTTGGCCAGCTCGCCATAGGAGATGGTTTCTCCGTAAGGGATTTCCTGGAGCTTACGCCACACCTTGCGCTGAAAATCGGTGCCCTCGGGCGCCAGCGGAAGATCGAAGTCTTTCCGTCTCCCGGCGAAATATTCTCGTAACTGTCGCACGGATTCCGCCAACGGACCGGTCATGGATTCGGTCCAGCCGGCCTCAGGTTTCGGCGGCTTGCCGTTCTTGGGAAACGCGATCAGATGAATGGATTCGTCGTCACCCGCTATCAACAGTGGACCAATGGGGGTTTCAGTGTAACAGTACTTCATAGCCACAGTATAGAATGTAGAGACATGGCTCTTGCCGTACTGTTGTTTGTCTTTTTCATGATCATCGTGCTGATTGGCTTGTTCGTCTTCCCGCCCACGAAGTGGGTGAAGTGGTTCGCCAGCGACGGCAAGAAGAAATAGATTAAGTGCAGTTTGCAGCAGTGAGAAGCGCTGCCGGATTCCATCCAAACTTCACTATCCGGTCGTGAATCTTCCTGAGGCCCACCGTATCCGCATAAAACATCGGCCCGCCACGATACGCTGGGAAGCCGTAGCCAGTCATGTAAATCACGTCGATGTCCGACGCCCGGAGAGCGATGCCCTCTTCGAGAACCTTGGCGCCTTCATTGATCAGGGCGTAAATGCACCGCTCGACGATTTCTTCGTCGGAGATTGCACGATGAGCTTTCTGGAGCAGTGCAAGTACTGCGGGGTCGGGCTTCGGCTTGCGATTTTCGTCGTATTTGTAAAATCCCGCGCCGGTCTTTTGCCCGTATCGTCCCGCCGCGTATAGTTTGTCAATTCCGTTTGCGGCCACCGCCGGAAGTTCCTGCTGGATTCTCCAGAACACGTCGATCCCGCTCAAATCGGCCACTGCAAGCGGCCCCATGGCCATTCCGAAATCGGTGAGCGCGCGATCTACTTGCTCCGGCGTAGCGCCTTCTTCCACTAATAATTGAGCCTGCTGCATGTACGGAAACATCATCCTATTGCCGACGAATCCAAAGGCGTTCCGCACCACTACACCGACCTTTTTGAGCGTTTTCGCCAGCGCCATGGCCGTCGCGATCACGGGCTTTTCGGTGGCCTTACCGCGCACGATCTCCACCAGCCGCATAACGTTCGCAGGGCTGAAGAAGTGTGTGCCGATCACCATCTGCGGGCGCGACGTCACAGCCGCGATCGCGTCGATATCGAGCGTGGACGTATTCGACGCGAGAATGCAATCGCGTTTGGCGACTTTATCGATCTCCACGAATACCTGCTTTTTGGTCGCCAGGGATTCGAACACGGCTTCAACGATGATGTCGGCGTGCTCGAAACCTTCCCAGCCGAGTTGAGGCGCGATTCTGGCGATACGTTCTTCCGCCGCGGCGGCCGTGAGCCTGCCGCTTTTAACCGAGCGCTCGTAGTTCTTGCGGATGGTTGCCATGCCGCGGTCGAGCGCGGCTTGTTCCGCGTCTTTTAAAAAGACTGGAATACCGGCATTGGAAAAAGCCATCGCGATTCCGCCGCCCATGGTCCCCGCCCCGATTACGCCCGCACTCCGGATCGTATAAAGAGCCGTGTCTCTTGGAAGATCCGGGATCTTCGACACAGCACGTTCGGCAAAGAACGCATGAATGAGCGCCTTGCACTGGTCCGAATTCAGGCACCGCTCGAAGATTTGACTCTCCAGCCGAATTCCTTCTTCGAACGGCAGAGTCCCGGCAGCTTCGATGGCGTCGAGCGCCGCGACTGGCGCGGTTAACTTGCCCCGGAGTCTTCTGCGGATCTCCGAAATATTTACTGGCGTCACCGGCAGATCGCGAGTACGTCTGGGTTTTTCAACATTGCGGGCAAACGCGATCGCGCCCGCGAGCAGGTCACCGTCAACGATTTCGTCGATGATCTCGGCGGCTACAGCCTCCTTCGCGGAAATCGGCTCGCCGAACGCGCACATTTCGGCGGCCTTCGCGACGCCTGCCAGCCGGGGCAGTCGCTGGGTTCCGCCGGCACCGGGAATCAACCCGATCTTCACCTCCGGCTGCCCGACCTGCGCGTCGGGCGCCGCCACGCGATAGTGACCGGCCATGGCCAGTTCCAGGCCGCCGCCGAGAGCGGTACCGTGAATCGCCATCACGACGGGCTTGGTGCAATTCTCGATCGCGTCAAGTACCGGGTGGAATTGAGGCATGGTTCCCTGCCCCGAAAGGATTTCTACAAACTGGTTAATGTCTGCACCCGCCACAAAGGTTTTTCCGCGGCCTGTAACCACAATGGCTCGCACGGCAGCGTTTGCGTCGAGCGCATGCACTGCGGTCCGCAGACCTTCGAGTACTCCAGAACTGAGCGCGTTCACAGGAGGATTGTTGATGACGATGACGCCCACATCGTCGCGAACAGAGTAAGTAACTAATGTTTCCATACCGTTGTTTTCTAGCTTGACACTTTTACGGAGTGGTCTTAAGATGAAGGCATCACTGAGGAAGGAGGTGGTCCAGTCTAATGATATCTGGCAGTAGTAAAAACAGCACTCAAACCACGCGTGAGGTGGCCGACTGTTGAAGTC
>Ga0105245_10005761_pt1 | contig 10872 bp, 11 predicted proteins | sample KBSM54metaG_FD_81523 | JGI IMG/M metagenome (GOLD analysis project Ga0105245, IMG submission 81523) | Miscanthus rhizosphere microbial communities from Kellogg Biological Station, Michigan, USA - KBS M5-4 metaG | ecosystem: Host-associated > Plants > Roots > Rhizosphere > Soil | place...
CCACGCGCTGTTCCTCTCGGCGCGCGACATCCAGCTCGGCCGCGGCGAGCCGATTCCCGACACTGCGCGCGTCCTCTCGCGCTACGTGAACGGCATCATGGCGCGGACGTTTGCCCACAAGACCGTGACCGACCTCGCGGAGTACGCGTCGATTCCGGTGATCAACGGACTCACCGATTTGTCTCACCCGTGTCAGGCGATGACGGACTACTTCACGGCGTGGGAAAGGTTCGGCGATCTCAAAGGCCGCAAGCTCGCGTGGATCGGCGACGGCAACAACATGGCTCACTCATTGATGTTCGGAGCGTCAAAACTGGGGATGGACATCGCCGTCGCCACGCCGCCGTCGTACGCGCCCGATGCGGACGTCATCGCCGCCGCGAAAGCGGACGCCGAAGCGGCAGGCACGCGGTTGATTCTCACGAATTCGATCGACGAGGCGGTTGCGAACGCGGACATCGTCGAGACCGATGTCTGGGCCTCAATGGGACAGGAAGAGGAAGCGGAGAAGCGGCGCCGCGACTTCGACGGATGGATCGTCGATCGCCGCGTGATGTCGCAGGCGAAGCCCGACGCGATCTTCATGCACTGCCTCCCCGCGCATCGCGGCGAAGAAGTGGCGGCGGAAGTGATCGACTCGCCGCAGTCGGTGATCTTCGACGAAGCGGAGAATCGTTTGCACGTGCAGAAGGCGATCATGGTTGCCCTGATGAAGGATCGGAAGAAGTAGATGCCCCAAGCGCCCGCGGCGAAGCGTCACCACAGCGGACTCCTCGTCGTCATCGTCCTCGGCATCATTTTTTTCGTGCTCCTGGCGCTCCTCGTGTTGTCGACGAAGCGCGAGTCGCAGCACGCGGCGACCGCGAACGAAACGCTCACCGTTCTTTCGCCGCGCATCCGTTTGCGCACGGAGCCGAATGCGAAAGCGCCCGTCGTGGCGACCGCGGTCTCCGGCGAGAAGCTGATCCTTCTCGAAGATCACGGCACGTGGTCGCGCGTGCAGGATCCCGATGGACTCGTCGGCTGGGCCGAGCGCTCGTCGCTCGAGCGCACGGTCGAGCGCGAGCGGCGCCTGGCGCGATTCGCGGCGATCAAGAAACTTCCGGAGCTGCGCGGTATGGCAACGAAGCGCGCGACGTTGTACGCGGGCCCGGGCATCTTCTATCCGATCGTCGGCGATCTGCCGGAGCAGACGGACGTGAAGGTGTACACGCGCGATCACGATTTCTATGCGATCGATTTCAACGGCGAGATCGCGTACGCGGACATTGATTCGATCGAGATCACGGCCACAGGCACGCCGCAGTTGGAAGTGAAGGGCGGTGGCGGTCCCAGTGGGGCGGCGGCGCCCCCGCCGCCGCAGCCGGAAACTCCCGCAGAAACCGAAAGCGGCGGCGAGGGTGCCTCCGCCCCACCGAGCACGCCGGAGATTCCAAGTGCTGCTCCCTCCGTTTATCCCGCCGTTCCTCCGGGCGGAACGCAGCCTGAGGAAATCGATCGCGTCGTGCCGCGTTATCCGATGTCAGCGCGCGCGGCCGGCGCCGGCGGACGCGTCGTCATCCGCGGCATCGTCCGACGCGATGGCACGATCGACAACGTCGAAATCATCAAGGACCTCCCGTACGGACTCGGCGACGCAGCGCGCGACGCGGTCGAGCAATGGCGCTTCCGTCCGGCGACGTATCGCGGCGAACCGATCGACGTCTATTACACGGTGACGGTGAACTTCAAACTCCAGTGACCTCGCGTTTCTCTTTCCCCGACGCTCCCGGCGATCTGATCGGCGCTCACATCTCCACCAAAGGCGGGTTGCACACGGTCTTCGACCGCGCGTCCGCGATCGACGCGAGTGCGATCGCGCTCTTTGCGAAGAACTCGAATCAGTGGAAGGGGAAGGTGATGACGGACGACGACGTCGCGACGTTCGCGTCGCTGCGCACCGTGCGGCCGATCCTCACGCACGCGTCGTATCTGATCAATCTCGCCACGACGAATCGTGAGTTTCACCGCAAGTCGATCGCCGCCATGATCGACGAGCTCGATCGCGCCGAACGCCTCGGCATTCACGCAGTCGTTCTGCATCCCGGCGCGCACATGAATGCCGGCGTCGGCAAAGGGCTCGACAAGATCGCGCGCGCGCTCGATCGCATTCATGCGTCGATTCCGAATCATCGCGTCGTCACGCTGCTCGAGACCGCCGCGGGACAAGGCTCATGCCTCGGCTGCACGTTCGAGGAATTGGGAACGATCATCGATCTCGTCGACGACAAGAAGCGCGTCGGCATCTGCATCGACACATGCCACATCTTCGCCGCCGGATACGACATCCGCACGCGCGACGGCTACGCGAGGACGACCGACGAGATCGAGAAATACGTCGGCATCGAAAACGTCGGCGCGTTTCATCTCAACGACTCGAAAAAGCCACTCGGCTCGCGCGTCGACCGCCATCAGCACATCGGCGAAGGCGAGATCGGACTCGAAGCGTTTCGGATGCTGCTCAACGACGCGCGCTTCGCGAAGATCCCGAAGCTGCTGGAGACGCCGAAGACGATCGAGACGGAGTCGGACCGGAAGAACATGGCGACGCTGCGGTCGCTGCTCGACGACGCCGTGCGATCATTGCGGCAATCATGAAACGCGTCGCATGCGTTTTTCTGCTCGCGCTAGCTGTGCGTGCGAATGCGGATGATGTAGCGCTGCACCTCGTGACGTGGAATGTGCACGGACTGTTCTGGCCGGTCGCGCATCACACGACGGAACGAATGCACAACATCGCGAGGAAAGTCGTCGCCCTCAATCCCGACATCGTGATGTTCCAGGAAGTCTGGTTCGCGAGCCGCGCGGACGCATTGACGCACGACCTCACTGCCGCCGGCTACACAGCCGTTCCGATCCGGCGCGGCGGACTTCTCGTTTTTTACAAGCCGTCGTGGACGATCGATTCGCCGGCATTCGTGAAGTACAAGAGCATCGCGCCGAAGATTTTCTTTTGGCAGGCCGATGGTCTCAGCGGCAAGGGCTTTCTCACTCTCGCCGTCACATCGCCGTACGGCAAGCGTTTCGTGCTCATCGACACGCATCTGCAGTCGCAATATGGACGTCTCTTTCGATGGCGGAAGATTCGGCGAGAGGAGTTAAAGCAGCTCGATCAAGTTACCTCGAACGACCCGATCATTCTCGCCGGCGACTTCAACACGTTTCCTGACGAATCGATGATGCAGACGTTCAAGCAGTCGTGGTACGAGTTGACGGAGAAGACGCGCCAGGACTGCAACTGCGGGTCGAACTGGAATGGCGGCAAACCAGCCGACTGGATCGACTACGTGTTCGTGCGTCCGAGCGGTGCGGCGACGGCGACGATCGAGTTGATCAAGAACGACAAGAGCGACTGGCCGTTCTCCGATCATGAAGGACTCGACAGTCTTCTAACGATCCACGTGCAGTGAGATTTCGACGACGCGTGCTATCGCAGCCCGTCGATCACGTACAGCGTCGACGTGAGCACGCGCAGATACGAGTAGACGTGCGTTTTGCCATCCGGCGTCGACGCGACGGTGTCGATGCTGAAGACGCCGTTCGGGTCGCCCGTGGTGAGCGTCGCGAGACGTTGTCGCGTACGCGTCGCCGGGTCAAAAAGGTCGATCGTCGCCGGGAACTCACCGAGCTTACCAACCAGGAGTGACTTGCCGTCGCTCGCCCATTCATAGGCGGCGTCCGCGGCATCGAGTCCGGCGATCGGCTCGATCTTTCCGGTGTCGATCGAGAGAATCGAAGGCGCGCGTGTCGTCGCGGCGAGGAGGACGCGCTTGCCGTCCGGACTCGCGCGCAGGAAGTACGGACGGAAGCCCGGCGGCGGCAAAACGCGGCGTGCGCCGGAGTCGACGTCGATGACCACGAGCTGTTGTTGCTGCTTCGCATCGAAGCCGGAGAGGAGAAGCGACTTCGGCGTGAGAAACGTCGCGCGCACCGGATCGATGCCGCCCGTGTTGATCTCGCGCTGCAGTCCCGCGCCGGTTGGTAGCAGGAGCAAACGCGGCCCATCGACGGCACGGCCGGCGACCAATGCGCCGTCGGGTGAGATCGCGAATGGCAGTGCGTCGCCGAGGCGAACGGCGGGAGATCCGTCGAGCGGACGAAGGAACGCGCCCGCGGGCGAGTATTCCGGAAACTCTACGAACAACACCTGCTTGCCGTCGGGCGTCAAGGCGGCCACGGTCGATGTGCCGAGCCATGAAAAATCGGTGTCTTTTCCGTCGTGGAAGATCCCCATCATGTTGCGGCCGACGGCGGCTTCGACGAGGATCCGTCCGTTTGGCAGTACGTCGTGCACGAGCACGTTGACGGGAAAGTGCGACACCACGCGCGTGTGTCCTTTGCGATCGATGGCGGAAATCGTCGAGGCGTCGTCGCCGCACGCGCAAAGGATCTCGTCCCCCTTCGCGCTCCAGTTGAAGCCGGCGAAGCTCCGCTGAGGCGCGTTGATTCGCTCCGCGTGTCCGTTGCGGTCGACGATGATCGGCGTACCGGGCGAGCGCTCGACGTCGAACAGGAGAACCGACTCGCCGTCGCGCGAGATGCGCGGTCCTTCGAGGGCGTTGCCCTCGTAGATCTTGTGGCCGATCGGATACTCGAGCACCGAGTGTCCGCCGACGATGCGCAGGACCGCGAGCGACTTCCCATCCGGCGCAAACGCAGCGCGAAAAACGCTCTCCGCCACCGGCCGCGGTGCGCCGCCGCCTGGGGACACGATCGCAAGCGTTCCTGTACCGAGCGGCACTCGCAGGAACGTTTTCTTCAACAGCACGGCGACTTCGCCGGTGGACGAAACGGCCATCACGTCGGAGTTCGGGATGCCGAGCGAATGCGTCTCCGATCCGTCGGATCGCGCGGCGAACGTTTCACTCGCAGCGGTGCCGTACGCAGCGCCGTAGTAGACGGTGTTTCCGTCCGGCGAGAAACGCGCGCTCATCATGTTGCCGATGCGGAGCGTGACGGGAGTGAATCGCGGCGGCTCGTTCGTTGAACGTGCGCCGCGGTGCGTGATGAACCACGTGGCGCCGCCGCCGATCGCCGCGGCGATCAGGATTGCGCCGATGAGAATCGGCGTCGAGAAACGATGCGGCGCGCGGCCGGCGATGGTCGATGCGCCTCCCGCCGAGGAGAGATTCGAGACGTTCTGCAGATCGAAGACGAGATCGCGCGCCGACTGGAATCGCGCCGACGGATTCTTCTCGAGGCAGTGACGCACGATGCGATCGAGCGCGGGCGTGACGCCGGTCGTCTCCGAGATCTCCGCCGGATCTTCGCGAAGAATCGCGCTCATCGTGTCCGCGGTCGAGTCGCCGGCGAACGGACGCTTGCCGGTGAGCATCTCGTACAGAATCGCGCCGAACGAAAAGATGTCCGATCGGTAGTCGACGTTCTGGCCGCGCACCTGCTCGGGCGACATGTAGCCGACCGTGCCGAGGACGGTGCCGGGATCGGTGTTGCGCGCTTCCGTGCGCGCTTCGGTGTCGTTCGAATCGACGGAGTGCGTGAGCTTCGCGAGACCGAAGTCGAGGATCTTCACGCGATCGTCGTCGGTGACGAAGATGTTCTCCGGCTTGAGATCGCGATGAACGATACCTTTCTCGTGCGCGGCCGCGAGTCCCGCCGCGATCTGCGACGCGTAGTCGATCGTCGTGCGCGGCGACAGCCTTCCATCGCGCAGCTTGTCGCGGAGCGTGACGCCGTCGATCAGCTCCATGACGATGTACGGCGTCCCTTCGTGTGTGCCGACGTCGTAGATCGTGACGAGGTTCGGATGGTTGAGCGTCCCGGCGGCGCGCGACTCGACTTCGAATCGCTGCAGGCGATCGGCGTTCGACGAAAGCGACTCGGGCAGAACCTTCACCGCGACGGCGCGGCCGATGCGCGTGTCTTTCCCGCGAAAGACCTCACCCATGCCGCCGGCGCCGATGCGCGAGGCGATCTCGTAGGGCCCGAGGCGGGAACCGGACTCGATTGGCATTGGACCGCGCTCATTATGTAGCGACCGAATGTCGTTGCGTTAGACTTCGCGCGCCATGAACAAACCGCAATCCGGAACCCGCATCGACTATCGCGACGCACAGCTCGTCGTCCCTGACGATCCGATCGTTCCGTTCATCGAAGGCGACGGAACGGGTCCGGACATCTGGCGCGCCACGTCGTACGTCATCGACGGCGCCGTCCAGAAGATCTACGGCGGAAAAAAGAAGATTCACTGGTTCGAAGTGCTCGCCGGCGACAAAGCGAAAGAGGCGGTCGGCGACTACCTGCCGGAAGAAACGCTGCAGGCGCTCGCCGAGTATCGCGTGTCGATCAAGGGACCGCTCTCGACGCCGGTCGGCGGCGGCATCCGCTCGCTGAACGTCACGATGCGCCAAGTGCTCGATCTCTATGCGTGTGTGCGTCCGGTGCGCTACTTCGACGGGGTTCCTTCGCCGGTGAAAGAGCCGCAGAAAGTCGACATGGTCATCTTCCGCGAGAACACGGAAGACGTGTACGCCGGCATCGAATGGCCGGCGAACAGTCCCGGCGCGCAGCAGATCGTCGATTTCCTGAACTCGATGGAGCGCCGCAGCGGCGGAAAGATTCGCGAAGGATCGGCGATCGGCATCAAGCCGATTTCGGAGTTCGGATCGAAGCGTCTCATACGCAAAGCGATCGAGTACGCGATCGCGGCGAAACGCGACTCCGTCACCCTGGTGCACAAAGGCAACATCATGAAGTTCACCGAAGGCGCCTTCAAAGACTGGGGCTACCAGCTCGCGAAGGAGGAGTTCGGTGACGTGACGATTCCGGAGTCGGAGGTCACAGGATCAACGTCGAAGATCGTCATCAAGGATCGCATCGCCGACTCGATGTTCCAGCAGGTGTTGCTGCGTCCCGCCGAATATTCGGTGATCGCGACGACGAACCTGAACGGTGACTACCTCTCCGATGCCCTCGCCGCCCAAGTCGGCGGCCTCGGCATCGCCCCGGGATCGAACGAGTCGAACGAAGTGGCGATCTTCGAAGCGACACACGGTACCGCGCCGAAGTACGCGAACAAAGACATGATCAATCCCGGCTCGCTGATCCTGAGCGGCGTGATGATGCTCCGCCACATGAAATGGTGGGACGCCGCCGACGCGATCGAGCGCGGCATCGCGAAGACGATTCAGCAGAAGCGCGTCACGTACGATCTCGAGCGGCAGATGGAAGGCGGGACGAAGTTGTCGACGAGCGAGTTCGGGAAGGCGATCGTCGAGAATATCTAGGCTTCCGCCGGACGCCACACGAGGAACGCCGGCTCTCTCCGTCCGAATCTCGTCGCGAGTGCGACGCCGACACCGAAGATCGACGACAGGCTCCACACGATCGCGCCGACCGCGGGGATCAGTCGCAGCGCGCCGAGGATCAGGACGCCGACGACCACCATCGCGAGATCGCCGCGGAACCACTTGCGCGATGCCAGCTGTTCGCGCGTGCGCGATCCGGCGACGAGCGTGCCGACGGCGTGGAACACGGCGATCATGCCGTAGACCTTCGTCAGGATCGCGAAGACGGCCAGCGCAGCGAGCAGCGGAATGCCGATGAGATACGGAACGAGATAGCTGAACACGATCGCGGTGAGAACGAAGCTCGTGAACGCGACCAGGCCGAGCGCGAAGCAGTAGAGCGCGCTCGCGCGAATCTCGATCGAGGAGTAGCGCACTTCGCGTCCGCTGAGCAGCGTGATCAGAACCGCGACGACGAGCCACACGAAGAGCAGCGAAACGATCACCGCGCTCTTCGTCATCGTGGCCGCCGCACCTTGCAGCGTCGTCAGCGAGTACACATGACCATTCACCCGTCCCTCGGCACCGACGATGTGGCCGCCGCCGTAGACCACGTTGCCGGTGACCTTGCCAGGATCGGCGATAGTGACGTCGCTCCGATGACGAGCAGATCGCCGTTGATCGGTGCGTGGATGTACGCGTTGCCGCCGTAGACCTGCAGGCTGCCGTGGATCGGCTTGTCGACATTCGCGTCTTTGCCGAAGAGGTACTGATCGGCGCCGTGCTGCGCCGCGCCGATCGGCGCGAACATCATCGCTGTAGCGATCAGAGCGACGATTGTGGTCAACGGCAGAACGAGTCTAGACATCGATCCCCTTCGGCGCCCGCCGCAACAGGACGATGAGCAGCGTGTTGACGATGAGGAACGAAACCGCGATGACGATCTGCAGCGATGCCGGCGCGTGCTGCATGCCGTCGCCGACGTAGCGCAACACGACCTGCAATGTCGTGAACGACGGAATCGTCGATCGCAACACGTGCATGATGCCGTTCACCGGCGCGACTCCCGCGATCGCAAAGAGTGCCGAAGCGATGACGAAAATCGCGAGCGCACCGCCGATGACGAGCGGCCACGATTTCTCGGATGCGCTTTCCCACGGCGCGAGCGGAAGCGCGTCCATGTCGACGATCGGCTTGAACGTCGCGTCGCTCGCGGAGAAGAGCGCGGAGCACTCCGCGCATTCGGCGAGGTGCGACGCGTTCGCATCCGGATCGTTCAGATACCGCTCACATGCTTCGGTCTTCATAGCGGTTCCACGTAATGCTCGAGCGCGTCCTTGAGCAAGTTCCGCGCACGAAAAAGCTTGTTCTTCACTGTACCAAGAGGAAGCTTCTTCATCGAAGCGATCTCCTCGTACGACAGCTCGGCGAAGTGGCGAAGCTGAATCAGCTCGCGATAGTCGGGCGGCAATTCGCCGACCGCCACATCGATCGCCGCGCTCAGTTGCTTGTTCTTGAGGGCGCGATACGGCGAGATGCCGTCGTCGGCGAACTCGCGATCCTTCCCTTCCTCGTCGTCTCCCGTTCTCGCCAGCGGCACCTCGGAAACGCTCTTCTTCCGAAGCGCGTCGATGGCGCTGTTCTGCGCGATGCGGAAGAGCCACGTCGAGAACTGGTACTTCGGGTCGTAACGATCGAGCGCGAGAAACACTTTGACGAAGATCTCCTGAGTCAGATCGTGAGCGTCTTCATAGCGGTGCGTGATGCGGTACACGTAGTTGACGACGCGTTTTTCGTATCGCGAGACCAACTCAGTGAACCGGTCACGGTCGCCGCCGAGGATCCGCGCAACGAGGGCGCGGTCATCGAGCTGCTCACGTTCTGCCATGTTTCTACGATCTCGCCCCGGGAAGGTTTTCGGCGAGCCGGATGATAACGTAGCGGCAGTGATCGAAATCCGTTCCCTGACAAAGAAATACGGCGATTTCACCGCCGTCGATGACCTCTCGCTCAGCGTCCATCAAGGCGAGGTCTTCGGTTTCCTCGGCCCCAACGGAGCGGGAAAAACGACGACGATTCGCGTCGTCGCCGGACTGTCGCTGCCGACGAGCGGGAGCGTATCGGTCGGCGGCGTCGACGTGCTCGCCGATCCGGTCGCGGCGAAGTCGATGATGGGCTACATCCCCGACCGGCCGTATTTGTACGAGAAGCTCACCGGCCGCGAGCTGCTGCAGTTCGTCGCGAATCTCTATCGATACGACTGGCGCGACTGTGAGTCGCGCGCGATCGAGCTGCTCCGCTATTTCGATCTGCACGAATGGATCGACGCGCGCATCGAGAACCTCTCGCACGGGATGAAGCAGAAGCTCGTGATCATCTCCGCGCTGGTCCACGATCCGCGCGTGTTGATCATCGACGAGCCGATGGTCGGACTCGACGCGCTCGCGCAACGACAGGTGAAGCTGCTGTTTCGCCGACTCGTCGAAGAAGGGAAGACGGTGTTCCTGACTACGCACACGTTGTCGGTGGCCGAGGCGGTGTGCGATCGGATTGCGATCATTCATCGCGGCAAGATCGTGGCGACGGGGAACACCGCAGAGTTGAAGCAGAATCGCGCGCTGGAGGATCGGTTCCTGGAGTTGACGTACGACGATGAAGAGAGGCTGTCATCCTGAGCCGCGAAGACGGCGAAGGATCCCCATCGCATGTGCGACGCTCGTCGTCTTCGCCAGGGGATTCCTCGCCGTCTTCGCGGCTCGGAATGACACGTTCGCGCTGGCGTGAAGAGGCGCTGCGCCGCGGTATTCCTCCGCGCGACGTCGACCTTCTCCTCGCCGACCTCACCGCGAAGCCGCTGTCGTGGGTGATCGCGCACGGCGATGACGACGTCGATGCAACTCCACTCGAAGCGATGCTCGCGCGCCGATTCGCCGGCGAGCCGTTGCAGTACATCCGCGGCAAGACGGAGTTTTACGGACGCGAATTTCTCGTAGACAACCGCGTGCTGATTCCGCGTCCGGAGACGGAAGGACTCGTCGAAGCGGCAATCGCGCGCGTGCCGCGCGGCGCGACGGTGATCGATGTCGGTACCGGCAGCGGCTGCATCGCTGTCTCGCTCGCGCTCGAACGCGGGGATCTGCGCGTGATCGGTGTCGATGCATCGATCGATGCGCTGGCAGTCGCGAAGACGAATCGCGATCGGCTGCGTGCGAACGTCGCGTTCGTCGCGAGCGACGTGCTCACGGCGATCAAACGCGTGAGCTTCGTCGTCTCAAATCCGCCGTACATCGCGCAGGAAATCGTCGAGACGCTGGCGACGGAAGTGCGCGATCACGAGCCGCGCATGGCACTGACTCCGGGACCGCGCGGAACCGAAGTCATCGAGCGCATTCTCGATCAGGCGCAGCGCGCGCCGGTGATGCTGGAGATCGGATACGGGCAGGACGCCGAGATCGCGGAGGTCGCGCGCGCGCACGGCTACGACGTCGACGAGATCCTGAAGGACCTCGCGGCCATTCCGCGCGTCGTCGTATTATCGGCGGCATGGTGAGCAACGATCGGTGTCTCTTCTGCCGCATCGCCAGCG
>Ga0105245_10005762_pt1 | contig 10870 bp, 10 predicted proteins | sample KBSM54metaG_FD_81523 | JGI IMG/M metagenome (GOLD analysis project Ga0105245, IMG submission 81523) | Miscanthus rhizosphere microbial communities from Kellogg Biological Station, Michigan, USA - KBS M5-4 metaG | ecosystem: Host-associated > Plants > Roots > Rhizosphere > Soil | place...
GCGATCCGCCGGAACGACTCGCGGCCGTTCGACTGGAGCGCCTCGATGATGCCGCGGTCGACGTGGTCGAGCTCGGGCGCCCGCGACACGGGGCCGCGCGCGGGCCGGACGGTCTGACCCCTCTGCGGGCGTCGCGGCTGGGTTCTGCTGCGCAATGCGAGGGTGTTCCTACCATGCTCCCACGCATTCCGTCAACGCGATGGGTCTGCGTCGGCGGAACGCGGGTCAGGCGAGCTTCACGCAGACGTGCTTGATCCGGGTGTACTCCTCCATCGAGTAGAGCGACATGTCCTTGCCGTAGCCCGACTCCTTGAAGCCGCCGTGCGGCATCTCGGGGGTCAGCGGGAAGAGGTGCTCGTTCACCCAGACGGTGCCGAAGTCGAGGCGGCCGGCGACCTTCATCGCGCGGCCGACGTTCTCCGAGAACACCGAGGCGGCGAGCCCGTAGCGGACGTCGTTCGCCATCGCGACCGCCTCCTCGTCCGACGCGAACCGCTGCATCGTGACGACCGGGCCGAACACCTCGTTCTGCACGATCTCGCTGTCCTGCGCGACGTCCGTCACCACCGTCGGCGCGACGAAGAAGCCGCGCTCGCCGACCGAGCCGCCGCCCGTGACGACCGTTGCCTTCGCGGCGGCCGCGCGCTCGACGAAGCCGAGCACCCGCTCCTGCTGCTCGGCGGAGATGACGGGGCCCATCACGATCTCGTCGTCGCTCCCGGGGTCGCCGACGGTCATCCCCTCGACCGCGGTCACCGTCGACGAGAGCACGTCGTCCCAGACCCGCTCGGAGACGAGGATCCGCGAGGACGCGGTGCAGTCCTGGCCCGAGTTGAAGTACCCGCCGACCTTGATCGCCTCCGCGACGGTCGCGGGGTCGGCGTCGTCGAGCACGACCATCGGCGCCTTGCCGCCGAGCTCGAGGTGGACGCGCTTGACGGTATCCGCCGCGTTCTTCGCGATCAGCTTCCCGGTCGCGGTGTCGCCGGTGAGCGAGACGAGTCGCACCGACGGGTGCCGGACGAGGCGGTCGCCCGCGGGCACGCCGTCGCCCGTCACGACCTGGAGCACTCCGCTCGGGAGGATCTCCTGCGCGAGCTCGACGAAGCGGAGGACCGTGAGCGGCGTCTGCTCGGCCGGCTTGATGATCTGGACGTTCCCGGCGGCGAGCGCCGGGCCCATCTTCCAGATCACCATGAACAGCGGGTAGTTCCACGGGGCGATGCCGGCGACGAGCCCGAGCGGCTCGCGGCGGATCATCGACGTGTAGCCCTCGGCGTACTCGGCCGCCGCCTTGCCCTCGAGGTTGCGCGCGGCGCCCGCGAAGAACCGGAGGTTGTCGGACATCATCCCCGGCTCGTCGACCGCGACCCACCACGGCTTGCCGACGTTGAGCGACTCGAGCCGCGCGAGCTCCTCGGCGTTGTCGTCGATCACGTCCGCGAGCCCGAGGAGCAGCTCCATGCGGTCCTTCGGGGTCTTCTCGCGCCAGCTCTCCCACGCCCGCTCGGCGGCGGCGACCGCGCGGTCGACGTCCTCCTCGCCTGCCCGGGGCACCTCGGCGATCACCTCGCCGGTGGCCGGGTTCAGCACCTCCATCGTCTCGCCGGACAACGCGTCGACGAACTCCCCGTCGACGAACATCTTCTGCTGGGCCACTGAAACGCTCATCGGGCTCCTCCGCGGGGTCGACTCCTGCGACGACAGTATCTTGCACCCCACGATGAGGATCCTCGTCATCGGCACGGGCGGTGTCGGCTCGGCGTTCGCCGGGATCGCGCGTCGCCGTGAGTTCTTCGACCACTGCGCGCTCGCGGACTACGACGTCGCGCGCGCCGACGCCGTCGTCGCCGCGACCGACGACGGCCGCTTCTCCGCCCACGCCGTCGACGCCTCGAGCCGCGAGGCCGTTGCCGACCTCGTCCGCGCGACCTCCGCCGACGTCGTGCTCAACGCCGTCGACCCGCGCTTCAACGAGCCCATCTTCGACGCATGTCTCGACGCGGGCGTCGCGTACCTCGACATGGCGATGACGCTCTCGGAGCCGCATCCCGAGCGGCCCTACGAGCTGACCGGCGTGAAGCTCGGCGACTACCAGTTCGAGCGCGCGGCCGCGTGGGAGGAGCGGGGCCGGCTGGCGCTCGTGGGGATCGGGGTCGAGCCCGGGCTCTCCGACGTCTTCGCGCGACATGCGGCCGACGAGCTGTTCACCGAGATCGACGAGGTCGGCGTCCGCGACGGCGCGAGCCTCGAGGTCGAGGGGTACGACTTCGCGCCGACGTTCTCGATCTGGACGACGATCGAGGAGTGCCTCAACCCCCCGGTCGTCTGGGAACGCGATCGCGGCTGGTTCACGACCGCGCCCTTCTCGGAGCCCGAGGTCTTCGACTTCCCCGAGGGGATCGGGCCGATCGAGTGCGTGAACGTCGAGCACGAGGAGGTGCTGCTCGTCCCGCGCTACATCGACTGCCGGCGCGCCACGTTCAAGTACGGCCTCGGCGACGAGTTCATCGAGGTGCTGAAGACCCTGCACAAGCTGGGGCTGGACGGGAAGGAGCCGATCCGCGTGAAGGGTGTCGACGTCGCTCCGCGCGACGTCGTCGCGGCGAGCCTCCCGGACCCCGCGACGCTCGGCGAGCGGATGTCGGGCAAGACCTGCGCCGGCACGCTCGTGACAGGCACCGGCGCGGACGGGCGGCGCCGGCGGACCTACCTGTACCACGTCGTCGACAACGACTGGTCGATGCGCGAGTACGGCGCGCAGGCGGTCGTCTGGCAGACGGCGCTCAACCCGGTCGTCGCGCTCGAGCTCCTCGCGTCGGGCACGTGGTCGGGGACGGGCGTCCACGGGCCCGAGGCGTTCCCCGCGGCGCCGTTCCTCGAGAAGCTCGCGGAGTACGGCTCGCCCCACGGCGTGCTCGAGCTCGAGCCCGTCTGACGACGGCCGGCCGCTCTACGCTTCTGGCGTGCAGACCGCCGGGAAGCTCCTGCTCGCGGGTGCCGCCGTGCTCGCGATCCTCGGGATCGGCGCGCTCGTGCTCTCGCGGCTCGGCGTCGAGGGGCTGCCCGGGACGCTCCGCTGGAAGTCCGCGCGCGGCGGCGTCACGGTCTTCGTGCCGATCGGCTTGATGATCGTCGTCTCGATCGTCGGGACGATCATCCTCAATCTCCTGTTCCGCCGATGATTCTCGTGCCAGCCGTACGTCTATCTCCCTGAGATGCGTCCTAGGATGGCCCGATGGCGCAGGTGATGCTCCGCGCTCCGCTCTCCGAGCTCTGTGGCGGGCGGACGCACGCGATCGCCGGCGCGACCGTGGGCGAGGTGCTCGTCGCCCTCGAGCGGGAGCATCCACCGATCGCCGGCTGGGTGCTCGACGAGCAGGGACGGATCCGCGAGCACGTCAACGTGTTCGTGAACGGCATCCACGGGGAGGAGCGGACACCGGTCGCCGGCGACGACCGCGTCCACGTGCTCCCCGCGATCACGGGAGGCTGAGCGTTCGATGACAGAGCTGCTGGTTGGCACCAAGAAGGGGATGTTCCGGCTCGAGGGCGACCCCGCGGACGGGTTGGAGATCACTGCGCGCGCGTTCCCGGGCCAGAGCGTCGAGTACGCGATGCGCGACCCGCGCACGGGCCGCTACCTCGCGTCCGTCACGTCGTGGTTCTACGGCCCGCGGGTCTGGGTCACGGACGACCCGACGGGCGAGTGGGAGCAGGCGAAGGGCACGGTGCTGCCCGGCGACGACGAGGTCGACCCCGCGGCGGAGTTCAGCGGCGACCCGGCAGACGCATACAAGGGCGCGCTGAACCGGCTCTGGGTGATCGTCCCGGGCGAGGAGGACGGCGTCCTCTACGCCGGAGGCGACCCCGGCCCGCTCTTCGAGAGCCGCGACGGCGGGCTCAACTGGTCGTTGAACCGCGGCCTGTGGGATCACCCCACGAGGCCAGAGTGGAACCCGGGCGGCGGCGGCCTGTGTCTCCACACGATCGTCACGTGGCCGGGCGACCCGTCGAAGCTCACGCTCGCGATCTCCGCGGTCGGCGTCTGGCTGACCGACGACGGCGGCGCGTCGTGGCGCCACTCGAACGAGGGCATCGTGCTCCGCTACCTCCCCGAGGAGGCGCGAGCCGCGACGGCCGAGAAGCCCCAGCACTGCGTCCACAACCTCCGCCGCGCGCCGAAGCGACCCGAGCGGCTGTTCATGCAGTTCCACGACGGGATCTACCGCTCGGACGACGCCGGCGCGACGTGGGTCGACATCGGCACCGACAAGGGCCTGCCGTCCGACTTCGGCTTCCCGATCGCCGTCGACCCCGCCGACCCGGACAGCGCCTACGTGATCCCGTTGATCGGGGCAGAGGACCGGACGACGCCCGGCGGCACGGTGCGCGTCTGGGAGACGCGCGACGCCGGCCACTCGTGGCAGCCGCGCGGCGACGGGCTCCCCGAGAAGGACGCCTACCTGACGATCCTGCGTGAGGCGTTCGACACGAAGGGCGAGGGCGAGCGCCTCGAGCTGTACTTCGGCGCCACGAACGGCGAGGTGTTCGGCTCGGGCGACGCCGGCGCCACCTGGGCGCAGGTCGGCGACCACCTCCCGCCGATCTACTCCGTGCGCACCGCCTAGTTGAGAGTCGTCGGAATGTCGGTGATCTCGCCGTCGGCGAGCTTCTGCTCGACCTTCTGGGTCGCCGCGACGTCCTGCTTGTTCGCCTTCGGGCTCACCTTGCCGAGGCCGACGCCGTCCTGGTCGATCCCGAAGTCGACGTTCTTGCCGCCCTTGAAGGTCCCGTCCTGGAGCGCCTTGATCGTGAGGAAGACCGCGCTGTCGACGCCCTTCAGCGCGCTCGTCAGCACGTGCGGGCCGAGGAACGACTGGTCTGCGTCGACACCGATCCCCCAGACCCTCTCGTCCTGCGCAGCCGAGAGGGCGCCGAGCCCGCAGCCGCCCGCCACCTGGAACACCACCTTGGAGCCGGCGGCGATCTGGTTCAGCGCCATCTCCTTGCACTTGGCCTGGTCCTCCCAGTCCTGCGAGTAGCCCCAGGTCACCTTGGTGCCAGGCACGGCCGCATCGGCGCCTGCGCGGTAGCCGGCGATGTAGCGGTCGACGGGCGGCTCCTTGAAGCCGCCGACCGCGCTGATCGACTCGGCGCCGGCACGCCTCGCCGTGAGCGCGGCCAGGTAGCCGACGAGGTAGCCGACCTGCTGCTCCCGGAACAGCAGGCCCTGCACGTTGGCGGGCTTGCCCTTGAGCGACGCCTGGTCGACGTCGACGATCGCGAAGTTCGTGTCCGGGAAGCGCTTTGCGGCCGCGGCGATCGCGTCGCCCTGCGCGAACCCGACGCCGATGATCAAGTCGTAGCCCTGCCGCGCGAGCGTCGTCATGTTCGGGACGTAATCGGCGGCGGAGTTGGCCTCCACGACCCGGCCCTTGATCCCGAGCTCCCGCTCGGCCCGCTTCAGGCCGTTGTAGGCGAGCTCGTTGAAGCCGTTGTCGTTGAGCTCGCCCGCGTCGGCGACCAGCCCCACCTTGAGCGCCGTGCTCGGCGTGGTCTCGGTCGACGTCGTGGTCGTGCTGCCGGACGTCTCGTCGCTGCCGCCACACCCTGCCGCGACCGCCGCCACGACGGCGACGAGCCCGAGCGCAGCCCAACGTGAAGTGCGTGTCGCCATGGGGAAAGTCTCCTGTTGCTAGTTTTTGCCTATGAGTCGTAAACCTGTCGGCGAGTCTACCAGACCACGGCACGGCAGCCTCGCCGTCGTCTTCCAGGTGCGGGACGGCCGCCTGCAGGCGCTCCTCTGGCAACGCGCCCGCGAGCCGTTCCGCGGCGCCTGGGCGCTCCCCGGCGGGGTCCTCTCCCCCGGCGAGACGCTCGAGGCGTCGATCCGGCGTCACCTGGCTGCCAAGGTCGACGTCCGCGAGGTCTCGCACCTCGAGCAGCTCGGCACCTACAGCGATCCCGCTCGCGACCCGCGCGGCTGGGAGCTCGCGACCGCCTACCTCGGGCTCGTCCCGCTCGGGCTCGACCCGGACGTCCCCGCCGACACGCTGTGGCACCCGGTCGACGAGCTGCCGCCGACCGCCTTCGACCACGGCGAGATCGTGCTCGCGGGCCGCGAGCGGCTCCGCGGGAAGCTCTCCTACTCGAACGCCGGATTCGCGCTCGCGCCGCCGACGTTCACGCTGGCGGAGCTGCGCGAGGTCTACGTGGCCGCGCTCGGTCACGACGTCTCGGCGACGAACCTCCGGCGCGTGCTCGAGCGCCGCGCGGTGATCGAGCCGACCGGCGAGCGCCGGCCCTCGGGCCGTGCCGGGGGCCGCCCGGCCGAGGTCTTCCGCTTCCGCGACGCGCAGCTCGCCATCACCGACCCCTTCGCAGCCCTCCGCCCTCGACGGCACTGAACAGACATGTCCGGTCGCGTCGATCATGATGTGACAAATGGCTGCTCGCGCGGGAATCGTCCTCGTCGCCCTCCTCGCCGGCCTCGCCGGCCCGGTGTCAGACACCGTCGCTCGCCCCTCGACCTCGCTCGCCCGCGTGGAGCGCGTCGTCGACGGCGACACGGTCGTGCTCGCCGGGGGCTCGCGGGTTCGGTTGGTCCAGATCGACACGCCGGAGCCCGGGACGGCCGAGTGCTACTCGCGCGCCGCGGGACGCGACCTCCGCCGGATGCTCCCCGCCGGGGCCGTCGTGACGCTCGAGGCCGACCCCGCGCTCGACCAGGTCGATCGCTACGGACGGCTCCTCCGCTACGTGCACCGTGCAGGGCGGAACCTCAACCTCGCACTCGTCCGTGACGGCTCGGCGACGGTCTGGTTCTACGACGGCGAGCGAGGACGGTACTCGGGAGCGCTGCTCGCGGCCGGCCGGGCCGCACGGAGCGCACGCCGCGGTCTCTGGGGCGCGTGTCCGAACGCGATCTGGGATCCTTCCCGGGCCGCCACGACCGGCCCCGGCTCGGGCAGGACCGCGCGAGCCACGACTCCGCGAACCGCGGTCGGCGGCCGGTGTGATCCGTCGTACCCGACCCTTTGCATCGCGCCGCCACCGCCCGACCTCGACTGCTCGGACATTCCGTACCGCCGCTTCCGCGTGCGTCCCCCCGACCCGCACCACTTCGACGGCGGAGGAGACGGCATCGGCTGCGAGCGTGGGTAGGCCCTGCGGCGACTACAACCTCGCGGCGTCGGCCCCGAGCCGCTCGACCCACGCGATCCACGCCGGATCGCGCGCACTCTCCGTGGCCCGCTCCTCGAGCTGGGTGCGATAGTAGGCCGCGGCGAGCGACAGCTGGCCCCTGGCCACGTCGAGGTCGCCGACGGCCCGGGCGACGTAGCCCGTGAGCACGCGGTGGTGGGGAGATCCGGGTGCGCCGAACCCGAACACGTCGTCGGCCTGTGTGCCCTCGCGCAGCCAGCTCAGCACGACGGGCAGCGGTCGCCACCGGGCAAACCAGAGCGCCGACGCGCGACCCGCCGACTCGAGGTCGCCGCTCCACGCGTGGACGTTCCCGCGGAGGTCGCAGTAGAGCTCGCCCGGGCGCTCGCGGCCGTCGCGTTCGGGCACTGCGTACGGCCGCGGGACGAACCGGAACCAGATGCCCAGCTCGAGGGTGAGGCCGCCCTTGTGCGGCTTGGCGTGGAGCCTCTCGACGCGATCGTCCAGCCGCCGCCAGAACGTCCGTCCCGCCGAGTCGTCGAACCCGGCCGCGCGGAGCGTGGGCGCGAGCTCGCGACGCACGAACTGCGCCGCGGCGCGTTGCCGCTCCTTCGGCTCGGGATCGGCGGTGGCGTGGACGAGCCGGCGCTTCTCGCGACGGACCCGGTCGTCCCTGGCGAGTGTCGTCTCGAGCGGCTCGCCGAGCACCGCGGCGACGCGCTTGAGCAGGTCACGCCGGCGCATCTCCCCGAGCAGCGTCCGCAACTCCGCGTGCGCGCCGGGAGTGTCGATCGCCGCGAGCGCCTCGATCGACGCGCCCGCGACTGCGTGGCAGAGCGCGGTCGTGACCTTCGGATGCGGCGAGGGGGCCGCGCCGCGCAGCGCCAGCCGCCCGAGCAGCCCGACGACCCACGGCTCGTCGACGTCGGCCGTCGCCCAGGCGGCGCCGCGCACGAACGGCTCGTTCGGCGGCGCGACGAGCCACGCCGGCGGCCAGGGCACGCCGGAGGAGACCAGCTCCACCCACAGGAGCGGCTCGAGGAGCTCGCGCAGGAGCTTCCCGTACCCGTTGTACGACGCCGCGAGCTGGGCCGAGCGCCGCCGCCACGCGGTCGTCGGCCGCGGCCCGGTCGCATGGGAGAGCAGCGCGACGAGCTGCTGCGCGTCCGGCCACACGGCCGCATGCCGCCGGAGCGCCGCGCTCGCCGGCTCTGCCCAGCCATCTCGCTTGTCGACGACGGAGAGGTCGAGCAGCCCGCCGGGTGAGTGCGCCGCGACGAGCGAGCGGATGCGACGGCGTAGCTGCCCTCCCTGGTTCGAGAGCGCAAGACCGTCGAGGGCGGGGCCGGCGCGGCCGAGAGCGGCGAAGACGGGAGGTGACCCGGGCTCGCGCTCGAGCAGGTGCCGCGCCGCCGCGAGGCCGAACGACAGCGTCTCGTACGAGCGGCCGAGGATCCGGTCGGGCCGCATCGTCGTCGTCCCGAGGTCGAGCAGGAGCTCGACGTCGTCGCCGGTGAACGGCAGACGCCGCCGCTTCAGGGCGTCGAGCACCTCCACCGGGAACGAGTCCGCCGCCTCGAAGGTGACCTCGCGGTCGCTGTCGGCGGCGTCCTGCTGGAGCCTGCGCCGCTCGACCGCCGCCGCGGCGGCCGAGATGGCGACCGGGACAAGGCGCTCGACCGGCTCCCGCAGGAGAGCCTTGCCCTCGGGAAGCTCACGCAGCGGGGTCGCGCCCGTGTACACCGCGGAGGCGACGAGGAGCAGCTCGAACGCCTCCTCTCGGTGGCGCCTGAGAAGCTCGTGCTGCTCCGTTCGCAGGCCGTACATCTGCCGCGATCATCGCGATCCCGGTGGACGCCCGGCCGCGACTCGAGCCACGGCGCGCATCGCCTCGCCGACCCGAAAGCCGACGCAGAGCGCCTGCGCGTCGCCACCGACGAGGAGCTCGACGTCGTCCGCGAGGTCGATCGGGTCGCGGTAGTCCAGCTCCGCGACGAGCGGGAGGTATGCATCGACGGACGAGTCCCGCAGCCCGTCCTCGACCGCCTGCCAGTGGACCGCGTTGTTGACGTGCCCGTGCAGGTCGACGTCGCTGGAGCGGAGCGCCCACGGGCGTCTGGCCGCCCCGTCCCCCGGGGCGGCCAGCTCGAGCCGCGTTGAGACGCCGCGGCCCCCGGTCGCCTCCGCGTAGACGTCGAACCCCTCGATGCGGGCCGGCCGCTGGTCGGCATCGAGGTGGATCCAGACGCTGTCGACCTCGATTCGCCCGCCCGCGTCGCCGGAGACCGACCAGCGGCGTCCCGCGGCGATCGCGGCGAGGCCGCTGCACCAGGTGACGAGCTCGACCTCACGATCCAGGAGAAACGGCTCGCGCACCTCGAGCCGGATCCGCCGGATGAACCAGAGGTGCTCGGGCGTGCCCCACCCCGTCTCCGACACGTCCTCGATCGCGACGTCCTGGAGGAACCGGGCGACCGCGTCGAGGCGCAGGCGGCCGCGCTCGTCCATGTCCGCGAGCCGGATCCGCCGGCGCGCCGCAAACGTCCGCCCACTCGTGGGCAGTGGCAGCGACGGATCCACCGGCCGATCCTACGGTCGGGGGGTCAGCGGCACCGCGAGCTCGACGAAGCGGCACAGCGCATTCGCGAGCCGCATGTGCTCGATCGTGCGGCAGTCGACCTCGAGGAGCCGCGGCGAGCAGACGAGGTACGCGAGGCACTGGGCACGGGAGACCGCGACGTTGAACCGGTTCCGCGAGAGGAGGAAGTCCAGCCCGCGCGGCACGTCCTCGCCGCTCGAGGACGCCATCGAGTAGAGGACGACCCGCGCCTCCTGGCCCTGGAACTTGTCGACCGTGCCGACCTCCACCCCCTCCGGGAGGAGCGACTCGAGGAGGTCGACCTGGGCGTTGAACGGCGCGACGACCTTGATCTCGCCCGGCTCGACGCCCGCCGACAGGAGCCGCGCGATCTCCGCGCGCACCGCGTCGGCCTCCTCGCGGGAGTCCTGGCGGTTCCCGGCATGCGGCACCGGGATCCAGCGGAGACCGGTCCCCAACGGCGTCGTCCTCGCCGCCGCGACCGCAGCCGGTCGCAGGCGTCCCTCGTAGAACTCCTCCGAGACGAAGTCGCACACGTCCGGGTGCAGCCGGAAGGTGCGCTCGAGGAAGATGCCGCGGTCGGGAGGGATCGTCGCGTGCTCGCCCATCAGGTGACGCAGCACCGAGAGCTCGCTGCCCCCGGGATGGGAGCCCTGGAGCACCTGGTCGAGCTGCTGCGGGTCGCCCACGAGCACGACGCTCCGCGCGGACGTCGCCATCGCGCAGGCGTCCGCGAGCGACACCTGGCCGGCCTCGTCGACGAAGAGGTAGTCGAAGCGCCGCTCGTGCCGGTCGTCGGCGAACAGCCATGCGGTGCCGCCGACCACGTCCCCGCCGGCGCAGTCGGCGTTGTCGAAGACGTTCTCCACGAGCCGGCCGTCGAACTCCGACTCGGCGTTTCCACGGCTCGCCTTCTTGACCCCGCGGAACGCGACGCCGCGCTCCGCCGCCGCGGCCTCCACCTCGGCAAGCAGCTTGTGGATCGCGCGGTGACTAGTCGAGGCCACGCCGACGCTCTTTCCCTCCGCGACGAGCCGCGCGATCAGCCTCCCCGCGGTCCACGTCTTGCCCGAGCCGGGCGGGCCCTGGATCACCAGGTGACGC
>Ga0105245_10005763_pt1 | contig 10867 bp, 2 predicted proteins | sample KBSM54metaG_FD_81523 | JGI IMG/M metagenome (GOLD analysis project Ga0105245, IMG submission 81523) | Miscanthus rhizosphere microbial communities from Kellogg Biological Station, Michigan, USA - KBS M5-4 metaG | ecosystem: Host-associated > Plants > Roots > Rhizosphere > Soil | place: Michigan...
AGGCGGTGTCGTTGCCGTTGCCGGCGGTGAAGGTGTCGTCGCCGTCGCCCCCCAGCATTGAATCGTTGCCGTCGTCGCCGTCGAGATCGTCGTTGCCCGTGCCGGCGATGAGGATATCGCTGCCTTCGTCTCCGTTGAGAGCGTCATTGCCGTCGCCGGCGTCGATGTTGTCATCGCCGAGGCCGCCGGAGAGTACGTCATTACCGACATCACCGGTGATAATGTCGTTGCCGTCGCCGCCTTCAGCCGTGTCATCGCCAATGCCGCCGTTGATGATGTCATTGCCGCCGTTGCCGAGCATCATGTCGTTGCCGTTATTGCCGTTGATGCTGTCTGTGCCATTGCCGCCGCTGAGCTGATCGTTGCCGTCGCCGCCGTTAAGGGTTGTGCCGCTGTCACCTCCGAAGAGGGAATCGTTGCCGATGCCGCCTGAAAGGCTCGTGGGGATATTGACGCCGGACTTGATGGTGATGGTGTCGTTGCCCGCGCCGCCATCAGCGACGATTTTGCTCACGCCGGTGAAATCCTGGCTAAAGCCGAAGGCTTCGACGGTGATCGTGCCGGCGCTGCTGCCGGGAGTGACGGTGAAGGTGTCGTCGCCGTCGGAGAGGTCGCCGAATTGCCGCGCGGCGGCGTTGGGACCGACGTTAAGTTGCAGCACGCCACCCGGCAGCGTCGTCGCGAGGATCGGATCGGGATGCGTGGGACCCTGGGTGTTGATATTGAAATCGAGGAGCTTGGTCGTGGCGAGATTGAAGGTCTTGGTGCTGAAGAGGAAGCTGATATAAGCGCTCAGGCCGGCGGTCAGATCGCCCGAGACATCGAAAATCGCAAGCGGGCCTTTTTCAAACTGCGACACCATCTCGTCGAAGCGCATCTTGCCGTCGTTATTCGGATCGTGCAGGTTGAAGTTGACCTTGGCGAAGATGCCGCCTGATACGCCGGCGGAGGCGATGCCGAGATTGAGTTCCGCGGCCGCCGTGATGCCGCCGGTGAATGTCGCCTCGGGCACATCGTCGCCGGTGCCGTCGGCGTTCTTGCGGTCGCTGACGTAGAGGCCGTCGAGGAGCATCGACAAGGTGCGATCGGTTGAAGAGGCCTTGATAAATTCGCGCAGGCCCGAGGTGTCGTAACCGAAACCAAAGTGGGCAGTTGCGCCGAGGTTGCCGGTAAAGCGTGCCCCGAGAGGCCCAAGGACCGGGAAGAATTCGCTGATCTGGAAATTCGCCGAAAGTGTCGGCATGTCGTAGGTGAAGAGGTTGATATCCTGGCCGATGAGCAGCTTAAAGACCGACGACGGGCTTTTGAGAATCGGGAATGCGAGGCCCGCGCCGGGGATGGCGTTGAGATCGGCCATCTTGCTGTTGAATGTCGCGGCGGTGCCAGTCAATTGCGGGTCGATCGCGTTCTGCACGATGTTGGTCAGATCGGTGTCTTTGAGCGTCGTCACCGAGCGGAGATCCGAGCCGATATCAAACTTGCCGAGATTCAATACCAGGCTGTTGAGATTGGTGGGGATCGAATTGATCAAATCGGCGGTCTTGGCAAGCGAGGTGATGAAGTCGAGCTTGGAATTGGGGTTGAAAAGATGCACCAGATCGAGAATGGTTACGTCGCCGCTGTGATCGAAATCGAGCAGATTGCGCGCCGCTTTGATATCGGAGAGGACGGGGAGCTTGGTCGTCAGGATGTCGATGATCGGCTGAATCGGCTTCAAAACCTTTTGCACGTTGTCGAGAATCGGCTTGGCGAAATTGCTGAAGAATTCGCCGGCGTTCATCTGCACATTCGTGAAACTTACGGTGGGTTTGTTGCCGAAGGTCGCGTCTGTGGCATCGGTGGGGGCGTTGGTGAATGACCAACCGACGGCGAGATCGGTGCTGATGGTGGGGAAGTTTGCGCCGCCGCCAAACCCACCTACGAGATGCAGGTTGACGTTTGCCGATGCGGTGAGCTTGGCTTTGATGATATCCGACAGGGCAGGCCCCGCCGCCATTTCCGCCATCGTCAGCTTGCCGTCGTTATTCGGGTCTTTCAGGTCAACGCTGAAATTCGCGCCAAGATGCGTTGGCGTGGTCGTGCTGTCGGTGGCTTTGACTTGCAGCACGGCGAGAGTTCCGGTGGCTGAGAATCCGGGCGTGGTTGCATCGACGCTCAGATTCATTTCCGGAATTGGATTATTCGAAGCATCGCGGGTATCGGTGACGAAGAAGAAGCCATCTGTCTTGTTCAAGCCAAAGGCGAGTTTTAGATCAAACCCGACCTTCGCCTGCACGCCGCCGGTGACGCTTAGGCCAAGCCCCGGCAATCCCACATCAAAGCCTACGGGCACATCAAGAGTCGCCGGCGCTGCATGCACCTTTGTAGTAAAGAGAATCTGACTTCCACCATTCCCCAGCGCGACGCCTACGTCATTCAGATCGATCGTCCCGTTATTATCCAGATCGCCAAGGACATTAAGTCCGCTTGGCCCCAGCGCCGTGAACAGCCCATTCTTCAGCGCATCCGCGGCCGGCTTATCACCCAACTGCGCCTTAAGCGGCTCGATGCCGTTGGTGCGGATATTGTCGATAAATTTGATCGCGTCTTTCAAGTTGCCACCCACCAGCGGCAGTTTGTGATTCAGCACCTGGCTGGCAGTGCCATCGCCTAGTTTCTTGAGCAACAGATCCAAGCCATCGATCATTGCGCCGACGTTGCTGAGCAAATCGGCCGCGTTGAACTGAATATCCAGATTCGGCGAAGTGACGTTTGTGGTCGTTGAGATATGACTCAAATCGGTGATGGCGATCGCAAGAGGTGGATTGAGGGGCGAGGTCTGCGTCGGGAAAAAAATCGGTAGACTTGCATGCGCCTGGCCGACGAGCGTCATCGTTACATCGCCCGTATCCAGTTCATCAAAGTAATGGCGGCCGTCGCCGTTATCATTTGTGATCGTCACATTGAACTGAGCTGAGTCATCGGTGTTGGGATTTCCATCGCCGTCGAGATTGACCGTGCCGTTCTTGATGAACAAGCCGAGCGGGCCTACCGATGCGGTGAAATTGAGTCCTGTTCCCTTAGCCTTGGCGTCGAAGTGAATGGTTGAATCGTCGTAGAGGAATGGACGGGGGCTGGTTGGGTTAGTGACGTCTACGCCGATGTTCAGATTGAAATCGGCATCAGCGCCGACGGTAAGATTCCCCACGCCAGTGACATCGACCAGATTCGTCACCTGCGAAAGCCCCGGCACTCCCGCTGCCAACGACGCTAAATCAAAGTTGATAGGAATCTGCTGCGTTCCTCCCGCATGGAACGTCAGACCCACCTTGATCGCCTTGGTATCCACAATCAGATTGATGGAATTCGTCGGCAGTCCCAGCGCCGTCGCCAGGGTTGTTGCCAGCGTCTGCAAAGTATCCGAAGGCGTGGCATTAGCGGCGGCATTCACCTTCGCCAGCAATTGATCCGCCGCGCCAAGCAGATCCGAAACACTCTTGTTCAAGAGCGGCAGCTTGGTGCTGAGGAATGAGAATTTCTCCAGGCTGGCGATGTATTGCACGCCCTGCAAAATTGCCTGCAAAACGCCCTGGAAGGAAATGTTCTGCACATCCAGCAGCTTGCTGGTGTCGGCGTTGAAATTCACAGTCAGCGTGTTCGGGTCTTTGATGTCCGTCCACGTCACGGTGGCTGCGGGAGCGGCAGGGGCCTGCGCGCCGAAAATATTTGGCGTGACCGAAAGGGGCAATGTTAGATTTGCCGAACCGGTTAGCGTGGGCGTCGGCACAAGCGATGAGACATTATTGCTCAGCGCATTGAATAGCTCGGTGAAGGAGATTTTCCCATCGGCAGCATCGGTTCCTGGATCGACGAGTTGCGCGTTGAAATTCGCTGTCACGCCGCCGGTGCCGTTCACTACGCCTACGCCGAGGAAACCGAGATGCGCATTGGCGTCGATATCGGTGGCCGTCAGCGACGCCGCACCTGTGACCGAGGCGTCCTTGATAAAGAATCGGCTGCCTAGCGAATCGGTTGCTGATTGACTGTCTGCGAGTCCAAGCTGCGTCTCCGCCGGATCGCCCGGCGTGCTGCTGACGGTAATTGACGCGGGCGTCAAAAGTCCCTGTGTCGCGAAGGTAATCTTGTTCGCGCTCCGCCCCGCCTTAACCGTATCGCCCAGGCCGGCGGCCTTGAGCGCTGTGTTGATGTCGGCCACCATGTCATCGATGGTGTTGTTCGTTGGATCGGGCGCGATGGTTACATCAACTGAATCATTTCCACCCACGACGACTGCGAAATGCGCCGGTGCGGAAAGTCTACCATTGGTCGGCGCATCGACATTGCCGGTAATCGTCGCGCCTGGCGCAGCCAGCTTGATCCCAAACGTAAATTCAATCCCCGCGGTCGCGCTGGCGTTGATCGTGCTGCTGGTGCTCAACCCCGCCAGCGATCCAAGCTGCAATCCCAGATCGACCGGCAACGCCTGCGGCGAAAACGCATCGGAAATTTTGACGTGGAAGGTCAACTCGCGCGAAACGGTGTCGAACTTCGCTGCGATGACCGATGGCGAAAGGCTCAGTGTCGTCGCGAGCTTGGTCGCCAGTTCCTGCGCTGTGTTGAACGAAGCTTGGCCAGGCGTTGGTTCGAGGAAGCTGTACAGTTTATCGGTGAACGCTTTTTCCAGATCGAGAATATCGCCGACGGTTTTGGAGGTGAATGGAATCTTCGTAGATAGCGCCGCTGAGCCTTTGAATGTCTGAAGGAACGAGCCGATTTGCTTGAGCATTCCAAGCAGGCCAAGGGAGGTAATACTGCTGAAATCGCCGAAATTCCCGTTGAAATTCACCGTGTAGGTATCGGGACTGAAGATATTGGTCGCGCCGAAGGTTACGGTGCCGAGCGCGCCGCTTCCGACTACGCTAAGGCCGCTTTGCAGCGCGATCGGCAGATTCCCGGTTAGAGTTCCTGTCGCATCGAGATGCACCAGCGAGCTAAGCGAAGTGCCGGCGATTTCGCCTACGGTGATCTTTCCGTCATTGTTCGGATCGATAAACGTCAGCGTCACATTTGATGCCAGATCGACAGTGCCGCCGACCACGCCGACGTCGAAGAAGCCGAAGTGTGCGGTGAAATTCAAATTGGTTGCATGGACGGCCGCGCTCATGACCGCTTTATCCACCTTGATATAAACGCGGTCGCCAATCGGTATGGAACTGTCGGCCGACATATCGATGCCGAAGGTCAGCTTTGGCAGTGTCGCATCCAGCGCATCGACAAAGCTCAACGCGGCGTCGAGATTGAGCGTTCCATCGAGAGAGAGGCCAACGGCGTCGGCCGCGGCTCCGAGTGACAGCTTCAGGTTGGAGACCGAAAACAGCTTGCGGAAATCGATATCAAATTCCGCGACCGAGGTGACTTGATCGAGATGCCCGCCGATCTTCGCCTTGATCACGTCGAATAATTCCTCGAACGTAGGCGTCGTATCGGCGATGAAATAATCGGCGATTGGCTTGCGAACGTTGGCGTCCAGTTTGCCCGAGATATCGAGAATACTTGCGAGCGATTTATTGATGCCCGGAATGACGATGTTCAGCGGCGGCGCGTTTTCGATGCTCTTACCGAGATTCACCACATCGTTAAGCCCATCCAGGATCAACTGCTTCACCGAATCGGGAATCGGAATCGACAGTGTCGAAGCCGGCACCGCCGCGCCAAACGCCGTCGCGCTGGTTCCCTGCTGAACCTTGGTGATCGGTGCGGTGTTTGGATCAGGCGAAGTGGGATCGCCCAGGCCCGGGAAATTAGCGGTGCCATCCTGCCAATCGGTAAACAGTTTGCGGAATACAGGCCGTAGAATCGAGCTTTCCCAGAGCGGATTGTTTCCGCCGCCGGTTGGATAAACCAGGTTGGTCCAGCTTGCGGGGCTATCGGTGTAGCCGCTGCTCGGCAGGGGGGCCAGGGTTTCGGTATCGCGATTGAACTGGACGAAAATCGGCGCGCCCCCGCCCACTGGAACGAGCCGTACAGGGCCGGCGACAACATTGCCGAGTGCGATATTGCTCAACTGCAACTTGAACTGCCCGGTGCTGATATTAAAGGTCCCCAGCAGCGCATACCCCATCCCGCCATCCTGGGCATCGCCGGGGAATTGCGTCTGATCCTTAATGACCACGCTAAGCGGCGTAATCCCATCAAAAGGCGCATACGTCGTAATCAGCGAATTTTTGAAATGCTGATCCGGATGCGTCGAATCATCAAGGTTGTCAAACTTCTCGGTGACATTGTTGTCCCATGTGACAAACACCTGATACTGCCCAGCCGGTACCGTCGCCTGCCACGTCGCCGGGCTAAGCGATTTATTCTGCGTGCTGACCCGGAAGAGCGCTGACGTGGTCGTCATGCTGTCCTGCCGCCAGATCGAATCGCCATCGATCGAGTTAAGCCAAGGCGTCCCCGCGACGCCGGCGCCCGGCAGCGTCGCCGTCAGCACATTGCCGCCATGCGCGCCGTTCAAATTCAGCAGTTTGAAGTTGTAAGTGGTGGGCGTGCCGTTGATGCTCGTCAGCACGTCGCCGTAAAGCTTGCTGATCTGTCCCGCGGCCGCCGCATTACCATCGGGCGGGTTTTCCATCAGCATCGTCATCTTCAGCAGTTGCACGCTGTTCGCATAAGCCGCGAACGTCGTCTTGTTAAACTCCGAAGTATCTTTCAGCGTCCCCTGTGTCGGCGTATAGAACGAAACGCCTGGGAAATTATCAAATCCAGCGGGCGGCGGGTTGGAATTGTTGGCTGGGAGACCGAGCAACGCGTCGAGTTTCGCATGATCGCCGGGTTTGAAAATCGGCAGCGACAAAATGCTGAAATTCGCGACGCCGATGGTTTTTAAATCCATCTTCGCCGACAGATTCTTGATGTATTCCAGCGTATCCAGATCAACGCCGAAAATCCGCGTCAGCAGTTTTTGCACGAACGTCGGCTTCTCGGTTTGCACATCGGTAGGCGTCGCGGTCTCCGGATTAAAAGGCGTATCGACCTGACTGCGCAGCGTATCCACGCTGCTCGCGTACGACTGCATGGCCGTCCGTAAAACGCCCAGTTCCGCCGGCAGCCCGAACATCGGCAACAGGTGATTGTTGATGAACGAATCGGTCGTCGATCCATCGTTGTTCGGATCATCCAGAACCGCCAGAAGGATATCCTTCAATCCCACGGCGCCCTCAACCTGCGCGCGGGCGGTATTCGCCAGCGTGTCAGCGCCCTTCGAAGCGCCCTTCTTGTTCTGCACATTTCGCCGGCTCTGCGGATCGAAAAGCGATTTGGTCACACCAAGCCCGAATGAAGCCCAGTTGCGGATGCCGTCATCAATCGCATCGGACCAGTTGTAAAGATACGCTTTGAAAATATCGTCCAGAGAAGGCACCGAAACCGACTGGCCCCGCACCACCTTGTCCACCAGATCCGAGACCAATTGCCCCAGCGAAGGACCGCGATCACCACGCGAAACCGCCTCGGTGAAAATCTTGTCGCGCAGCTTCAAAATGTTATCGATGATCGGCCCGCGCTTGCCTTGCACCACCAATTGTTCGTCACCGTTGCCGACATCCCCCGCCTTCAGCTTGCCCACTACTTCAAGCGTCGTGGCCGTCACGCTCTTGACGATGAAATCACCTGTATTGGTGGTCAAACCGAATGTGGTGAAACGCTGCCCCGGCACAAAGCCATCGGTGACAAAACTTCACGTCGCGCGCGTGAAGGTGCTGTTGGCGGTGTTGACGTTGATCGTTGTCACCACCGTTTTCGCGATGTGAACAACCATCGTCTCATCGCCACTGGCGGCTTCATTCGCCAGCGTTTCGCTCACCGTCATGGTCGTCGCGGTCAGGGCGGTGATGTGAAACGTCCCATTGTTCGCGGCGTTTGAAAAGCCCGCGACGGTGATCTTCTGCCCCACCACAAAACCGTCATCGGTAAAACTCCCCGCCGTCCGCACGAATGATTTGCTCGCCGCATTGGCGCTCAGCGTTCCATCCGTCCAGTTCAACTGATTCAAAATGGTCGGATCATCCGGGAACGCGCGGATAAACGTCTCGTAGATGAACCGAACCGGCGCATCGTACGCAATGCCCGGCGTAGAGTTGTCGCTCACGTCGCCATCGGGCAGCACCGTGCGATCAGGATTGTTGTCCACGCCCGGCGTCGCATCCTTGATATACCCCTCGGTCATGAAATGCCGCAGCATGTCCTGCAGATCGCGCTGATCGGTAATCACCGAATCGATGGCCGCCCCAAAACCCGGGGCGGTGCCGCCCGAGAATTGATTCATCAACGTATGCCCCCAGAGATCCCCCACCGAATGCGCCACAAATCCATAGCTCCAAGCCAGGATCTGCTGCTTCTCTACAGCCGTAAATGACGCATCATTCTGCGCCGACCAAGCCATATCCAAAGCGCGCGAGACCCACGCATCATGATCGACAGCGTGAATCTGGATCTGCCCCATCAGCGAATCGGGAAATCCATCAGGCCCCACCGCGCCGGCATTGTAAAACGGCGCCTGATTCTGCAGCGCAGCCACGATCAGCGGATGCACCACATATGCCTTGCCATTAATCGTGACCTTCCCGTCATCGATCACATCGGCTCGAACATCCTGGGCAATGCTCAAATGAACCGCCGGATCAAACGCCACATCCGCAAGTGGATGCGCAGGCGTAGCAAGGTCCCCGTCTGCATGCGCATAACCCAAAAGATGCCCCGCCTCATGCTCCACAATTCCCGCTAGCGCTTGCCCATACTCTTGGGATGACTCCCCATCGACAGGAATGACCTGCGTGAAAACCATGGCCATGTCGTCATGGTCTTGGTTTCCCGCATCTACTTTTTGTGCCAGCCCGTAAAAGTGTCCCCATTGCGAGAACGGCGCATTGGTTCCACCCAGGTAAATCGTAGAGTAATCAATCCCTTTAGGTCGCTGAGTCGTAAACGAAACATCCCCTCCAGGAAACGCCCCCTTCAACTCCGCCAGCATCGCACCGATGATCTTCTGCCCCTGCCCAGCCAACTCAGCCGGAGCGGTGAACGCCGGAATCGAAATCCCGTTAACCGTAACCGGCCCCCGATAATCCACCTTCCCAGCGCCATCCAAATCCAGATAAAAGACCTGTCCGCTTGCTCCCTCGCGCGCAGCGGCGACCGACAACATCACCCGTTGCTCCATCGCTTCGACGGTGCAATTCACCGCCAATGCCAATTCGCAAGTTTCCAAAGCTCGAAAACCCTTCCGCACCGATTTCCAAGTCGCCTTACCGCTACCCATAAACCGTCCTCCAAGACCGCCAGCGCAAAACCCTGCGCCATAAGTACTTAATAAAGTGTACTTAGAATCCTTCCCTGCCAGTCAGGAGACGTGCACCCACGTTATCCGGAGTTGTCTAGCAGATGTGTAATTAGATGTATTAGACATCCCTCGTGACATTACTGTCAAAACAAAACCGGCATATTTGCAATGATTCTTGAGAAGTTGGTGGTGTTCGGCTTGGCCGATGGTCGTGCCAGGGAAGTTGAATTGGATTGTGCTTCCGCCGACTGGGGCGGGAGCTGGCTCGGAATGAGATTGCCGGGACGCTTCTTGAGACTTGCCATCGCCGCTCTCCGGCGGAAGATGACGTCCTGGTGAGTCGATTCTTCGGTGGCCTTGGGCCGTACGGTGCAGTTTAGGGTACACTTTGCCCAAAAAAGCGCAAGAAAAAAGGACTCACGTCTCCGTAAGTCCTTGTCTCTTCGGTAGTAGCGGGGAGAGGATTCGAACTTCCGACCTCCGGGTTATGAGCGTGGTTCGCTCAATAATCGTAACTCTTGAAACTACTCGTACATCCGGCAACCGGAAGGCGTTACGTCCTTACGCTGCTGCAACACATGTTACACCGAAGCATCTGGTTTTTCATTTTGTGATGTACCGGATGATGTACATTTTTCCGGACGCCTGAACGCGTATCGCGACTCCGAAGCCCAGCTTCCGCTCGTCGTTTAGTCCCCGGAAATATGGGGTCTGCCGCTATTGTCGCCCTGATCGTGGCGCTCATCGCGTTTGTAGTGGTAGCGCTGTGCTTTATGCGCGGCTGATATGCATGAATTGCCACCGCGTTCGATCTGCTTTCCAGACCAATCGACTTTCAACGGCAACGCGAAAAAATGGGGAAATAAATGAGGTCGCCACTTGTCAAACGGCGCATACGTCTTTGATGCATCGCGCGGCATCTTGTTGTCGGAGTGCCAGCGGCATATCGTGGTCAACAGCACTTTGGAGCGGGAACGCCGCCGGACATGACATGGATGAAGCTTCGCCAGTTTCCAGCTCGTCATCCGCTCAGGGCGCGGATTTAACCCAGCTTCTCAGGGACGCCCAAACCGGCGACTCTCAGGCTGCAGCGGCTCTGCTGCCGCTTGTTTACGAACAACTGCGTCGTCTGGCCCGACAACACATGCGCAGAGAGCGGCCCGAGCAAACTCTTCAGGCGACGGCGCTGGTGCATGAGGCCTATCTTCGGCTCATAGGCGATGGCAGCGGAGGAAGCTGGGATGGGCGGTGGCACTTTTTCGCGGCCGCCGCAGAAGCCATGCGCCGTATTCTGGTCGACAGCGCGCGCCGCAGGTGCCGCCTGAAGCGCGGAGGAAACGGCCGACGCGTGGACTTGGACCAGGCCGACTTGACCATCAACGATCCGCCGGAAGAATTGCTCGACTTAGACGACGCCTTGGACGCATTGGCCAAAGTCCATCCGGAGAAGGCGGCCCTGGTGAAGCTGCGCTATTTTGCCGGCCTCACACAAGAGCAGGCAGCGCAGGCTGGAGTCATCTCAGTAGCCACCGCCGACCGTCACTGGGCCTA
>Ga0105245_10005764_pt1 | contig 10867 bp, 9 predicted proteins | sample KBSM54metaG_FD_81523 | JGI IMG/M metagenome (GOLD analysis project Ga0105245, IMG submission 81523) | Miscanthus rhizosphere microbial communities from Kellogg Biological Station, Michigan, USA - KBS M5-4 metaG | ecosystem: Host-associated > Plants > Roots > Rhizosphere > Soil | place: Michigan...
ACCACAGAGGCGATCGAGGGCATTTCGTTTGACGCGATGGTCGAGCATCAGCAGCAGATTGCCGAAATCATTGCCAAGGATCCCGCGGTTGCTTACGTAATGTCAACCGTCGGCGCCGGCAACCGAACCATGAATCAGGGCGGGCTCAACATCCGGCTAAAGCCGCGGACCGAGCGTCCGCAGGTCGACCAGGTCATCAACGAGCTGCGCCCCAAGCTTGCCGCGGTTCCTGGAATGATGACGTTCCTGCGCAACGATCCCCCGATCCGCATCGGCGGCCTGCAGAGCAAGGCGCTTTATCAATTCACCATTCAGAGCGCAAATACGGACGAGCTTTACAGTTCGGCGCAGGACTTCACGACGAAGATGCGCGCACTCGCGGGCCTCACAGACGTAAGCAGCGACCTGCAAATCCGAAATCCCCAGATCAACGTACAGATCGACCGCGACGCCGCATCTTCGTACGGAGTCACCGTCAACCAGATCGAAGACGCAATCTATTCCGCGTACGGGCAGCGCCAGATTTCCACGATTTTCGCGCCGAATAACCAGTATTGGGTGATCCTGGAACTGGAGCCGGAATATCAGCGCGACGCGAGTAAAATCGCATCCCTCTACATACACTCATCGGCAGGAACACAGGGTTTCTCAAACTCGACCGGCCAACTCGTACCCCTCAGTGCCGTGGCGAAACTCAGCCCAACGCTCGGACCGCTTTCCGTGAACCATCTGGGACAACTGCCGGCGGTAACGATCTCCTTCAACCTGAAGCCGGGCACATCGATTGGCGACGCAGTCTCCGAAATCAACGAATTGGCGAGGCAGGCCCTGCCGCCGACGACCACGACAGGTTTCCAGGGCAACGCGCAAGCCTTTCAATCCTCGCTCGCCGGACTCGGGATGCTGCTGGCGATGGCCATTCTCGTGATTTACCTCATTCTCGGAATTCTCTACGAAAGCTTCCTGCACCCGATCACAATTCTTTCCGGACTGCCGTCCGCCGGGTTTGGAGCGCTCCTGTCGCTGTTCATTTTCCACACGGCTGCGTCGAAGGGTTGGGTTTCGCCGCTGCTCGATATGAACCTGGACATCTACGGCTTTGTGGGAATCATGATGCTCATAGGTATCGTTAAGAAAAATGCCATCATGATGATTGACTTCGCTCTCGAGGCGCAACGCAAGGAAGGAATGAGTCCGGCCGACGCGATTTACAAGGGTTGCCTGGTCCGCTTCCGCCCCATCATGATGACGACGATGGCCGCGCTGATGGGCACTCTCCCGATCGCACTGGGAATCGGAGCAGGCGGCGAGTCGCGTCGCCCGCTGGGAGTATCGGTTGTCGGAGGACTGGCTTTTTCCCAGCTCGTTACGCTTTTCCTCACCCCGGTGTTTTACATTTATATGGAAGATGCAAAACATTGGGGCGCGCGAGTCTTTGGCCGCAAGCGCGATGCGGAGTCGGAAACAGGTCCGTCGTCTCCCGGCCATCTTCCCACCGGTCCAATCGGCACCCCAATAGCGCGCTCCGAGGATGCCCCGAAACTCTAGATTGATTCTTTTTCACGACAATTTCGGCGCTTCTTTTGACGGCGTGCATTGGATCATTGGGAGTATGTGTCGAGCTTGGACAACTGCCAACCGGGTCCGCAGTTAATGGGACGGTTAACCGCAGAACTTCAGAAATTCTAGAGCCCTTCCCGCGCAGCTTGCTTCTGCTTAGTAAACGAACTAGCATTCGTACAGTACGTTATCCGCTCCCCGCGAGCCTAGTCGGATGAAATGATGCGCGATCAGAACAGCCGTGCAACGAGACCTCATCGCCAGAGACTTGACCTAATTACAAGCTTGAACCAATTGGCTCTGTTTACTTTGGCTATGGCTTTACCGGTCCTGACGATACACGCGCAAGCTACCCCGGGGATCGGGAGCATTACGGGCCGAGGGTGTAGAACCGGTACCGAGAAAGATTGTTACGTGCCTCCGCCGATGCCCGATATACCGCCGTTTCTAAAGCCTGAGGCCGCCAACGACGAGAAATGTCTTCCCTGGAACCTGTCGGCACTTCGACTTTCCATAGTCAGTGCTCCAGCACTGAAAGTTTCGTCGAAGGCGCGGAACGAATATGAAAAGGCATGCAACGCGTTTCACGCCAAGAAATTCGAGGAAGCCGAGCAGCACTTGCGCAGCGCAATTGCGAAATCCAAGGACTATCCGGTGGCCTGGGTTTTGTTAGGGGTGGTTTTAGACGAACAACACAAGGAGCGGGAAGCCCGAGACGCGTGTTCCCATGCCAGCACCATCAGCGGGAAATATTTGCCGGCTTATCTATGTTCGGCGGAGTTTGCCGTCCGGAATCGTGAATGGGATCAGCTTCTAAACCTGGCGAACACAGCCCTCGGCCTCAGTGCGGATGGAAACGGATACGCGTATTACTACCAAGCGATGGCTTATTTGAATCGGAAAGATATAGTTTCCGCGAAGAAGGGTGCTTTACACGCCGCTGAGATTGATATCAATCATAGTTACTCGCCTCTTTACATCCTGCTGGCCCAAATTTACGAAGCCGGGGGTGACCAGGCTGCCGCGGCGACCTATTTACGGCTGACCCTGAAACACCCCGGCAATCGAGAGCAACAAGATGCACTGACCAAATATCTGGCTAAGCTCGAGGCGAAAACATCTGCCAACAACGTTCCGAAAACCGAAATACCAGACGGAAGTGTGGAGGGTGAAGCGCTCACGGATTTGTCCGCGGGCGGAACCGTGGCTTCCATGGCGGAACCCGGAGAGACGGATGAGAGTTGGGTGCCCGCAGACATTGATCACGCCGACCTGCCGGTAGCTTTCGGAGTAGCCTGCCCGCAACAGGCCGTGCTCGACGGAGCAAGCCAAAGAATTCTGGAGCTTGTTCACAATGTAGATCGCTTTACAGCCACGGAAATGCTGATACACCAGTCGGTGGATCGGTCCGGCCACCCGGGGAATCCCACCGCGATCCAGTTCAACTATTTGGTTTCCTACACGCCGAGCGCGGATGGCTACTTAAAAGTGAATGAATACCGTAACGGGAGCCTTTCGCGCGATGGGTTTCCGAGTAAAATTGCAACCCTCGGCACACCCAGCCTCGTCCTGATTTTTCACCCGCTAAACATTATTAATTTTGAGATGGAATGCGAAGGTCTGGGGCACTGGCATGGAGAGCCGGCGTGGCAAGTCCGGTTTGAGCAACGCGAAGACCGCCCCAACCTTACCTCCTCAGTCGTTATGGGACAGGAAGTGTACCGCGTGAATCTTCGGGGCAGGGCCTGGATCCTTGCGGACTCGTTCCAGGTCGCGCGATTGGAAACGGATTTAAAGGAATCCGTCCCTAAGGTTCGTCTTCACCTGGAACACCAAAGCATCGAGTATAGCCCCGTGAAATCCCCCACGGAAGAAGCACAACTTTGGCTTCCCTCCAGTGCTGAACTCTATATGAATTTTCTAGGCCGACGTTTCCATAGAAAACATGTCTTCACGGATTTCAAAATATTTTCCGTGGACAGCCAAAATCGGATTGGCGACCCCAAAAAACCCGCTGATGCGCCGTAGATGCACGTAATCGATGTCGCCAGACGACATTGAATCGATATCAATCCATTGACTTGCTCAGTGGACGTTCTTGTCGAGCCAGCTCATGAAATACTTGGCGATTCCGGCGCTGTTCTTTTCGGACATGAACTGGTGACCGTTGCCCGACAGCCCCACCGTCTCAAGCCCAACGAACGTCGTCTTCACCCCGGCCTGATTGAGCCATTTGGCTACACAATGAGCCCACGGGCGATGATAGCTACCCTCACCTGCCACATCGAGAACCGGAATGTTTGCCAGGTTGGTGAGTTTGTGAGCAGGCTCCTTCTGCACCCAACAGGGCAGTATGTCGGGCCCGTCGGCCTTATCCTGGCGAATCGGATTCAATTCCGCTGGATCCCTGACTGGCGGATCATAGTGCAACGGAGCATTGCTCAAGCCCCACACCAGCCCAGGGCCGGAGGAACCGCGTTCCGCGTTTTGAACAGGCGGCCCAACTGGCTCGGCCGCGACGATACCTTTCACAAGCTGTGATCGGCCGTCCGCCACCCGCCATCCAATCGAGGCCATACCGGAATGGAAGACGAGGATGACTGGCTGACCGATGGCGTCCAACAGTTGCTCGATGGATTCCACCGTCACGTCCTGTGCCACCGCGGCGCTCTGGAGTTCCGTCTTCGCGAAATAATCGAAAACGGGATCGCCCATCTTGCCTTTGTTCGGGCCCTCGCCAGGCCATTGCGTTTGCTTCTTGAATTGCGGCCACTCCGAGCCTGTCTGTTCCCGGTGTTCAAGAATATGCTGCTGTTTGCTCCACTCTGATGACGGTAGCCGCGCCGCTGACCAGACCTCCTCCATCAACGGGCCCGATCGAGGCGGAGTAACCTTGCCGTCGACGCCCACAACGTAGGCCGAACGGCCGTTGCCGGGATAATCCATCATGTACACGGTGTATCCCTGATTGACGAAATCATAGGCCCAGCCCGGGCGGCCATCCGGCGTCTGTATGAGCGCGTAGGCGCCCTGACCGCCTCCCCCAGTGATGAACACGACCGGATAGGGATGCCGAATGTTTTTCGGCACCCACGTTTCAACGTACATGGCGCCGTGCATCGTTTCGTTGCCGGGTTCACCGACATAATGGCCGCCGACGTAGAAGTGGCCCTGACGCCCGATTTCAGCGGTAGAAAATGTTGGGATCGATGGCCCAGCGTCAGCGTCGACGAGATGAGGCTTCAAAACAAACCATCCCCCCACAAGAGCCAAAGCCAGCACGGAGAGCACGGCCATCCATTTCTTGCGATTCATAAAATCTCCTTTACCGATCAGCTCGCTCACTGAACGGTTTTGTCCAGCCAGCCCATGAAGTACTTGGCGATTTCCGCGCTGTTCTTTTCTGACATCATCTGGTGCCCATTGCCCGGCAACCCTACATCCTCAAGCTTCACAAAAGTAGTTTTCACACCCGCCTGAATGAGCCACTTGGCTTCACAGTGAGCGTAGGGGCGGTGATAACTCGCCTCCCCGGTAACATTCAACACGGGGATAGCCCGCAGGTTGGTGAGCTTGTGCGCGGGTTCGCTCTGCACCCAACACGGAAGAAGGTCCGGGCCATCCGCGCTTTCCTGGCGAACAGGGCGCAATTCCTTGGCGTCCGTGATCGGAGGATCATAGTGGATGAACGTGCGGGTCAAGCCCCACACATTTCCCGGCCCCGTTGCGCCGCGCTCGGCGTTCACGATCGGAGGCGAGTTCGGTTCCGCCGCGACGATTGCCTTGACGAGTTGCGGCCTCGAATCCGCCACCAGCCAACCCACCGCTGAACCCGAGTGCAGCAGCAGGATAACCGGTTTCCCGATCATGTCCAGAAGCTGAACCAGGTCGGCCAGAGTATCCTTGCCTTCCAAATCGAACTTCGATACTCCGTGTACTTCCATCTTGGCGTAATAGTCGAACGCCGGTTCGCCTTTTTTTCCCTTACCGTTCTCTCCAGGCCACTGCGTTTCCTTTTTCCATTGTGGCCAGTCCGCGAATTCCTGCACTCGATTTTCCCGGACATGCTGTTCTTTACTCCAGTCCGAAGCCGGCGATCGCCCGCCAGTCCAGATCTCTTCGATCAAGTTGGTTGAGCGCTGCGGCGTGGGTTCGCCGTCCACCCCCGGGATAAATCCCGCGCGCCCCAACCCTGGAAAATCCATCATGTACACGGTGTAACCCTGATTGACGAAATCATAGGCCCAGCCCGCGCGGCCGTCCGGTGTTTGCATGAATTCGTACTCGTTCTGTCCCACGCTGAAGCCGATGATTACAATCGGATTGGGATGCCGGATTTTCTTGGGTACCCACGTTTCAACATACATGGCGCCATGCATCGTTTCATTGCCGGGTTCCCCCACGTAGTGCCCGCCGACATAGAAGTGGCCTTCCCTACCGATTTCCGAGGTAGAAAATGTTGGGATCGACGGCCCGGGAGGAGTTCCGGCAGCCTCTTTGGAATTCACTCCCACCCAGCCGCCAAGGAGAACGGCGGCAGTGAGCCCAGCGAGGGCTGTGAGCAGTACCTTCTTATTCATGGCATGTCCTTTACGACGATATTGTTCGGTTCTCAACGAGTCTACCGGACGACTAGTTTCAGGAGCTGATACACCCCGACGCACTGGAGTGTTAATATGATTTGAACCGGGCGCTGTCAACTGGAAGTATTCTGATAATTTGCTGACACCCTCTTGTTATTTGCTTAAGCTCCGGTAGCACAGTCTTAGAACTGCTGCGGTTCCGCGTCTTGATTCGTATCACAGTGACGGTACGTGTGGCCATTTTCCTCTCCTCTGGGCTTAACACTGAGAAAAATGAATAACCAGCGGTTACGTTTTCATAAAACGTAACCCAGACGCAGATTTGGTATTTTTATTGAGGATTTTAAGTTTTGGTAGCGATACCGGGATTCGAACCCGGATCTGCGCCTTGAGAGGGCGCTGTGCTAACCCTTACACCATATCGCCTTTGAACCACGATCACCGACCGCTCATCTTAACATACTGGCTGCCTTCTCGAGAGCTTCGCAAACGTTGTTCGCGTCTGTGTTATTGTGCGTTCGAACGCGTCAATTTGTTCTTGTTCGTATCGGACTTGTATCGGACAAGCTGCGACCATGAGAATTTTGGGTAAAGCCGGGAGAAGCCCCGATGATTCACTCAGCTGAACGCGTCAAGGCCATTCGTGACCGCGTAGCCGCTGACTTGGAAGCAGTCGCCTACCTCGAAGGCCAGACCAAAGATCCCGGCTTCCGGCAACGTCTTCAACTCATCCGCCACCATCTCGATGACATCGAATTATTTTTCCTGGCAACCTCCGCGAGGGAATCCCGTACATTCGAGCAAGAAGCTCAATGGCTGGCTCAAGCGGAGAAGGTATTGAACGTATATGTTGCGCCGCAAATCAAGGATGCTCAGGACGACTTCGAACGGTACGGCCCGGCTGTCACTTCAAGTTGACAAACAAAAACGAGCACTCGGGCGCACCCGCCCATATTCAGCTTTATGCAATGGCACGCGCCAAAAACTATTGCGCGGGTGTCGATGCTGGCGCCGGAGAATCCGCCGGGCCAAAGTTCTTGGCAAGATATTTGACGAGTGTGTCGACCTTGTCCGCGGGAACGTTCGCGCCGCGATCGATCATGGTCTGAACGGTGTCTTTCCAGTCGTCCAGGCTCTTGTGCGCCTTCGTCAAATTCGTAAGCTTGTGGCAGGCCTGGCAATTCTCAGTGGCAATGGCTTTGCCTTCTCCTTCGGGCAATTCCACCGTGGCAGTCTTAGCGGGTGCTGGAGTGCTTGGCGCAGCAGCACCTGCAGGCGGGGCTTGCGCTGCGGGAACAGGTGACGCGGAACTCGCCGGAGAAGCCGCATCCTTCGGACCAAAATTGGTGACCAGGTATTGCGCCAGCATGTCGATCTTATCGTCTGGAATCCGCGCGCCGCGATCCATCATGGTGTGGATGGTATCCTTCCAGTCGTCCAGATTCTTATGAGCCTTCGTCAGGTTCGTGAGCCGGTGGCAATCCTGGCAATATTCCGTAGCGACGGGTTTGCCGTCGCCATCGGGCATCTCCACAGGTTTGGGCGCGGCAGACGCAGCTGCGGGAGGGGTAGCCTGCCCGGGATCCTGAACGGCGGCGGACGCGAGAGGCGCTGCGGCAGCACCGGAGACTGGAACGGCACCCCGGGAGGAATTGACTAGGACACCCAGGCCCAGAATGCAGATAAGTCCCCCGATAATAATGGGATAGCGGGAAATTTGCCTCTCTGTTGTACTCACTCTTGCATGTCCTCCTGTGATCGTCGCGTGGGAGCCCAAGCTCTCCGCTTCCCTCAATACCCGCCCAAGCAGGTATCCTGTACTTCGCCAACAAACCTCTATTTGCCATTTTGATATGAAGGAGCAAAAGAATCAAGCCGCGACTCTCTGCCAGAATGCTGGAATAGCCAGATTTCTGGCGTTTACAGGAATCTGCGACGTTCGAGGCCGGGTTCACTCAAACGCCCTGCCCGTAATGACGCCCAGCCATACCGCAAAAAATCCCACGCACACGCTAAGAATCACGTTGAGAAAGGCCAGAAGAACATCGCCGCTTCGAACGCTTCGAAAAGCTTCCAGCTCAAACGTGGAAAATGTTGTGTAGGCCCCGATGAAACCGATGGGGATCAGGTACAAGAGGTTCGGGCTCCAGTGGGACCGTTCCGCGAGCAACGTCACGACCAGCCCGATCAAGAATGATCCGCTGATGTTGATGACAAACGTGCCGTACGGAAAGCGCGCTCCCATCCGGTAGGTGATATACGAACCTAACCAGAATCGAGCGATCGAACCGACGAACCCCCCGAGGCCAACCATCCAGTATTTGGTCATTCGGCGTTCCACCCGAAAGTAAATTCACACGCTGGTCACGCAAAAACGAACCTGCACAAAAACTCGCGGCGCGGGAAACGAATCCTGTCGAATCCGCTTCGCAATAAAATTGCCGGGTTGACCTGCTCGTTGCCGGGGACATGGCTCCGCGACAAGGAACTTGTCAGGAGTCATCATCTGTCCGGCTGAAGGGACAGCGGTTATACGGCGAACTCCATCGCCTCTCGCCATGATACGTTCCACGCAAGAGAAGTCAACCGCCAGATACGGAAGCATTCCGTGGACGGAAACGCGGCTAGTGCGGGACGGGATGAGTTTCCACTCTCGGTTCAATGGGCTGTTGCTTGGGAGTAATGCGGCGGTAAATCCGGAATGAGAAAAAGCGGTTCCGGCAGGGTGCGCAGCGGTACGCGGGAAATCGCAACAGGCGATAGACCCAGGCAAGCATTCCCATGCCATGTTCGCTCGAAATGCGCTGCACGTCCAGGTAACCGCACATTCCGCAGTGCACGTACCAGACATACCCGATCGAAGTGGCCCATGCATAGAAGCGTACGTCACAAGCTCGACAACGCCAGGGGCGCAGCCGCGCGATTCCGACTGCGTAGTCCTTCACACCACGTCTGCGGGAACGGCGAGGACTATCGCTATGACAGGCGGGACATAACAAACCAATTCACTCCTGGAAAAGTCTGGCGAGAAGAATACGTGAAGCCTCATGGATAAGGCAAGTTCGATCTGCGTTCGCGTGCTGCTCCATGTACAATGCTGCGTGAGGTGAAGGATGGCCGATTATACTTCGGAGCATGCGCGCGCCGGAATCCATACAAAACTTCCGCGTCTCGAGACATGGCCGAACCAATTCCCGGGATACCGGATCGTCACCCGCTACCCCGAATATACTTCGGTGTGCCCGAAAACCGGATTGCCGGACTACGGGACGATCACGATCGAATACGAACCGAAAAAACTGTGCCTGGAGTTGAAAGCCCTGAAAATGTACCTGCTGGCGTATCGCGAACTCGGCATTTTTTACGAAAATGCCGTCAACCGTATTTTGCGGGATATTGTGGATGCGATTGACCCATCCTGGTGCGTTGTGCGCGGGGAGTTTACTCCGCGCGGGGGCTTGACCACCACGGTGGACTCGCGCTGGCCAAGAAACAAGCGCCCCCGCAAAGCGTAGACAACCGATACAGGCTTGGTGATAATCTGAGGTAAATGGCATGGCCAGTCCCAGAATGGCCTGCCCAGGAGAATCTGAATGAGCATTTCCCCGAATGTCCCCGACCCGAGCGTAAACGAAGCCAATTACTACGAAGCTGCGCCCACGCCGCGCTGGATTATGGTGGTGTTTGTTCTGGCCTTTGCAGCCATCGGCTACCTTGTCTACGCCGGCAGTAACGCCAAATCCAAACTGGAGAATGACCTCGCGCAGGCCAATTCCAAACAAGCGATCCTGTCCGTGCAGATCGATCAGACCAATTCGCGCGTCGCGGATCTGAAAGGCCAGCTGGAAGTGACCACCCAGAAGCTGGGGTTCACGCAGGCCGAACTCGCGCAGGCGCGCGCTCTCGCGCAGAATATCCGCCAGACCCAGAAAGATTCCGACGAGAAGCTGACCGCACAAATCGGACAAGTGAAGCAGGATACCGATGCCAAGATCGGGCTCGTCAGCACGGACTTGACCGGCGCGAAGACTGACATCAACGCGACGAAACAGGATCTGGAAGCGACGAAAGCCAAGCTCACCAGCACGGTCGGCGATCTGGGCGTGCAAAGCGGCCTGATTGCGCGCAACCAGGAAGAGCTCGAACAGCTGAAACGCTCGGGCGAACGCAACATTTTCGAGCTGCATCTGACCAAATCCAAGACTCCCACGCGCGTTGGCCCAATTCAGGTGACCTTGACGAAAACCGACCCCAAGAAATTTAAATACACAATGATGGTCGTGGCCGACGACAAAACGATCGAGAAAAAAGACAAGACCGCCGACGAACCCGTGCAGTTCTACATCAAGGGCGCGACGCATCCCTACGAAATCGTGGTCTTCGACGTAACGAAAGACAAAATAAACGGCTATCTCTCAACGCCCAAAGACACCGGCACGGCGCGCGCGCAGTAAGTAGCGCACGCTGAACAGGCCCCCCAAAAATTTACTTGTTCTGTCATCCTGAGCGAAGCGAAGAATCTCTCTTCGAATTAAGGATAAGAAAATAAACCAAGAGAGATTCTTCGCTTCGCTCAGAATGACAGCGTTTTTAGTTTTTCCGCAGCCTGTGAAGCCTGTGGGGTTTGATCTTTTGAAATATTGGCGTATTACGACTCAAATGCTTTGAGGGTTGTAGCCATGTCATGAAGCCGCTGGTCCACCAGCGCGTACACAGTGGCGGGC
>Ga0105245_10005767_pt1 | contig 10863 bp, 11 predicted proteins | sample KBSM54metaG_FD_81523 | JGI IMG/M metagenome (GOLD analysis project Ga0105245, IMG submission 81523) | Miscanthus rhizosphere microbial communities from Kellogg Biological Station, Michigan, USA - KBS M5-4 metaG | ecosystem: Host-associated > Plants > Roots > Rhizosphere > Soil | place...
TAACCGATGCACGCAGGAACGGCGAGACGGAGCGACGTGCCGGGCGCGTGCCACATCCCAACCCACGCGAACACCACCACGAAATACACGCCATACACCGGTGCCGGCGTCCCGCCGTAGGCATCGGACAGACCGACGAGAGCGATCGCGACGGGCACGAGCGTCAGGGTCGCGCTCGGCGACCACTTCGACCACGGAGCGAACCACGCGAGGAGGCCGACGACGACGCCGGCGATGTTGATCACCGCCACGACCGGGCGGTTGTAACTACTCGGCCCGGGCAGGGCGATGTCGAAGAGACCGATCGTGCCCGCGAGCACGAACAGCCCGCCGGCTTGCCCTCCCGCGGTGCGGAAGCGTTGACGCAGCGCCGTAACCATCACGACACCTGTCGGCCACCCGGGTCACCGGATGAGTGCTAGATGACCCATTTCTGGGTGGTTCTACCCGTCTAGCCCCGACGCTGCCTGATGTGCTCGGCGACCTCGTCGAGGGTCGTGTTCGGGTCGACGCCCTTACGGAGGTAGAGATCGGCGCCCGAATGCATGACGCTCGCCCCCAACCCGGCCGCCCCGGTGTGGACAGCGATGACAGCGTCGGGGGCCACCGCCCGCAGGTACTCGACGGCTTCGAGGCCCGACAAACCGCGGATCGGGCGGCGAGGCCCATCAGGCGCCGAGGGCTCGGCGGGCTCCGCCGACATGAAGTGGTGGTCGAGCAGGATCGCGTCGGGCCGGCTGGCGCGGCACATCGGCACGGCCTCTTCAGGCGACAGGGCCGATCCGATCCACTCGATGCTCGGGTGATGGGTCGCGACGACGCGCAACACCTCACAGATGTCGAGATCGTCGTCGATGACGACGAGACGTATCCGCTGTTCTTCGACCACGTCCGCCTTCGATGATCTGCGGCCCCAGCAGCCGGGAGATCAGGGACAAGTCAAGTCTCGATTGCATCTCCGGTGCAAATAGCTCCCGGCGCCGAAACCGAGGCGTAGGCGCCGACGCAGGCCCAATGCCCGAGACCGGAGATCTCGATCCGATTGTGGTCGGTCGCGGCACGCAACACGCCCCTGTCGTCGGGCAGGTCGCCCTGCGCGAGCGTCGTCATCACGCAGCGCATCGTCGGCATCATCACGTCGAGCCGCGCGTCGGCACCGAGCTTGAGCGTCGTACCGGTCCAGTCGTTCTCGAGGAACCCGCTCGGCTCGGCCGCGATGACGACGTTGGGGCGAAACCGTTGCACCGCGAATGCGCTGTCGGGTCGCAGGCGGGCCAACTCGTCGAGGCTCGACGTCGTCACCAGATGCACGGGCGCGAGATCGAAGAACGAGCCCGGAGGGGCCGCGAGGCCGAGGGCAAGGTCGCTCACCGACTCGCCCTCGTCGACACGCGCTCGGGTGCTGTCGATGAACTCGGCCGGCGCCATCCCGTCGATCGCGGGCCAGGTCTCCTCGAACGTGGCTCCCGTGGGCGCGGAATCGGCAAGCGTGACCGCTCGCCCGAGAAACGCGGAGAGCACAGCGTCGACGTCGGGGGCATCACTCATCACGACCGTGCCGTCAGGAAGCGTGATGCGCACCGGCGGTCGCTCGTCGGCCGCCGGTTCGTCGACGAACTCGGCGGAGCAGGCCAGCAGCGACCGCCACTTCCGCGGGTTCTTGGCGCTCGCGACCTTGCCGTCGGACTGGTCGATCACGCCATAGGCACGGTCGCCGACGACGCCACCGAGGCCGACATCGAGGCGGTCGCGGCGCTCGCCGAGCATCGACTTCACCGGGAACCGCCAGAGCTCGCTGATCTCCATCCCCAGAGCTTGGCCGCGCTGGGATGGGTCATGTTCGATCGACTGCTCACATCACGTGCAGCCGGACCGATTGCAGTGGAAGCAGCTGACTGATGTAGAAGGAACAAATGGTCGTAGCCGGGCTCCTGGTGATCGTGATCGCCGTCGCCGTGATGGTCGGCGCGCGCGGCACGACCTGGAGACGGACCTCGGCTGCCACGGCCCCGGGCCTCATCACGCCGACGCCACCTGTTTCCTCGTTGGGCCCCGATGCGAGCGCCGAAGACGCGCCGGTTCAGCAGTCACTGCGCCCGTGGGTCCTTCGCGGCATCGAGGTCGACGAAGCAAAGCGCTGGATTGACTGCGGCTTCGACGCCGACCACGCGTACCTACTGCGCTCGCTCGACGTGGGTCCCCACACCGCATCGCGCCTGCACAACGCGGGTCTCGACAGCTCCGCGATCGTCACGCTGATCGAAGAAGCGTCGTTCCGCCACCACACGTCGATCGACGATCTCGTCGCGCTGGCCGAGCGCGATCCGCAACTCGCGCCGCTCGCGGTGGCGTGGATGGAGTTGGGCATCGACACCGACCGCGCGTTGGCCTACGCCACCGCCGGATTCACCGCGGCCGCATCGGATGTGTGGCGCGGCGCCGGATGGGACATGGACGCCGCGCTGCCCTGGTTCGCTGCGAAGTTCGAACCGGCGAACGCGAAGGCGTGGCGCGCTGGCGGCTTCGATGCGGCCGAGGCACAGGCGTGGCGCGGCGAGCACTTCGGCGTGAAGCAAGCCCTCGAGTGGCGCCGTCTCGGCGACACCCCAGAGCGCGCGCGTGAGGTCGAACAGCGTTTTCGCGAAGCGCGGGTCACGGTCACCGACGGTCTGCGCTGGCTCGACCGGGGTTTCACGGTCGACGACATCTGCGACGGCCGCACCGAGAGTGCGGTGCTCCGTCGTGTCACGACGCCTCGCGTGGCGGAGGTGCTCAGGGGCGTACCGGTGACGAGAGACGATCTCCTGTCGGCCGCGGGCCAGTTGGCCCGCGCCAGCGGGTCCCCCGAAGTGCGTCACCGCTTGGAGCACGAGGCTGCGGTCGACGGCCAGTCGGGAGCGATCGAAGTGAGCCCCGATTTGATCGAGGCGCTCCTCGCCGAGTTGCAGCGACTCGACGACCGCGGCGCCCTCGGCGCACCGCACGCGGCCCGTGCCCTCGGCCGGCGTTTGGCGCGCGGCCTGAGCGCGAGTACCGGCGCGGCACCGCTGATCGAGCGCACACCAGTCGCGCACCGGTAGACACTGCGCCGATGGGCGCACTGTCCGGGGTCAAGGTGTTGGACATCGCGACGCTGTATCCCGCGCCGCTGCTCGCGGCCATGCTCGGCGACTTCGGCGCCGACGTCGTGAAAGTGGAGCCTCCGAGCGGCGACCCGCTGCGTGCTGTTGGCACTGTTCCGTGGGCGGTGGCCGGGCGCAACAAGCGATCGGTGGTCGTCGACTTCGACACCGACGACGGACTCGATCTGCTCCAACAGCTGATCGCGGTTGCCGACGTGATCGTGTGCAACCAACCGGCGAACGTGCTCCAACGTTGGCGGTGTACTGACGCGCAGATCGCGTCGCGCAATCCGCGCGCAGTGATCGCACACGTGAGCGCGTTCGGTGCATCGGGCCCGCAGGCGGATCTCGCCGGTAACGGCTCGCTCGCCGAAGCGTTCGTCGGTCTCGGCATCGGCACGGCCCCGATGGGCGACACGATGGCCGCGATGTCGGGCGTCATCGGCGTGCTCACCGCGCTGTACGCGCGCGATGCCCGCGACGAGAGCGATGGCCGCGACCAGGGCCAGGTCGTCGATGTGAGCATGTATGAGTCGTTGCTGCCGTTGCTCGCTCCCACGATCGGGGGCCTGTCGACGTCGTCGGTGCGATCGCGACGCGAGATCGTCGACACCAACGACGGTCGTGCGATCGCGATCGCGGCGACGACCGACGCGCAGCGCGCGCGGTTGCGCGAGCTCGTCGGCGGTGACGACGTCACGTCGTGGGCCGCGGCGCAGTCGGCGGCCGCCGCGTTGGAGGCGCTGCAAGGAGCGCGAGTTCCCGCGGTGGCCGTGAACGACATCGCGTCACTTCTCGTGGATCCGCAGGTCGTCGCGCGCTCGAGCGTGGTCACGGTCGACGGCGCCGCGATTCCTGCGCCGGCGCCCAAGCTCAGCAGCACACCCGGGGCCGTCCACCACCTCGGGCCGCCGCTTGGTGAACACACCGCCGCGGTCGTGACAGAGTGGCTCCGTGGCGGAACAGCCTGATCTCAACTACGTCAGCGGCGACTTCTGGGGCGCCGACCCGCACGGTGGCCTCACCTGGTTGCGAGAGCACGCTCCGGTGCACTGGAACGAGGCCGGCAACGTGTGGGGCATCACGAAGTACGACGACGTGAAGTGGGTCTCGAAGCACCCCGACCTGTTCTCGAGCGCCGGTGGCATCCGCCCCGACAGCGGCCCGACCGGGATGATGATCGAGCAGGACGACCCGGTGCACTGGCAGCGGCGCAAGCTCGTCAACAAAGGATTCACCCCGCAGCAGGTGCGCGCGCAAGAGACCAAGGTGCGCAGCGTCGTCGACCGTCTGATCGACCAGGTGATCGACGACGGCCAGTGTGATTTCGTGACCGACGTCGCGGCGTGGTTGCCGTTGGTGATGATCGGCGACGCGCTCGGCTTCTCGGAAGCCGATCATCCGACGCTGCTGAAGTGGTCCGACGATCTGATGCGCGGACTGGGGTCGGACGACCTCGAGAAGCTCACCGCGATGACCGACGCGTTCGTCGGCTACTCGCAGTACATGGGCGGTGTGATCGAGGACCGGCGCGCCACGCCGCGCGACGACCTGACGAGCCTGCTGGTGCACGCGGAGGTCGACGGTGATCGGTTCGACGACGACACGCTCGTGAGCGAGACGTTGTTGATCCTGATCGGCGGCGACGAGACGACGCGCCACGTGATCACCGGCGGCCTGTATCAACTCCTGGCCGATCGCGACCAGTGGGAGCGCTTGCGCGCTGACCGCTCCCTGCTCCCTGGAGCGGTCGAAGAGATGCTGCGTTGGGTGTCGCCGATCAAGAACATGGCGCGCACGGCGACGCAAGACGTCGACCTCCGCGGCGAGACGATTCACGAAGGTCAGAAGGTGCTGTTGCTGTATCCGTCGGCGAACCGCGACGAGGAGCACTTCGCCGACCCGTTCCGCTTCGACATCACACGCGCGCCGAACGAACACGTCGCCTTCGGGTTCGGCGCGCACTTCTGTCTCGGCAACTCGTTGGCGCGGCTCGAGTTGCAGGTGATGTTCGAGCAGTTGCTCGAACGACTTCCCGACATCCACCTCAGCGACGCGACCGAGCCCGAACACCGCCCCGCGAATTTCGTGAGTGGCTACGAGACGATGAAGGTGGCCTGGTGAGCATCAAGGGACTGAGCGCTTTCGTCACCGGTGGCGGCAGCGGCATCGGCCTCGCCACCGCGGCACGGCTTGCGCGTGACGGCGCGCACGTGACCATCTGCGGTCGTACCGAAGAGAAGTTGCTCAAGGCGGTTGCCGAGATCGGTGCGAGCGTCGGCGAAGGCGGGTCGATCCGCTCGATCGTCGCCGACGTCACGATCGAAACCCAAGTGGCCGCCGCAGTCGCGTTCGCGTGCGAACCAACCGGCGGGCTCGACATCTTGTTCGCCAACGCGGGCGGCTCCGCTCACCTCGGCCCGTTCGACACCGCCGACCTCGACGGGGTACGAGCGACGATCGAGTTGAACTTGGTGGGCACGATCATCTCCATCAAGCACGCCGCCGCCGTGATGAAGCCGGCGGGCCGCGGCTCGATCGTCGGGATGTCGTCGGGCGCAGGACACTTTCCGCATCGGTCGTTGTGGGCGTACGGCACTGCGAAGGCGGGCATCGAACAAGCGTGTCGGTACGCGGCGGAGGAACTCGGGTCGTACGGCATCCGCGTCAACGTGGTGCAGCCGGGGATCATCGACGACGAGTTGATGACGTTCATCACCGCCGGCGGCAAGCTGCTCGACGACTACATCGCCAACATGCCGCTCGGCCGCGTCGGCACGGTCGACGACATCGCCGAGGCCGTGCGGTTCCTCGCTGGCCCCGAGTCGTCGTGGATCACGGGCGCCTGTCTCCCCATCGACGGCGGCCACCACCTCCGCCGCGGCGCCAACTACTCCCTCCTGTTCGAGTAGCCGCCCCAACCGCTCGAGTTCCGCGTTCTCGAGGCACTAACTGCGCGAAACGCATAGCTATTGCCTCGAGAACGCGAGGTCAGTCGGGATGGAGCGGTTTGGCGTAGCAGATGCTGTTGCCTGCGTGGGCGTACTCGCCCCAACAGTCGGTGCGAGTGAAGCCGAAGCGTTCATACAGCTTGATCGCCTCGAGTTGCTTCGGGCCGGTTTCCAACACGAGACGATGCGCACCTTGCGAGATCGCGAACGTCTCGAGCGCGCTCATGATCTCGCGGCCGACGCCATTTCCTCTCGCCGCCGGCATGACGTACATCCGCTTCACCTCGCCGACGCCCTCGTCGATGAACCGCACGGCTCCGCACCCGACGGCGCGCCCGTCGTCGCGGGCGATCATGAACGCGTCGGCAAACGGCAACTCGGTGAAGTTGTCTTCTGGCGGATACATCGAGTGCAGATGCGCGTCGAGCTCGCCGATCAGTCGTCGCGCATCGTCGGAATCGAGCGGCTCAGGGTTGATCGTCAGCACGGCAGATCGGGGCGAGGGTGACCACCGAGTCGGCACCCCCGAACTCGTTGTCGACGTACGAGTCGGCGTCCCAGTCGTTCTCCCACTTGTCGCCGCCGAGGTAGTAGCGGAAGCGATACGAACGGCCCGGGTCGAGCATCACCTTGCACTCGAGCACGCCGTCGGCGTTGGCCTCCATCTTGTCGGCGAGATGCGACCACTCGTTCCACTCCCCCGCCACCCAGGCCACCGAGGCCGCCGCCGCGGCGGGCAACCGGAAGGTCACCATCACCTTGCCCGTCTTCTGATCGGGCTGACGCTCCAACATGCTCCCGCGACCTTAGAGGGTCGTCAGGCGTTGGCAACCTCGTGTTCGATGTAGTCCGCGAGCAACTCGCGCGCCGCTGCCACCTTCGTCGGAAGGTGCTCGGTGGGCCACAATCCCTCGGCCGGGCGGTAGCGCTTGAGCAACTGACGAGCCACCGTCACGCGGTGCACTTCGCTCGGTCCGTCGACCAACGCCATCACCGGCGCGGTCATCCACATCCCGCCGAGCGGCAACTCGTTGGACACGCCGAGCGCACCGTGCACTTGGATCGAACGCTGCACGATGTTCTGCAACACCTCCGGCATCCTGACCTTCACGGCGGCGATGTCGTGCCGGACCTTGCGGTAGTCCTTGTGCTTGTCGATCGTCCACGCTACGTAGAGCACGAACAAGCGGAACTGCATCAGCTCGATGTACGAGTCGGCGATGAAGTTCTGCACGCTCTGCTTCTCGGCGAGCAAGCTGCCTTGCGTGTGACGCGACAACGCGCGCTCGCACATCATGTCGAGCGCCTTCTGACACATGCCGACCGTGCGCATCGCGTGATGGATGCGGCCACCGCCGAGTCGCGTCTGCGCGATCGCGAACGCTTGACCTTCGCCGCCGAGCAAGTTCTCCTCTGGCACGCGCACGTTCTCGTAATGGATGAGCGCGTGGTTGCCTTCGTGGCCACGGCCTTCGCCCATGAGCCCGACGTTGCGCACGATGTTCACGCCCGGCGTGTCGGTCGGGACCAGGAACATCGACATGCCCTGGTACGCGCTCACATCGGGGTTCGTGACCACCATCACGATGAGGAATGACGACGTCCGCGCGTTCGACGAGAAGAACTTCCAACCGTTGATGACCCACTCGTCGCCGTCTTTCTCCGCGCGCGTCGTGAACTGCGTCGGATCAGAACCACCCTGCGGCTCGGTCATCGAATAGCTCGAGAACAACTCGCCGTTCAACAGCGGCTGGAGGTACTTCTCCTTCTGCTCGTCGGTGCCGTAGTGGGCGATGATCTCGGCGTTGCCGGTGTCGGGCGCCTGTGTGCCGAAGATGATCGGCGCCCAGCTCGAGCGCCCGAGCTTCTCGTTCATCAGGGCGAGCTTCACCTGGCCGTAGCCGGGACCGCCGAGGTCGGCACCGAGGTGACACGCCCACAGCCCGGCGTCGCGCACCTCTTGCTTCAGAGGATCGACGAGATCGCGCAGCTTGCCCTCGAGCGGGTTGTAGGCGAGACCAGGGAAAACCAGGTCGATCGGCTCGATCTTCTCGGTGAGGAAGTTGTCGATCCAGTCGAGCTTCTCTTGGAATTCAGGGTCGGTTTCGAAGTCCCACGGCATGAGCCGAGACCTTACGACGGCGAGCGCGGCGACGCGCCCCCGTCAGTTGATGCTCGACGCGACCGCGCTGAACTTCGAACCCGTCGACGAGAACAGGTTGGATGCGTCCTGCACCTCGTCGTCGCTCGGAACCTGGATGTCGACGGGCACGCCGAAGTCGAAGTACTCCATCGTCATCGACATCCCTGCCACCCCTGACGAACTCGCCGACGAGACGAGCGACGAGTAGTCGAACGACATCTGCACTTTACGGATGAGTCCATCGGCGTCGACCCAGGCGTCGAACGGAATGTCGGTCGACTCGAAGTCGGATGGAAGCCCGAGGCGGTTGAACGCCTGCTCGGCCTTGTCGCGTTGATCGGACGGCAACGCCGACAGCGCGTCTTTCATCGTGTAGCTGCCCGAGAAATGCGTGGTCGGCACATCGCGCACGTCTTCCTTGCCGACCTCGGTGATCTTGCCGGCGCCTTCGAGGAACTGCAGGAACGACGACGGGTCCGATCCGAAACCGCCGCCTCCGGCGCCGAGCAGAGCGCCGACGTCTTTGTTCGCAGCAAGATCGATCTTCAACCACTCCTTGCCTTGGCCCGCGACCGCGGTGAGCGCAGGGAAGTGCATGTACATGACAGTGCCGTCGAGCACCATCTCCAGCGGCTGATCGAAAAGCGCCGCCGCTTCGGGCGGAGCATCCGAGGCAAGTTGAGCGAAGAGGTCTTTGACCTCGAAGGTCATCGACGCCTTCTTCGCCTCGTTGTCCAACTGTCCTGAGCCGGGCATCTTCACTTCATGACCTTGGATGGTCATCGTCATCGTGAACTCGACCTTCGACGTCTTCTTGGCGAGCGTCGCTTGTGCCGCGTGCCGAAGCGCGGCCGGCGTCGCGTCGACGGTGACCTTCTCCCCGCTCGAGCCGCCACATCCCGCCGCCACCACCAGCAACACTGCGCCCGCCGCGAGCGCACGAACCCCTCGGCCCATCGTTCCCCTCCCCATTGACCCCGCGAACAAACGGTACAGCCGTGCGGGCTACACGGCGCGAACGAGTGGAATCACTTCTTGTGCGAACGACTCGATCGACGGTGGTGTCGCGAAGTCCCACAGTTGGATCACGAATCGCTCCACCCCGAGCGCGACCTCAGCCGACAGCGCGTCCGCGACCTCCGACGGTGTGCCGCAGATGATCCCGCCCCAGCCGCGGAAGCGTCGCTCGACGGCGTCTTCGATCTCCGCCCGCCGGGACTCGTCGGTGATGACCGCGACGGGGTGTTGCACCGACACGCGCGCGTTGCCGACCTTCGGCAGCAACTCCGCGAGACGATCGACCGCATACGACGGACAGTTCCACCAATCGGCGAAGCGCTCGACGAGCGGCAGCGTGTAGCGCTCGCCTCCTCCGCCGATGTGGATCGGAAGCGGATCCTGCACCGGTGTCGGATGACAGAACGCGTTGTCGAGTTCGAAGAACCGACCCTTGAACGTCACCGACTCACCCGTGAACAACAGTCGCACCACTTCCAACGTCTCCGCGAGACGCGCGCTGCGATCTGCGGCCGACGGAGAGCCGAAGCCGAACGCCTTCAACTCGTCGACGAGCGAGCCCCAACCGATGCCGAGCTCGACGCGTCCGCCGCTGATGTGGTCGAGCGACACCGCCATCTTCGCGAGCACTGCTGGATGTCGGAACGCATCGCACAAGACCATGTGCCCGACGCGGATGCGTTCGGTGCGCGCCGCGATCGCGGTCGCCGTCGTCCACCCCTCGAGCACGTCGAGCTCTGGGGCGCCCGCCGCCCAGAGGTGATCCATGAACCAGACCGTGTCGAAACCAGCGGCTTCGGCCACCAACGTGCGCTCGAGAAACGTGGCGAACGGCAACCGCACCTGCGGCAAGAACAACCCGAACCCGGCGACCATGGGGGTTGCATCTTGTCAGCGAACCCGCTCGTAAGCTGAGGGCTGATGTCTGAGCGGGGGCTCCCGGTGGTGAAGTTCAACGAGCACGGCGGGTTACCGCCGGTCGTGTTCTTCCACACCTATGACCATGAAGACCTGAACCTCCGTGCGCTGGCGGAGTATCTCGGTCCGGAGCAACCGCTCTACGGGCTCGAGCCCCCGGCGTCGGTTGCCGGGGCGATGCCCGAGGTGACCGAAGACTGGATCGCGTTCCACCGCCCACTGCTCGACTCGCTTCCGATCGGCCCGCCGTACTGGCTTGCCGGCTTCTCGTACGGCGGTGTCGTTGCGTTGGAGGTGGCTCGCCAGCTGCAAGACCAAGGCACCGAGGTGGCATGGCTCGGGTTGGTCGACTCGATGCGGCCCCGACTGAACCCACCAGGCGTTCGCAAGTACCTGCGCTACCACTTGCGCGAGATCCGCGGACTGTCCGACAACGGCTACCGCCTGCGTTACCTGCGAAAGATGCAGAAGGGCGGGACCCACCGCACGAAGATCCGCATCAAGATCAAGATGTACCGCGTCCTTGCCGCACTCCACCTCGTCGAGGCGAGGCCGCGCACGCTCGGCGACGCGAAGGGCATGACGCCGATCAAACGCTCGGTGATCCGCAGCTATCTGACCTACGAGGCGACACCGTACGAACATCCCGTCGCGTTGTTCAGCGGCGCCGGCAGCAGAGAAACGGCGCTGGGCGACGTGAACCTGCGCTGGA
>Ga0105245_10005768_pt1 | contig 10863 bp, 12 predicted proteins | sample KBSM54metaG_FD_81523 | JGI IMG/M metagenome (GOLD analysis project Ga0105245, IMG submission 81523) | Miscanthus rhizosphere microbial communities from Kellogg Biological Station, Michigan, USA - KBS M5-4 metaG | ecosystem: Host-associated > Plants > Roots > Rhizosphere > Soil | place...
CACGTGTACGGCGCGCCGGGCATCAGCGCGTGCACGGTACTGACAGCGGGACACTAGGAGGCGACGGATGGCCGAGCCGGACATCGAGCAGTGGCGCGCAGAGGCACGCGACTGGTTGGCGTCAGTGCTGCCCAAACGATCGGACCGCAGCGAAACGGCGTCGGATCGCAGCGAAACGGCGCCGGACTACGCAGTCTTCGCGAACATCTCCGAAGCGGCGGAGCACGCGATGCTGGACCGGGTCCGCGCCTATCGGCGACAACGTTTCGACGCCGGCTACGGCGCGATCGCGTTACCGGCCGAGCTGGGTGGCGCCGGCCTGTCGCCCCGTTACGTCGTCGGCTTCACCGCCGAGGAGCAAGGGTTCGAGGCGCCGACCTCGACCGAACTGATCAGCGTCACAACCGGTCTCGTCGGCCCGACGATCGCGACCTTCGGCACTGACGCGCAGCGCGAGAAGTTCGCCCGGGCCTTCTTGCGCTCGGATCTGCTGTGCTGTCAGTTGTTCAGTGAGCCCGGAGCCGGTTCCGACCTGGCCGCGGTCGCCACGACGGCAGTGCGGGACGACGACGGATGGCGCATCGACGGCCAGAAGGTGTGGTCGTCCGGCGCCCGGTTCGCCGACTACGGACTGCTGCTCGCCCGGACCGACCCGGACGTCGTCAAACAGGCCGGGCTGACGATGTTCCTGATCCCGATGGACGCACCCGGCGTCGAAATCCGGCCGATCCGGCAGATGAGCGGAGCGTCGTCGTTCAATGAGGTCTTCCTGTCCGATGTCCGAGTGGGCGACGACATGCGGGTCGGTCCGATCGGCGAGGGCTGGAAGGTTGCGAACGCGACGCTAGGGTTCGAGCGCACCGCCAGCGGTCAGGGTCAACGGCGCAAGGGCGGCACGTTCGAGGATCTGCTCGGACTAGCCCGCCGGCTCGGCAAGACCGGCGATCCGGTTGTGCGCCAGCAGCTGGCCGACATCTACGTGCGAACGCAACTGCGGACGGCTACGACCGACCGGGTCGCCCGCGCGGCCGCAGCCGGCGCACCACCCGGACCGGCGGCGTCGATCGGCAAGATCGTGGCCTCGCAGAACCTGACCCGCATCGGAGATGTCGCGGCTTCGCTGCTCGGAGCGCGGATCGCGGCCGATACCGGCGAGCCGGATGCGTTCGCGTGGACGGAGCATGTTCTGGGCGCGCCCGGCTACCGGCTCGCGGGCGGCACGGACGAGGTCCAGCGCAACATCATCGGCGAACGTGTGCTCGGCTTGCCCCGCGAACCGCGCGTCGACAAAGGGGTCCCCTACTCGAAACTGCCCCGCAGCACCTGAGGCGAGCGGTTACAAACCGAGCAGCGTGGCCAACCGCTCCGTGGTTCACACCAGCAATCGAGCGACGTTATGGACGCCATTCCAGGTGACAGGGACCCGGCTCTCGCGCAAGCCTCGATCCGTGGATGGACTGGGCTGATCTTGTCTCTCCTAGGGGTGCAGTGTTCCACTAGCCTCGGCACAACAGAGAATTTGCTTGAGATTGTTGGTGATTCTCCATTGACTAGCGCGTGATTCTCTAGCATAATCGAACTTATGTTCGAAAGAAGGTCAGGGTTGGTCGCGGTGGGCGAGCTGTTGCGCCAGTGGGCGGCCGCGCGTGAGCAGCTGGCTAAGGCCGAGCGGGAGCTAGCTGACCTCGACCCGGCCGGGTTCTCGGACGAAGAGCTGCTGACCTTGCTCGACGACCTGGAGACCGAGGCGCGGCGGCGCACGGCAGTTGGTCTCGAGTTGGTCGCCGAGCTTGACGCGCGGGGACTCGCTCCCGAGTTGGGGTACACGTCGACCGCGGTGCTGGTGTCCGAGCGATTGCGGATTGGCCGGCGGGAGGCCGATCACCACTGTGGACCGGTTACCCGACCGGGTGGTCGATAAGCACCCGGAGCTGGTCGCTCAGGTCGAACCCACCCTGCTGGAGCAGGCCCGCACCGTCGATCCAGATCAGCTCGCGATGCTGGCCCGCCGAATCGTCGCCTGCCTGGACCCGGACGGGCAGCTGGCCTCGGAGCGCGACCACGAGCGGCACCGCGAGGCAATCCTCACCCTGTTGCCGGACGGGTCCGGCCGTCTGCAGGCCCAGCTCACCGGCGAGGCAGCCGCGGTGTGGACCACGGTTCTCGACAGCTCAGCCGCCCGGTGCCAGCCGACGACGGGGAGCCGGATACCCGGACTCCAGGACAGCGGCGGCACGACGCGCTGCTGAACGCCGGGCGACGACTCCTCCGCTCCGGCAGCCTGCCCGATGCGGGCGGCACGCCGGCCACCGTGCTGCTCACCATGGCCGTGGACGAGCTAGAGGCCCGCACCGGGCTGGTCACCACGAGCCACGGCGGGAGCTTGTCCATCCCCGCGGCGCTTCGCCTCGCCGCCGACGCGCAGATCCTGCCGTCCTCGACTCGCGCGGGGCCGTCCTTCACCTCGGCCGGGCTCGCCGGATCGCCAGCCCCGCCCAACGACATGCGTTGGCCGCCCGGGACCGGGGCTGCTCCTTCCCAGCCAGGAAGGTAACTGAACTGTCGGTATGACCTAGTGGCGACGTCGTTACTAGGTTCGCATCGGCCGGTGTCGTCGCGTTACAGCCGCGCCGCGCGAGCAAGGCGAATTAGTAGTGACGTCGCTACCAATGGGGATTTCAGCGCCGCCGCCGTATCTCTATGCTCTTCGGCATAGGCTCAGGAGCGAGACCTCGGGGAACGGCGATGCCGATGCAAGTGGGGGGAGCGTGGGGTCCGATCGTCATGGGAGCGGCCTTCGCGGTCGGCTCGCTTATCTGGCTGCTTGTCCAACCCGGCGCGTTTGCTGCTCTCTTTCTGGCATTCTCGCTTGTCTTTCTGGTCCAAGCGACGATCCGTTATCTTCGGCGCGGCGTGGCAGGGATGCGCGTTGCCGCTCCTGAGGTGGTGGTCCCGGACAAGGCGCTGCGGCTCGGTGAACAGTTCTCGGTGAGCTACCGGCAAGGCTGGAAGCGCGCGACCGACGTCAGCGGTATCCGCTTCGCACTCGTGATGCGGGAGACCGCGCGGCATACAACGGAGGACAGCAAGGGCGGAACACGTACGACAACCGATACGCATGATGACGTCGCACAAGAGTTCGCCGTTGCAGGCCAGCGGTTTGAGCCCGGTCAGGTGATGAGCGAGACGTGCATGTTTCGCATTCCAGAGAACGGCGTGCACACCTTTGTGGCCGAGAACAACAGGATCGAATGGTACGTCCTGGCCTGCGTGGAAATGCAGCGCTGGCCGGACTATCGATGGGAGCACGAGCTCACGGTTTTGCCAGAGTTCATAGAGCTGACGCATGGCTGACGTCGACATCGAGCTCACCCTGCAGGGCGGTGAGATCCAAGACAATGGGCGGCGATGCGACCCGGGGTCGACGCTACAAGGATGGGCGCGACTAACACCGGAGGGCACCGCGAACTGCCGCCGAGTGGTAGCCCGCTTGGAGTGGCATACCGAGGGGACCGGTGATCGCGACGGCGGGTGCATCGGCGAGGTCGAACTCGCCACCGGACCGCTTGCAGGACCTCTGATCCAGAGCTTCACGCTGACCGTGCCACAGCAGCCGTGGAGCTACACCGGCCATTACATCAACATCATCTGGCAGGTCAGCGTGGTGGTGGACATCCCGCTTGGCCTCGACATCACAGCCGAAGAACGGATCGTCGTCGCGCCGGCGGTCTGGCCCCGGCTAACGCCTCAGCAGCTCGGTGAACGCACTGGTCAGGGCCAGGATCGAATGGACCAATCCGGCCGTGACCTCGCGTGAGGCTGACTCTTGGTCCAAGCCAAGCGCGGTGACCGTGGCCAAGACACGCTCAGCCTCGCGGTAATGGTATTCGAGAGGGGTTGGTGCTGTGCTCGTCGTCCATGATCAATAATCCCGACAAGCATGCTGGCGCGCCGGAATGCACCGTAGCGAGGGCTAGGTAGCCGGTCACCAGCCGAGCAGCGTGGCCAAGCGTTCGCGATGTACCGACGCATCGCCGAAGAGCACCTCGTCGGCTCGCGACCGACGGAAGAACAGGTGAGCGTCGTGTTCCCAGGTGAACCCCGTTCCACCGTTGATGTGGACGTTCTCCGCGGCGGCCTGCACGAACGCGTCACTGCACCAGATCTTGGCGACCGCACCGGCCTCGGCCAGCCGCTGTGGGTCGTGCTCGGCTAGCAGGGCGCGGTCAACGGACGAGCGACCCATCTCGACCTGGAGGAGCAGGTCGGCCAGCTTGTGCTTGATCGCCTGGAAGCTGCCGATCGGCCGGCTGAACTGCTGGCGCATCTTGGCGTAGTCGACGGCCATGTCGAGGCTCGCCCCGGCGCCACCGACCTGTTCGGCCGCCAGCACGACTAGCACCACGTCCAGTGCGGCGCCAACCACGTCCGCGCCGCCACCGGCGCTCGTCAACGCGGTCGCACTTGCTGCGTCGAAGCTGACCTCAGCTTGGCCGCGGGTCGGGTCCAACGTCTCCAAGGCCCGGCGCTTCACGTTCGGGTCGTCTCCGGCGACAAGGAACAGGTCGCATCCGTCGGGCGTCGTCGCCGCAACCACGAGCTGGTGAGCGGTCGCTCCGTCGAGAACGAACTCGGCTGTGCCGGACAGCCGCCATACCCCAGCGCCGTTCTCGGCCCGAACCGCCAGGCGATCGGGCCGCCACCGGCCCTCACTGTCTACCCCGGCGAACGAGGCTCGCACCTCCCCGCCGGCCAGCTGGCCGAGCAGGTCTGCCGCGTCCGGGCAACGCGCGAGGATCTGGCCCGCGACGACGGTCGACGAGAGGAACGGAACGGGTAGCAGCGCCCGGCCGAGCTCCTCCCCCACGACGGTCAGTTCGGCCAGCCCACCGCCGGCACCGCCGGCGTTCTCCGGAACGCCGAGGGCAGCCATGCCCATGTCCCGGCCGAGCAGCAGCCACGCCTGCTCGTCGTACCCAGTCCCCGAGTCGAGCTGACGGCGCGCCGGTGCGAGGCCGCCGCAGCCCTCCACAAGATCCTGGATCGCTTCGCGGAGCGCGCGGAGTTCAGCTTCCCGTTCCGTACTTTCTCGGGCCGCCGTCATCTGGGCTCACCCCACGTCCGGTGTGCTGCGGCGCTGAGCGGCCAGCAGTGCTCGTTCACCCGGCCCGCTCCTGGACGAGCCGCTCTTCGCGCGCCTCGTCCTCGGCCCGGGTGAGGCCAAGCATCAAGATCAATTCTTGGTGCATGTGCATCCACACCGTGTGATATGAGTCCATCAGCGGCGAGGCAAGCCACGAATCTTCGCCGTCTTCGAATTTGTCCAGCGCGGCCTGCAGGCGGGGACGGTAGCCCGCAAGATGCGGGGAAGCGGCCCCGAGTCGGCGAAGGATCGGGCCGATGGAGGAATGCACCTCATCGAGCCGTTCGCGGATGCCGTCGTCGTAGACAGCATCGCTGTGGTCGTTGGGCGTGCCGTCGGGGCGCGTCTGCCAGGCCGAGCAGACATCACGCAGCCTGCGGTTGACCGGTAGGAAGCCGTCGAACAGCTTGTCGATCTCTTGCTCCTTCTCGCTGCCGGGCGGAACGCGCAAGAGTTTCCCGGCTTCGGCCGTGCCTTGCGGCGTGGCCATCGTGATCGGGCCCTTGGTTATCGCGAAGCCCTGCTCAACAAGTTGTTTCGTCGCATCATCCGGTGCACCGCGCACCATTCCACGGATGACGAGGCTGATGAGCGCATCGTCCGCTGCGTCCCGCTGTCCAGTCGAGTCAGGAGCTTCGGTCACCGCGACGCACCTCCGGTTCGATGGGCTGGGTAGCGATTCCGGCAATCCTCGGCCGAACTGTGGTCGACGTCAAGAAACTGTGGCAACTGATTCGTAGCCGAGCAGAATCCGGACAGGTACGCTGCTCACCCGCCCAGTCGGCCTCGGTCGGCTACAGCGGCCCCGGATACCCCTGGCATCGCCCGTCGGACCATCGAAGGAGACGCAATGGCAAGCTACGAGACGCTCCTAGTGGATCGGCCGCGGGCCGGGGTCACGGTAGCCACGCTCAATCGGCCGGATCGGCTCAACGCGCTCAGCTTCCAGGCGTTCAAGGAGTTGTTCCAGCTCAGCCAGGAGATCGCCGCCGACGAAGCGACCCGGGTCCTGGTGCTTACTGGAGCCGGACGCGGGTTTTGCGCGGGCTTGGATCTGGCGGACGCCAGTGCGCTGCCCGACATGACCGCCGCGCAATTGTTGCGCGAACAAGAATCGTGGGCCGAAGCGATCACCTCATTCCAACGACTCGCCAAGCCGGTTATCGCCGCCGTAAACGGGGCGGCTGCCGGGGCCGGCTTTTCCTTGGCGTTGGCGGCCGACATCCGGATCGCGGCACCCGCCGCACGGTTCAACGCCGCCTTCATCAAGGTCGGGCTCACCGGTGGGGACTGCGGGAGCTCCTGGATGTTGCCCCGTGTCGTGGGCCTGGGCCATGCCTACGAGATCCTTTTGACCGGCCGATTCGTCGACTCCGGTGAAGCCGCTCGTATCGGCCTGGTGAACCGGGTGGTGCCAGCGGAGGAACTGCTCGACGAGGCGCTCCGGGTGGCCGAAATGATCACCGAGAACAGCCCGCTGGGCGTGGCGCTGACCAAGCGCGTCGTCCAAGTCAACGTCGATGCGCCGTCGCTCGAGGCGGCCGTCGAGCTGGAGAACCGCAACCAGACCTTGGCCGCCGGCACGCATGACATGTCCGAGGCGTTGCGCGCCTTCCGCGAGAAACGGCCACCGGTGTACACCGGGCGGTGACGCTGACCAATCCAGGCCGCTGACTTTCGCGACCGGAATGTCCTAGATCACGAGTCATTCGGCCGGCGCGGGCGCCGGCGTCCTCTAAACTAGAGGGAGACTAGTTAAACTAGTGTCCCGCGACCTCCCTCGCGGGACAGTAGATCCAGCCAAGGAGGCGGCCGTGACGTCGAGCGAGGGAGCTGCGTCAGCTCGCGATAAGAGTCGGCCGCGACGGGCAACGTCGGCCCGCCGGGCCGCCGCCCGACTGACTGAGGCGCCTGCCCCTCCCGAGCCGGAAGACCCCACGACCAAGGTCGCGGCCGACGCGATCGCAGGAACCGACCCGGTCGGAATGCCGGTGCTCGGGGAAGCTGTGAGCGATCTCGGCCAGGCCTTCTCCCAGATGGGGACCGTGAGTGGCAAGGGCCGCAAGCTGACCGGCCAGCTTGCCCGCATTCTCGTCGGTTCGTCGGACGTCGCGCCCGATCCGAAGGACTGGCGGTTCAAGGACCCAGCATGGTCCGAGCACCCGATCTACCGTCGGATTGGTCAGAGCTACCTCGCCGGCTGCGAGTTCGCTGACGAGGTGCTCGACAATCTGGGCCGCAACGGTCGTCAGACGACGGCCGCCCGCTTCGTCCTGGGCATGTTGGAGAGCGCCGCTGCGCCAACAAACTATCTGCTCGGAAACCCCGCGGCCGTTAAGCGCGCGTATGAGACGGGCGGTCTGAGCCTGGTTCGCGGGACGAAGAACTGGCTCGGCGATGTGGTCCACAACGGCGGTATGCCGTCAACGGTCGACCGCGAGGCGTATCAAGTCGGCCGGGATCTGGCGCTCACTCCTGGCGCAGTGGTTGATCGAGACGTTTACGCGGAGATCATCCAGTACCGGCCGACGACCGAAACCGTGCAAGCCCGCCCAGTGCTCGTCGTGCCACCGCCGATCGGGCGGTACTACTTCCTTGATCTGCGGCCTGGACGCAGTTTCGTCGAATACGCGGTCAACCGCGGATTGCCGACATTCATGCTCAGCTGGCGCAACCCGACGAAGAACGAAGGCGACTGGGACCTCGACAACTACGCCGCGCGCGTTCTCTCGGCCATCGACACGGTCCGGGAGATCACCGGCTCGCAGGACGTAGACCTCATCGGCTTCTGCGCCGGAGGAATTCTGCAGACCTTGGTGCTCAACCACCTGGCTGCCCTAGGGGACGAGCGCGTCCACACGGCCAGCTTCGCCGTCACCCTGCTGGACTTCGGTCAGGCGGCACCGATCCGCGCGTTCTCCTCGCCGAAGCTGCTCGCGCTGGCGCGGTGGAATTCCCAGCGCGCCGGAGTGATCAGCGCGCGGAACATGGGCAACGTGTTCACCTGGATGCGGCCGAACGAGCTGGTCTGGAACTACTGGGTGAACAACTACCTGATGGGAAACAAGCCGCCGGCGTTCGACATCCTCGCGTGGAACGCGGACGGCACCAACCTGCCGGCCCGGCTGCATGGCCAGTTCCTGGACATCTTCGAGCGCAACGTGCTCTGTCGGCCGGGCGAAATGACGGTGCTCGGAACGCCGGTAGACCTCGCGACGATCACGACTCCGACCTTCGTCACCGGCGGAACGACCGACCACCTGACGCCGTGGACCGGGTGCTATCGGACGACGCAGCTGTTCAGCGGTCCGAGCACGTTCGTCCTCAGCAATGCGGGGCACATCCAGAGCCTGGTCAACCCGCCCGGCAACCCGAAAGCGACCTTCTACGCCGGCGGCGAGCCGGTCGACGATCCGCAGACCTGGCTGAACGCCGCGGATAAGCACCCCGGCACATGGTGGGAACACTGGGCGGACTGGGTGATTGAACGCTCGGACGGGACGGTCCCGGCACCCGATCGTCTCGGGAGTGCTGATCACCCGGCCCGCGAGGAGGCCCCGGGTCTATACGTTCGGGATCTGGCGCCAGCTGGACGCTGACCGATGAGGCCACTGATTCTGGTCACCAACGATGACGGCCTGCACTCACCGGGCCTCCTCGCTGCCGCCGAATCAGTCAGCGATCTGGGCGAACTGCTGATCGTTGCCCCCGCGACCCAGCAGACGTCGATGAGTCGCGCTTTCGTGACCGGAGACGACATCGGCGCGATTGAGCGTCACGACCTGCGCGTCGCCGGGCGCACTGTGGCGGCCTACTCGGTCGTCGGGTCGCCGGTCGTCGCCGTAACCCACGCGCTGTTGGAACTGGCGGACCGGACCCCGGATCTATGCCTCAGCGGCATCAACTACGGCGAAAACATCGGCGGCGCGCTTGGAGTTAGCGGCACGGTCTCGGCGGCGCTCGAGGCGGAGGCCCACGGTGTCCCTGGAATCGCAGCATCGGTTCAGGTCGACGTTGCCTCTTGGCGAAAATTCGATGACCTCGATTGGAGCGCAGCGAGGCACTTCACCCGAGCGCTCGCCCGCCAAGTGCTCGCCGACGGCCTGCCTTCGGACGTCGCCGTGCTGAACGTCAATATCCCGCGGGACGCGACTCCGAACACCGAGATTCGCCGGACGGTCCAGAGTCGCCAGCCGTACTACGTGCATAGCCTGCCGGAGGGAACACGGATACCAACCGATCCGCTGCGACTGCGAATCGCCGCCACGGTGGACGCCGATCAGCTCGAGGCAAATAGCGACATCCGAGCCATCGTCTGCGACGGCGTCGTCTCGGTCACCCCGCTGAGTTGGTCGATGACGGCGCACACCGATTGGCAGCCTCGCGCCGAGTACCTGGACGACGGGGCCTCTCGCTCAACGCGATAGCTACTAGAGACGCGGCCTTCGGTAGCGTCGACAATGGCTGGACGTGCAGCTGATGGACGGGAGCGGTCAGGTGGTCGGTACGCACTTTCCCGAGGATCGGGACGTCTTCGAATCCGCATTGCAGCGAATGCGCGAAGCGTTTGACGGGCTGCAGAACGGCCAACTGAGTCCCGGGGCGGCGCAGGACGAGTTCCTCCTCGGATACGACACGGTGCGGGATATGGCGACCGAGTTCTTCCTGGCCCGACAGGCGCGGCCCATTCCGCGTCCCGAAGATGACCGCTGACGCGTCCCGAAGACGAGCTCAACCGCGGGAGTCCACCCCGTCGATGATCTTGGCGTTAACTCGGCCGAAGGCCGACACGTCCTAGACCACGACCGCTATTCGAGGGCGGTAGCGATCAGTTCCCGAACCTTGTCGCCGGCAAGCTGCGCCACTTCGACGGCAGGCATCGCCTCTAGGGTCGGGGAGATCACTTCCGGCCCGACCCAGCGCAGCGCATCGATCTGGGCCAACGCGCGGACCGCACGGGTCAAGTCCAGGTCACCGTCTCCGGGGAGGAGGCGGTTGTTGGTGTCGTCGCGCAGTGACGCGCGTGGTTCGGCGGCCGCATCGTCGATCTGAACGCAATAGATCCGGTCACCCGGGACCGTTGCCAACAGCTCGAAGTCCGGATCTCCGCGGAAGAAATGCCACGTGTCGAAGACGATGCCGCCGTTGGGGCGATCGGCGTCACGCACGATCGTCCACGCTTCGCGCAGGGTGGCCACGCACGAGATCGGCATGAACTCCAGATGGACTTGGGCACCGACGTCAGCCGCTCGGTCACATAATTCGGCGAACGGCCCGGCCATCGCCTCGACCGGCACGTCGGTCTCGTCCATCGCGACCGCGGTCAGCGTAACGGCCTCGAGGGCTTCGACCCAACGCAAAGACTGCTCAGCCGAGAACGCCGCGAATCGCGACGCCGATGTCCCGGAAAATGGGTGCCAGTTCATCACCGGGTCCACGATGATCCGCAACCCTCGATCCCGAATCATCCGGCCGATCTCGTTCGCCGATGTACCCGCTCGCTCGGCCCGGTGAATGTCCAGCGGACTCACCGAGACGCTGGTGAAATCGGCCGCGATGGCCGCCTCGACTCGTTCCGGAACCGGCCGCCCGAGACTCACGGTGCCGGACCAGAGAATCCAGTCGATGTCGGCGAATCTGCTCGTCATAGCTCTCCTCACCTGCCGCCGGGCACTCATCCGACGGAAAGATACTGGGGATCGTCACCTGTTAGTATCTGA
>Ga0105245_10005769_pt1 | contig 10863 bp, 9 predicted proteins | sample KBSM54metaG_FD_81523 | JGI IMG/M metagenome (GOLD analysis project Ga0105245, IMG submission 81523) | Miscanthus rhizosphere microbial communities from Kellogg Biological Station, Michigan, USA - KBS M5-4 metaG | ecosystem: Host-associated > Plants > Roots > Rhizosphere > Soil | place: Michigan...
CCCGAGATTGTAGCGAGGCGAGCTTCCAGGATCAGGCCAAGAAGATGGTTGGGATTTTCGCGGAGAATGGAGTCGGCCTGCGCCTGGGCGAGCGGCAGCGCTCCGGTAACCTCCGCTATACGACCAAGATCATAACGCTGATCGGCGTTGAGTGGGGACAGCAGAAGGTAGGATTGCACCGCCATGGGGGCAAAAAACTGTACGCTGTCAATCTTTCCTTCGCTGGCGAGCAGCATCACGCGGTTATAGAGGCGGTCAGCGCGCTCCTGCGGTGAAAGACTGGAGATGTCCGGCGCACGGATACCGCCCGAGGCTGCTTCCGGAGTAGCGCTCCGATCGTCGAGGCCTGCCTGCGGCAACGCGTTTGCCGACCCATCGACCGTGCTGGACGGCCTGGCGTTGAAGCCGCGACCCGCAGCCATGGCGAAAAGAGCAAGAAAAGCGAGGGCGGCCACGATCCATGGCAGTGCGTTCGTCTTCGTCTCGCGGGGCGGGATCGCAGCTCCGACGGCAGTTCCGCAACGGTGACAGAACTTGGCCCCGGGTGACAGCGGTGCGGCGCAAGAAGCACAAACGGCCCCCGCCAGTGGGGCGCCACAGCTAGCGCAGTAGCGGCCAGTAGCCGCGGCGCCGCATGAGGGGCAGGTTGTTGAATTTTCGTCAGTTGGAGGGTGGGGGTGGGTCATGCGGTCAAATTAGTCACGCGATCAACCCCGTGCACTCTGGAACCGCAAGCAAAGAAGACCGGCGCGGGGCCGGTCTTCTTCACCTTAAGCTCAAACCGGGAAGAGCATCTCCCGATACTTGGGGAGCGGCCAACAATCGTCGGCGACGATCAGCTCCAACGCGTCGGCGACCTTTCTCACTTCTCCCATCGTCTCGGCGCCTTCGGTAGTAAGCATCTCGGCTTGCCCCGATGGGTCGTCGTGCTTGGCTTCGACGCGGGCGATGATGTCACTCAGGTCTTCGCGATATTCCTGCAGCTCCTGAACGAGCTCGCCGACCTGATTCGCCGTAGCGACTTGGGGGATTACCGCGATGCCGGCTGCTTTCGCCTGTGAGGCGGAATCCGCGAGCTGACTCAGATAGGTGTATGCGGCTGGAATCACCATTGTGTCGACGATTTCGCGCAGGGTGTGCAGCTCGATGAGCATGTCCTTGACGTACCGCTCGACACGGACGTGATAGCGGGACTCGAGCTCCTCCTTGGTCAGCACGCCGAGCTTGGTCAGCACCGCTCGCGACTGCTTGGAGATCAACTCCTTCAGCGCCTCAGGTGTGCGACGAAGGTTGGGCAGGCCACGCTTTTTCGCATCCTTCACCCATTCTTCCGAGTAGTTGTTGCCCTCGAAGCGAATCGCGGCCGTCTCCTTGAACACCTCGCGGACCACTTTCAGCACGGCGTCGTCAACCGACTTGGTCTTCTTGAGGGCGTCCTTCAGCGAATCGGTGATCTCGCCGATCGCGTCTGCTACAGCGGTGTTGAGCAGCGCGACGGGGAATGCGATCGACGCCGATGAACCCACGGCGCGGAACTCGAATTTCTGACCGGTGAATGCAAAGGGCGAAGTGCGGTTGCGATCGGTGTTGTCGCGCTGAACCTCGGGCAGCTTGGCGACGCCGAGCTTGATCATCTCTTCCTCAGCGGTCGCGGAGCTCTTACCAGCGGCAATCTCCTCGATGACTTTGGTAAGAGTGTCACCCATGAACACCGAGATGATGGCGGGCGGTGCTTCGTTGGCGCCGAGTCGATGCTCGTTTCCGGAAGTGGCAATGCCGGCTCTGAGCAAACCCGAGTGTTTGTGCACTCCTCTGAGAACCGCGGCGAGGAATACGAGGAACCGGATATTCTGGTGCGGCGTCTTCCCCGGCTTGAGCAGGTTCAGTCCATCGAGCTCCGAGTTGTCGGCGATAACCGACATCGACCAGTTGCAGTGCTTGCCCGATCCGTTGATGCCGGCGAAGGGCTTTTCGTGGAGCACTGCCTGCAGTCCGTGTCGCAGCGCGACACGACGCAGTGTTGCCATCACGAGCTGATTGTGATCGACGGCGAGATCAGTCTCCTCGAAATACGGAGCCATCTCGAACTGACACGGTGCAACTTCGTTGTGACGGGTGGTGATCGGAACGCCGAGCTTGTAGAGCTCGAACTCCGCCTCCGAGATGCAACCCTGGATGCGCTCCGGGATTCCACCGAAGTAATGGTCCTCGAGCTGTTGTCCGCGCGGAGGCGGCGCGCCAATGAGGGTGCGTCCACCCATCACGAGGTCAGGGCGCATTCCAAAGTGCGCGCGGTCGATAAGGAAGTATTCCTGCTCGGGTCCGAGCGTGGTGCCTACGCGTTGTACTCCCTTGTGACCGAGCAGGGTGAGTAGCTCGATCGCCTTTTGCGAGAGGACGTCGGAGCTTCTGAGCAGCGGCGTCATCTCGTCCAGCGCTTCACCGTTGTATCCGATGAAGACCGACGGTATGCAGAGGGTGCGCGCACCGGTCGACTCGACGATGAAAACGGGACTGGCCGGGTTCCAGGCGGTGTAGCCGCGAGCTTCCCAGGTGGCGCGCAGTCCGCCGGACGGGAAACTGGACGCATCGGGCTCGCTCTGAATGAGCTGGTCACCAGTGAAGGATTCCACAGGTTGCCGGTCCTCATCGAATGCGAAGAACGCGTCGTGCTTCTCAGCGGTGAGACCGGTCTGCGGCTGGAACCAGTGAGTGAAGTGGGTCACTCCGCGCGAGATCGCCCACTCCTTTATCACCTGAGCGACGACTGGCGCGATAGCGCGGTCGAGCTTCTTTCCGTGTCGGATGGAAGCAGCGAGACTGGCGAACACTTCGCGTGGCAGTTTGTCGCGCAGCTGCCTGACGCCGAGGATGTTGACCCCGAAGTATTGCGAAGTCGGTCCGGGTATCCCGTCTTCATTGAAGCCGGGAGCGGTGCGCGGCTCGTGGCGGGAGATCTCGCTAAGGAGGGCTTTACGCGGAGTGATGGCGGCGGTCATGGAATGGTCTGCGCGGATGAGTTGTAAAGCGTAAAGTGCAAAATCTGCACACTTGAGTGGTCAAATTGGCGATTTCTGGTGAAATGCGCAAGGAATAGGGGCGGAATCGTGCAAGATTTGCAAAAAAATGGCAGCAAGGCTAGGTTGAGCCCCAATGCCCCGACATCGCTCCCAGATCCCCGACACCACCGGCGCCAGCGCCCAGGACATACTCGAGCTCGCCAACGCCAACAGCGTCCGGTTCCTGAGACTGCAATTCACGGACATCCTCGGGATCAACAAGAATGTGGAGATTCCAGCGTCGCAATTCGAGAAGGCGCTGGCCGGGGACATCATGTTCGATGGATCTTCGATCGAGGGGTTCGTGCGGATCGAAGAGTCGGACATGCTGCTCGCTCCCGACCTCAGCACGTTCCAGATTTTTCCGTGGGGCGACGAGAAGAGCCGCGTCGCCAGAGTTATTTGCGACATCAACACGACTGATGGTAAGCCATTCGCCGGAGATCCGCGCGGCGTTCTGAAAAAGCTGCTGGCGCGAGCGGCAAAGCTCGGCTACACGATGAATGCGGGGATGGAAGCCGAGTTCTTCATGTTCAAGCCGAGGCCGGACGAAGAGCCGTCGACGATCACCCACGACGTCGGCTCCTATTTCGATCTGGCCCCGGCTGATCTGGGGGAGGATGCGCGACGCGCCATCGTCGACATCCTGGAGCAGATGGGATTCGAGGTGGAAGCGGCACACCACGAAGTCGCGCACGGCCAGCACGAGATCGATTTCAGGTACGCCGAAGCGCTGAAGACGGCAGACAACATCACCACTTTCAGATTCGTGGTGAAATACGTAGCGCGGACGTTCGGCCTCACCGCGTCGTTCATGCCCAAGCCGATCTTCGGGCAAAACGGAAGCGGGATGCACACCCACCAGTCGCTGTTCCGCGGCAAGGAAAACGCTTTCTGGGACGAGAGCGCCGAGTGGGAGCTGTCGAGCACGGCGCTGCACTACATCGGCGGACTGCTGCGTCACGCCCGTGGGCTGACGGCGATAACGAATCCGCTGGTGAATTCCTACAAGAGACTCGTCCCCGGATTCGAGGCGCCGGTCAACGTCGCCTGGTCGATGCGCAATCGGTCACCGATGATCCGCATTCCCGACCGCCGCGGGTCGGGAACGCGAGTAGAGCTGCGAACTCCCGACCCGGCGGCAAACCCCTATCTCGCGTTGGCGGTGCAGCTCGCAGCCGGACTCGATGGGATCGCCACGCAGGCCGATGGCAGAGAGCCGGTGAATACCAACATCTGGGAGATGTCCCACAGGGAGAAGCGCCGGCTGCGGATCGACGACCTGCCTCACAACCTGGAAGAGGCGTGCAACGAGCTGGAGAAAGATGACGTGATTACCGAAGCGCTCGGTCAGCACATCACCAATCAGTTCCTGGCGGCGAAGAGGCTGGAGTGGCAGGAGTACATTACCCAAGTCTCTCCCTGGGAACTGGAGAATTATCTCGCCAAATACTGACCCCGGCGGTCGCGGAAACCTGGTGAGATCGATCCCGCTGGGTCTCACCACGCTGCGGTTGCTGCTGGCTCCAGTCCTGGTGTGGCTAGTCTATGCAAACGCGCCAGGGCTCGCGTTCTCGGCGGTCATTCTGACGGCGTTCGTCTCCGACTATTTCGACGGCGTTGTGGCGCGGCGACTGGGGGTGGCGACCGCGGAGCTCCGACACTTCGACAGCCGCGCCGATCTGGTGTTCTATGCGACGGCTGCCTGGGCAGTATGGCGACTGCACCCGGATGTGGTTCGATCGATCGCCATCCCCGGCTCCATCGTGATCGGTCTCGATGTCGTCCGGCACGTGTTCGACTTCATGAAGTTCGGGAAGGACGCCGCCTATCACGCCTGGAGCTCGAAGGTGTGGGGGGTCTCGCTCGCTCTGTCATTGGTGCTATTGATGGGTTTCGGAATTGTTCAGCCATTCGTCGCCATCACCGTCGTTCTCGGTCTGATAGCGCAGGTTGAAGGACTTCTCATCTCGGTAGTGCTTCCGGTCTGGACGCACGATGTGCCGACTCTGGCGCACGCGCTCGGAGTTAGAAAAAAACACTTACTCAGAAGCGGCCAAACGACCGGCTGACCGGTCGAGTCGGATTACCGACTCGACCGTTTCCTTCCGCCGGAGCTCTTACGACCACCGCGCTTGCGCGGGACTTTGGCGCCCTTCTTTCGCGCCTCAGAAAGACCGATCGCAATCGCTTGTTTGCGACTCTTGACGGTCTTTCCGCTCCGACCGGATTTAAGGGTTCCCTTTTTTCTCCGCCGCATCGCGCTTTCCACGCGCTTGGATGCGGCCTTTCCGTACTTGCGGCGTCCCGAGGATTTCCGTGCAGCCATAACGAGCCTCCGTTTTGAAAATGTGGGTCTGGTTTCGAGCCGGCTGGCGCATGATGTGCCTAGGAATCAGGTAACAATTGCAACCTCCCGTCCATCCAACGAACTGACATGCCCAGTCGCACTGGTCTGGAAGCCGAAGCAATCACGCGTCTGACCGACGGTGTACAACCGGCGAGCATTCGGGCAATTCTTGTGCAATGTTTGTCAGGAGAGGTCGCTCCGTCGGTGGCAATCTCACGGATGGTCGGCACGGAAAACCCCGGCGTGGTGAGAGCGGCAATCGATGACATCACTCGTCGTGCGGCGACGCTCTCGCGAGCGGGCGACAGGCTGGTGCAGGACCGAGTCGACGAGCTGACTCAGATTTTCGTGGAGAAAGTCGCCGATTTCGCCGACGTCAGCGCTTCGACGAAGCGGGTCCCGCGCCCGGAGCCGGGATTTCGTCCCGGAGAATTCGAGGATCACGGCGAATCCCGAACTTCTGGATAGCTTCCAGGGTCGCCATGCAGAAGCCGGCCCACGCCAATCCGATAACGACGCCGGCGATGACATCCGAAGGGTAGTGCACACCGAGATACAATCTGCTGATTGCAATGAGCGCGATCAGAATGAACGCGGCTGTCATTACCAGCCAGCGAGCCCACCGACGCTTGATCAGGCGCGCAGCGAGATAGGCAACAGTGCTGTAGACGATGGCGGCGCTCATCGCATGTCCAGAGGGGAATGACGAGCTGGCGGTATGCACCTCCGGAAGAAATATCGCCGGACGCGGCCGGTGAAAGCCGAGTTTGAGCACGTTGTTGAGGACCAGCCCACCAGCTGTAGATGCCAGCAGCAGGATTGCCGAGTACTTGTGAGAGGTTAGCACGAGGAAGAGCGCGGCGACGGCGACGATCATCATTACGACGGTACCCGTCCCCAGCGCCGTCAGCTCGATCATGATCGTGTCGAGTCCCCTGGTATGGTGCGCTCCCATCCAGCGAATAACGGCGTCGTCGAAGGCCTGAGTAGTTCCGGACTGAACGTGGCTGGCGAGCGCGACGAAACCCACGACGCCGAGCGCAGCGACGAACAAACCGGCGACGAGAAATATTCCGAGCGCGCCGATGAGCGTGTCTGCTTTGTCGGCCGCCACGCGCAGGGCGCGATAAAGGAAGTTGGTGGGCGCGACAAGCGTGGTGCGCGGCTCCGACCTGCGTTCTTCGATCATTGGCGAGGCTACTCGTGAGCAGGGAATGGACCGCAAGCGCTCGGGCGTACCCGTTGATAGTTTATGGAATGCGGCTCCGTCCTGCTTCGTCGATGCTCATTGTCACCGCGGTCATCTCGCAGATGCTCGGGTGCGGTGATTCGTCGGGACCGAAGGCAGTGCCACCGGCGAGCATCGTCATCGTTTCGGGTGACGCGCAGCCGGTGACCGAAGTGGGCACCAAGCTGGCGCAACCACTGATCGTCAAGGTGGCTGACGCCCAGGGTGCGGGGATTGGAGGAGTGACGGTCGGCTGGACCACGTCGACGGGCTCCTTTGCCGCGCCGACATCCCGGACCGATGCAAACGGCATCGCGACGATGGAGTGGACCCTCGGCACGGTAGCAGGAAATCAGACCGCAACGGCGGAAGTCGAAGGGAAGTCGACCACCTTCAGAGAGGTTGCGATCGCCGGACCTCTCAATCAGATCGTCCTGGGCCGTGATACGGTGAGACTGCTGGGAGTAGGCGACGCATTCCGACTCAGCGCGCGCGCGGCGGACAAATACGGCAACACGATCTTCATCGACGTTGCACTTTCCTCGGCCGATACCTCCATAGTGTCGGTAGATAATCTGGGCAACGGGGCCATACTCACAGCTCGTGTGAGCGATCGAACCACGGCAGTGCATGCCACAGCTCAAACGGTCAGCAAGGACGGCACGGTCATCGTGTTGCCCCCGCCGTGTCAGTCCGGCGCGTTCGTCGCAACTCTGGCAGTTGGTGATGCGCAGCTCTTCACGGGAGCGGCGGCATCGGAGTTCTGCTTGCGGGGAGCGACTTCGGACGCCGAGTTCGTCGCCATCCCGTTCTATTCCGATTTCAGCGGGTCGCTGCTGCGGCTCTCGATCTCGACTGGTGGCACCACCACTGCCGTGCTCAACCGGCTCGCGCCCAGCTTCCAGCTGGTGCCGCGCACGATGTCAAATGCGCCGGTTCGTGATCAGGTGTTCGAGCAGCAGCTGCGTGAGCGCTCGGCGCGCGAGCTGACCCCGCTCATCCGGTCAGCGCGGGCGCTCGATCAACAGAGCGGCGCGCGCTTCAACACGATTGCCGCGGCGCCGCAGATCGGAGACGTGCTGAAGCTGAACACGAACTCCTCGTCAGCCTGCACCAATGCGTTCGTCAGGACGGGCAAGGTCGTGGCGATCAGCAATCGCGCGATAATGGTCGCCGATACCGCGAATCCCTCGAACGGATTTTCTCCGGCCGACTACCAGTTTTTCGGGGCGGCGTTCGACACCCTCATCTATCCGGTCGACACGCTGAATTTCGGGAACCCGACCGACAAGGACAACAATCAGCGCGTCATTCTGTTCTTCACTCGCGCCGTCAACGAGCTCACGCCACCGGGCCAGAACTTCTACGTCGGCGGATTTTTCTTCAGCAGAGATCTTTTTCCGACTACGACATCCGGAGGAGTGCAGGGGTGCGCGACGAGCAACTTCGCGGAGATGTTCTATCTGCTCGTTCCCGATCCGAACGGGGTGGTCAATCAGAACATCAGGAGCGTCGATTTCGTGAAGTCGGTGACGCTGGCCACGCTCGCCCACGAGTTCCAGCACCTCATCAACGCCTCGCGCCATCTCTACGTCAACGGCTCCAGCACCTTCGAGGATTTCTTCCTCGATGAAGGTCTGGCGCACGAGGCGGAGGAGCTGGTGTTCTACAAGTCGAGCGGGTTGGCACCTGGCCAGAACATCGCCTACGAATCGATACAGACTACACCCAGGCTCGTCGAGGCGTTCAATACCTACGCTGCGCCCAACTTCCGTCGCTTCCGGGAGTTTCTCATCAATCCGCTCACCAACTCACCGTACGCCGGAAACACCAGCATCACGACGCGCGGCGCGATCTGGTCGTTTCTTCGGTATGCGGCGGACCGTAAGGGCGGAGACGAGGGCCAGCTCTGGTTCCAGCTCGCCAACCCACCCGAAGGGGTGCATGGTGTGGCGAACATGACTCGCGTCATTACGACCGACTTGAGCACCTGGGTCCGCGATTGGAGCATTGCCAACTACACCGACGACTATGTGCCGGGGGTGGCTGGAGTGGAGACGCATCCGAGCTGGAATCTTCGGTCGGCGGTCACCATAGCGAACGAGGGGATGTGGCCTTTGGCCACCCAACCCATCGATACCAGCATGATTACATCGGTTGGTATCGGCGACGGTTCGGCGGCCTATCTCCGATTTGGAGTCCGTGCCGGGACTGTTGGAGGAGGGCGCATCACGTCGCGCGGAGGTCCGGTTCCTTCCACCTTCTCGCTGACAGTCATTCGGACGAAGTAGGTGTATGTTCGCCGGTATCGCGGCGATCGGTTCGACGCCGGTCCCGTCCCCGCCGATCCTTTGTCGAGCGAGAGCGCAGCCAGCGCCAGGTCATGAAGACAGCAACGGCGAGGATTATCCAGTAAAACGGCCGCACCAGCTCGTGCACCACGGGCGCGGTCACCTCGAACCAGTAGATCAAGCCGATTAGCAACAACGACACGCCCCAAACCATGAGCAATTGTCGGGGCCGGCGTCCGTAGATCATTTGAGCTCGGTCAGGGAATGGCAAAGCGCGCTTTCGATATCCATGAGGTTGTGCGTCGCATACGGCAAGAAGTGAAGCAGTTTGCGGACGCGGCGATGTTCGACCTGGCAGCGCAGGGTTACGCCACGCCTTTCCACCAGCTCGCCGCCTGCATCATCTCCGTGCGAACCATGGACGAAGTTTCGCTTCCGGCGGCCCTTCGGCTCTACAAAGCTGCGCCGACGCCGGAGGCCGTGAGCAAGCTCAGTGTGAAGAAGATCGCCCAGCTCATCAAGCCGGCGAGTTTCTACGAGACCAAGGCTTACAACATCAGGGAAATGGCGAAGCGAGTCGTCGGGGAATTCGGCGGTGAGCTTCCCTGCGATTTCGAGGTGATGACATCGTTCCGCGGTGTCGGTCCCAAATGCGCGAATCTGACATTGGGGATCGCTTGCGGCGCAACCGAGATCAGCGTCGACATCCACGTGCACCGGGTTACGAATCGGTGGGGCTTTGTACGGGCGTCCACGCCTGAAACCACTCGTGATGCGCTCGAGAAAAAGCTGCCCAAAGAATACTGGGTCGAGATCAACCGACTGCTGGTGCCCTTCGGCAAGAACGTTTGTACGGGAAGACTGCCGAAATGCTCGGTCTGTCCGGTTCTCGAGTACTGTCGCCAGGTCGGAGTGACGGAGCACCGGTGATTGTGGCGGCGGGAGGATCAGGTACGTCGCTCGCCGTCGAGACTCTTCCCAGCCACATCCGACAATGCTTTCCCGCTCAGGCGGAAAGTACTCCACTCATCCATCGGCTCGGCGCCAATCCGTTTATAGAAGTCGATGGCGAGCTGGTTCCACTTGAGGACGGACCAGTCGACGCGACCGCAGCCGCGCTCAACAGCCAGCCGCGAGATCTCCTGCAACAAGGCGAAGCCGATGCCGTGCTTCCGTGCCGACGGCCGGACGAACAGGTCCTCGAGATAAATCCCGCGCTTGCCCAGCCAGGTTGAATAGTTGTGAAAGAAAAGAGCAAAGCCCACCGGCTCGTCTTCGTGATAGGCGATGAGAACTTCGGCCGCCGGATTCTTCCCGAACAGAGTCTCGTCGAGGTCCTGTTCGGTGACCGGCGCGTCGCCCGGCTTGGCGCGCTCGTACTCGGCCAGGGCCAGAATGAGCTCTCGAATCAGCGGGACGTCCTTCCTGGTGGCGGAAACGATCCGGGTCTTTGCCGAAGTGCTTTGCATTCGCGCATTATCAGACTGGCAGAATTGGGTGTCAATGCCATCTTTCGCCCGATGAACTCGAGACTACTGCAGCTTCTTTCCGTGGCAATCATTGCCGGCGCCTGCGGCTCGCCCTCTCCGCAGGCGACGGCACGAATCGCCGCGCAGGATCCGTCGGGTGTGCGCCGTCTACCGACTGGTGCGCAACTCGATCCAGCGGGCACGACGTACGACCTGGGCTCAATGCCGCTGGCGATGGTACTCTCGCCGCAGAAGGACCGCATCGTCGTTCTGCTGAACGGCTGGCGGGAACAGGGCATTCAAGTCGTCGAGCGCGCGACTGGTCGCGTCACTCAAACGGTGCCGCTGCCGGCGGTGTTTCTGGGCCTCACGTTCTCTCCCGACGGTAGGTCTCTCTACGTCTCGGGTGGAGACCAGGATCTGATCTATCGGTTCGACTGGCGCGATGGACGGGCGACACTCGCGG
>Ga0105245_10005773_pt1 | contig 10858 bp, 9 predicted proteins | sample KBSM54metaG_FD_81523 | JGI IMG/M metagenome (GOLD analysis project Ga0105245, IMG submission 81523) | Miscanthus rhizosphere microbial communities from Kellogg Biological Station, Michigan, USA - KBS M5-4 metaG | ecosystem: Host-associated > Plants > Roots > Rhizosphere > Soil | place: Michigan...
ACGAGTAGGCTCGCGGGAAATTCGGCGGCAGGCAGAACGCGTGCGGATCGTCCTTGGCGCCGTTCGCCGTGCGTTCAGCGACGAGCTGAGCGGCCCAAGGCTGGTACGGCAGCCCGGCCTTCAACGTGCGTCCGATGTTGATCTGGTCGGCGGGCAAATTCATCTGCGGGATGCAGTCCTTCTCGCTGCACTCGGGCAACAGCTCGGCGGACCACCAGATGCCCGATAGATCGGGCTTGCCATCGGCCGCGCGCGGCGCGGGCGCGGCGAGGTTCGGCGTGCCGTCGGCGTTGCGGGGCACATTCGCAGTCGGATAGTCGACCCATTGCGCTGCCGTCTCGTGCGGCGTGCCGAGGCTAGCGATGGCAACCGCCAATACACCGACAACACCGATCGATTTCGCGGCGCGAATGAGCCTCTTCCGTTGTGTCATGTGCACGTCTTTGCGTGAGCTTCGGTGCGGAGCGCCGGTCTTCGAAACCAGATCAGCAGGTCAGTAGCGGTTCAGATCGTCGGCAATTTCGACGGGACCGCTGTACGACTTGCGGATCTCGGCGACATAGGAATCGGTGGTGACATCGGGTTTTCGGCTCGCGACAAGATGGGTGATGACGACGCGCCCAACCTTAGCGTCGGACGCCATCTTGCCAATCTGCTCCGGTGTCAGGTGGTGTGTGCTCAGGTGTTGGTTCATCACCTGGAACCGCTTCTTCTCCGCATCGGTGCCATCGGTCGGCGGGACCATGGAGGCGGCCACCTGCGCATCGATCAGCTCGCTCACGAGGATGTCGACGCCCTTCGCCAGCGCGGTGACCGCGTCGCTTGGTCCCGTGTCGCCGGTGTAGACGATCGACCGGTCCGGCAGATCGAAGCGGAAAGAAAGCGAGTCGAAACGCTTGTCCATGTCGCTGCCGGCGGGGAAGCTGTAGTGGCTGTTCTCGGCGACCGTGACCGTGAAACCATCTAAGCTCACATGAGCGCCGTCGCGGATTTCGATTACCTCTACCGTGTCCTCGGGCGGAACGATTTGTTCACCCGGGACGCCGTAGCCCGACACGGCACCGGGCCTGATCGCGGCGACGAGACCGTCGACCATCTCCTTGGTGCCGGGCGGCCCATAGACTTTTAGCTTGCCCGGCGCTCCGATTTGGTGGCGCAGCCCCAGAACGGCAAAGAGGCCGCCCGTGTGATCGAAGTGCAGATGGCTAATGAACACCGCGCGGAGCGCCTGCAGAGAGAGGCCGGCTTTCGCCAGTTGGTCTGCAGCGCCGTCGCCGGCATCCACCAGATAGACCGCGCGATCGACCACGAGGGCATTCGCTGGCTCAGAACGCTTGGCGTTGGGAAGAGGGCCGCCGTGGGTTCCCAGGGTGATGAAGGTGTCACGCTCGCTGGGCGCCGCAAGAGCTCCGCTCAAGACGACAATGGCGACCAACAGCGCGAGGAATCTGATTGGCTTTGTCATCGCTGCCTTGCTCCGCTCACTCCACGCTCTCGTAGAACGTGAGCGCCACGCCACCTTGTCCCACGCCTGGATTCGAGCTCAGATAGCGCCCCGCGTTGAGGTACCCAAACGGCCCGTCGACGCGCGTCTCGAAGCTCGGCACGAGACTGCCGAACGAGCCGCCGTTGCGCACGATGATGATTTCGCCGTTATCCGCTTGCCAGAGGTAGTGTGCATCGATCGTCGCTGGGGGCGATAGGTTCTGAAAGTCGGCGCCGCCCATGAGCACTTTGCCCGTGATGCGGCCGCTGAGCTCGCCGCCCGTGATCGGAATGATGTTGCGGTTGCCGCGCTTGCTCGGGCCCACTGACTGCGCCGTAGCCAGCGTCACGTTCTCGCGCATCAGCATTTCGCCCTGCCGTTCACTTGCGGACTTGGTGCGATAGTTCCACGGCTGAGCCGGAGCGCCAGTCGGTTTTGCGATCGCGATCGCATTCTTCGTGCCGACCTCCACGCTCGAGACGTCGTAGACGCGCAGGCGCAACGTCTTGGCCGACGCATTCAACTCCCGCCGTGCGACGTAGCTGCCCGAGTTCAACTTGGAATGCTCGCTCGCGTTCGGCGCTTCGAAGTCGAGCACGACTCGCACGTCATCCGCATTGGGTCCGGTCCCGGCGTTGCGCAGGTAGACGTAGCTGCCGTCGGCCGTGCGCAGCACCAGAGTCTGCTCGATCTCGATCGTTCCGTTCGCGAGGGTGAGCTCGAAGTCGAGCGCACCCGGCATCACCGTAGCCGTCAGCCGCGGTCCCGCGACTGAGCCTTCGAGGCCGACCGCGACGCGCCGTTTGCCGTACTGGGTCTGGCCGACATCGACCGTGCGCTCGAGCGGTATCGTGATCTCGAAGATCGACCGGCCCACCTCGGGAGCGGGGATTCCCCGAGGCATGCCGCAGTCCCATGTCGCGCTCGGAACGATTGCTCGGCCGCCAGGTTTTGCACCTGCTTGATGAGCCAGCACTAACAGTAATGCAGGCGCCACGAGAGCGGGCAGAACGACACGACTCATCCGATGCATATTTGTTCCATCCAAAAATCGGTCGCTGCAATCGCGTCGCACGCACGCCCGACCGCCGTGCGGGCGCGATGCTCGCGGAAGCCGGACTCTAGCGAACGATCTGTTGCGCGGTCCGATCAGTTCATGGATAGACGCTGCGCCTCGGCACAGTCGCCCATCAATTCGAAGTAACGATGCACGGACTCCGCGCCGATCTCGTACGGGTGCCTTTCGCCCGCCGCACGCGGCAGCTGCGCGATGCGAGCGCGGTCCCACGCGCGATCGAATTCGGTATGGTTGCTCATGACGATGGTGGCTCCCGCCGCCTTCGCGGCCGCGGCCATTTTGGTTGCGCTGTCGCGATAGATCGCGAAGTTTTCGGCAGTGCGCGGAAAGTTGAAGGCCGTGCCTCCGGAGTAGGCGACGGTCAACGTGCGGCTCCCGTCTCTCACGGGGATCAGATAGGACAGGGTGCCTGGCGTGTGCCCCGGCGTCGCAATCACGTCGATCGTCGTATCGCCGAGCGTAACTTTCAAACCCTCCGGTCCCACGGCGATGTCACGTTTCGGCACGCCGCCGGGAGCGGTGGCCGGACGCTGGAGCGTCGAATCCCAATCCGCGGCTCCCATCACCACTCTTGCGCCGTAGCGGCTTTGTAGCATCGCCGCGCCTTGGTCGTGATCCCCGTGGGCATGGCTGATCAGCACGTACTTGATGTCCTTCGGATTGAGACCGAGGGCGGTCAAACCGTCCACGATTTCAGGCTCGGCGGCGTAGTCGAACAGCGTGTCGATGACGATGATGCCGGCGCTCGTGGCGACCGCCCACGCCGAATGGACTTGAGTGCCGAGAAAGTAGAGGTTGTCGAACACCTTGTAGGGGCGCGCATACCAGGTTGCTCGATCGGGCACCGTGCGCGCCGGCGGCGGCGGGCGCGGTGTGCCGCTCAGGTTGTCGGGCGCGACGCAGATGCGGAGGAACGTGCCGGCGTGGTCGGAGCCCGCGGCGCGTTTAGCCGCCGCCACGAGCTCGTCGGCGGTCGTGGCCACTGCGGTTTGGGGGCCTGCGTTCGCGACGCATGCGGCGAGCAGCGTCGCGGTGACGAGCTGGCGGGGATGCATGCCTTATCCCTTGTTGGTTATTGCCGAGAAAGCTAACTGGTGGTGCAAACGTTTGCAATCGTTGCACGAAGCGCCGGACAATTCGGCGGCGTCGCGGCGTAGCCCGCGCCGGGGCGATAGCTCCGGCAGAAACAAGTCGTGGGGGAAATATGGCCCGTGTATCCGTATCGGCACTCTTGATCACAGGCGCCGCATGTGTCGTTGCGTCTTCTGCGAACGCGGCCGCTTCTTGCTCCGCGCTTGCCGCGGGCTTGCAACTGAAGAATGCAACGATCACGGCTGCCGTCGAAGTGCCGGCCGGCGGCTTCAAGTTGCCCGCGCCTGGCGGTGCCGGTGGCGGTCCGCCGATGGATTTCTCGACGTTGCCCGCCTTTTGCCGCGTCGCCGGTACGCTGCGCCCGACGTCCGATTCCGACATCCGCTTCGAGGTGTGGATGCCGTTGACCGGCTGGAACGGCAAGTTCGTCGGTGGCGGAAATGGCGTTTGGGCCGGCTCGATTGCGTACGGCGATATGGTCGGGCCGCTGGCGCGCGGTTACGCCGTCGCGGCGTCAGACGTGGGGCATCAGGGCAGCCCTATCGACGCCAACTTTCTGGTGGGCCATCCGGAAAAACTCGTGGATTTCGGTCATCGCGCCGTCCACGAGACCACGCTCGCCGCTAAGGCGACGGTGGAGGCGTACCTCGGTCGACGTCCGCAGCGCTCGTTGTACGTGAGCTGCTCCACGGGCGGCCGAATCGGCTTGATGGAGGCCTACCGCTATCCCGACGACTACGATGGGATTTCCGCCACGGCGCCGGCCAACCCGATGGTGTCGCTGATGGTGAGCTCGCTGTGGAGCGGCAATGCCACGATGAAGGATGACGCGAGCCGCATTCCACCCGCTAAGTTTCAGTTGGTGCACAAAGCCGCTCTCGATGCATGCGATGCGAGCGACGGCGTGAAAGACGAAATCATCACCAATCCGCCGGCCTGCCACTTCGATCCCGGCGTGCTGCAATGCAAGGGGGGCGATTCGGCGGATTGCCTCACCGCCCCACAAGTGGCGGCGGTGCGTGCCGTTTATGCGGGCCCCAAGAATCCGCGCACCAACCAGCCGATCTACCCGGGTCTGTCAGTCGGCAGCGAACAGCAGATGCCGGTCTTGACGATCGGCGCCGAGCCGTTTCCCGTAGCGACCACGTTCTTCCGCGGCGTCGTGTTCAAGGATCCGTCGTGGGATTTCCGCAGCTTCGACTACGACCACGACGTGGAGCGCGCCATGACGTACGGTCACGATGCGCTCGATGTTCCGGCGAACGGGCTGCAGCACTTTTTCGCGGGGAAGCGCAAGTTACTGCTGACGCACGGCTGGGCAGACGGGTTGATTCCCGCACAGTCGACGGTGAATTTCTACGACGCCTTGGTGAAGGATATCGGCGCGCGCCGCGCCAAGGATGATGTGCGGCTCTTCATGGTGCCCGGTATGGGCCACTGCGCCGGCGGCAGTGGACCGTCCAGCGTCGACTATCTGGGCGCGATCGACAGTTGGGTCGAAACAGGCAAGGCGCCTGAGATGATCATCGCGCGCAACCCGCCGCGCGCGCTCGAGCGCACACGCCCGCTGTGCGCCTATCCGCAGGTCGCGAAGTATTCGGGCAGCGGCAGCACGGACGATGCCAAGAACTTCCGCTGCGAAGCGCCTTAGGATTCGTCGGCACTGACCGCGCTGGCGGTATATTTGTAAGGAGTCCGCGCGTCCACGCGCGCACTGAGCCCTACGGGGCGAGCGCCGCTTGCTGCGTCATCGATTTGGCTCTCTAACGTATTTCGTGATGCCCAAAAGAATGGACTCCGCGGTGTAGAGATTCCCGCTCGGGTCGATCGCGATGCCTTCACCCATTGCGCCTTCGGGCGCGCCCGTCGCGTGCGGCGGGATGAACATCGTGACTTGGCCGTCGCTCAATTTGCCGATGCGTATGCCGCGCGACCAGCCGGGATGGATCGCGTCAGTCGATTCGGAGTCCGTCGCGAAAAGTACGTCGCCAGGGCCGACGGCGAGCCCGCTCACGCGGCTGAAGTCGTCGAGCTCACGTACGAATTGTCCGCTCTTCGTCACAATCTGAACCCGATGATTGGAGCGGTCCGCGATGACGAGGTTGCCTTTCGAGTCGAATGCGATCGCGTGCGGCGTTCGGAATTCGCCCGGGGCCGTCCCGGCCCGGCCGAATGTGCGCAAGAATTTACCGCTGGCATCGAAGACCGAGATTCGCCCGACGAGATTCGCTTCGGTGATGTCCGTGTGACTCTCGGCGACGTAGACGTCGCCGGTGTCGGAGTCGGTGAGCACGGCAGTCGGTTCGGTTAGCGCCGTCGGCGGATCGCCTCTCACGCCCGGCGTTCCGAGTCGCATGAGAACCCGGCCTTCCGGGTTGAACTTCACCACCACGCTGCCTTTACCGCGAGCATCGGGATATTTCATGAGCTCGTCGGCCGTCGGCACGCGGGCATCCGTAACCCAGACGTTGCCGTCGCGATCGACGTGCAGGCCGTGCGGCCACACGAACATGCCGCCGCCGAAGCCGCCGATCTCGTGCCCCTTTTCGTCGAAGTGATGGATCGGATGGCTCCTCGTGCCGAGGCAGCCGGGACTGATCGGCGCCGTGCACCGGTCAACGGCCCAGACCGTCCTGCCGTCGCGATCGATCGCCACGTTATTGGTGCCGCCCCATGGCCGCTGCTCGATCGTGAGCTCCGCCCAGTTGCGAACGATTCGATACGGAGACGGCTCGGGTGCGCCGTTCACGGGCCGCACCTTGTCGGTGCTGGGCGTGCCGCCACGCTGTAGGCCCTGGCCGAGCACCGCGAACGAAGAGGCGACCGCGAGAACGAGCGCTGCTAAAAGGAGCACGCTTCTCGCGCGCGCTACCTCAACGCGCGGCATAGGTTTTCGCATAGCCCGTGCGGCCGTTCACGAGGGTGAACGTGCCGTCCGGGCGAACCTCGGCTTTGAGCCAATGCCCTTCGCAGTCGGCGGAGTCCGTTAGGTTCGCGATACGAGCTTCGTCCGTATTGCGCGCGCCTTCGAACAGCGAGCGATGCACTTGCCAGATGTCTTGGAGGCCCGGGATATCGAGCATGCGCTGATAGTGGTCGGTCAGCGTCACCTTTTCGGCGCCGGTCGGACCGCCCAGGCCTTTCCGTGGCCCGTTGTTCGCGATAGCAACTCGAGGCTTGATCGTCGCGAGCAGTCCGGGTGATCCGGCGCCGTCGAGCGCGCCGTGCCGACCTGTCTGCCAAATCGTGACAGGTCCAATCAGGTTGGTGGGGCAGACGAGCTCGATTTCCTTTTCCCAATCGAGATCCGCGAGATCGAGGAAACGAAAGCGTCCATACGTGAAGAGCGCCGACACCATGAGCTGGTTCTCCGGAACGTCCGGCGTGTGGTGCTCGAACGTCGAGCAGAGCGCGTTCGGTCCGCCGCCCTTTAGCGGCTTGGCGATGAGCTTGCCGTCCGACGCGACGACGGCCACGTCGACGCCTCTGAGCGGAATCTTGTCGCCGGCCTTCAAGATCGTTCGCTTGTCGTTGCAGACGCTCAGATAGGCGTCACGCCAGCGCTGATTCGGCGGCTCGATGAAATCACCGCGGTCGTAACAGTGGCCGAACGGCATGAGCTTCGCCAACGCGACCATGCCGCCGGCGTGATCCGCGTGGAAGTGGCTCAGGACGAAATGATCGATCCTGGTTACACCGGCAGCTCGCGCGGCCTCGAAGATTCGACGCGCGTCCCGATCGTCGTTTTCCCACCCCGCGTCGTAGAGCAGCGACTCGCCCGAAGGCGAGATCACCAGCGTCGCGGCGCCGCCTTCCACGTCGACCCAGTAGATGTCGAACGTTCGCTCTTCGGCCGACGCGCCGTTCGTAAGCAGAGCCGCCAACGCGACTGCGCCGAGGGCGTTCAGCGTCTTCATCGCCGCGCGGCCTCGACGAGCGGTGGCGCGATGTCACACGCGCGCGGGTTCCAGTGCGAGCGGTTCGCCTCTTTCTTGAATTGCGTGCTCATGATCAAGTCGGTGGTCAGATAATCGGGATCGACGACGACCGTCGTGACGACGAGCCACGCGCCGACGTCCGGCGACGCGAACGTATTGAAGTACTCCTTGACCGTCGCGTTCTCGCCGTACGGCACGCCGTTTGGCCGCAGATACCCTGCCGTCATGTTCCTCGTGAGAACTTGGAGCGAGCCTCCCGTTGTGGGCGTGTTCGCTGCGAACACGCCGCGCGACTGCGTCTGCCGAAACCACTTCGCCGTGGAATCTCCTTGGAGCGAACGTTCGCGCCCCGTTTGCGGAGCAAAGTGCAGCATACGCGTTTGGTTACCCGCGTCGAATTGCAAACGCAACGTATCGGCGTCCTGCCAATCGATGCGCAAGCGCGTCGGCTGGCGGATGAGGCCCGGCGGCCCATACGCCCTGCAGAAACTGCCCTCGGCTCGATCTTTCGCGAAGTCCCAAGACTTCGTCGCTGCAATTCCCTTCGGGTTCAGAGGAATGCTCGCGGAATCCCCGACGGGCGGCGTCACCATCCGCCAGCGCCAGTCTTCGGTGATCACGGCCACCCATTGACCCGTGAGATCGATCGGTGCGCGCTCGCGCGCGGCGCGGAGGTCCGGCGGAGCAGGGGCCGGTTGCGCCCCGACAGAGCGCGCGAGGGCGAGGCCGAAGCCGGCCGCAGCGAACGCGACCGTGAACAATCCCGTGCGCTCGAGCGCGCTCATTGCTTCGTTCCCTTCAAGTCTCGATAAATCGCCGCGACGAACTCGGTCGGCGTCGGACCCCCGAGGCCTGCGTAGATTCCATCGTAGTCGCTCGACGGCCGCGCGCTCTGCACCTGCTCGAGCGTTTTGCCGGCCTTGATCAGGGCCGCGACTCTGTCGCGAACGATGGTGACCATATCGCGATAGTTCGCGACCTCCGTCTCGTCGCTGATCCGTCCGTGCCCTGGGATGATCGCCGTGCCGCCCGTCTGGTTCTCGCCCGGAATCGCGATCTCGAGAATTCGATTCAAGCCGTCGAGGATTCCGGCGACGCTGCCGCCGTGCTCGGGGTCGAATCGCGGATAGCCAGTCGTCGAGAAGATATCGCCCGTGCTGATCACGTCGGAGCGCCGGAAGAACGCCATCGTGTCGCCGTCCGTGTGGGCGGCGGGAATGTGCACGAGCTCGATGGCTTCGTCGTTCACGAAGAGCGCCCAGTCGTTCGTGAAATACGTGTCGCTGGGCCAGGCGCCGGCCGGCGTCGGCGCCTTCGTGCCGCTCGGAGCGCTCATGCGCTGGAGCACGTTGACGTGCGCGATGATCGACGCGTTCTTGTTCGCGCCGCGAGGATCGAAAGTATCGAGCAGCCGCACGTACGTGCCGGCGCTCGACACTCGCTCGTTGCCGCCGGTGTGATCGGCATCCGCGCTCGTCACGACGATGTGGCGGATCGGCTTCGAGCTCAACTTGCGGATGGCTGCGATGAGCCGGTCAGCTACGGCAGCCGTCTTGGTATCGACGACGACGACGGCCTCGGGACCTATCTGAACAGTCGTGTTGCCGCCCGCTCCGGCGATCATGTAGACGTTGCCCTGAACGGGCAGCACCTCGAGCTCGTCCTCCGCGGCCATGCTCGTCGCCGCCGCGAGTGCCGCGTTGAGCGCGAGCACGAGTGACACACGCGCGCGTATCACCGCAAAGCCTCGATGTCGCGGCGCAGCTCGGGCAGATAGTCCGGATACATCGTCGCGGCGCCGCCGCGCGCCGCGGACTGCGGCAGGCCATGGCGTGTCGCGTATTCGGTGAGAAATGTGTTCGTGCCCGGCAGGTGGTGCGGCACCGCGCCGCGTGGCCGCTCGATCTCGACCGCCGGAATGCACGAGAACGGGCTCAGCTGCACGCCGGGGTCGAGCACCCAGTCCGATGTACGGACGAAGGGCTCCGTGAGATACACCGGATCGATCACGATCGTGACGAGCGTCAAGTAATCCTCATTGCGGATCCAATACTCGACGATCGTCGCGCGATCACTACGCGGCAACCCGTTGCGTCGAACCCAGGCTTCCTTGAGATGAGTCGTGGTCACTTTAAGCATGTCGCCGTCCCACTCGCCCGTCGAGAAACCTTGCCAGCTGTGTTGGGCGTACTGCGACGGGTGAGGGCGGCCATCCATGTAGATGGCGCGGTGAGTGAGGCTCCACATGACCGTGATGTCCCACGACACCACGTCTTGGGAGATCGGGTCGACGGTGTTGCCGATGCGCAGGTTTGCGGGCCCGCGCGGGGCGTAATCGGCCGGATGAGGCTCGCATTGTCGTTCGGGAATCGTCCACTTCGCCGCATCCCATGAGTCGGCGCGCAGGCGTGCGGCGTCGTTCACCGGCAGGCCCGCGTAGTCGCCGATCTCTGGACCGGCGCCGCGCTCGGGCAACTCTTCGTGGAAACGCTGGCTCCACATCCCCGACAAGTCCTTCTGTGCCCAAGCCGCATTGCCGCCGCAGATCGCGGGCAAGACGAGCGCGAGTGCGATCGACCGAGCAGCTCTCGACATCGTCACTTCGCCAACGGGTCGGGGCGCAGTTGGAACTTCACGACGGAGCTGCGCGTGCCCTTGCCGCCCTCGGTGTGCCACACAGCGTTCGGGCCGTAGTCGGCATACAAGCCGCGGCCTTTCCACCCGCCGTTCGGATCGTCGATGCGGCCGTCCATGCCGCGCGAGTAGAAGCCGAGCGGGTAGGGCACCCGCAGCCTGACGAAACGGCCGTCTGGCAGCAGCGCGAGCAGCGAGTCGGAGTTCGTGCCGTTCGCGAGCGGCACGTTCGGCCCGAGCCCGAGTGTGTTGTAGCGGTCGACGAAGTTGTAGTAATGCATGTCGACCGCGATCGCGTCCGTTGCGCCCTTGAAGCTCGGGCCGGGCGCCCGATACAACGTCCACCCTTCGGGGCAGTGCTGGCCGTTCGTCGCCTCAGGCCCCGACATGATGTGGCACTTGCGCCGATCGAAGCTCGCGAGATGCCCGCTGCCCGCGAGCGCGGTCCAGATCACGCCGTTGTTGTCGACGTCGATTCCGCGCGGCGTATAGCCGTTGACGTTGACGGCCGGATTGTTGAACGGCGGCTCGTAGACCTCCGAGACGCACGTCTTCGGGTCGATGCGCACGATCCGGCCCGGCATCGGGCCCGGCACGGCTCCCCAGATGCTGCCGTCGGTCGGATGCGCG
>Ga0105245_10005774_pt1 | contig 10857 bp, 10 predicted proteins | sample KBSM54metaG_FD_81523 | JGI IMG/M metagenome (GOLD analysis project Ga0105245, IMG submission 81523) | Miscanthus rhizosphere microbial communities from Kellogg Biological Station, Michigan, USA - KBS M5-4 metaG | ecosystem: Host-associated > Plants > Roots > Rhizosphere > Soil | place...
CGATCGGCGTTACGTTGCGACTCTGGCTCGATCCTGACGGGCCTGACGCTGAGCGAGCTTGCTGCTCGCCCGACGCCGTCCTCGCGGCTCGCGCGACCTGCCACTCGCTCGGTGTGCCGCACGTGACGCTCGACCTGCGCGACGAGTTTCGGCGCTCGGTGGTCGAGCCGTTCGTGCGCGGCTACGAGCGCGGCGAGACACCCAACCCGTGCACCCATTGCAACGGAGGCTTTCGTTTTGCCAGGCTGCTGGCGTTCGCACACCGCGCCGGCGCAGACACCCTTGCGACGGGCCACTACGCCCGGATCGTCGAGCATCGCGGCAGGCTCTTGCTCGCGCGCGGGCTCGATTCCGTCAAGGACCAGTCCTACATGCTCGCCCAGGTCGACCCGGCGAAGCTCGACCGGATCTCCTTCCCGCTCGGTTCGCAGACGAAAGCCGAGACGCGCGCCGAGGCCGAACGCGCCGGTCTCGCAGCCGCGCGGCGAGAAGAAAGCCAGGAAGCGTGCTTCCTCGCAGGCGACGACTACCGCTCGTTCCTCGAGCGCCGTGGGCTCGACGCGCAGGAGGGTCCGATCGTGGACGAAGAGGGCCGCGAGATCGGACGGCACTCGGGGTACTGGCGCTTCACTCCCGGCCAGCGGAAGGGGCTCGGCGTCTCGGCCGCACAGCCGCTGTACGCGATCAGTTCCCATGCGAGTACGAACACCGTCGTCGTCGGCCGGCGTGAAGCACTCGCGCGGACGACGATCGATGCCGCGGGCCGCCTCTATGTGCCGGTGGATCACGCGGAGGCGAAGCTCCGCTACCGGTCGGACGCCGTGCCGGCCCGGATCCATCCGCGCGAGGGCGGCTTCCGCCTGGACCTCGACCGGCCCGCCTACGGCGTCGCGCCGGGCCAGGCCGCCGTGCTGTACGAGGACGACGTCGTGGTCGGGGCCGGGCTCATTCAGGCCGGTCCCTAGTATCCGACGGAGGTGGATGTCCTAGCGCTCACCTGCGAACCCAGCAGCGAGGGTCGTTCGTTCTATCCAGGGCATCGGACTGGAGGGACAACTTGACCGACGACGAGATTCGACTGACGCTGCCTGCAGACGACGCCTTCCACAGCGTCGCGCATCTTGTGCTGGGCGGGCTGGCCGCGCGGCTCAACCTGTCGTTCGAAAACCTCGAGGACCTCGAGCTCGCCCTCGACGCGCTGCTCGAGCGGCCGAACGACGGCCATGAGGTGACCTTCCATGTGCTCGTCGACGACGGCGAGCTGCGGATGGTCGTCGGACCGTTCACGTCCGTCCGCGCCGAGCTCGGGGAAGGCGGAGCGAATTCGCTGAACCTCGGCCGGATCCTGGATGCCGTTTCCGACTCCGTCGAGGTCGAGGATCGCGACGGCTCCCAGTGGGTCGAGCTCACGAAGCGGCTGGACACCACAAAGGACGGCGGCAGGTGAACGAGTCCGACAAGGTCTTGCTGCGCCGCTATCACGAAAACGGCGACGTGCAAGCGCGCGAGCAGCTGATCGAGCGCTACATGTCGCTCGTGCGCTCACTCGCGCGGCGCTATTCCTATCGCGGCGAGCAGCTGGACGACCTCGTCCAGATCGGTGCGATCGGCCTGATCAAGGCGATCGACCGGTTCGACATCGACCGGGGTGTCGAGCTGACCACGTATGCGACGCCGAACATCATCGGAGAGATCAAGCGACATTTCCGCGACAAGGGTTGGTCCGTTCGTGTCCCGCGCGGACTTCAGGAGCTCAACGTCCAGCTGTCGAAGCTCATCGAGCAACTGACGGTGCAGCTCGCACGCTCGCCCACGATCGCCGAGCTCGCCAAGGGAGCCGGAGTCGAAGAGGAAGAGGTGCTCGAGGCACTCGAGTCAGGACGTGCCTATTCCTCGCTCTCGCTTTCCACCGGCAGTGGCGGCAGCGATGACGGTGAGGAGCTCGACCCCCTCGAGTCGATCGGCACCCTCGAGCATCAGTACGACGTGTCGGAGGATCGCGCCGTGCTCGCGCCAGGGTTCCGCGTGCTCGATGAACGGGAGCGCATGATCCTCCACCTGCGCTTCTTCGAAGGGTTGACGCAGTCGCAGATCGCCCAGCAGGTCGGGATCTCCCAGATGCACGTTTCACGTCTGATCCGCCGCTCGCTGGAGAAGATCCGCGACGAGATCGCCGCCGAGGAAGACACCGAACCGAGGGTGGCCCGCGGCTGAGGTCGGCCGCCTGACGGCGGCCCTACAATCGAGGGCATGCGCACGTCGGCCGAGCTGCGCGCGGGTTTCCGCGCTTTCTACGAATCCAAGGGGCACGTTTTCCGACCCTCGGCGCCGCTCGTGCCCCGGGCGGACGACCGCTCGACGCTCCTGACGACTGCAGGAATGCAGCCGCTCATGCCCTTCTTCCTCGGACGCGAGGCGCCGCCGGCACCGCTGCTCACGACGGTGCAGAAGTGCTTCCGCACGCCCGACATCGACGAGGTCGGGCTCGACGGCTCGCACTTGACCTTCTTCGAGATGCTCGGCAACTTCTCGTTCGGCCAGTACTTCAAGGAAGGCGCGATCGACCTCGCCTGGGAGTTCGTCTTCGAGCACCTGAAGCTCGATCCCGAGCGTTTCTGGGTGAGCGTGTTCGCAGGCGACCCGGAGCTCGGGCTCGGCGAAGACAACGTCGCCTACGACCACTGGGTGAAGATCGGGCAGCCGGCCGAGCGGATCGTCTTCCTGCCGCGGGCCGAGAACTTCTGGTCCGTGGGTGGTCCGGGGCCGTGCGGGCCCGACACCGAGATGTACTACGACTGGGGCGCCGAGCACGGCTGCGGCCAGCCGGACTGCAAGCCGAGCTGCACGCGCTGCGAACGCTTCCTCGAGTTCTGGAATCTCGTCTTCATGGAGTTCGAGCTGCACGTCGACGGCAAGCTGACGCCGCTCCCAACCCAGAACGTCGACACCGGCATGGGTGTCGAACGGACAGCGGCGATCCTGCAGGACGTCATGACGGTTTACGAGACCGACGTGTATCAGGCGATCATGCGCTGGATCGCGGAGCAGAGCGGGGTCGCGTACGGCGATTCAGCCGAGGCGACGAAGGCTCACCGAGTGCTCGCCGATCACGGGCGCGGGATGACGTTCCTCGCGGCCGACGGCATCTCCCCGTCGAACGAGGGCCGGGGTTACGTGATGCGGCGGATCATTCGTCGTGCAGTGCAGCAGGGAGACCGTGTCGGGCTCCAGGCGCCGTACCTGGCGCAGCTCTCGGACGTCGTGATCGAGCAGATGAGGGACGGGTACCCGGAGCTCGAGGAGCACCGCGAGGAGATTCACCGCATCCTCGATGCCGAGGAAGAGCGCTTCGGAAAGACCCTCGAGCGCGGTCTTCGTCTCTTCGGGGAAGTTGCGGAGAAAGGCGACGTCATCTCGGGCGAGGACGCCTTCCGGTTGCATGACACTTACGGCTTCCCGCTCGAGCTGACCGTCGAGCTGGCGCGTGAACGAGGGCTCGGAGTCAACGACGAGGAGTTCACCCGGCTAATGGAGCAACAGCGGACTCGCTCGCGCGGTGCGATCTCGAAGGACGACAAACGCGCCGCCGAGTTCGCCAGACGCGCCGGCTTTCGGAGCGAGTTCGTCGGCTACGAGAAGACCGAGGTGCTGACGCAACTCGGTGCAGTCGAGGACGTGGGTGACGGGCTCTTCCTGGCCAAGCTGCGGGAGTCGCCGTTCTACCCCGCGGGTGGCGGTCAGGTCACCGACACCGGCTGGATCGAGCGTGACGACAATCCCGGCGTCCGCGCCGAGCTGAGAGAGGCCTACCGGCTCGAGGAGGATCAGGCGCTGCTCTTCGAGGGCGACTCGTTCTCCGAGGGCGACAGGGTTCGAGCCGTTGTCGCCTGGGCCGTCCGGTTCCCGACAATGGCGAACCACACGGCGACGCATCTGCTGCACAAGGCGTTGCGCGACGTGCTCGGCGAGCACGTCAAGCAGGCTGGCTCTGCCGTGCGCCCGGACAAGCTTCGCTTCGACTTCACGCACCCGCAGCAACTGACGGACGAGGAGCGCGAGCGAGTCCAGCACCTCGTCAACGAGAGGGTCTTCGAGAACCTGCCGGTGCGCACCTTCGTCACGCCGATCGACGAAGCGCGCCGGCTCGGCGCGATGATGCTCTTCGGCGAAAAGTACGGCGACCATGTGCGTGTGGTCGAGATCCCCGACTTCTCACGTGAGCTTTGCGGTGGTACGCACGTCAGCTCGACTGCAGAGATCGGGCCTTTCGTCATCCTCTCCGAGGGGTCTGTCGGCGCAGGTTCGCGGCGCATCGAAGCGGTCACCTCCGGCGAGGCCCACGCGTATCTCCACGCCACCATGCGCGAGGTCGACGAACTGCGCGCCGAGCTGGAGCGTGCCCGGAGGGATTCGAAGAAACCGAAAGCGGAGACCGCCGCCGACTTCGAGATCGTGGAGAACGATGGCGGCATCGTCCTCGCCGAAGCGAAGTCGCTCAAGGGCGGGGCGCTGCGCGACCTCTCCGATCGGCTGCGCCAGCAGGAGAAGGCGGACGGCGTCATCGTCGGCTCGGTGGACGACGGGCGCGTCTATCTGGTTGTCAACCTGGACGAGTCGCTCGTCGGGCGCGGGCTCGACGCGTCGAAGCTCGTGCGCGAGCTCAGCCGGCACATAGAAGGAGGTGGCGGGGGCCGGCCGACCCTCGGCGAGGCGGGCGGCAAGAATCCTGCGGGCTTGCGGGGTGCACTGGAAGCCGGGAAGCAAGCGATCGCTGCAGCGCTGGAGTGAAGGTTCTCGCACTCGACTTCGGCCGGGCGCGCACCGGCGTCGCCATTTCGGACCCGACCGGCACGATTGCACGGCCGCTTTGCGTGGTCGAAGAAGCCGCGACGGGCGACGGTCTGGCGCGCCTCGCGGCGCTGATCGGCGAGCACGAGGTCGACCGCATCGTGGTGGGGCTTCCACTCACCCTGCGGGGCGACCGCGGGGAGCAGGCACTCGAGACGGAGCGCTTCGTCGAAGCCCTGAATGACGTGACGAACGTCCCGGTCGTGATGTTCGACGAACGCTTCACGACGGACCTTGCCGAGCAGACACCATCCGACGCACCGGAAGATGCCCGGGCCGCAGCGCATCTTCTGGTCGGCTACCTGACATGGGCGAGCAGCGCCCCGGCGTGATTCCGCCGCGGCAAGGGCGGCCGCCCGAAGGGCCAAGTCCTCGTCAGGTGGCTACGCGGCGAGCGCTGGCGCTCGGCGCGCTGGTTCTCCTCTTGGGTGGGCTTGGCTGGCTCGCGGTCGCTGCGATCGGCGGAGGAGACAGCAGTAACCAAGCCGAGCAGGTCTCGACGCTTTCGAGCACGCTGGTCTACCGCACGGTGACCCGTACGACTGCGACCGGCACGGTCGAGACCGTGATCGCAATGCCGAAGCCGTTTCACGTCGTCTTTCCGGAGGGCTTCACCCGCAAGCAGATGGCAGATCGAGTTGACGCCGTGGCCAAGATCGCAGCGCGGAAGCGAAAGGTCCGGCCACGGCTATCCCGCTCCGCCTATCTCGCTGTGACCACCAAGCCGCGCGTGCCAAAGTGTTTTCGGACCAAGGTGACGACCGTCGAGGGTTTCCTGTTTCCGGCCACGTACGAGTTCTTCAAGGAAACGACTTCGGCGCAGCTCGTGCAAGACCAACTCGATGCGTTCTGCGAGAACTGGCAACAGCTCGATCTCGGGTACGCGCGCTCCAAGAACCTGACGCCGTACGACGTGCTGATCATCGCCTCGATGGTCGAGAAGGAAACGCTGTCGCCCGACGAGCGCGAGCTCGTCTCCGCGGTGATCTACAACCGCCTCCACGCCGGCATGCCGCTTGGCATCGACGCCACGCTGCGCTACGGCCTCGACATTCCGCCGACCGAGTCGATCCGCCAGTCGCAGCTCGAGAGCGACTCGCCGTACAACACGAGGAAACGTCAAGGGCTGCCGCCGACGCCGATTGCGAGCCCGGGGCTTGCGTCAATGCAGGCGGCGGCACATCCGGCAAAGGTGAAGTACCTCTACTTCGTGCGCAAGCCTGACAAGAAGCATCACTTCTTCACGGCGAGCTACCAGGCGTTCCAGAACTACGCGAACGCGCACGGCTACGGCCCATGATCTCGGGTGAGACTCGGCTCGTCGGGTTGCTCGGCGATCCTGTCTCGCGGTCGCTCTCGCCGCTGATGCAGAACGCGGCCTTCGCGGCGTGCGGGCTCGACTGGGCCTATGTCCCGTTGCCCGTCACGAGCGAGCACCTGGACGACGCCGTGCGAGGGCTCGTGGCGCTCGGCTTTGCGGGCGCCAACGTGACGACGCCGCACAAGCTTGCGGCCGCGAAGCTCATCGACGCCGACGAGTCGTCCGTCAACACCCTCGTCGTTCGTGACGGAAGCATCACGGGCTACTCGACCGACGCAGCCGTCCTTGCCGAGCTCGAGTTCCGGCGTGCGGCGATCGTCGGGGATGGCGGTGCAGCCGTCGCCTTCAAGGCGGCGTTGCGTGACGCAACGCACTTCTCACGCAGGGAAACCTGGCCGCCGGATGTGTCGGGCATCGACCTCGTCGTCAACGCCACGTCGGAGCGCGACGAGGTTCTCGTCGAGCTCGCCCCCGGCCAGATCCTCGTCGACCTCCCGTATCCGCCGACGGCAACCGCACGGGCCGCCGAGGCTGCGGGAGCGCGCCTCGTCGACGGCTTCGAAGTGCTGGTCGCCCAGGGCGCCGCCTCCTTCGAGCTCTGGACCGGCGTGCCTGCGCCGGTCGACGTGATGCGCGCCGCAGTACGCTCCGCATGATGGCACTAACGCTCGCGACTGCAGGCGAATCGCACGGGCCTGCGCTCGTTGCGATCCTGTCCGGCCTCCCCGCGGGCTTGACGCTCGACCAAAACATGATTGACGCGGACCTGCACCGGCGACAACAAGGTTACGGCCGGAGCCCGCGTCAGCAGATAGAGCGCGACGAGGTGGAGGTGCTCGCCGGTCTCCGGCAGGGGCGCACGCTCGGCACTCCCCTCGCGCTCGTCGTGCGCAATCGTGACCACAAGAATTGGGAGTGGGGGATGAGCCCGTGGCAGTCGGAAGGCGAACCTTCGGGAAAGGGGACGAAAGCGGTCACGCTCCCCCGGCCGGGACACGCCGACCTCGCCGGCGTGCTCAAGTACGGCCTGTCCGACGTCCGCGACGCGCTCGAACGTGCAAGCGCGCGTCACACTGCCGTGATCGTCGCGGCGGGATCGGTGGCGAAAGCGCTGCTCGCAGAGATCGCGATTGCCGTTGAGGGCCACGTGCTCACGGCGGATCTCGCGCAGCGTGTGGACGATGCCCGGGCGGAACGCGACACGGTCGGCGGTATCGTCGAAGTTCGCGCGCGCGGGATCCCCCCGGGCCTCGGGTCGTACGCGACGAAAGACGAGCGGCTCGACGCTCGTCTCGCCGCGACGCTGATGGGCACCCAGGCCGTGAAGGGTGTCGAGATCGGCGAAGGGTTCGAGTTGGCGTCGAAGCGTGGCTCCGCTGCCCACGACGAGATTCTGCGCGACGAGCGCGGGCTCTACCGCGAGACGAACCGCGCCGGTGGAATCGAAGGCGGTGTCAGCAACGGCGAGGAGATCGTCGTGCGTGCGGCCATGAAACCCTTGCCGACACTGATGAAGCCGCTCGCATCGGTGGACTTGCAGACCGGGGAGCCGGCAGTGGCACTCGTCGAACGAAGCGACACCGCGGCGGTCGAGGCGCTTGCCGTCGTAGCCGAGGCGTGTGTCGCCTGGGAGCTCGCACGTGCGGCGAAGGAGAAGTTCGGCGGCGACGCGCTCTCGGACTTCCTCGCGGCACACCACGCGTACCTGGAGCGGATCGACTGGTCACCGAGGTAGGGGCGCTCGGTCGTCATCTCGCGCTCGTGGGCTTCATGGGCGCGGGCAAGTCGACGATCGGCAAGGAGGTGGCCGCGCTCAGCGGCCGCCCGTTCGTCGACGTCGATCGGGTGATCGAGAGTCGCCACGGTCCGATAGCAGAGCTCTTCGAGCGCGGCGAGCCGGAATTCCGGCGCATCGAGGAGGAAGCCGCTGCACAGGCCCTGTCCGCGTCGGTGCCGGCTGTGATCGCCCTCGGAGGCGGTGCCGTTACCTCCGAGCGGACACGTGAGCTGCTCCTGAGGGCTTTCACGCTCCGGGTCGCAGTCGAGGTCCGTGACGCCTGGCATCGCGCGGGCGGGAGCGGTCGCCCGCTTGCACAGGACGAAGCGCAGTTCAGGCGTCTGTTCGAGGAGCGGAGCCCACTGTACGAAGAGGTGTCGGCTGGATCGGTCGACAGTGCCGAAGACGTCCTTCTCGAAGCGCTTCGAATCAGTGTCGGCCGAGGCGCGCTCGCGAACCTCGAAGACAGGGCCGGCGAAAGCCTCGACGCGTTAGCGGTGATCGGTGACGAGCATGTGCTCGAGATTCATCCATTGGGCTTCACTCCCCTGAGCGTCCACCGCGTGCCGCGCGGAGAGGCGGCGAAGACTCCGGCGATTCTCGAGCAGTTGTGGCGTGAGCTCGGACTGAAGCGAGGTGGCACGATTGTTGGGTACGGCGGCGGGTCGACCACCGACGTCGCCGGGTTGGCGGCAGCGACCTACCTGCGTGGCGTTCGCTGGATTGCCGTGCCGACGACACTGCTCGGTCAGGTCGACGCGGCGATCGGAGGCAAGACGGCGATCGATCTCCCTGCAGGCAAGAACCTCGTTGGCGGATTTCACTACCCGGCCGCAGTCATCGCCGACCCCGACGTGCTCGCAACGCTGAGCGACGCGCAGCGCCGTGAAGGGATGGCCGAGGTCGTCAAGACCGGACTGTTGGCCGGCCGCCCGCTCTGGGAGCTGGAGAACGAGCCGATGGTCCGGGCCTGCGCAGCGTTCAAGGCCGCGGTGTGCCTCGGCGATCCTTTTGATCGAGGCCGTCGCGCGATCCTCAACCTCGGGCACACGTTTGCGCATGCATTGGAGGCGGCCGCCGGCTACCAGGGTCTCGCGCATGGGGACGCAGTCGCGCTTGGTCTGCTTGCGGCGCTTCGGCTTTCGGGCCGTCCCACCGACGTCGTCGAGGAGGTGCTCGCTCCGCGGCCGGTTCACGTCGACCGCGATCGTGCGTGGGCCGCGCTTGGGCGCGACAAGAAACGAGGGCTCGTGCTGCTTGGCGCTGACGGCGCGCACTGGGACGTCCCCGTCCCTGCGGACGACGTGCGAGGCGCGCTCGACGAGTTGATCGCCCCTTAGAGTGCACCGATGCAAGTCGTCGTCCTCAACGGAGCCAATCTCGACGTCCTCGCCCGCCGCGATCCGGCCCTCTATGGCGGGATGTCGCTCTCGGAGCTCGAGACCCGCATCTACGAGTGGGCCGCCGTTCTCGGATGTCACGTTCGCTGCCGGCAGACCAATCACGAAGGCGAGTACATCGACTGGTGCCACGACGCGCTCGACTGGGCTGACGGGGTTGTCGTGAATCCCGGCGCCTGGACGCACTACTCGTACGCCATTCGCGACGCGCTGGAGTTGTTCGAAGCTCCGGTCGTCGAAGTCCATCTCTCGAACATCGACGAGCGGGAGGAGTGGCGGCGTACCTCGGTCGTCGCCGACCTCGCAGCGAAGCGCATCCTTGGCAAGGGCGCGGATGGATACCACGAGGCGCTCGAGTTCATCGTCCAGCAGGTCGGAGCCCCGAAGTGAACCCTCGCATCGGGCGTCTCCGGGCGGCACTCGAGGAGCCGTTGCTCCTCACCAACCCGACGAACATCCTTTATCTCTGCGGGTTCAGGAGCTCGAATGCCGCGCTGCTCGTCGATCAGGACCGTGCTCGCCTCTTCACCGACTTCCGTTACTCGGAAGCCGCACGTGCTGTCGAAGGTGTCGATTTCCAGGAAACGAAGCGGGCGCTTCTCGCCGATCTCGCCGACCGGCTGTCGGGGCCGATCGGATTCGAAGCCGACTTCGTCTCGTACGCCGGTTACGAGACGCTTCGTGATGGCTCGATCGAGCCCGTGCCGCGGCGGGGTCTCGTGGAGGGGCTCCGTGCGGTCAAGGATGCGGACGAGCTCGCCGCGATCACGAGGGCCTGCGAGATCACCGACCGCGTGTTCGAAAGGCTCGTCGAACAGCCTTTCGTCGGCCGCACCGAGCGCGACGTCTCCTGGACGATCGAGCAGCTCTTCCACGACGAAGGCGCGGACGCCGTTGCGTTCGAGACGATCGTCGCGTCCGGGCTGAACTCCGCGCGTCCACACGGCCGTGCGACCGATCGCCAGATCGGCCGCGGTGAGACCGTGATCGTGGACACGGGCTGCATCGTTAGCGGCTATGCGTCCGACTACACCCGCACCTTCACCACGGGGTTAGTCGAGGGGCCGATCAAGGAGGCCTACGCGCTCGTGTTGGCCGCCCAGCAGGCGGGCCTCGACGCGCTCCGCGCCGGAGTGCGAGGCGTGGACGCGGACGCAGCGGCCCGGGCCGTCGTGGATGCAACCGCCTTCGCGGGCACATTCGGTCACGGGCTCGGACACGGCCTGGGCCTGGAGGTCCACGAGGCGCCGCGCCTCTCGGTTGAATCGAAGGACACGCTTGCAGCCGGAAACGTCGTGACGGTCGAGCCCGGGATCTACCTCGAAGGCCGCGCCGGGATCCGCATCGAGGACAACGTCGTCATCACGGACGACGGCGTCCAGAACCTCACAGGATTCCGCAAGGACCTGATCACAGTCACCTGATCGCTAGTCTCTCGCCGTGGCCGAGACCGTCAACACGAACCAGTTCAAGAATGGGATGCACATCGAGCTCGACGGCGACGTGTGGCG
>Ga0105245_10005775_pt1 | contig 10856 bp, 12 predicted proteins | sample KBSM54metaG_FD_81523 | JGI IMG/M metagenome (GOLD analysis project Ga0105245, IMG submission 81523) | Miscanthus rhizosphere microbial communities from Kellogg Biological Station, Michigan, USA - KBS M5-4 metaG | ecosystem: Host-associated > Plants > Roots > Rhizosphere > Soil | place...
AAGGTTTTGCAGACCTCTGCCTTACCACTTGGCTACCGCGCCTGAATGCCAATTTCACAGCGTAAACTGCTACTGCCCAACAGTTTATCAGATTCACCAACATCCGCCAAGATCCACGAAGATCTGCCTAAAATACTCGCAAAATCGTCTGGAGAATATGCAAATTTGTTACAGACGCACGGCAAGGGTAAGCAAGAATCGATTACGGGTGCTGAGTGGACCGAAAGAGTTACTAGGCTCTTGGTCCGGCGTATCCCAAAACGCCTTAGCCCTTGCCTTACAAGTGTGTGGGCGTCTCCCAACATGGCTCGAGCTGACGTCACCAATAGAAAAAGGCGCGGACCGAAGCCCGCGCCTTAGGAAATGCTCGTACTGTTTTAGGCTACGAAGCGCTTGCGGAAGAGACCCAGGGCAAGCAGTCCGCCACCAACCAGCGACAAGGAGATCGGCTCGGGAACCGGCGAATGAAGCGACGCGTCGATCGGTCCAGTCCTGCCAGTCGTCAGGTTTCCAATGTCTGCTGCGAAAGGACTACCGCTGCCTCCGGTAAGATCGGCAATCGTTGCATTCGCAACGTGGAATGTGAAAGCGTTGGAAAACGTGGAAGACAGCCCCCCTCCGCAGGAGGGGCAACCGATCCCAAACGCGAAAGTCCCGATGGCGCTAGCCGTGTAAGGCCCGTTGGTCGCGACTAAAACCGGGACGTGGGCATCAACGCTGATATCCGCCAGGACGACGCCGGTCCCGTTGAATAGAAAGGTCTGGTTATCAACAGCACCGGTCTTGGCAAATCCAAAGCCAGAATTCAATTGCACAAGAACATCGACATTCGCGCCAGTCTGCGTCAACGTAACATTGCCGAAGATGGTGCCTGCCGGTCCACAACCGTCCGTGCAATGGTCGCTCGAAAGATCATAAACCACCGCGGCGCTAGTGCCGCTCGCAAAGGCTACGAGCATGGCAGTTACAGCTAAAAGACTCAGTTTTTTCATAATCGATTTTCCGTCCTCCTCTGCCGAAGCGCTCCTCCGAGAAACCCGCGGCTTATCTCGGTGTTCCACCTGAGACTGCGTCTAGTATACCCTAGGCATCGCGAATGTGATACTCAGAGGAGCCGATTTTTCTCGCGAATTGTACTAGTACGATGAACGCATCGATCCTTGCAGCTATCTGTTGATAACGTTGAAGATATTAGACCAAGTACGACCAGGCAGAGAATCCTTTTCCTGGGCATCGTGGGGCCTAAACTTCTAAAACGCTCCATTTGAGGCGAACCGGCAACCGGCGGAGGCGTTGCCAGACCCGGGCAGCCTTTGAGACCGTGTGACCGATACTTGATGGACACACACAATCCGCCGCCCCGGCCAGGTTCGTAGTATCTTCCTCAAGGTATGGAAAAACGCCAGGTGTTCGTGAGCGGAGGAACCGGATACGTCGGCGGGGCGCTCGTCGCGTGGCTGATCGCCCGAGGGCATCATGCCCGCGTGCTGGCCCGCCCCGGCAGCGAACGCAAAGTCCCGACGGGGGCCGAAGTCGTTCCCGGAAATGCGCTCGACGCCGCGACGTTCTCCTCTGCAGTCTCGGCGAACAACGTCTTCGTCCATCTCACCGGCGTTGCCCATCCCGCGCCGTGGAAAGAGCAGGAGTTCCGCGCGATCGATCTGGTCAGCCTGCGCACCTCCGCGGATGCTGCGAAATCGGCTGGCGTGGGGCATTTCGTCTACGTCAGCGTTGCCCAGCCCGCCCCGGCGATGAAAGCGTATATTCGTGTCCGGCAGGAGTGCGAAGCGATTCTGAAGACCAGCGGGTTGAGAACCACGCTTCTGCGCCCCTGGTACGTGCTGGGCCCGGGCCACCGATGGCCCCTAGCGCTCGCCCCGATTTACGCGCTGCTCGAAGCGATTCCCTCCACGCGCGACGGCGCTCGAAGGCTGGGCTTAGTCACGCTACAGCAGATGGCGGCGGCACTTCTATGGGCCATCGAGAATCCACCTCAGGATTCTCGCATCCTCGATGTGCCTGCGATTCGCCTACTAGGGCGTTGAGGCCGGAGCCGGCTGATTTTCCGCGCCTGGGGGCGCGCCCTTGGTTCCACGACGCCCGCGTCCTCCCACTCCCTGCGGAGGCGCAGAACCGCGGCCCGCATTTTCAAGCCTCGCGGCTTGCTCGCGTTGCCGCAGCGCCTGCCACTGCTGCGGAGTCAGCACCGAGCGCATCCGCAGACTCATCTCCGCCACGGCCTTGGTCATGTCCGCGCGCGCTTTGGTCAATCGGTCGATGGCTTCCGAGCCCTTACGCTGGTCCACCGCGTCTTCATTGAAGACTGCATCCAGATCGTTCTCGGCTTTGCGGACAGAGTCGCGGACTTCCATCATCCTACCCCGATATTCCCCCGCCACCGAGCGGATCTGTGTGCGTTGCGCGTCGCTGAGTTCCAGGCCGCTCGCGATGGGATTATCCCACCATGGAAAGAATCCGGCGCGCGGTCCCTGGGCGTGGAGCGCGGGCGTAACGGCCAGAATCAGGCAGAGCGTCCATTGTCGGGTAGTCATTGCTTGGGTGACTCCTGTGCGGACTCAAAGGAAGCCTCTTGAAACAATCCGCGAATCGGAGCGGCCGCGCGAGGTTCCACGTCTTGCTCCATGGAATACACATCCGTGAACAATTGCGCGTCTGCTTCGGTGTTTACTGCCGCAGCGGCCGCCGGAGGCGGCGTCACCGGACCGGTCAGGTGCGACAAGAATAAAGCCGCGGCCAGCAGAGATGCGGCAGCAGCCGCGGGCGGAATCCAGCGCCAGACCAGCGACCCAGGCACCGGTTGATTCACTCGGGCGAGGATCTGCTGCCGCTGAACTGCCAGCTTTCGGCCGGTCATCTCCGGGGCGCGAGGCTGCTCCGCACGCGCGCTGCGGATAATATTTTGTATCGCCAGCCAGCGATCGCTGCACTCGGAGCAGGCGGCCAGATGGTCGTCCTCCTCGCCGATGCCGTACAACCGCCGGATCAGATCTTCGTCACTCAGATGAGACGTGGAAAACGAGCGGTTCATCTGTGCCCTCCGTACAAATCGCGCAATTCGTGACGCAATTTCACAACGGCGCGATGCATGTGCGCCTTTACCGTACCGATATCCAGATCGAGAAGCGTCCCGATCTCTTCCAGGCTCAGATCGTCATAATGCCGCAGAGTAAATGCGGCCCGCTGGCGGGGCGACAACCGGCCCAGCGCGGTTTCCAGACGCTGGTGAATCTGCCCGGCAAAATAGCGGTCCTCGGCCTCCGGGCGGGTTGATGAGGCCACCCGCAAAATCATTTCCTCGTCCTGCTGGGATGGGCGCCGGCGCCAGAATCGCCATTTTTGCGACCGCAGCCGATCCAGGCACGTGTTCACCGCTACCCGCGTAATCCAGCGGGCGGGATCGTCCAGCGTCTTGGCGTCTTCCTTCCGCAAAGCCTGGTAAGCCTTAAGAAACACGTCCTGGGTGGCCGAATCGGCTTCGTCCGTATCCCGCAGAAGACGGTGGCACAAGCCGAACACACGCCTCTGCTCCGACGCCATCCAGGCGGAGAAATCGAGCAGTTGTCCGGTCTCTGTCCTCGGGGCTAGTGCAGGCCCGGCCATCAGGCCCATGATACCGTTCAGACGCGACGGATCGGGAAAGGATTACTTCCTGGGCATTGCAACGCCCTGAGCAATGCCTTGCTATTGCCTGCGGGTTGCCTGGATGTCCCCGTCAAAAGTGAGCGCGATCACGTGGGAAACCGCCCCGATGTCGTCCCGGAAGAACTCGAACCGAACACCGTTCGTCGTTGCGAAGGCCGTCTGCGATAGAGTCGTCAACACATAGGTACTCGGGCCGTCTGAAAGCGATAATTGCTCGCCGGCTACCGCAAAGGTGTACACACCAGGGCTTTCGGGGTGATCAGGCTTCCTGTACTGGTATGAGCCGGCGTATTCGGCAAGAAGTTTCGGCTCCAGCTTTACCCGTTGCAAATCTGAGGCCGTGCCGATCATGTGGACCCGGTCGCGCTCATTCTCGTTACAGACATACTCGAGCGGCTGAACGTCGTCCAGCACAAACTGAGTAGTGACGTCCCACGGGGCCAGCAACACGCTGGGATCAACGTACGTTGTCCGCACCTCCATGTGCCCGAAGTCAGAACGGCGGATTCGTTCCGTGATGTGCAATTGTTCCGAACCGGGAACGCCGTTCCCGCGGAGCCACGTTCGGTCATTGAAGCCAATACTCTCCACAAGGAGCGTGTCGTGATCCCACCGGCCGATCGAGTAGCCCATCCAGTCTGGATTAGGATCTTTCGGAAGTTCGCGGCCATCGAGGAAGATCTCCCGATAAAGCGTTCCCGCGTAAAGCATCAGGAGCAGACCAGGTGTCTGTACTACCTTGCCGACGCCCATACTGGCGATCGGACCGGGCAGACAGAGAGCTTCGGGACTATCCCGCCGCAGGTCTTCCATGCGTTTCTTTGCAACCGCCTCGGCCCAGGGCTGGAGTTTCGGGGGGTCCTGAATCGACGACTCGGTACGCCAGATGCCGGTGAAATCCGGCTTGCCGTCAGTCGTGCGTGGTAAAGGCGCGGACAGGTCCGGGTTGCCTTCGGCTGTGCGCGGAATACCCGGTGTCTTGTAGTCCAGCCACTGGGCTTGCACAGACATTGCGCAGACAGCGCTGACGAGTCCGGCTAAAGCGCGCGTCGCGAAAGGCATGACATCCTTCGCCGCATTCTAGCATCCGGTGCTCTCCGGTTTGCGCGTGTTACAAGGATTACTTTATTGGGCGCCAAACGCTGCATGCGCCGGCATCAGCGAGTTGGACCGGGGAGGAGCGGCTGGACGAGCCGGGCCCGCATTGTCCAGCAGCTTCGAAACCGGGAGGCGCTCGCCGCCCGAGGGCAAGGAGCCGGTTGTGAACATCGACGTCGGTTCCAGGCGGTTCAGATCCATGCCTTCTTCGACGACCATTTCATGCTCCACCCAGTTCGATAGCGGAATATTGCGGAAGAACAGGCGTTCCTGCATTACCATGCTGCGCTTCGCCGATGCGAGTGACTTCACCTCACGCATGTAACTGCGTTCTTCCACCCGGAAATCCTTCAGGAATTCATCCAGCGCGGCCCGCTTCACCGACTCCTCCGTGGCGCGGACCCGCTCTTCCATGGTCACTTTCTGCGAGGTGATGGTCGCGCGAGCCTCGGCTAGCGATTCGCGCTCTTTCGACAAAGCGACTTCCATCTTGGCCTGCATTACGCAGTAGGACAGAAGAGCGCTGCCGCCCGCTACTAGGATCGGTAAGAACAGCCACAATAAGGCATCGAGATGCATAGGCTTGACCTGTTGCAAATCTATCGGCGGAGGATAGGAAGAAGGTTAGAGAAGTAGGGTAAAGTGCCTACAAGAAGTAGAGTATCCTGCCAGTCTATTGATATTAAGCGGCTTGCGACCCGTCCAGCTTTTGTCCACTCGCCAGTTTGCTCACCAATCCCAGGTCGAAACGGGCCAACGCCGCGAGAATTACGCCTAGTTTTAAGCTGAATGCAGCGCCCCCGCCCTCATACTTGCCGAGTAGCGCGGCGGCCCCACCGATACGATCGGCCCGCGCCAGGGGATCGCCTTCCAGCGGATCGGGCGCGGCGTGATAGGTCGCGCGAATCTCCGGGAACAACCGGATCTGCTTGGCCGCGCGGCGGATCTGCATTGCCAGATCGGCATCCGCCCAGTAATTGCCGAAACGTTCATCGAAGTAATGCATGCTGCGCACGAACACCTTGCGGATCAGAACAGCATCGAGCTCGGGATACGCCACGGCGACGCTTTCCTGGGTGAGATCCAGATTTGTGGAGGGAAGCGCTGCGCCCCGCGCGGCGGCGGTCAATTCTTCTTTTGTCGGAATTTCGTGAATGCGAGACGCCGGCCGGCCATCGGGATCCACCAACAAGGGACACACCGCGGCGACTTCTGTCTCCGGCGTATCCAAATCCGGCTGCAGGCGATTCACCAGCGCGCTCACCGTGTCGGGAGCTACTTCCACATTGGGCGACAGGAAAAAGAGTAGATCTCCTTTGGCTGTCCGGGTAGCGATGTTCATCGCACGCGCCGCGCCCAGGTGATGCGGCAGGCGAAGCATATTGACGGCGGGAAAATCGCTATCCAACTGGGTGCTTTCATCGCGGCTGCCGCAATCGACCACCAGTATTTCCAGACGCTCGCGCTGGTGGGAAGCCTCCAGCGCCGCCACGGCACGGCGCATCGCGGGCGCCTGATTGAAGCCCACCAGGATGGCGGAGACGCGAGGCCCCTGCGGCTCTTCTTCTACGCGCGCGGGCTTCTGGGCGGGCGCGATGCTCTCGCCGGTGGGGTTGACCTTGGGATTCGCGGGACGTGAGACAGGCAATCCTCAATTTTACCCGGTTACAATGTTCTGCATGCGGTGGATCGCATTCTTGATCTGTCTGGGCGCTTTGGCCCAGGGACCAACTAAGCCGGTGGATGTTTCGACGCTGGATATTTCCGGCAAGGACGCCTGGGTGGACAGCAAGATCGACCTGCGTCCGGGCGATAAGCTGACCATCAGCGCCACGGGCGCGATGAAGACGAAGTCGGGCAAGAACACGACCTCAGTCACCGCCGCTGGCGCCAATCGCGGTTTCCGCGACTTGATCAAGACCTACCAGGTCAATGAAGCAGGCCAGGGCGCTTTGATTGGCCGCATCGGATCGAGCGACGCCGCCACGCCGTTTCTGGTGGGCGCGAGCAAGAGCTGGACCTCGCCGCGCGCCGGACGTTTGTTCCTGGGCATCAATAAGAGCAGCGGCGATACGCCCGACGGGACGTTCCACGTCAGGATCGAATTTACATCGCGCGGCGCGGAGGTTTCCGACCAGCGCAAAGAACCCCTGCCCAGCAAAGTAACCGTCGAAATGATCGACCGGATCCCGCGCCGGGTTGTCGACGCGCAGGGCAACGCGGGCGACAACACCAACTTTGTAGTGATCGGCGATGAGAAGAAAGTCTTAGCCGCGTTTGAAGCCGCCGGATGGGTGCAGGTGGATCGCGCCAAGGAAGATGCGATTATTCACGGCTTGCTCTCGGTCCTGACCAAGGCGGCCTATGTGGAACTTCCCATGAGCGAACTGATGCTGTTCGGCCGTGTGCAGGATTACGGCCTGGCGCATGCCGAGCCGATCGCCGTCGTCGCCCAGCGCCATCACCTGCGTCTCTGGAAAGCTCCGTTCACGGTGGAGGGCCAGGAACTGTGGGTGGGCGCCGCGACGCACGACATCGGGTTCGACCGGGACCAGCGCAATAACGGCGTGACGCACAAGATCGATCCCGATGTGGATCTGGAGCGCGAGTACGTAGCGCAAAGTCTGGATGAAACCGGCCTGGTCGCCAGCCTGTCCTATCTGGTACCGGCGCAACCGTCCAAGGAAGCGCGCACCGCTACCGGAGCGACCTTCAAATCGGATGGCAGGATGCTGATCATCCAGCTATCGGCCAATACGTTACAATGAAGGTCCCCGATTCGAAGGGGACCAAGAAGTCACGATTCTAGAGTTAACCGCGATCGACGCGTCGAAGGGGAGCGGCAACGTTCCCCTTCTCGCTTTTAGGACCGGGTCCATAGATATCGCGAACCTTCAACGCCTCATCGATGATCGCCAATAATTGTTCGCGTGTAAGCTCGTGCTTCTCGCTCGGCTCAGGCAGATCCTCGGCGGCCAGAGGCCAGCCGGGCTCAAATCGATTGTGCGACTGCACGCCATAGCGCGGCCGCGCATCGAACAATTTCTGGATTTCGACGCGGGGTAAGGCTCGGGCGCCGCCCAACAGCTCCGCCACTACTGCGATGCGGGCGAAGTGCTCGACAGTATCCAGGCGGAAGAACGCACGCATCACATCTGCGCCGTAAGCCACCGCTCCGTGATTGGCCAGAAGCATCGCATCGTATTTCGGGATATAAGGCAGCATGCCTTCCGCGAAGGCCGGCGTACCGGGCAAACCGTATTCCGCCAACGGCACCGAGCCCAGGCAAATGATCACCTCGGGCAGCACTCCCAAGTTAAGCGCGCGACCCGCCACGGCGAACCCCGTCGACGCCGGCGGATGCGCATGTACCACGGCATTCACGTCGGGACGCTCGCGATAGATGGTCAGGTGCATCCCGATTTCGGTGGTAACTTCCAGCGCGCCGGATACTTTTTGGCCGTCCGCATCCACCACCACCATGTCCTCGGGCTTTAGCATGCCCTTGCTGACTCCGCGGGGCGTCGCCAGAAAAAGCCCATTATCACCCTCAACATGATTCAGGCGGATGCTGATATTGCCGTCGTTGGCTGCGATCCAGCCTTTATCGAACATCAGGCGGCCGACGTGGACAATTTCCTCGCGGTGCTCTTGTTCGATTCTCGGCATGCAATTAGACTCGCGCCATTGATTCTATCAGTTTATAGACGGGTTGTATGTGCGAAAGGGAACACAGCCCCTTACAATTGAGGACGGAGTACCCAAACCTTGGATAAGCGCCGCATGTGCCCGAACTGCCGGGCATTCATTACCTCCGATGACAAGATCTGCCCCTATTGCCAGGCTCAAGTGGGTGCCCCAGCGATCGAGCGGAGGTCCCCGCCCGAGGTCCTGGGAGGGCTGATTCCGCATCAGCGTTTCGTCACCATGCTGATCCTTCTGATCAACACCGGCATGTATCTGGCCATGATGCTGCGCACAACCCAGCAGGGCGGCAGCGGATTCCGTGACCCCGATATACAGACGCTGGTGGATTTCGGCGCGAAATACGCACCCTACATCATCGGCCGCGGGGAGTGGTGGCGTCTGATCACGGCGGCCTTCCTGCACGGCGGCCTCCTGCACATCGCGATGAATTCCTGGGTTCTGTTCGATTTGGGTCCCCAGGTCAACGAAGCCTTTGGCACGCCCCGCTTCCTATCCATCTACTTCGTCTCGTCCGTTACCGGATATCTGGCCAGCCTGTACTGGTCCTCCTCGGTTTCGATCGGCGCGTCGGCGGGGTTGTGCGGATTGATCGGCGCCATGATCGCGCTGGGCACCCGTGACCGTTCGGCATTTGGAGCCGCGCTGCGCCGCCAGTACGTCCAATGGATGATTTACCTGCTGATATTCGGCCTGGTGATCAGCGGAGTCGACAACGCGGCGCACATAGGCGGGCTGGCAGGAGGGTTCCTGATCGCCTATCTGGCGGGAACACCGGGCTTCTCCGAGGGGATGGAGAATTTCTGGCGCCTAGCCGCGGGTGTGGCTTTGGCGGTCACGGGCTGGGCGTTCTTCGAGATGTTCCTGCACCTGACCAGGTCGGCGAGTTAGCACCGCCACACAGGCTTCAGGTCTGTGCAGGTATTAATTATCCCCGGCGGTCTCTAGCACCATCTGCCACAGCAGCTCCGAACCGCTTTCGATGTTCTGCAGCGAGATCCGCTCATCGTTGCCGTGTTCGCGATTCTCGCCGCTATCGCGCAGGAAGATGGGGACGCCGTACACCGCCACTCCTTTGGACCGCAGGAAGCTCCCATCCGTGGCGCCGCGCGACATGAATGGAACAGCCGACGCCTGTCGCGGATAAACTCGTGCGATGGCCCGTTCGAGTGATTTGTACGCGGCACTCGTGCGCGGGCTGGCGTCGGTCGCCGGAAGCTGAGGACCAGGGGCCAGAGTGATCTCGATCGCCGGATCGCCCACGATTTGCCGGAACCGCGACAGCACTTCTTCGATGGTCTCGTTGGGCAGTCGCCGGACATCCACCTGAGCTTCGGCCGAGTTCGGAATCATGTTGATCTTGATCCCGGCTTTCAGCATGGTGGGCGTCACCGTGGTGTGCAGCGCGGCATCCAGTTCCAGATCCCGCGAGCGAATCTGTGCGGCCGCCGCCGGAATCGTTGCGGGCGTATCCAGCTTCGGCAGCAGCGACGCCAGCCAGTCATACTCCGGAAATGCAGACAGTTCGCGCAAATAGCGCCGCGTGGGGCCAGTCAATCGCGTCGGCTGCTCCGCATCGGCCAGCTTCACCAGTGCGCGCGACAGTCGCAGCACGGAATTGTCGGATCGTGGCAGGGATCCGTGGCCGGCTGGCCCGCGAGCCGTCAGGATCACGCGTGTAGGAATCTTTTCGGAAGTCTGAATCAGAAACACGCGAGTGCCGTTCTTGGATTCCCAAATGGATCCGCCTTCATTGAAAGCGAACTCCGCATCAATCTTGGGCCAGCTGTGCTGGATCAGCCATTCGATGCCACCCGACGCGGCTTCTTCATCAGCCTCCGACAAAAGAATCAGGTCGCGGCTCAGCTTGATGTTGCGCCGCTTGATCTCGACCATCACCGCCAGTTCGGCGGCCAGAAGCGACTTGGTGTCCACCGCGCCGCGGCCGTATAGATATTCATCGCGGACCTCGGCGGCAAAAGGATCCACACTCCACTGCTTGCGCTCGGCTGGAACCACATCGCTATGGGCCATCAGAATGAGCGGGCGATTCTTGCCGTTGCCCTTGAGGCGTGCCACGAAATTCAGGCGCTTCGGGTCGGTGCCCAGGAGCTCGGCTGGAATGCCGCTGGAATCCGCGACCTGCTTCAGATAGCTGGCGACCTTGGATTCATTGCCCGGCGGATTAGAGGTATCCAGACGAATGAGGTCGGTGAGGTATTGGCGCGTGCGCCCGCCGAGCGAGCGGTTGTCATCGCTCGCCGCCCATGCGGCGAACCCTGCTGCCATCGCCAACAGGGCGAAGAATGCGGGAAACCGACGCATTTGATCCGATCTTATCACTGATCTCCGCGATGCGGACAGTTAGGTATCCTAAGTCATGGCTAGCC
>Ga0105245_10005778_pt1 | contig 10853 bp, 9 predicted proteins | sample KBSM54metaG_FD_81523 | JGI IMG/M metagenome (GOLD analysis project Ga0105245, IMG submission 81523) | Miscanthus rhizosphere microbial communities from Kellogg Biological Station, Michigan, USA - KBS M5-4 metaG | ecosystem: Host-associated > Plants > Roots > Rhizosphere > Soil | place: Michigan...
CGCCGTGTCCGCCGTCGATGTAGAGGCGCATGGCGGCTTCGGCATCGCCCGCCTGCACCAGCGCCAATGTTCTGGTGCGAAGGTCGGCCGCCGACGAACTGGTCGCCGCCGGCGCGGACGCCGGCAGAAACCCTGGCGCGATCTCGCCGCCGGGCTCGATCAGCACCAGCGAACGCAGCGGGCGTTTCATGCGCGTTGCGGCGTGAAGCGCGATGCGGCCGCCACGCGAATGCCCGACGAGATGCACCGGCGTCTGGAATGTATCGAGAAACGCGGCGAGCGCTGCGGCGTGGCGTTCGGACGAGAAAGCGTCCGGTGACAGCGCCGGCGTCGGGTAAAACCCGTCAAGGCTGACTGCGATCACCTGCCAGCCTTGCGCGAGCGCGTCGAGTTGCGGTTCCCACCAGCGATAATCGCAGAGCGCGCCATGCACGAGCACGACGGGGACACCGCTGCCGGCCGACTTGCTCCACATCGCACTCGCCTCCACTCCCTCGCTCAGGCGAACGCCGGCATGACCTCGGCGCCGAACAGGTCGATCGAGTGCAGCGCCTCGGCCTTGGACATGTCGCCGAACACCATCTGACAGGTGACATAGTCGCAGCCGCACTCATCGACACAGGCGCGGATTGCGTCGCGCACCGTCGCCGGCGATCCGGCGACGCCGCGCATCTCGTCGACCACGGCCTGGAAATCATCGGGGCGTTCGCCCAGCACCGGCGAGCGGCCGTGCAGGTGATAGAGATAGTGGAAGCTCCCGTGCCAGACCTTGTAGGCGCGGCGGGCCAATTGCATCGCCGCGGCATCGGTTTCGCCGACGACGACGAACAATCCGAGCCCGGCCTTGCCGGGCGGCTTGCCGGCGTGGCTCTGTGCCCAGCACGCGCGATACACCTCATAGAGCGGGCGCATGTCGCCGGGCGTGCGCAGGCCGAGCACGTTCATGCCGTGCGTTGCCGCGTGTACGGAATTCTCGGTGGTGTGGATGCCCATCCACAGCGGCGGATGCGGCTTCTGCATCGGCTCGAGCACCATGCGCACGTCCTCGGCGTGACGTTTCTCGCCCTTGAACGAGAACTCCTTGTCGGTGAGCGCGTGCCGCAGGATTTGCAGGCTTTCGTTGAAGACCTGGCGCGAGACCGCGAAGTCCGGATCTTCGCCATAGCTGCGGCTTTCGAGTGGGGAGATGCCGCGCCCGACGCCGAGGTCGAGACGGCCGCCGCTCATCTGATCGAGCATGCAGACCTCTTCCGCGAGCCGCAGTGGGTGATAGAGCGGCAGGCAATAGACCATCGGCCCGAAGCGCAGGCGCGTCGTGCGTTGCGCGATCGCCGAGAGATAAATCCCCGGCGACGCCGCCATGCCGAGCGGCGTGAAGTGGTGCTCCGCGACGTGGTAGCTGTAGAAGCCGGCGCGCTCGAACGCCTCGATGACCTGCAGGCGGTCTTCGTAGAACTGGCGCAACGGCGCACCGCTTCGATCGGAGTGATCGAAGATTCCGAATTGCAGCACGGCGGCTCCTCCGGCGCGGATCGAGGGCCGCGCAGCATTGTGGCGATCAGGCTAGGAGGACGTCCGGCACGCCGCAAGGCGAGCAACCACGCTCATACCGCCTCTGCCATGCGCCCCGGCGGCTTCCACGCGCACCGCCGTCTCGATTATAGTGTCGGCCAAACCGCCGGGAGGACTTCATGCCGCGCCCCGTGACCATCGTGAGCGTCGCCGACATGCCGCTGATCGAGCAGTCGATCGGGCGCGAAGGGCAGATCCTCGCCAAGACCTTCCCACTCGACACCGGCGTCACCGGCGTGAAGATGGACTTCACCTGGCTGGTGCACGGCAAGGGCTACGGCACGCCGCGCCACAGGCACACCTTCGACCAGTTCCGCATCACCTTCGACGGCGTGCGCCAGTCCGACGACGGCGACATGGGCCCGGGCGAATGCGGTTATTTTCCCGAAGGTGTATCCTATGGCCCGCAGCATCAGGACGAGGCCGAGAGCGGCCTGATCCTGCAGTTCGAGGGACCGAGCGGCATCCCTTATCTCACGCACGAGGAGCTCGACGCCGCGCGCCAGCGCCTGATCGCCGAGGGCGGCACGTTTGCGAAGGGCGTCTACACCAAGGTGTTTCCGGATGGGCGCAAGATCAACAAGGACTCGCATGCGGCCTGCTTCGAGGCGATCACCGGCCGGCCGATGGAATTTCCCAAACCGCGCTACGAGAAGCCGATCCTGATCAAGCCGCAGCACTTCACCTGGGTGGCGGACCGCAAGCTCACCGGCGTCGAGCACAAGCACCTCGGCTCGTTCGGCGAGCGCCGCTCGGGCATGCGCTTCATGCGGCTTGGCGCCGGCGCGAAAATCCCAGCGCATGTGCAGGACGAGGCCGAGATCCTTTATCTTACGAAGGGCACGATCATTTACGACGGCAAGATCTGGCAGGGCGGCACGTCAAAGGACGAAGGCACCTACATCTATATTCCGCCCGAGGGCGACGTGAAGGAGATCGCGACCGCGAGCGGCGCCGAGTTCTTCGTGATCATGCTGCCGATGCTGGGTGACATCGAAGCCGAGATCAAAGCCGGACGCCGGAAAGCGGCGTGACCATGCGCGCTCTGGTTCGCATCGCGCTTGCCGCAGCGCTCGCGACGGCGGCAGGCACGCTCGCGCGCGCCCAAACTTATCCCGCCAAGCCGATCACCATCGTGGTCTCGCAGCCACCCGGCAGCGGGCCCGACACCATGCTGCGGCTGTTCGCCGAGGTGATGCGGCGTAACCTGGGCCAGCCCGTACTGGTGGTAAACCAGCCGGGCGCAGCCGGCGCGCTGGCGGCGACCACCGTCGCCAAGGCGGCGCCCGACGGCTACACGCTCCTGCTCGTGCTCGGCGCGCTGCACACCATCGGGCCGGCGATGCAGAAGCTGCCGTTCGATGCGATCGACGACTTCACCTTCATCTCACTCTTATATGTGTCGTCCGGCGTGTTGCTGGTGCCGCCGCAGAGCCCAGCCAAGAACATGGCCGAGCTTGTGGCGCTCCTGAAAGCCAAGGGCGCCAACGCCAGCTACGGCTCCCCCGCGATCGGTTCGCCCGGCCATTTCCAGGGGGCGCTGCTGGGCGAGAAGATCGGCGTGCCGGTGAAGCACGTCGCCTATCGCGGCGGACCGCAGCTGATGAGCGACCTCACCGGCGGGCTGATCGACTTCGCCTTCATCTCGACCGTCGGCGCGATCGCGCCGATCGCGCAAGGCCAGGCGCGCGGCCTCGCGGTCGGCTCGGACGAGCGCGTCAGCGCCCTGCCCGACGTCCCGACGTTGAAGGAGCTCGGCTACGCCGACGTGGCGTTCGAGAGCTGGTTCGGCATCGGCGGGCCGAAAGGCCTGCCGCCTGAGATCGTCGAGCGCATCGGCAAGGAAATTGCCGCCGCGGCGAAGGATGACATCATCCGCAAGCGCGCCGCGGCCGACCATGTCGCGCTCATCCCCGGCTCGCACCAAGCGTTCATGAAGCTGCTCGCCTCGGACTACGAGCGCGTGGCAGGGGCCGTGAAACGGCTCAACATGAAGGCGGAATAGCCCCGACTGACGGCTCCGCTCCCCGTTGACCCCGTAACATTGAACCATTGTGCGTCTTCGCCGTTGGAACGGCGGCTGGGCACCACGGAGAGCAACGTGAAACAACTGGCAATGGCCGCGGCCCTGCTGGCCGCCGCGAGTGTCCTCACCATGACACCGGCAGAAGCGCGCTGGCGCACCGCAAACGTGGTCGGCGGCGTGGCCCTGGTCCCCGGCCCGGCGACTGCCTATCCGGGCTATGGGCCGGCTTATGGCTACTACGGGCCGGCCTACGATTTCGGTCGAGGCTACGTCTACGGCTACGCGCCGGTCAGTGGCGCCGCCCCGGTCTACGCCTATGAGCCCGACTTCGGCTACGCACCGATCGACGCGCGGCAGCCGGGGTACGCCACGCCCTACAGCGAGATCTTCCTCGTCCGCGAGCGCCTGCGGCGGGCCCCGCGCGTGCGCGCCATCATCAACTAGCTCGCTTGCGAGCGGACAGCGGGCGGCGCCTCAGCGCGCCGCCTGCCAGGCCTTGCGCAGCTCGGCACCGATGTCAGCCAGCACTTCGTCGGCCGCTTTCACGAACCCCGACATCCCGGCGAAGCCATGCATCTGGCCGGGAAAATGCCGGAACGTCACCGGCACCCCGTGGCGCGCGAGCAAGCGCGCGTAGGCCTCGCCCTCGTCGCATAACGGGTCGCAGCCCGCGGTCGCGATATAGGCCGGCGGCAGCTTCGCGATGTCCTTCGACCGCAACGGCGACGCACGCCAGTCGTCCACCTCATGCGGACTGTTGAGATAGTGGTCGCGGAACCATTCCATCGCCGGGGCGGTGAGATTGAAGCCGGTGCCGGCGTTCTTGAACGAACCGTATGAGAAGCCGAGGTCGACAGTCGGATAAAGGAGCACCTGGTAGCGCAGCGCGACCTCGCCGCTCTGTGCCGCCAGCATCGCAGTGACCGTGGCGAGATTGCCACCGGCGCTGTCACCCGCAACCGCCATGCGTTCGCGGTCGAGGGCAAGGTCCCCTGCCCGCGCATGCGCCCACCTGGCCGCCGCCCAGCAATCGTCGGCCGCTTTCGGAAACTTGTGCTCGGGCGCCAGCCGATAGTCGACCGAGACGACCGCGCACTCCCCCGCATTGGCGATGCTGCGGCAAAGGTTGTCGTGCGTTTCGAGGTCGCCGATCACCCAGCCGCCGCCGTGGAAGAACATCACCACCGGTTGCGGCCCCTGCGCACGCGGCTTGCTGCGATAGATCCGCACGGGAATCGCGCCATGCGGACCATCGGCGACGAGTTCCTGCACCTCGGCGACGGGTGGGACGGCTTGTTTCAGCGCCGTGCGGAGGTCGCGCATGAACTTGCGCCCCTCGACCGGGGTCAGCGTCTCCATTGCCGGCCGGTTCGCCTTGATCATGGCGTCGTGCAGAACTTGCGCGTCGGGATCGAGTTTCATGGGTTCACGGGTTGATTGCTGCCGGTTCCGCATTTCTGCTGGATGAATTGGCGCAAGGCAACCGTCGAACAAAGGTTGCGCCCATGCCCGGCACACAGGACAATCGGGTCAACGACAAGATAATGGGAGGATAACAATGGCGACAATCAACCGCCGCGCATTCAACATCGGCCTGTCGGCGGCAGCGGCCTCGACGGTGGCGGCGCCCGCCATCGCGCAGACCTATCCGTCGCAGGACGTGCACCTCGTGTGTGCATTTCCGCCCGGCTCCGGCGCCGACGTGATCGTGCGCTGGTACGCCGAAAAACTGCGCCCGATCATGGGCGCCACGGTCATCGTCGAGAACAAGGTCGGCGCCATGGCGTTTCTGGCGACCGAATACACCGCGCGCGCCAAGCCGGACGGCCACACCATTTTCCTGCACGGCTGGAGTGCGATCGCATCGGCTAATCATCTGTTCAAGAACCCGGCGATCGACGCCACCAAGGCGCTCACGCTTGCCGGCACGACGAACCGGCAGCCGCATATGGTGCTGGTCGACACCAAGTCGCCGATCAAGTCGCTCGGAGAGCTGACCGCGCTTCTCAAGCGGAAGAAGGACAAGGCAAGCTTCGGATCGACGAACGTCCTCACCACCATCATCGGCTCGATCTACAAGGAGAAAGAAAAGCTCGAAGCGGTCGAGGTGGTCTACCGGACCGCCAACGATTCCATCAATGATCTCGCCAGCGGCCAGCTTGATTATGGCGTGCTCGACAACATCTTCGCCGCGTCGCAGGACCGCGCCGGCCGCGTGCGCGTGCTCGGCATCTCCACAGCGCAACGCATGAAGGCAACGCCGCAGTACCCGACGATGACCGAGCAAGGCGTTCCCATGGATGTGGTGGGCGGCTTCGGAATGATGGTGCCCTCGGCAACCCCGCGCCCAATCATCGAGGTCATCAACGACAAGTTCAATCAGGTTACGCGGACCGAAGAGGCCACGAAATTCTTCAACAGCATCGCCAGCGATCCGTGGGTCACCACGGTCGCCGAGGCCGAGGCGTTTCTGCAGGACGAGATCAAGAAGTGGGCGGACTGGGTGCGCATCGCCAACATCAAGCCGCAGGGCTAGGCGGGATTCACGCGGCCTGCCCCGCACACCAGCCGCTGGACCAGGCCCACTGAAAATTGTAGCCGCCCAGCCAGCCGGTGACGTCGACCGCTTCACCAATGGCATAGAGGCCGGGAACCTCTCGCGCTTCCATCGTCCTGGACGACAGACCGCGGGTGTCGATTCCACCGAGCGTTACCTCGGCCTTGGGCCACCCTTCGGAGCCTGTCGGCTTTACTTCCCAGCATTTGAGGCGCGCTGCAAACGCAGCCAAGACGCGATCCGGAACATTTGCTATCGATCCTGGCGGGAGGCAGGCCTTGGCCAACGCTTGCGCCAGACGGGCCGGCAAGATCTCCGCGAGCAGGGTTTTGGCTTCCGCCCTGGGGCGTGACTGCTTGGCTTCCAGCAGAAAACCTTTGGCATCGCGATCTGGCGCCAGGTCGAGCGAAATCGTTCCGCCCTCCCGCCAGTAGGAGGAGATTTGCAGAATGGCCGGCCCGGAGAGGCCACGATGCGTGAACAGGATGTTCTCGCGAAAACTCTGTCCCGCGCATGACGCGATCGCCTCCAGCGAAACGCCCGCAAGAAGCTCATCAAACCCAAGAGCCTCCGGCGTCGCCTTCAGCGGCACCAACCCGGGCAAACATTCGTTGACGCCCAAGCCGAAGCGCTGCGCGACCTCGTAGGCGAAGCCGGTCGCGCCCATTTTTGGAATCGACAAGCCGCCCGTCGCCAGCACGAGTGCCGAAGCGGTGAAGGGTCCGTGGCTGGTCTCCACACGAAACCCGTCGGGCCGGGAAATATCGGTGACGGCGTGACCGACCCTGACGTCGACACCGACCTGCGCGCATTCAGTCAGCAGCATGGCGACGACGGCGCGCGCCGAGCCGTTGCAGAATAATTGCCCGAGAGTCTTCTCGTGATAGGGAATGCGATGGCGCTCAATCAGGGAGATGAAATCAGCCTGCGTGTAGCGGCTGAGCGCCGACCGGCAGAAGTCGGGGTTACTGGATAGAAATCGATCGGGCGCACTGTCGAGATTGGTAAAATTGCAACGGCCGCCACCCGAGATCAAAATCTTGGCACCGACCTTGTCGGCATGATCGAGCAGCAGGACCTTTCTGCCGCGCTGGCCAGCCGTCATGGCGCACATGAGCCCGGCCGCACCTGCCCCGAGAACAATGACGTCGAATGCTTTCGCTATTGTCGTCATTCGCGCCTTCAGGTCGGAGTCCAGGCGCTTTTGTCATCGCCGTGGCAGGCGGGGCCTGACTTTTTCTGCGGCGGCACACTATGATGGAAGGGAAACCGCTGCAAAGGAACCCCACCCGTGAACAAGCTCAAGGCGCGACTGAAGTCCGGCAAAGCCTGCCTCAACTCGTGGCTCGCCATTCCGTCAGGTTTTTCGGCCGAGGTCATCGCCCAGTGCGGCTTCCACAGCGTCACCGTCGATATGCAGCACGGCGTGCAGGACTATCACTCGATGGTGCAATGCTTCCAGGCGATGGGCCAGCACCCGGTCACGCCGCTGGTGCGCGTGCCGTGGAATGAGCCGGGCATCATCGGCAAGGTGCTCGACGCCGGCGCCTGGGGCGTGATCTGCCCGATGATCTCGACGCCGGCCGAGGCCAAGGCGCTGGTGAGCTATTGCCTCTACCCACCGAAGGGCAAGCGCAGCAACGGGCCGATCCGCGCCGGCGCCTATGGCGAGCCGGGCATCTACCAGACCATCGCCAACGACGAGGTCCTGGTGATGCCGATGATCGAGACGCAGGAAGCGATCGACAACATCGATGCCATCCTCGACGTGCCGGGCATCTCGGGCATCTACATCGGGCCAAGCGACCTCGGCTTCTCGCTCGGCATGATCCCCAAGCTCGACCGCGAGGAGCCCGAGATCCTCAAGATCTACGAACAGCTGATCGCGGCCACCAACAAGCGCGGCTTGTTCGCAGGCGTGCACAACCTCAGCGGCGCCTACGCCGCGCGCATGATCAAGATGGGATTCAGCTTCGTCACACTCAACAACGACAGCGGCCTGATGGCGCGCGCTGCGCGCAACGAGATCGCGATCGTGCGCAAGGACGCGGGCGAGATCACGAATTAGATTGGCGCATGATCTTGTCCGAAGGCCGACGACCACTTTTCGGGATCACGCGCGCATGAACATCCTCATCACCGGCGCAGCCGGCATGATCGGGCGCAAGCTGACCGCGCGGCTGATGGCCGACGGCGCGGTCGGCGGCAAACCGATCACGGCAATGGCGCTCGCGGACGTGGTGGCGCCCGAGGCTCCAGCCGGGCGGATCGCATTCACCACGCACGCCGCCGACATCGCCGTGCCGGGCGTGGCGGACAGGCTCGTCGCCGCGCACCCCGACCTGATCTTCCACCTTGCCGCCATCGTGTCGGGCGAGGCCGAACTCGACTTCGAGAAGGGCTACCGCATCAACCTCGACGGCACGCGCGCGCTGTTCGAGGCGATCCGCGCACGCCCGGACTATCGGCCGAAGCTCGTATTCGCCTCCTCGATCGCGGTGTTCGGCGCGCCCTTCCCCGAGGCAATCCCCGACGACTTCGCGCTCGCCCCGCTCACCTCCTACGGCACGCAGAAGGCGATCGACGAACTTTTGCTTGCCGACTACAGCCGGCGCGGCTTCATCGACGGCATCGGCATCCGTCTGCCGACGATCTGCGTGCGCCCGGGCAAGCCCAACAAGGCGGCCTCCGGGTTCTTCTCCTCGATCATTCGCGAGCCGCTCGCCGGTCTCGAGGCGTTGCTGCCGGTCGAGGAGAGCGTGCGTCACTGGTTCGCGAGCCCGCGCGCGGCGATCGCATTCCTCGTGCAAGCGGCGGCGTTCGACACCGCAAAACTCGCCGGCCGCATCAACCTGACCATGCCGGGCGTGTCTTGCACGGTGGCTGAGCAGATCGCCGCGTTGCGGCGGATCGCGGGCGACAAGGCTGCGTCACGCATCCGTCGCGAACCTGATGCATTGGTGCGACGCGTGGTCGAGGGCTGGCCGCGCAATTTCGACACGACCCGCGCAGCAGCGCTCGGCTTCGCCGCCGAAGCGTCATTCGACGATATTATAAGGGCGCACATCGAGGACGAGCTAGGCGGCGCTATCGCCACCTGAAGGAGCGGAGTCATCGCCGACGCACAGATCACGTTCAACGACGGCGCCGGCGGACGAGGTCGAGATCATTGAAGGACGCGTACGCGCCAAGCTACAGCCGGGGACGGACGGCAAGCTCACCTGTCACGCGCGCGCCAACGCGATCATGGACCGCGTACGCGGCTGAGACTGCAGTTTTTCCGGGGGCGCCAACCATGCGCCAATCTCTCCATGCGCAACCCGCGCGGGCGCCGGTTTCCGAGCCGCCGGCAACGCCATCAGATCAGGTGGCGGTCACCGTTGCGCAGACATTCGCCATCGGATTGGATCCACAAAAGAACAATTTCGTAATGCTGATCTTCGACACCAAATCAGACGGACGAAGGCTACGCCCTAGATGCCAAGGGCGCAAAGGCAGCAGCCGAGGAGCTCGTCAAGCATGCCAATGCCGTGCTGGCGCATCAGGCCAAGCAAGGCGCAACATAGCGGCCGCTGCTCATCAATTTCACAGTTCCGCAAAACAAAACCGCCGGGTCGCGCGAGCAACCCGGCGTGATTTGTGCCTCTGCGGGATGCTTACAGGTGGAAGTCGGTCTGCAGCAGATTGAGGCCGGTACCTGTCAGCACGATGATCGCGTCGGCTGTGGTGTTGCCATTGGTATCCATGGAGACGACGGTTCGATTGTTCGCAACGTCCTCAGCGTACCAGATGCTGTTGGCCGTCGCCGTGGTGCCGGTAAAATTGAAAGCGTTGTCCGCACCACCTGGCACGGCATCGATAGCCGTCAGATCGATGATGTCAGTGCCGTGCACGAAGTCGGTGATGCGGTCGGCGGTCGTCGTGTTGGTCGTGGTATCGCCCGTGGCGAGGAAATAGAACGTATCCGCACCACTTCCGCCGGTAAGGGTATCGGTGCCGGCGTTGCCCGTCAGCGAGTCAATGCCTGCGCCGCCATTGAGCGTGTCATCGCCGGTCCCGCCAATGAATGTATCGTTGCCGGCATTGCCGCTGAGAATAAGGTCGCCCGTCAGGGCGTCGGCTCCCCCCATGCCGTCAATGTAGGAGAAATCGTTCCCATCGAGGGTGAGCGAGTCACCCGTGGCCCTCGTATCGAATACGGTGATCGCGACCGTACCAGTGCTCGTCAGCGAACCGTCACTGAGCGTGTACGTAATGTTGTACGTCGAACCAGCGACCAACTGCGCGGTGTCGGTGATGGTGATGCTGCTCAAATGGCCGGCCCCATCGAATGTCGTCGAGAGCCAGGTCAACGATTCCGTCACGCCAGATACAAAGACCGCGTTACCGTCGACGTCGGAATCATTGTTAGTGAGCCAGTTCGGCGTAATCGTTATGGACGATGCCGAGAAATCGTCCGAAATCGCCCACGCATCGTTGACGGCGGTTGGCGCCTCGTTGACGTCGTTGATGCCCAGCGTCACCGCCTTGCTGTCAAACAGCGCGCCGCCGTCCGTCGCCACAACGTTGAAGCTGTAGCTCGACTTCGCCTCGAAGTTGGCCGAGGAGTTCAGCGTCACGTGTCCGCCCGAGTCGATACTGAGCAGCGACGCATCCGTACCCGTGAGACTCCACGCAATCGTGCCATTCGCCCCCGCG
>Ga0105245_10005780_pt1 | contig 10852 bp, 8 predicted proteins | sample KBSM54metaG_FD_81523 | JGI IMG/M metagenome (GOLD analysis project Ga0105245, IMG submission 81523) | Miscanthus rhizosphere microbial communities from Kellogg Biological Station, Michigan, USA - KBS M5-4 metaG | ecosystem: Host-associated > Plants > Roots > Rhizosphere > Soil | place: Michigan...
CACACTAATGTTTTGATCGTGATCCAGGACTGGCTGGTTAGAACTTTCGGGCCACAGTTTGTGAACCCGGAAACTCCGATTGACGTTGCTCCGGAGGACAACCCGACCAATGAGCCCGAGCCCGACCTCATCATCCTAACCAAGCCTTCGCGCGAATTCAAAGGCAACCCCCAGCCCGCGGATCTTCGTCTGGTGGTGGAGATATCAGATTCGACGCTGGGCTTCGATCTGACCACCAAGGCTCGACTTTATGCGCGCGCCCGAATTGTCGAGTATTGGGTTGTCGATATTCCAGGACGGAGAATCATCGCACATCGCGATCCCCTGGAGGGGCACTATCGTTCGGTGGTCGCCTATTCCGAGCAGGAAAGTGTGAAACCGCTCGCCTCGCCTAACGGCGAGTTCCCGGTTGGGTCAGCTTTCAGTGGGTAGTGCGTTTTTGTGGGTCCTCTTGGTGGTTTGTGGAATCATAAGCCAAGGGTTTCACGCGCCACCCGAACATCTTCCTCAGTAAAGGGTGGGCAACCGCAGTCAATCACGATCTTTTCCAACCTACGGCCGCCCTTACGATCCAAATCCCATCCATTCGAACGCTTTGGGCCGCGTATCAAACGTTGCACAAAGGCGACCAACTCTGCGGGATCGTTTATGTATACTTGCCAATTTGCCAGCCTGAGAGCCACGCCAGCACCCAGGAGCCGTTCGGTGTCAGCCTCGCACTGCCGCAGTTCTGCTACAAGGTCACACATATGGGTATTTTATGCCAGGCTCACAATTGTCGTACTACCTTCGCTGCATAGTGGCAATGCCCGCGTGGTAGTTTGAAGGGGGAGCTTTCCGGCCCAAATGAAATCGGTACGCTATTCGCGCTATACCGGCGAGGACCTTGGTCTCAGCGCTGAAGACCTCATGAAGGCGCTCTCCGACTTCTTCCTCGAAAGCGGCTTCAACAACCCCTACATGCAGTTCAGCGAGTTCAACGAGCACTCGCTCGATGAGCTCAAGCGCGCCATCGAAGAAGCCCTCCAGCGGGGAGAATTCTTCGATCCAGAGCGCGCCGAGCAGATCCAGCAAAAGCTCGAGAGCATGAGCGAGGAAGAGATGGATCAGCTGCTCGGCAAGCTGGTCCAGAAACTCGTCGACGAAGGTTATATCAACACCGAGCAGCAGTCCGGCGGCGCCGGCAAGCAGGAAGGCAAAGTCGACGTCAAGATCACCGACAAAAGTGTTGATTTCCTGGGCTTCAAGACATTGAAGGATCTGCTGGGATCCCTTGGTCACTCAAGCTTCGGCGCACATGATACGCGTGATCTGGCCACCGGCGTCGAGACCACCGGCGCAGCCAAGCAGTACGAGTTCGGCGACACTATGAATCTGGACGTGTGCCAGACTCTCTTCTCGGCGATGCAGCGCGAAGGCGTCAAGCTGCCGCTGAATCTCGAATACGAAGACCTGCACGTGCATCAATCGGAGTATCAAAGCTCCTGTGCCACGGTGTTGATGCTCGATTGCAGCCACAGCATGATTCTCTACGGCGAGGACCGCTTCACGCCGGCGAAAAAGGTCGCTCTGGCGCTCTCGCACCTGATCCGAACGCAGTACCCCGGCGATTCGTTGCGCTGCGTTCTGTTCCACGATTCGGCTGAGGAGCTGCGCATCGAGGAACTCGCCCGCGTTCAGGTCGGCCCGTACTACACCAATACGCGCGAAGGCTTAATTCTCGCGCAGCGTCTGCTCAATCAAGAGCGCAAAGATATGAAGCAGATCATCATGATCACGGACGGCAAACCCAGCGCGCTGACGCTCGAAGATGGGCGCATCTACCGCAATGCCTTTGGGCTCGATCCTCTGGTGATCAGTCGCACGCTTGAAGAAGTTAACCGCTGCAAGCGCCAGAACATCCTGATCAACACCTTTATGCTGGCCAGCGATTACGGATTAGTGCAGTTCATCCAGAAGGTGACGCAGCTTTGCCGCGGCAAGGCGTACTTCACTACGCCCCACAACCTCGGACAATACCTACTGATGGACTACATGAACCGCAAGACGCGGACCATCCACTAAGTAGCTCTCGCGAGATGATGTATCGCAATCGGGAAGAAGCTGGCCGCCTGCTGGCGCAAGCTCTTGCTACCTACGAGGGTCGACCTAACCTCGTGGTTCTCGGCCTTCCGCGAGGCGGGGCTCCGGTGGCTCGCATCGTTGCCGACTTTCTCAGCGCTCCCATGGACGTATTTATAGTCCGGAAACTGGGAGTCCCCTGGCAGCCTGAACTGGCGTTCGGCGCGATCGCCGAAACGCCCGGCACTGTTACGCGAGGCGACCCAGCCGTGCGCGTTATCGACCAGGCGCTTGTCCAGGAGTGCACCCTTGCGCCCGAGGTCATTGAGAAAATCGCCACGCGAGAGCAGCGCGAAATCGAACGGCGTAGTCGGCTCTATCGCGGAACGCGTTCCCTAGTCGATATTCATAGCCGGGAGGTCATCATCGTCGACGATGGTCTGGCCACCGGCTCAACCATGATGGCTGCCGTTCGCGCCCTTCGCCGGCAACACGCCAAGAGTATTATCGTCGCCGTGCCCGTAGGCCCCCGCGAGACTTGCGACGCACTCCGCCAGGCGGCCGACAAAGTCGTTTGCCTATCTTCTCCCGAACCGTTTTATTCGGTGGGAACCTGGTATGAGGCTTTCACCCAGGTAACCGATCGCGAAGTACAGCACGCCCTTTCCCCTGGGGAGTCCGGGATTGGCCTGGAAAGTGCAGTATAGCGGCTGCTATGTTGCCCTTCAAAAGGATTTTATTTCCGGTGGATTATTCCCCGTCATGCACAGCCATGGTTCCGTACGTGAAAGACATGACCCGGCACTTTGGCTCAGACCTCACGTTACTCCATGCCTACGCCCTGCGTCCGGTATTCGTGAATCGCGACATCGAAAATGTTCTGGTGTATAGCGATCTGGCATACGCGGATCCTAAGATTTCAGAGGAGGCCCGCGCTATCGAACAGCAGCGGCTGAGCGAGTTCGCCGCCGAGGTGTTCCCCGGCCATCGCGCTGACTTACTGGCGGAAGAAGGGGAAGCAGGCGCAGTCATTCACAACGTCCTGCAGCATCAGGGCGCTGATCTGGTAATGATGCCAACCCGAGGCTGCGGGCCAATCCGGCGCTTCTTGCTTGGCTCAGTCACGGCTAAGGTGCTGCACGATGTTAGCGCCGCCGTCTGGACCAGCACCGGCGCAGCCATTGAGGCGCACGCTCCCACCGTCCCCTATAAATCCATCATCTGCGCATTGGATGAGACTCCCGAGTCGGAAGTCATTCTCCGGGCGGCCGCCGCCTTGGCCAAGTCCTACGAGGCGAGCCTGTCGTTGGTCCATGTGCTTGAAATGCCTCCGGCGACGCCAGAAATCGACTTCACCCCGTACCGTAAGGATTTGATCGATGCGGGACACGCGCATATGCGCGCCTTGAAGGATCGTCTGAATCTCGATGTGCCGGACGTCGTTATTGATGCTGGTATTGCCGACGGGATCCGGGAAGAAATCGTCCGCCGGAAAGCGGACCTGCTCGTAGTGGGCCGGGGACATGATCAGGGAATCGTCAGCCGGGTATGGTCCAGGCTCTACTCCATCGTGCGCGATTCTCCGTGTCCGGTTCTGAGCATCTAAGGTTGGGTGTACACACCCGGATCAGAAGCGCCATATGACGCATCGCCTCCTCGCGTGGGACGCAAACTCGGCTAGGCTGAAAACGTGAACCCGCTCTCGCCTGACGAGCTTCGCCGTATCGACGCATACTGGCGCGCTGCAAACTATCTGTCGGTCGGACAGATTTATCTCTTGGAAAATCCGCTGCTCTCCGAACCCCTGAAGCTGGAGCACGTCAAGCCGCGCCTGTTGGGGCACTGGGGAACCACGCCGGGCCTCAACCTCATTTATGTCCACTGCAACCGCGCCATCGTGAAGTACGACCTCAACATGATCTATGTCTGCGGACCGGGCCATGGAGGTCCGGGTATAGTCGCGAATTCCTGGCTGGAGGGCAGCTACACGGAACGGTTCCCCAACATCACCCAGGATGCCCAGGGAATGCAAAGGCTGTTCAAGCAGTTCTCGTTTCCGGGCGGGATTCCCAGCCACGTCGCGCCGGAAACGCCCGGCTCTATCCATGAAGGAGGCGAGTTGGGTTACTCCCTACTGCACGCCTATGGCGCGGCCTTCGACAACCCCGATCTTCTGGTTTGTTGCGTGGTGGGCGATGGAGAAGCGGAGACGGGCGCGTTGGCGGCGAGCTGGCACTCGAACAAATTCCTGAATCCTGTGCGCGACGGCGCGGTGATTCCGATTCTTCATTTGAACGGGTACAAAATCGCTGGACCGACGGTGCTGGCCCGCATCGATCGCAGCGAGCTGATCAGTCTGCTCCAAGGCTGCGGCTACGAACCGCATTTCGTCGAAGGCTCCGACCCAGCGCTTGTGCACCAGGAGATGGCCGCGACGCTCGACGCGGTGATCGAAGAGATTCGGGGCATTCAGAAACAGGCTCGTGAGCACGGGTATAAGAAGCGCCCCGTGTGGCCCATGATCGTGATGGTCACACCCAAAGGTTGGACTGGCCCCAGGGTGGTCGACGGCAAGCAGGTAGAAGGAACCTTCCGGGCGCACCAGGTACCCGTCACGGAGCTGGGGGCTAAGCCAGAGCATCTTAAGATGCTCGAGACGTGGATGCGCAGCTATCAGCCCGAGGAACTCTTCGACGACATTGGCCGTCCGGTTCCGGAGCTCAAAGCATTGCTGCCCCTGGGAAAGCGTCGCATGGGTTGTAATCCGCATGCCAATGGCGGTTTGCTGTTGCGCGAGCTGCGCTTGCCTGATTTCCGCAAATACGCCGTGCCGGTGGCTACTCCAGGCGTGGAAATAGGCGAAGCCACCCGGGCGCTGGGACGCATGCTGCGCGACACTATCGAGCTCAATGCCGGCAACTTCCGCATTTTCGGTCCGGACGAGACGTCATCGAACCGATTAGACGCCGTGTTTGAGGCGACGGATCGAACCTCTGAGGCTACGATTCTTCCATCCGACGATCACGTCTCCCCTGACGGTCGCGTCATGGAAGTTCTGAGCGAGCACATGTGCCAGGGGTGGTTCGAAGGCTACCTGCTCACTGGACGGCACGGGTTCTTTTCCTGCTACGAGGCGTTCATTCACATCATCGACTCGATGTTTAACCAGCACGCCAAATGGCTGAAGGTCACCAGGCATATCCCCTGGCGCCCGCCTATCGCATCGTTGAATTATCTGCTGACGTCGCATGTCTGGCGTCAGGATCACAATGGATTCAGCCATCAGGATCCGGGCTTCATCGACCACGTGATAAACAAGAAGGCGGAAGTGGTACGCGTGTACCTCCCGCCCGACCTGAACACGCTGCTGTCGGTGGCCGACCACTGCCTGCGCAGCAAACACTACGTCAATGTAATCGTCGCAGGCAAACAGCCGGCCTTGCAATGGCTCGATATGGATGCCGCGATCGCCCACTGCACCGTGGGAGCCGGAATCTGGCATTGGGCGGGTAGCGGTCGAAATGCCGAACCCGATGTGGTGATGGCCTGCGCGGGCGATGTTCCGACCCTAGAAACTCTAGCTGCGGTCGATTGGCTGTGCAAGCATATTCCCGACGTGAAAATACGGGTGGTGAACGTCGTGGATTTGATGTCGCTCCAGCCGCACACGGAACATCCTCACGGCATGACCGATGAAGAGTTCGATGCGCTGTTCACTAAGAATCGGCCCATCGTTTTCGCCTTTCATGGCTATCCTTGGCTGATTCATCGGCTGACTTACCGAAGAACCAATCACGATAATCTGCACGTGCGCGGGTATAAGGAAGAGGGAACCACCACCACGCCGTTCGATATGACGGTTTTGAACGATCTGGACCGGTTTCACCTCGCGGGCGACGTGATCGACCGCGTGCCGGGTCTGGCAGAGCGTGCAGTGGCCCAGAAACGGCTGTTGCACGATAAATTAATCGAGCACAAGTTGTATATCGCACGCTATGGCGATGATATGCCCGAGATCCGCGATTGGAAGTGGGAACGTTGACCAGGTTGGTAGCGATACCACCGCGCTCCGTTTTGGCGGCCGTAAATTATGCGATGTGCACGCGTTGGTATGTGTGTTCGATCTGGCGTTTGGGACAGCGCGCGCGGAATTCCGCCATGCGCTGTTCCGCATCCGGAACCAGATCGATTCTGCGAGTGACTTCACGCTCTGTCTGGCGCCACAACTCCAGGTCGCACTGATTGAGGCGCGAGAGCGTGGCATATAAGTCGGCCCCCCAGGAATGCTTAAGCCATTCCTGACGATCCGCCGGGTTTCCTCCTAATGGACGGCTGACGTTCTGAGGAAGGTAGTCCAACCTAAGCCGTGGAAACGCCGGCTTCAGGAAATATTCCGCGGCAACCAGACTTTCGTCGAACCTCTCCACCAGCCCGGGAATCGCCATCTTCCGCACAACGTCCGAAGCGGCATCCACATCGGGAGAATCAACCGGCCGCATGAAGGCTCCCCCCGCGGCCAGCATGGTCACCTGGACGTTACTGATCAAGTGTGGCGCGCTATCGATCAGCTTCTTGAAGAATGACCGTGGCGGTTCCTGCCGTGCCAAACGGCATAGCGGGTCGTCTGCAAGGATCTTCTGAAAATATGAATACAAAGATTGCAGGCGATCCAGCGGATGCCGCAAAAAACAGCAGTCGAAAATAATTGCGTCCGACAGAACCGGCTTGGGATAGCGAAGATGATGGCTCGAAATCGCCTGTATTGAAGAATGGTCCGCGATGAAGTTGGCCAGGCTGGCTTGATCCACCACGGAGACATCATTGGGTCCATGAACTGTTGCAAAACTGTTACGGAATTCACGTTCGAGAATAGACGTGATCGTGCTGCCACCATTTTTGAAAATATGGTAGTGAACGATTAGAAATCGGGTCGCAGAGACCGGTAGCCGGTAATTCATGCGTAGCCTTTAGTTATTGAGCGCATCCAACTGAAAAGAGTTCCAAATTATCCGCCATTAAGTAATTACAAAAAGTTAATAAATAGGATAAATCTGAGTTGCTCCTTCTGAAGCAACTCCCGACGTGGGGAGTAAAACGGGCGCCGGAACTACAGGGGTGAATCGTCTGGACGCGAACTAAGCTTTAGTCTAAGGCAACCGCGTCGTGGAGGCAAGACCAATCGGGACGGGACGCGCGAGTTTCAGCGGCCCATTAGGCCTTCGACAGCGGCAATCAGAACGCAGAGGAAGGTGTGGCCCAAAAAGCCATAGTGAATCCAGTGCCGCGTGAAGCGGATCACCAATGCGAAGTCGCTCATCGCTGGGGCGCCGGGGCTTGCGACGAGGGGACGCGCCGGGAGAAGGTTGCGCACGGCGCAGTATGCAACGCAATCCACCCGTGGAACCAATAGTCCCAGAGCGGCCTCGCCACTTGGGGATCCCAGAAAGTTGTAGTACCTGAAAATGTCCGGTACCGGACAGGATGGGTCTATACAGCGGTGAACAAAAGGTTTATCCTGGAAGAGCTAGAAAAACCGCATCGGAAGCGGACTGCGAGGTGTATTTACCGTTTCCGATGCGGCTCGCCCATTTCGGGCGGCGGATCCCGGCGTCCGTCCAATCCATTCTGCTGAGGCCCGCGTCCAATCAAGTTCCTCAACAAAGCAGTCCGAACTGAGACCTCGGATCCAGGAAGATCGTTAAGAAGACTCGCCCATAAAAAACCCCTCTGATTGCAACTTGCACCAACGAAAGAAGGAGCGGTTTTGAAACTTCAACACCGTCTCCCGCAAGCACGCTAGATTTAGCCCCTCGCTTCTTCCGCTCGAGCCTGTTGCAAACAGAGGGCAGGTTTTCAAGAGTACTTCATCAATTCACGGCTAAGAAGAGCACGCTCACGGCCAAGTGTTACATCCTTTATTTCAGCGACTTAACTACTGCCTCAGCGCGCCGGCTGCGGGGTCTTGCCTCGGTTGGTGTGTCGCTGTGACACAATTGTGTCCGTGCGGGGCATCGCATCCATCGCGTTGATCTTTATTCGCCTGCTAGGGGGCCAGAACCCGGCAGACGACGATTTCCACGTCTATCGCGACGCTCCTCGGCTCCTTCTGACTCCGCAACGGCTTCGTCTGCTGCAGCGCGAACGCGAGCGGCAGTCGCCGCGCTGGGAGCAGTTCGACGCGCTGATTTCGGGCGGAGCGCCCATGGCCGAACCCGGTTTCGCGTGGGCCCTGTACTACCAAGTCACCCGTCAGGCCAGCGCAGCCAAACAGGCCATCGACTGGGCGCTCAAAGACGGGGCGGATCCCGACGCCACTGTGCTCAGGCAGCTCGCCTTGGTGTTCGATTGGTGCGGACCGGCGCTGACCCCAGCGCAATCCGATCGTCTAGCCGCCAAAATTCAGACGGCTCTCGCGAAATCAGCAACAGACGTTCGCGGCCAGAACGCCCGAGTATTCGCCGCCATCGCGCTGGCCGACCGCATGCCGGATCAGGGCAATGCCGTGTTAGGCGAGATCGTCCAGAAATGGTGGCGGGCGCAAATCGTGCCGCAACTGGCAGCCGGCCACGCCGTCCTTCCGCGAGAGCAGCGATACGCCCTGTATGAGATGCTGCACGTGCTCCGCGACAACATCAAGCTCGATTTGCGTGAATCCGCGGCTGGCTATTTCAAAGATCTTCCGCTGGCTCATATGACCGGCCATTATCCCGCTCCGTTCGCGGGAGCCGAAAACGAATTTCTGGTGCCTGTCTACCTGCATGATGGAGACCCTGACCCGGCCGATGCTGCCATGTCTCGCGCCGCCGGGCTCGCCATGGTGGCCTACGATACGAATGCGGCCGATAGCCAGCTATTGCAGGGCTGGCTGATTCGCGACCGATTTATCATGCGCGGAAGCCTCGGTTCGGTCTACGAATTTCTGTGGGCCAATCCGTATCAACCGGGGTTGAATTACGATCATGCTCCGCTGGTGTTTCATGAACCGTTCTCGGGCGAGGTGTTCGCCCGCACCAGTTGGGATGAGGACGCCACCTGGATCGGCTACTTCGACGGGCGCCTGCAACTCTTCCAGAATGGACGGCTTCAGACGTTGCGGCAAGGCGCGGCCGTCAGTCCGGTTCAGGTCGGAACGGCGACCGTCACCAGCGCGCCTGCGAAGGATTCCGCGAAGTTCCACGCGGCGAATGAAACGCTCTTCGTATTAGGCTTGAGTCCGCGCTCGGAGTACTCCGTGGAAATCGACGATCAGGAGCTGGAGTTCCTGGATACGGATGCCGGCGGCACACTGAGTGTCCCTATATCCGGTGGTGGCGCCGACGTGGGCGTTCGGGTCAAACTTCGAGGCCCCAGCGCTGAAGGCGTTAAGGGGATGCCGGCGGATGCGATAAAATGATTCTGTGAGCGATAGCCCCGGCGCATTTCCCGTTACACCACCCTCAACACCGTCGACTGTTCCGGAGGCTCCCTCAACGCCCTGGCTTCCCGCGATCCTGCTGGCGTGGATCATCCCGGGAGCGGGACACGTACTCCTCAAGCGGCCCGGTCGCGGAGCCTTGATCGCGGCGTCTGTCACCTCCATGTACCTGCTGGGGCTGATGATGCGCGGCGCGCTGTTCTCGCCCCAGGGAGGCGACCTGCTCACCACCGTGATCTATTACGGCGGCTTCGTGGGGAACCTGCTGTCCGGGATTCTGTATTTCCTGAGTGTGTGGCTGGGGTACGCCCAACCGGACGTCGCGGGGCACGTGCATGATTACGGTACTAAGTTCCTGGTCGCGGCAGGCTTGCTGAATCTGCTCGGAATGGTAGACGCTTTCGAAATCGCCACCCGTCGGAAGGACTAGGGGGAAAAGACTAACGTGCCCAAGGTAAACCTTTCACATTTCGAGGCTTCCATCCTGTTCGCCCTGGTGACGTCAGTGGTTTTGGGCATTGTGACCAAGCGCACCGACCGGGAGCGGTTCCGGTATGCGATTTACTGTTTCGTCTGCTTCCTGGGCGCCCTTTTCGGCCTGAGCTGGCTGATGTATCTGGGCCACGGTTAAAGAGTCGCTGCTAGGACAAGTTTCCTGTAACCGCTGCCCCGCTGCGGCGTCACATTAAAAGAGCGTTATACTCGTAAGCGAAAGGAGTCCGTTCCATGCGTCGTTTGCTAGGACTCGCCACGATCGTCGGTTTCTCCCTATTTACCTCAGCCTTCACAAGTTTTGCCGCGGACACCAAGTCCACGGATCAGCCGTCCTCGGATCCAACCGCCAAGGTGGATAAGGACAAGAAGGACGACAAGAAGAAGAACAAAAAGAAGGATCCCGACGAGATTGGTAATCGCGACGTCGCCCGCGGCCCGAATTTCTACTCGCTCGAGAAGGAGATTGCGCTCGGCAAGCAGCTCGCGCAGGAAGTCGAGCGGCAAGCCAAGATCATCGACGACCCCATCGTGGCCGAGTATGTCAATCGAGTAGGACAGAACATCGTCCGCAACTCCGACGCAAAGGTTCCTTTCACTATCAAAGTGGTCGAAGATGAATCGGTCAACGCCTTCGCGCTGCCGGGCGGCTTCTTCTTCGTCAATACGGGCCTGATCCTGAAGGCCGACAACGAAGCCGAGTTGGCGGGCGTGATGGCGCATGAGATCGCGCACGTGGCCGCTCGCCATGGAACGCGCCAGGCCACCAAGGCTGAGCTGGCGAACTACATGTCGATTCCCCTGATCTTCATGGGCGGCTGGGCCGGATACGGCATCCGCCAGGCAGCCGGTTTCCTGGTTCCGATGAGCTTGCTCAAATTCTCG
>Ga0105245_10005783_pt1 | contig 10850 bp, 10 predicted proteins | sample KBSM54metaG_FD_81523 | JGI IMG/M metagenome (GOLD analysis project Ga0105245, IMG submission 81523) | Miscanthus rhizosphere microbial communities from Kellogg Biological Station, Michigan, USA - KBS M5-4 metaG | ecosystem: Host-associated > Plants > Roots > Rhizosphere > Soil | place...
CTCCGAGTACCCGTTCATCCTCTCGACGGGGCGCACGCTCTACCACTACAACTCGGCGACGATGACGATGCGCCAGCCCGGCGTCCTCGAGAAGCAGGAGCAGCCGTTCTTCGAGCTCAACGCCGAGGACGGGGCCGCACTCGGGATCGCCGACGGCGAGGTCGCGCGCCTCGTCTCGCGGCGCGGGACGCTCGAGGCGGAGGCGCACTACTCGGAGCGCGTCTATCCGGGTCTCGTCTGGATGGCGCTGCACTTCGCGCAGGCGAAGGTGAACTGGCTCATCCACGACGTCGGCGACCCCCTGATCGGCACGCCCGAGTACAAGGTCTCGGCCGTTCGGGTCGAGCCTCTTCGGGCCGCCGTCCGGCCGGCCGCGCGCTAGTTCGGGTCAGACCCCCTACAGAAGTGCGCCGGAATCGTCACCCGGAAGTCACGATCCTTCCACCAAAACGCGAGAACGAGCGACCTCGCTGCCTGTGGAAGATTCGTTGCGCTTCCGTCAGGGGTCAGACCCCATACGAGAGTGCAACGATGTGTCCACAGTGCCCGAGAACCACTTCGGAGAGGCCGTTGCCGCCCGCTACGACGAGTTGGCTGCCGGCATGTTCGATGCGGCCGTCGTCGAGCCCGCCGTCGACTTCCTCGAGCAACTCGCCGGTGACGGCCGCGCGCTCGAGCTCGGGATCGGCACCGGCCGGATCGCGCTGCCGCTCTCGGCGCGCGGCGTCCGGGTCGTGGGGATCGACCTTTCGGAGGCGATGGTCGCGCGGTTGCGCGCCAAGCCCGGAGCCGAGCGGATCGAGGTGGCGATCGGCGACTTCGCGACCGTGCGGGTCGACGGCACGTTCACCGTCGCCTACCTCGTCTTCAACACGATCGGGAATCTGACCACGCAGGAACAGCAGGTCGCGTGCTTCCGCAACGCCGCCGCCCACCTCGTGACCGGCGGCTGCTTCGTGATCGAGACCGGCGTCCCGAGCGACGACCCCCTCCGCGTCTTCGACCTCGGCGACACGCACGTCGGGGTCGACGAGTACGACGCTGCCACCCAGCGGCTCGTCTCACACCACTTCACGCTCGTGGACGGCGCCTGGGAGCGGCGGTCGATCGCGTTTCGATCGGTTGGGCCGGGGGAGCTCGACCTGATGGCGCAGCTCGCGGGTCTGACCCTGCGCGAACGCTGGGGCGGCTGGAGCCGCGAGCCGTTCACTGGCGAGAGCACGAAGCACGTCTCGGTCTGGGAGAAGCGGTGAAGCTGGGCGAGACGCGGATCCATGTCGAGTCGTGCGAGTCGACCCAGGCGCTGCTCGATCCGTCGATGGCGGAAGGGACGGTGGCCGTCGCCGACGTGCAGACGGCAGGGCGGGGCCGGCTGGGACGGACGTGGGAGGCGCCGCCGCACTCTGCCGTCCTCGCTTCCGTCCTGCTCCGGCCACCCCCGGACCGGCCGTTGCCGCAGCTCGCGCTCGTCGCCGGCGTGGCAGTCGCCGACGCGCTCGAGGAGCTGACCGGTCTTGCCGTCCAGATCAAGTGGCCGAACGACGTCATGCTCCGCCGGACGAAGGTAGCGGGCATCCTCGCCGAGGTGCGCGACGGCGCCGTCGTGCTGGGGATCGGGATCAATGTCAACCAGACGCGCGAGCAGCTGCCCGAGCGCGGCGGCTCGCTGCGGACGGCGACAGGGATGGAGTGGGACCGCGACGCGGTTCTCGATGCCGTTCTCGACCCGCTCGGCATCCGGTACTCGCAGTGGCGGGAAGGCGGCCTCGACGCCGTCTACGACGGGCTCGGTGCACGCGACTTCCTGCGCGGCCGGACCGTGACCGTCGACGGGACGTCGGGCGTGGCCGAGCTGATCGACCGCGACGGCCGGCTCCGGATCGCCATCGGGGACGGCGAGCACGTGACCGTCGAGAGTGGGGAGGTGACGTATGAGCGCTGAGACCGATCCCGACATCCCGCAGGACCCTGGCATCCCGGGCCAGAAGGTTCCGGAGGAGCTGCCTCCCCAGGAGGAACCGCAGGTCGACGAGGTCCCCGACGCCGACCAGCCCGACTACGACGAGGAGGGCTCGAGGGCTCCGAAGGGCGAGCCCTGATACATCCGGAGCCGCGAACGTCCGACGTCGGCTCGGCAGGCTGGCGCCGGCAAAGGACTGAGCAGCGCTCCGAGCGGGGTCGGACCGGAAGGTCCGACCCCGCTCGATCTCTCCCCGTCTACGGCTCGATGTTCTGGTTGAGCCGGAAGACGTTGGTGGGGTCGTACTCGCGCTTCAGCGCCACCAGCCGCTCGTACGTCTCCGGGCCGTACGACGACCGCCCGGCGCCTGCGTCGCCGAGGAAGTTGACGTACGCGCGTCCGGTCGAGGCGCCGGCCGCCGCGTCGTTCACGGCTCGGGCCCAGGCGATGTGCGCCTCCGCGGCCGTGGCGTCGTGCCACCCGGTGACCGCGTTCAGGACGAACGGCATCGAGCGTTCCGCGAAGGCGGTGGCGCCCTCCGCAACGCGCGCGACCGCGCCGCCCATCTGATGGACGTGGATCTCGCACTGCGGCCCCGGCGCCGCCAGGTGCAGCTCGGAGAACGTGTCGATCAGGCCGTCGTCCAGCGAGGCCAGGTTCGTCGCCTTGAAGTACGCGTTGATCCCCTTCGGCCAGAGCGGGTCGAGCAGCGACTGCATCGCCGTGTACGGCATCGGCCCCGCCAGGTCGGCGACCGGCTCGGCGACCGTGCGAAAGGCGGAGACCTGCGCGTCCGCCTCGTCGATCGGCCCGGGGGACACCGCGACGAACGCGGACACCTTCTGGCCGTGCCACTGCTCCGGGATAACCGGGAGAGGGGGCGCGGTCATGAGGGTGACGAAGCCGGTGAGGTCGTCCGGCCCATCCGCCGACCACTCGCGGAACAGACGGAGCAGCGCCCCCGCGGCATCGGCGGGGTAGAAGATCGGCCCGCCGAACACGGTCGGCCCGACGGGATGGAGCGCAAGCTCGAACTCCGTCACGATCCCGAAGTTGCCGCCGCCGCCCCGGAGGCCCCAGAAGAGCTCGGCGTTCTCCGACTCGGAGGCATGGACGGCCCGGCCGTCGGCCGTGACCACGTCGGCCCCGAGCAGGTTGTCGCACGCGAGGCCGTGCTTGCGCATCAGCCAGCCGATCCCGCCGCCGAGCGTGAACCCGCCCACGCCGGTCGTCGAGACGAGACCGCCGGTGGTCGCGAGCCCGTGCGCCTGGGTCTCGTGGTCGACGTCGGCCCAGGTCGCGCCGCCGCCGACGTACGCACGCCGCGCCGCCACGTCCACGCGGACGCCCCGCATCTTCGAGAGGTCGATCACGATCCCGCCGTCGACGGTCGAAAAGCCGGCGACGCTGTGGCCGCCGCCGCGCACGGCGACCGGCAGGTTGTGGCTGCGCGCGAAGCCGAGGGCGGCGACAACGTCCGCAACGCCCGTTGCCTGGACGACGAGGGCGGGACGGCGGTCCTCGTGCAGCCCGTTCCAGGCCGCGCGTGCTTCGTCGTATCCCTCGTCCTCGGGGGTGACGATCGGTCCGCGGATCGCCTGCCGCAGCTCCTCGAGCGTTGCCTCGCCGAGGACGGGTGTGAGTGTCTCGGTCATCTCTAGCTCCTTTCGAGCGTGTCGATGCCGACGTTCTAGCCGCGCCCTCTTTGCAGCGGCTTAGCGGGGCGAAGCCGGCGCGCGCAGCCGGCTCTCCACCTCGGCGAGCCCCAGGGCGTCGCCTTTCGCCTCGTAGAGATCCCGCGCTTCGAGCAGCAGCGTTTGCGCCCGCTCGGGCTCGTCCCGGGCAAGGGCTGCCTCGGCCAGGTGCATGAGGGTCTGTGCGATCCACAGCTCTCGGCCCGCCTCGCGCTGGACGGCCAGTGCCTCCTCGAGCGCTTCGACGGCCGTGTCCAGGTCGCCGCGGCCGACCGCGACGTCGGCGGTGTTCCACAACGCACCGGTCAGGCCCCACCGGTCGCCGGCGCGACGGAAAAGCTCACGGGCCTCGGAGAGCAGCTGCTCGGCCCGCTCGTAGTCGCCGGAGGCGGCGTCGACCAGCCCGAGACCCGAGAGCGCCATGCCGATCCCGCGCCGGTCGCGGAGACGCCGGCGCAGATCCAGCGCCTGCTCGAATGCCGTGCGGGCGGCGTCGAGATCACCGGTCGCCAGCTCCAGGTGGGCCTTGCGGATCAGAGCGTCGGACTCCCCGCGCCTGTCATCGTCGGCTCGGAGGAGTGCGATGCTCTGGTCGAGCAGCTTCCTCGACCGGTCCGGGTGGCCGCGCTCACGCGCAATCTGCGCCTGGTTCGCGAGGATGTAGCCGACGGCGGCCGAGCACGAGATCTCGACGAAGGGCTGCAGGGTGTCCTCGAATACCCGTCGCGTCCCGAGCCCGGACGCGACGCCACGGCGGATGTCGACGACGCTGATCGGCGTCGGGATCGGCTCGGAGCTGTCTTCGAGCCGCTCGAACTCCTCGATGCTCTTCGCGACGAGACGTTCGACGCCCTCGAGTTCGCCGAGCCGCCAGCGGGCGACGCCGAGCGAGTACACGCCCAGTGCGGCTGCTCCGGCAAAGCCCTCCCGCCGCGCGAGGTCCAGGGCCTGTTCGAAGGTCTCGACCGCGGCGGCGGAGTCGTCCCGTGAGATCGCGATGCCGCCGAGGAAGTGGAGCGCACGCCAGTGCGACCTTGCGTCGCCGATCTCCTCCGCGATCGCCTTGCACTCGGCGACCGCGGCTGCGGCGCGCTCGAGGCGGCCCGCCCGCAGGTCGAGGGCGGAGGCGGCCAGCAGGGCCGCTTCGCGCGTCTCGGTCCGGTCGGGGACGGCGGCGAGGGCCTCCTCCAGCCGCCGGTGACCCTCCTCGAGGTCGATCCGGCGGAGCCAGAACGGCCAGAGGGCGACGCACAGGCGCAGTGCCTCCGGCGGGTCGACCGCGAGCAGCGTGTCCAGGGCGGCCTGCAGATTCGCCGCGTCCCGGTCGAGCCGCGGATCGTCGCGTTCCCGCTCGGCCAGCTCCAGCGCCCAGGCGGCATGGGCACGCGCGCGGGCCGCCGTCTCGCCGGCCTCCTCGAGCCGCCGGCCCGCGTAGAGCCGGACCGTCTCCAGCAGGCGGTAGCGCCGGTCGCGGACGCGGTCGTCGGCGGCGACCAGCGACTTTTCGACCAGGCGCGCTAGCACGTCGGCGACCTCGCGCCGGTCGAGGCCGTCACCCGCGCACACGGCCTCGACGGCGGCCAGGTGGAAGCCTCCGGCGAAGACGGCGAGGCGACGGAGCAGCGTCCGCTCGTCGTCTGCGAGCAGCTCGTGGCTCCACGCCAGGGTCGCCTCCAGCGTCTGCTGGCGGGTCGGCGCGGAGCTGCTGCCTGCGCGCAGCAGCCGGAAGCGGTCGTCCAGCCGCTCCGCGATTGCATCCGCCCCCAGCGCGCCGAGTCGGGCTGCGGCGAGCTCGATCGCGAGCGGGAGGCCGTCGAGCCGGAAGCAGATGCGTACCACGTCGCGGGCGTTCCGCTCCTCGAGGGCGAACCCGGGAGCAGCCGCATGCGCCCGCTCGACGAACAGGCGGATCGACTCGTAGCCGAGGAGCTCATCGGGCTCGATGGACCTCTCGGGATCGGGGAGCGCGAGCGACGGCACCCGGAAGACGGTCTCGCCCTGGACGCGCAGCGGCTCGCGGCTGGTCGCGACGATCGAGACGCCCGGAGCCGACCGGAGCAGCAGGTCGGTGACCGCCGCGGCGGCACCGAGGACATGCTCGCAGTTGTCCAGCACGAGCAGGAGCGACCGCCCGGCCAGGAACTCGGCGACCGCGGCCTCCAGGTCACGGCCGGGCAGCGCCCGCACGTCGAGCGCGGCGGCGACCGCCTCCTGGGCGTGTGCCGGCTCGGAGACGGGAGCCAGCTCGACGAGCACTGCGCCGTCGGCGAACGACGCCTCCACTCCGCGGGCGAGCTGGAGCGCGAGCCGGGTCTTGCCCGCACCGCCCGCGCCCGTGAGCGTGAGGAGCCGCGTCCCGGCGAGCAGGGCTCCGAGCTGGTCGAGCTCGCGCTCGCGGCCGACGAACGAGGTCGCGTCGATCGGCAGGCCGCGCACGCCCTCGACCACGCCGAGCTCGCCCAGCTCGTCCGCCAGCGCGGCCGAGAGCTCGGCCAGCTCGTCGCGCCGTCCCTCGACCCAGTCGTCGTAGCGGTTCTCGGGCAGGAGCTCGCCGCCGTACAGCGCGAGCGCCGCCCGGTAGGCGGCCGGAGTTCCCGCCCGGCGGGCGTCGGCGGCCGCAAGCTCGAAGTCGTCGACGTCGACGGTGACCGCGGCCCCGAGGTGGAGCAGCTCGTCCCGCAGCTCGATCGCGTCGGCCCCCAGCGCGCGCCGCGCGACGTGGAGGGCCTGGTGGAGGTTGTTCGCCGCCGCGTCAGGGCCCTTCTCACGCCAGAACCTGTCCATCGCCTGCTCACGATGGAGGCGGTGCTGCGGCGCGAGCGCCAGCAGCTTCACCAGCTCGCGGGCCTTCTTCAGCCGCCAGGCCCCTTCCGGGACGGGGCGCCCGTCGACCACTGCGCTGAACCCGCCGAGCAGCTCGATTCGCGTGTCGGGCATCCGCACAAGGATGACGGTACTCACAGGGCGCTTCCAGCGATTAAGGCGCGGCAAACGGCGCGCAAAGACCGCCCTCCTACCGTGGGAGCGTCCTATCGACAAGGAGGAGTCATGAGGAAGCTGAAAGTCGTCGTACCGGTGGCGGCAGCACTTGTTGCGGCGGGCGTCGCCTCCGCCTCGGCGAACGCGCCGATCACGGCGCAGGCCCTGGCCGCGGCGAAGATCGCGCATCCGCTCAGCATCAGGACGTCGAAGCCGGGCAACGTCGTCTTCGTCCAGGTGAAGGTGATGCCCGGCGGAGACTTCGGGTGGCACTTCCACCGTTCGCCGGTGGTCGCCGCGGTCACCGCAGGGACGCTGACCCTGTACGACAGCAGCGACCCGAAGTGCACGCCGCAGCGCATCGCGGCGGGGAACGCGTTCACCGAGGCGGCGAACCACGTGCACCTCGCGCGTAACGAAGGCACGACGCCGGTGCGCGTGATGGTCGCCTACCTGGGCGCGCCGAGCGGCCAGAAGCCGGACGTCCCGGCCAAGGCGCCCGCGCAGTGCGCATCCGTCAAGTAGCAAGCGCACGGCAGGGGCAGACCGGGGTCTGCCCCTGCCGCTAGCTGATGAAGGTCAGGGGGATCTCGACCTGGTGGATGCGGGAGCCGTCCGCCGCCGAGAGCTCGTACACGACCAGCTTGCCCGTCCCACCCGGCGGCCCGAAGGGGATGGCCACGTCGTAGGTGCCGCGCGTCCCGCTCCCGGACGTGGCGGTGACGAAATGCTTCGCGAGCGTCTTCCCGTTCGAGTCGAGGAGCTCGTACTCGAAGGTCGCCTCGAACGTGTTCGCGGTCCCCCGCAGGCGGAGCGGCGCCGAGACCGTGGCGAATGGCAGCGGCGCCTCGACCAGGATCGCCGGCGTCAGGTCCTCGAAGTCGGCGCGGGTGTACGACCGACCCCCGACGTCGACCGCTTGCTGCGGGGCGAACTGGGAGAGCGTGTACACCTCCTCCGCCGTCCGCTCGTTTCCCGTGCCCTGGGTGAGCCCGATCGCCCGCTCGGCGTCCGTCGGCCCCGCCTCGAGCGCGGCGAGCAGTGCCGTGCGGTCGGTGGTCTCGGCCTCGCGTGCGACCGGCCCGACCTTGCCGTCGCGCATGAAGTAGACGCGCACGTCGTTCTTCGCGGTCGTGGCCGTCTGCGTGACGGTCTTGGTCGTCGTCACCGTGACCGTCTTCGTCGAGCCGCAGGCGGCCGCCAGCGGGAGGAGGAGAGCGAGGAACCACAGCCTGCGCATGGGCGCTCCAGCGTACCCGCGGCTCATCGCTAGAGTCGGACGATGTCTGCCGCTCGCAACGGGATCGAGGTCGAGGGGCTCGTCCGGGAGTTCAAGGACGTCCGCGCGGTCGACGGCATCGACCTGACCGTCTCACCCGGTGAGATCTACGGCTTCCTCGGCCCGAACGGCGCCGGCAAGTCGACGACGGTGCACATGCTGACCACGCTGCTGCCGCCGAGCGCCGGGAAGGCGACTGTGGCGGGCTTCGACGTGGTCAAGGACGGCCCCGAGGTGCGACGGGCGATCGGCGCCGCCCTGCAGGAGGCCGCACTCGATCCGCTCCTCAGCGGCCGCGACCACATGCGCCTCCAGACCGCGCTGCACGGGATCCCGCGCCACGAGCGCGCGCAGCGCGGGGACGAGCTGCTCGAGCGCGTCGGGCTCATGCTCGCAGCCGACCGCCGGGTCCGTACGTACTCCGGCGGGATGAAGCGCCGCCTCGATCTCGCGCTGGCGCTCGTGCACCACCCTCGAATCCTCTTCCTCGACGAGCCGACCACAGGGCTCGACCCGCAGAGCCGGAACGCGCTCTGGGGCGAGGTCGGGCGGCTGGCGAAGGAGGAGGGCGTGACCGTCTTCCTGACCACGCAGTACCTGGAGGAGGCCGATGTCCTCGCCGACCGCGTCGGGATCATCGACCACGGCCACATCGTCGCCGAGGGGACCCCGACCGACCTGAAGGCCGAGATCGGGCGGCCGACCGTCGAGATCATGCCGTCCGACCCCGAGCAGCGCGACCGCGTCGCCGACATCCTCCGCCGCTTCGGCGAGCTCGTCCAGGTCTCGCCCGACAGCGTCGCCGTGCGCTGTGCCCACGGCGATCTCGACCTCGCCGAGATCATCCGCGCGCTCGACGCCGAGGATCTGCCCGTCGCGAACCTCCAGCTGCACGCCCCCTCGCTCGACGACGTGTTCCTGGAGAAGACCGGCCGGACGCTGGAAGGAGCGGCGGCCGAGATCGACGCAGAGCCGGAGCCCGCAAGGCGGTGACCGAGACCGCGCTCCAGGTCTACCACCTCGCCCGCCGCTCGGTCCTCCGCCAGGCCAGGCAGCCCGCGAACGTGGTCGCACCGGTGATCTTCCCGCTCGCGCTGCTGGCCGTGAACTCCGGCGGCCTCCAGCCGGCCACGTCGATCCCGGGCTTCCCGGCCGACCGCTTCGTCGCCTTCGCGCTCGCGATCCCGTTCATGCAGGGCGCGCTGTTCGCGACTATGAACGCCGGCACCGACCTCGCCCGAGACATCCAGACCGGGTTCCTCAGCCGCCTGTCGCTCACCCCCGTGCGCGGAATCGCGCTCGTCCTCGGGCAGCTCGCCGGCGTCGGCTTCGTCGCGACCATCCAGGCGGTCGTCTACGTCGCGGTCGCCTACGCGGTCGGCGTGCACCCGCGCGCCGGAGCCGCGGGGGTGGTCGTGCTGCTCGGGCTGGCGATCGCGATCGCGATCGGGTTCGGGGCGGTGGGGGTGTTCATGGCGCTCCGGACCGGCACGGGCGAGTCCGTCCAGGGCCTGTTTCCGCTGCTGTTCGTCTTCCTGATCATCTCGTCGATGAACTTCCCGCGGAACCTGATCGAGGTCGGGTGGTTCCGCTGGCTCGCGACTGCCAACCCCGTCTCGTACCTGATCGAGGGCCTGCGCAGCCTCGTGATCGAGGGCTGGAACGGCGAGGCCCTGGCGCTGGCGTTCACGATCTCCGCGGCCCTGATCACCATCGCCCTGGCGGCGTGCGGGCTTGCCCTGCGCACGAGGATGACCCGCACCTGACCGCATGAGCGCCGTCCGCGACTTCCGGAACGTGTCCCTGGCGGTGGGCTGGCGGACGCTGCACAACGTCCTGCACAACCCGTCGCTGCTCCTGCCCGGGATCCTCTTCCCGCTGCTCAACTTCGTCGCCTTCTTCGGCGGTCTCTCCCGGCTGCGCCATCTTCCCGGCTTCGACTATCCGCCCGGCTACGCCGGCTTCCAGTTCAGCTTCGTGCTGCTGCAGTCGGCCGCGTTCGGCGGCGTCTTCACGGGCTTCGGGATCGCGCGCGACTTCGAGTACGGCTTCTCGCGGCGGCTGCTGCTCGCCTCGCCGCGGCGCAGCGGGCTGATCGCCGGCTACGCGCTCGGGGCGCTGATCCGCTGGCTGATCAACGCCTCCGTCGTCACCGCGGTCGCCTTCGCAGCCGGGATGAGGATCAAGGGCTCGGTCCCCGACGTGGCCGGCATGTACCTGCTCGCCGTCCTGGTCAACGTGGCGTTCCTCTTCTGGGCCTGCGGCGTCGCGATGCGCTTCCAGTCGGTGCAGGCCGGGCCGATCATGCAGACGCCGGTATTCCTGATCCTCTTCTTCGCGCCGGTCTACGTCCCGCTGAAGCTGCTCCAGGGCTGGATCCACGGGGTCGCGAGCGGGAACCCGATCACGCGGGTGCTGGAGGCGAGTCGAGGGCTGCTCGCGGGACAGCCGGTGGAGGTCGGCGCCGCCTACCTGGTCGCCACCGGGCTGATCTTCGTCCTCGGCATGTGGGCGGTGTTCAACCTGCGCCACGCCGAGGCGAAGGGCTGACCTGCACCCACCGGGAGGCGAGGACGGCGAGGGCCATCCAGGAGGCTGCGTAAGCGAAGGCGACGGTCGGAGAGGCCGCGGTCCAGATCAGGCCGACGGCAGCCGACGAGGCGAGCGCGCCGAACGACTGGATCGCGCCCAGGAGGCCGAAGCCGCTGCCGCGGATGTGCTCGGGGACGGCCTGCGCGAACAGCGCCGACTCGGCGGTCTCGGCCAACCCGATGCCGCTGCCGGCGAGACAGAAGAAGACGAGCAGCGGCGGCCACGAATGTGCGGGCAGCGCGAACCCGGCATACGCGAGCGTGAAGAGGAGGGCGCCGGCGGCGAATGCGCCGCGCGGGCTGCTGCGGTCGATCCAGTGGCCGCCGGCGTAGGCCACTCCGGCGCC
>Ga0105245_10005787_pt1 | contig 10848 bp, 10 predicted proteins | sample KBSM54metaG_FD_81523 | JGI IMG/M metagenome (GOLD analysis project Ga0105245, IMG submission 81523) | Miscanthus rhizosphere microbial communities from Kellogg Biological Station, Michigan, USA - KBS M5-4 metaG | ecosystem: Host-associated > Plants > Roots > Rhizosphere > Soil | place...
ATCGTCGTGGGCCACAAGCACCTGAACAGCTGGGCAGCCCGCTGGTGGCGGGGCTCGATTTCGGGAGCCTTGATCGAGCATGCGCCCTGCAGCGTCCTAGTCGTCATCACGCAGTAATCGTACGCGCCGGTCATGCCTATTCATATCCCGGGCCGGGCGCCGGACCGCGCCGCCGCATTGGCGCAATATCGCCGCCGCGCCGAGGGCTATGACGCCGAGCGCATCGGATAGCGCGATGCATCGCCGCACGCTCCTCGCTTCGTCCGCTTCGCTGCTCGCGCTCGGGAGCTCCGCCATGGCCGCCACCCGCACCTCGATGTCGTCGTCCCTCCCCGCGCAGCCGAGCGCGGTCGCGCTCGCCGCTGCGCTCGCCGGCGGCTCGCTCACCGCCGAGCGCCTCGTCCGCGACTGCCTGGCTCGGATCGCAGCGATCGATCGCGCCGGCCCGCGGCTGCACAGCGTCATCGAGGTCAACCCCGACGCGGTCGCGATCGCAAAGGGGCTCGACGGCGAGCGCAAGGCGGGTCGCGTTCGCGGTCCGCTGCACGGGCTGCCGGTGCTCGTCAAGGACAACATCGCGACCGCCGACCGCATGAGCACGAGCGCAGGCTCGCTCGCGCTCGACGGCGTCCGCGCGTCGCGCGACGCGCACGTCGTCAAGCTCTTGCGCGACGGCGGCGCGGTGATCCTCGGCAAGACCAACCTCAGCGAGTGGGCGAACATCCGTTCGACGCGATCGACGAGCGGCTGGAGCGCGCGCGGCGGCCTGACACGGAATCCCTACGCGCTCGATCGCAACACCAGCGGCTCGAGCTCGGGGACGGGAGCGGCAATCGCTGCCGGCCTCGCGCCGCTCGGCGTCGGCACCGAGACCGACGGCTCGATCGTCTCGCCGGCGTCGATCTGCGGACTGGTCGGTTTGAAGCCCACCGTCGGCCGCATGAGCCGCGACGGCATCGTGCCGATCGCGCACACGCAGGACACGCCGGGACCGATGACGCGCACCGTCGCCGACGCGGCGCTGCTGTACGCCGCGATGTCCGGGCGCGACAGCGCCGACCCGGCGACGGCGACGGTGCCCGCCGATCGCGCCGCAGCGACCACCATTGCGTTCGCCGAAGGGGCGCTCCGCGGCACCCGGCTCGGGGTCGCGCGCGCGTACTTCACCGGCAACGATGCCGTCGACGGATTGATCGATCAGGCGATCGCGGTGATGAAGCGGCTCGGCGCCGAGATCGTCGACCCGGTCGAGCTGCCGCAGCCGCCCTACAACGACGCCGAGCTGCGCATCCTTCTCTACGAGCTGAAGGCCGACCTGCCGAAGTACCTCGCCGCGTTCGCGCCGAGCGCGCCGGTGAAGACGCTCGCCGACGTGATCGCGTTCAACCGAACGCACCACGAGCGCGAGCTCGTGTGGTTCGGGCAGGAGCTGTTCGAGAAGGCCGACGCGCTCGGCGGCCTCGACAGCAAGGAGTACCTCGACGCGCTCGCCGAATGCAGGAAAGGCGCGCGCGACGACGGCATCGATCGCGTCCTGAAGGCGAACCGGCTCGACGCGCTGATCGCACCGACCGGAGGGCCGGCGTGGCTGATCGACCCGGTCAACGGCGACCACGTCGGCGCGAGCTTTTCGACCCCGGCCGCGGTCGCCGGCTATCCGCACCTGACCGTACCCGCCGGGCTGGCGAGCGGGCTGCCGATCGGACTCTCGTTCGTCGGCGCGGCGTGGAGCGAGGAGCGGTTGCTCGCCTACGGGCACGCGTACGAACAGGCGACGCGGCTGCGCAGCGAGCCGACCTACCGCAAGGTGACGACGCCGCAGGAGTCGTGAGCCGACGCGGCGTCTCGTGCGCCGCAAACGACGAGGCCCGCTGACGCGGGCCTCCGATCTTCGCGAGACGCGGTTCAGCCGCGGCGGCGGCGACGCTGCGCGACGAAGCCGATCAGCGCCGGCCCCATCAGCATCAACACCCACGTGCTCGGCTCGGGCACCGGCGAGATCTGCAGGTTGAGGTCGCCGGTGCTCGTGCCCGCCGTCTGGCGGGAGATCGTCACGCCCATGGTCAGCGAATACGGGTTCGAGGCTGCCGCGAACGGTCCGGTGGCGTTGCCGGAGAACGATGCGGTCGTGAGCGGGCCGATCGAGGCGAGCAGGTTCGCGCCCGAGAACTGGAACTCGGTGTTGCTCGTGCCGCCCCACGCGCGACCCTGGACGCTGCCGTCGCCGCCGGAGTTGGTGCCGCCGAGGTTGAGGACGAAGGTTCCGCTGCCGAGCGTGAAGTTGGTGTCCGACGCGTACAGGAAGACGTTGCCGGCGGCTCCGTTGGTCGTCGCCGAGAACGTCAGGTCGAGCTGCGGCGCGCCGGCGCTGCCGACCATCGGCTTGCTCTGCGCGGTGTTGACGAGCAGCGAGTAACCGAACGCCGAGACCGAGAAGCTGATCGCACCCGTGGAGGCGATCGTGTCGCCGGCCGCGTTGTCCTGGATGATGAAGTCGTCCCCGCCCAGGCACTGGAGGTCGTTGCAGATTCTGGCGACAAAGACGGCATTCGCGGGAGCGCTGGCGAAGAGAGCACCTGCGACCACGGCGGTGGTGGCGAGGTGTTGCAGGGTCTTCTTCATGACACGACTCCGAGGTGGGAGGGAGATCATGCGCGGCCCGCACTTGCACAGCAAGACTTGCTTACATGTGCTCCCTCGAACAAGGGGGAGCGCGCACGCCAGACAAGCGCTAGGCAAGCGCGCTAGGCAAGCGCCGTGCCGTAGAGCGCGAGCAACTTGCCCCATGCGCGCTCGGCGTCGGGCGCGCTGTAGATCGGCGCGCCGGCTTCCTTCGGCATGTCGGGGACGCACCAGCCGTGTCGCGCCGGATAGACCTCGACCTCGGCCGGCACCTTGGCGGCCGCGAACGCCTCGCGCAGCTGGTCCTTCGCCTCCGGCTGACGCTGGTCGTCGTTCGCCGCGACGCCGACGTAGACCCGCGCGTGCATCTTCGCAATCAACCGGTGCGGGCTGTCGGGCTTGTCGGTGACGAGGCCGCCGCCGTGGAACGACGCCGCGCCGCCGATGCGCTCGGGCAGCGCCGCCGCGGTGCGAAACGTCAGCGCGCCGCCCATGCAGTAGCCCTGCACGCCGGCCTTGCGCTTGCGGTCGACCTGCGGCTGCGCGTCGAGGAACGCGACGTACGCGGCGGCGTCGCGCTCGGCCGCACCGGCCGAGGTGACCGACGACATCAGCGGCCCGATCTTGGCGCGCGTCGCCGCGTCGGAGAAGTCGATGTTGGCGGCGGTCTCGAACATCGGCGCCTTGCCGACGCGATAGAACGGATTCGGGACGAGCACCGCATAGCCCTCGCCGGCGAGGCGCCGGCCGATGTCGCGCATCGCGGGTCGGAGGCCCGCGGCATCGGGCCAGACGACGACCGCCGGATGCGTTCCCGTCGCGGGATGGAAGAACGCCGCATCGCAGACGCCGTCGGCAGTCTTGATCTCGACGTCGCGCTCGCTGACGGCCAGTGCAGCGACCACCGGATGGGCCGCGGCGCCGAGGCCGGTTGCGACCGAGAGCGCGACGAAGTCGCGCCGCGACAGGTCGATGGGAGAGGCTGGGGTGGGCGTGCCGTCGGTCATCCCCGGTCCTCGTCGTTCGGGACCGGCGATGATGCGCCATCGCCCGCGTCAGTGCGTCGGCGCGGCCTTGTCCATCGTGCCGGCGACCTCGGCGAAGTGATCGAGCATCCCGTTCCAGCCGGTCGGCGAGCCGAAGGCTTCGCGCATCGCGAGCGCGTCGGCGCCGTAGGCCTCGAGGCCGCGATGCTCGAGATCGACGCGCGTCGTGCGGTCGTCGATCGCGGTGAAGCGGACGTCGACCTCGGTGTGCAGCGTCGGGTCGAACTTGAACTGCGCGTTCAGTTGCCAGACCAGGACGACGCGGCGATCGGGCTCCCAGACGAGCACCTGCCCCCACACGCATTCGACGCCGTCGACGCCGCGCTCGTACCAGCGGCCGCCCGAGCGCGGCTCGATCACGACCGCGGCGCAGTCGGCGTCGCCGATGTGGTGCGACGCCATCGGCCACCACGTCTCGATCCGTGCCGTGAAGACCTCGAACGCGAGCGCGATCGGCGCGGCGACGGTGACGGACTTGCGGACGGCGACCTCGGCGGCGCTCGCGAGCGTTGGGTTCATGGCTTCTCCTTCGGGGAATGGGCGGCACGGCTGCGTGCCAGGGCTTCGGCGTGGGCCTTGAAGCGGGCGAGCCCGACGTCCCACAGGCTGTCGATGAAGTCGCGCATCGTCGCGATGCCGTCGGTGTCGGGGCGGTAGAGGTTGCGCGTGCCGACCGACTCGCGCTGCACGAGGCCGGCGTCGGCGAGCACCTTCAGGTGCTGCGAGACCGCCGGACGGCTGACCGGCAGCCGCTCGGCGACCTCGGCGACCGACAGCGGCGAGCGCGCGATCAGCGTGAAGACAGCGAGCCGCGTCGGATCGCCGAGCGCGGCGAAGCGGCGGGCCTGGGCGACGGAAGCGCGGGGGGGCGGCATGGATAGCTTCTGCTTACCGTAAGCATATTCTTACCGAACGGAATCGTCAACCGATCGCCGCGCCGCGACGGCTTGACCTCGCAGGTCATCGATTCGCCGCGGCGACACGCCTACCGTTCGCCTCGTCCTGCAACCCCACCAAGGAGCACCGCCATGCCAGACCCGCAGTCCGTCGCCACCCGCTACCTCGACGCCTGGAACGAGGCCGACGCCGACCGCCGCGCGCGGCTGCTGCGCGAGCACTGGACCGACGACGCCCGCTACGTCGACCCGCTGATGCGCGGCGACGGCCTGCGGCAGATCGATGCGCTGATCGCCGCCGTGCACGCGCGCTTCCCCGGCTTTCGCTTCGCGATCGCGAACGGCGCCGACGGCCACGGCGACCACGTCCGCTTCTCGTGGTCGCTCGGCCCCGCGGGCGGCGAAGCGCCGATCGCCGGCAGCGACGTCGTCGAGCTGCGCGACGGCAGGATCGCTCGCGTGATCGGCTTTCTCGACCGCGTTCCCGCGACTGCTTGAGCGCATGCGCCGCGCCGCGACGTCGCCTCAGCGCGGCGCCGCGACGGGCGCAGCGAAGGCGCCCTGCAGCACCGCCGCGGTCGCTGCGTCGGGGGGAAGAACGACTCGAGCGCGAGCTCGGCGAGCGTGATGTCGACCGGGGTGCCGAACACCGTCGTCGTGCTGATGAACGAGAGCGTGCCGAGCCGCGTCTCGACGACGAGCGGGACGACGAGCGTCGGCTCGCCCGCCGTCGGCCCGCCCGCGTGCTCGTGCACCGACGTCGCAGCGTCGCTGCCTAGCGCAGCGAGCTCGTCGGCGAGCGCGCCGAGGGCTTCGTCGCCGCTCGCCGCGACCTGCTGGCCGAGGCGGCCGAGGAGGTGCGCGCGCCAGGCGGCGAAGTTGACGATCCGCGGCGCCATGCCGCGCGGATCGAGCGCGAGGCGCAGCGCGTTGACCGGCGGTGCGAGCAGCGCCGGGTCGACGCCGTCGAGCAGCAGCGCGACGGCGCGGTTCTGGACGACGACGTTCCAGTGGCGGTCCACGGCGAGCGCCGGGAACGGCTCGTGGGCGCGCAGCACCCGCTCGACGACCGCGCGCGCCGCCGCCATCGCCGGATCGTCGAGCGGCCGCGCGGCGAACATCGGCGCGAATCCGGCCGCGGTCAGCAGGCCGTTGCGCTCGCGCAGCGGCACGTCGAGGCGGCGCGCAAGGCGCAGCACCATCTCGCGGCTCGGCGCCGCGCGCCCGGTCTCGAGACAGCTGAGGTGGCGCGTCGAGACGTCGGCGGCGAGCGCGAGCTCGAGCTGGCTGAGGCGGCGGCGCATCCGCCAATGGCGGAGCTGCGCGCCGACCGGGGCGGCGGAAGTAGCGGTCATCGCGACAAGATAACGCGCCGCGTGCCTGCGGCCATGACGTGCGAGGTCATGGCCCCGCTCGTCGCCCGGCCGCGCGGCCGAGGCACCGCCCATAGCGCTCGTCGACGCGGTGCGCGAACCATTCGGTGGTGAGCGGCCGCGTGAACTTCGGGCTGTGCAGCTCGATCTTCGGCACGATCGCGCGCGGCAGCGGCCGCCGGCCGGTCTGCTCCGCGAGCTCGAAGACGCGCGTGTAGAGGCGCGTCTTCTCGAGCTCGACGCGGTCCTCGAGCTCGAGCGCGCTTCGGATCGCACCGTCGTCCATCGCGAGGCGGGGCGCGAGCGCGTGCACCGCGGCCTCGGTGCGGCCGACGCTGCCGTCGCCGGGGACGAGGTCGCCGTCGAAGTCGAGCGGCCTTCCCGAAGCGACGCTCGCCGCCTGCTGGAAGGCGGCGTTGCGGCTCGCGTAGCGGCCGGCGTTGAAGTCGGCGAAGCGAAAGATCGGCTGGTCGACGCTCAAGGGGTAGTCGAGCAGGTGGGCGATGCCGAAGTACACGCCGCCGCGGCGCGAGAAGACTTCGTCGCGCAGCGACCCGGTCATGCGGTACGGGTACGGCCGCGTCTGCTGCTGCTTCTCGGCGAACGCGATGCTCACCTGCATCGGCCCGCCCGTCCGCACCGGATTGAATCCGGCGAGCAGGCGCTGGCCGAGCGGCACCTGCGCGATGAAGTCCTCGAAGAGGTCGCTCAGCTCCTTCTCGGTGCGCGCCGCGTCGATGCGCTCGGCCCACGTGCGGCCATCGGGCGAGCGCAATCCGAGCGCGGCCTGGACGAGCAGCTTCGGGACGCCGGCACGGTCGGCGCGGCGGTCGATCTCGTCGCGCGCGATCCGGCCGAGGCCTGGCACTGTCGGGTCGGCGCGGTACGTCGACTCCTGCTCGACGATCGCGAGCACCGCGCACGCATGCTCGTTCGTCGGATCGATGCCGAGCGCGGCGAAGGCCGCCGTGATGTCGAGCGCCCAGCCGGCGCGGTCGGGAACGCTCGCCGGCAGGAGCGACGCGATCCGCGCGCGGATGTCCTCGGGGCGCTCGGGTGCGCGCGTGGGCGGCGAGCCGCAGCCGCCGAGCACCGCGGCGGCGAGCGTCAGGGAAGCGAAGGCGCGAACGGCACCGGGCATCGGCCCGAGGGTAGCGCGGCCGCGGGAATCGAGAACGGTTCGACGCCGATGGCCGCGCAGCGCACCGGCGGCGTCGCGCCACGGCGCTCCGGTGCCGATGATCGATCGATGGAGCGACTGCACCGCGTCCTCGACGACGACGATCCGCCGCCCTGGCGCGAGCGGCTGCTCGATGTCCCCGACGACGTGCCGAGGACGGCATGGCTCGGGCGGATGGCGCTGCTCGCCGCCGTCGCGCTGTGGGGCGCAAGCGTTGTCTTCGGCCGCATGACCGAGCCCGCCGGCATCCTCCACCTCACCGTGATCCTGTTCCACGAAGCCGGCCACATCTTCTTCGCGCCGTTCGGCGAGGTACTGCGCGTCGCCGGCGGCACGCTCGGCCAGCTGCTCATCCCGTTGGTGTGCGCCGTCGCGCTGCATCGCCGCGGCGACAACTTCGGCTCCGCGATCGCGTCGGCGTGGCTGGCACTCAGCCTGATCGACGCCTCGGTGTACGCGTACGACGCCGCGGATCCGGTCCTGCCGCTGATCGGCGGCGGCACCGGCGCCGACAGCTTCCACGATTTCGTCTTCCTGTTCGAGCGCACCGGCCAGCTCGCGCACGCGCGCGGCTGGGCCGTGCTCATGAAAGTCGTCGGCGGCCTCGTGCTGTCGGCGTCGCTCGCGTGGGCGGCCGTGCTTCTCTTCCTGCAGAGCGAACGGCTCGGCGAACGCTGAGGCGATTCAGCGTTCGGCCTGGCACGCCGTCGGCAGCTGCGCAGCGCGAACGCCGATGCCTCCCGCGCAGTGCCAGGTGACGCTGCCGTCGGGGTTCTCGTCGGGCGTGAAGACGAGCTGTCCTTTCGGCGTGTCGACGGTGAGCGTCATCGTGTCGCTGTCGAGCGAAAGCTGCGAGCCGTCGGCGAGCGTGGCCGGAACGCCGGCCGCTTCGAGCGAGGCCGGCACCTCCTTCTTCTCGACGTAGTAGGCCGCGAGCGCGCGGCGCGCGACCTCGCTGCTCTGGTACGCGAACGTCAGCCGCGCCTTCGCCTCGAAGTCGCGGTACGCCGGGACCGCGACCGCGAACGCGACGGCGACGATCGCGAGCACGACGACGATTCCGACCGGTCCGCCGCCGCGGCCGACGTACGGCGTGAAGAGCGCGAACAGGTACGCGAAGCCGTTGCGGCCCGGCGGCTCGACCTCGGGATGGAGGATCCGCGCGACGCGCTTGGTGAGCCACGGGTAGCCACTCGTCAGCTCGTGGTACGACATCCAGAAGCCGCGCGCGAGCGACGCCTGCGCTTCGTAGGCCGGCAGGTCGACCGCCTGCCAGCGCTCCTGACCGGCGGCGAGCGCGAGCATCGCCCGCGCCGCCGACTCGGGCGACTCGCAGCAAGCGCGCCCGTGGCGGTCGCACGTCGACTCCTTGGCGCGCGAGTACGCCGCGCCGAGCAGCGGCAGCCAGAGCACCGGCGCGCGCCAGAGCTTGCCGGTGAGGTGGTGCATGCGCACATGGCCGAGCTCGTGGCCGATGTAGAAGTTGATGCCGTCGGGGTGTGCCTTCATGGCATCGACGACGTCCGAGAGCAGCACGACGTAGTTGCGGCCGAGAAAGCGCGTCGCGAACGCGTTCAGCACGCCGCCACCCTGCAACAGGTACGCCTCGGGCTTGTCGCGGTCGAGGCCGAGCGTCGCGCAGCAGGCGTCGAAACGGTCGCGCAGATCGGGAAGCTGCTGCGCCGAGAGCAGCACGCCGTTGCCGCGCAGCCAGGAGATCAGCGCCGAGTGCGCGAACAGGTAGAACAGGAACCCGAGCAGCAGGTAGACGAGCGCGATCCCGACCGTGCCGACGATGAGCACGAGCCAGCCGATCAGGCCGAGGACCAGCGTGATCGTGCCGAGCGTGCGCTCGCGCGGATGGACGAGTGGATCGTTCAAGTGCGTCTCCCCGGCGGCGCCGCTGTAGGCCGCGGCGCTCGCGGCGTACTGTATGCGCATGGCGATGCGGGAGATGCAACGACGAGGATCGTTCCGCCGCCCATCAGCGGCGTCCCGGACTCTCCGGTCGCGCCATTGAGCCCGGCCGGGAAGCGTGCTACGGTGCTCGCGCGGGCGTGCCGGCTCGGCCGGGCGCTGCAAAGGGGAAGCACATGCGCATTCGCTTCTGGGGCACGCGCGGATCGATCCCGAAGCCCGGCCCCGGCACCGTTCGCTATGGCGGCAACACCTCGTGCGTCGAGGTGCGCAGCGCGGGCGGGACGCTGATCCTCCTCGACTGCGGGACAGGCGCGCACGGCTTCGGCCAGGCGCTGCTCGCCGAGCGCGACGGCCCCAAGCGCGGCCACGTCTTCATCGGCCACACGCACTGGGACCACATCCAGGGCTTGCCCTTCCTCGCCCCGCTCTTCGATCCCGCATTCGAGTGGGACATTTACGGCCCGCGCGGCCTCGGCCCGTCGATCCGCGAGACGCTCGCCGGGCAGATGCAGTACACGTACTTCCCGATCACGATCGAGCAGTTCGCCGCCAAGGTCCGCTACCACGACCTCGGCGAAGGCTCGATCGAGATCGACGACGTGCGCGTCACCGCGCATTACATGAACCATCCGGCGCTGACCCTCGGCTATCGCATCGAGGCCGACGGCGCCTCGGTCGTCTACGCGACCGACCACGAGCCGCACTCGCCGGCGCTTGCGCGCGGCGAGCGTCCGCCGCGGAGCGCCGACGAGTGCCACTACGCGTCGTTCGTTTCGGGCGCCGACCTGCTGATCCACGACGCCCAGTTCACGCTTGCCGAATACGAACGTCACCTCGGCTGGGGCCACAGCCCCGTCGAGTTCGCAGTCGACCTCGCGATCGCGCAGCACGTCAGGAGGCTCGCGCTCTTCCACCACGATCCGATGCGCGACGACGCCGCGGTCGACGAGGTCGTCGCCATGGCGCGGCGGCGCGCCGCAGGCAGCGGCGTCGAGGTGTTCGCTGCCGCCGAGGGACTCACCATCGAGCTCGAGCGCGACGTTCCCGCGAACGATGCGCGCGACGCAGCGCCGGCGTTGCAGCCGCGCCCGCTGCCGGCGCCGACCGACCGCACCGCGCTGATCGCGACCGATCCCGAGCCTGCGCGCGTGCTGCGGGCGGCGATCGCCGCGGACGGCAGCCCGTTCCTGGTCGCGTCCGACGTTCACGCGCTGCTGCGCATGGTGATCGAGGAGCGGCCCGCGGTCGTGATCCTACAGCGGCACTTCGCCGGGCAGGACGCGCTCGATCTCTGCCGCACGATCCGCGCCCGCAGCGCGTCGGACGCGACGACGCCGGCGATCGTCGTCGTCGCGGCGCGCCAGGACGAGATGGACGCCGAGGCGGGCGTGCGCGCCGGCGTCACCGACTGGCTGCTCTGGCCGTTCAAGGAGACGTACGCGCGCACGCGGATGCAGAGCTGGGTGTTGCGCGAGTCGCTGCGCTGGCGGCCGGCGCCGCTTCCCGAGAACGAGGAGCAGCGGCTGCAGGCGGTGCACGCGCTGCACCTGCTCGACACGCCGCCCGAGGAGCGCTTCGATCGCTACACGCGGATCGCCGCCGAGCTCTTCGACGTGCCGATCGCGATCGTCAGCCTGATCGACAGCGATCGTCAGTACTACAAGTCGCACCACGGCATCGACCTCAGCGAATCGCCGCGCGAGACCGCGTTCTGCGCGCACACGATCCTCGACACCGCGGTGCTGCAGGTGCCCGACGCGCTCGAGGACGACCGCTTCGCCGACAGCCCGTTCGTCGCCGGCGAGCCGCGC
>Ga0105245_10005788_pt1 | contig 10845 bp, 9 predicted proteins | sample KBSM54metaG_FD_81523 | JGI IMG/M metagenome (GOLD analysis project Ga0105245, IMG submission 81523) | Miscanthus rhizosphere microbial communities from Kellogg Biological Station, Michigan, USA - KBS M5-4 metaG | ecosystem: Host-associated > Plants > Roots > Rhizosphere > Soil | place: Michigan...
CTTGCCGAGGACCTGCCAGGCGTCCGCGCCGTCGCTGTAGCCGTGGAGTAGGTAGAGGACGGGATAGGTTTTTCCGGGATCGAAGCCGGGCGGCGTGTAGACGAAGCACTCGCGGTCGTGCGCGGCGATGGCCGAGCGGTAGGCGGGGCGGTGGATTTCGGCGTGCGGAATGTCGCGTTCCCGCCACGGGGCGTCGGGGGCTGCGGGGACCTCGAAGAAGGGCGCGGGCGGCTCGGTGCGCACGCCGTCGAGGAAGAACGCGTGGTGGTAGCGGTCGGGCAGGAGGACGGGGCTGGTGAAGATCCAGTCGCCGTCCGGCTGCCGCGTCATCGGCCGGCGGTCGCAGAAGCCCTCGCATTCGATGAGCACTTCGTTCGCCTCCGGGGCGTGGAGGCGGAAGGTGACGGTGTGGTCGGGGTGGAGGAGCGGAGAGGTCATGGCGCTTCGTTCCACTTCAGGAAGGTTTCGAGGATAGTTTCGAGCTTTCCGGGGTCGCCGAAGCCTTCAAAGGTATTCTTTTCGATTCGGCAAACCAGCCAATCGTCACCGTCTTCGTGCGAACCGCCGTCGATTCCATGGGAAACCGGGGCGAACGGCTTCGTTTCAAGTTCGGTGCCGGTGAGATCAATCCTCACCGACCAGCCCGGGTTATCGAGGGTTTCGATCCGGAGGCCGAAGGTGTGTTCCCACGCTCCATCGCATTGGGAACGATACCAGTCTTGAAGTTGCTGCAACGCTTTCATCGGGATTTCTGGATTTCGCTCCATTCGATGGCGCTGAGTTTGCAGCGCTTCGTTCCTTCGACCTTGAGGTCGGGAATGCCGTCGCCGTCCTGGTCTAGAATGACGAGCCGGCTTTGCCCATCGCCGCGCATCACGCAAGTGGAGGCGCGGTCCGACGAGATGAGGTCCAGGCTGTGGGTGGTACCGCCCCCTTCCAACTGAACGACGCTCAGTTTTCCTTCCTGGTTTCCGACCAGTACCGTGCGGGGACTCTTCTGGTTTTGGCGGATGGTGATGGCCGCTCCTTCCTCCAGTAGGATGATGCCGTTCTTCACGCTGACGCCTGTGGGCAGATCGGATCGGCGGGAACAACCCACCAACAGGGCGGCAAACAGGAGCATGGCGGATGCGCGCATGCTTTGGTGTTAGAGGACCGTAGGGAGCGAGGGAAGCGCGCGTTTTTTTTGGGGGGGGCGCGGTCCCGGCAACTGCCGTTGCGCAGCGTGAGAAGCGGCCGTTCATGATCTGTGTCCCAACGGGACGGTTCAGAAGAGCCTGGCATGAAATGCCAGGGGGAGCGGCGAAAGGGAAGGTGTCCTGCAAGGACGCCTCATGCGGGGAAAGGCTCATCCGCCGAGACCGGAATGAATCAAAAGCGATGACCCGAGTGCACGAGGCGTCCCGATGGGACGCGGAATTATCATTCGTGGCCTACCCGGCACTTCGTGCCGGGCTATGATGAGCGGTCCTTGCAGGACCCGGAAGATCGGAACGCGTCCGCCATTACCATTGCGCGTTTGGCAACGCGCGGTCCCGGGTGGGCGGGAAGAGGTGGGGCGGCCTCGCCGAGGCCGCCTTCGGAGCGGGTGCCGCCACGCTGATCCAACGGGGCGGATCGAAGGCTTCGGGCGGCCGGCTGGGAACTCTGTTGCCGCAGGGGCTGGCGAAGGCGCTCTCGGCGAGAGCGCCCCACCGGCAGGGCGGTCACTCCGGTTCGCCGTTGGGGAAGATCTCGTGGATGGTCGGCTGGTGGTGGTCGTCGATCCAGCGTTCGAGGGCGGTGCGCATCGGGGCGACGAGGTCGGGGCGCTCGGCGGCGTAGTCGTGGGCGCGGGTGCGGTTGGCGTCGGCGCGTTCCTCCAGCCGGTAGAGGGCGAAGTGGCGGCCGCCTTGCACGGTGGGCGTGCAGATGAGCTTCCAGCGGCGGGTGATCAGGCAGCGTTGCTTCGCGGCGACGAGGGCGTCGCGGTAGGTCTCCTTGAGGACGAACTGGTAGTTGTAGCTGTCGTCGATGAAGGTGAGCTCGTCCATCGGCGGGAGCTTCGGGCGTTCGACGCCGGGGACGCGGAACTGGATGAAGGGGAAGCCGGTCTCGCCGAAGAACGGGATGGTCTCGGGCGCGCGCTCGCCCTTGATCCAGGCGGCGGTGCTTTTGCCCTCCCAGACGGACGGTTTCGGCACGCCGACGAGGTCGGCGAGGGTCGGCATCAGGTCGATCGAGCGGATCGTTTCCGGGATGACCTTGGCGGCCTGGCCGGGGACGTGGACGATCATCGGGATGTGGTTCGCCTGGCTGGCGCCGTTGAAGGTCAGGCCGTGGCCGAGGGTGACGTCGGGCTCGTAGAGGTCGTCGCCGTGGTCGGCGGTGATGACGACGATGGTGTGGTCGGCGAGGCCGTTTTTCTCAAGCGCGGCGAGGATGCGCTTCACGCAGTCGTCGAACTGGCGCGTGCAGCCGTCGTAGAGGCCGCGGATCTGGTCGACCTCCTTCGGTGGCAGCGCCTGCCATTTCGATTCCAGGTCGGTGCCGCCGATGAAGTGGTCGATGTCGAAGTCGACGCCATTCTTGTTCCGACCCTGGTAGGTCGGATCGGTGAACATCGACGGGTAGGGTGCGGCGGAGCGGTAGGGCAGGTGGTTGCAGGAGTAGAAGACGTGGGAGAAGAACGGCTTGCCGCTGGCGGCCTGCTTCGCGAGGTGGTCCTCGACGCGACGGGTGACGACCTCCGGGGTGACGAACTGGGCGAACGAGCCGAGTTGAGGGAAGAGCTTGTAGCCGAGCGGATTGTCGAAATAGAGCGGGACGACGAAGTGCGCCATCACCACGGCCTGGCTCATGTAGATCTTGAAGTTGTCGAAGCTCGACACCGAGAGGTCCTGGAAGCCGAGCGGGACGACGTTGTAGTAGCCGGCGCACCAGTCGCCGATGGCGGCGGTGTTGTAGCCGTGGTCGCCGAGCACGCGGGCCATCGGGACGAGTTCTTGTTCCATCGCCTCGACCGTGCGGCGGTCCGGATACATGTGCCGGATGCCGTGGGTGTGCGGGAACTGCGAGCCCATGAACGAGACGGAGGACTCGAAGGTGGAGGCGATCGGCGTGAAGCAGCGCTCGAAGCGGGTCGAGCGGGCGGCGAGCGCGTCGATGGCGGGCGAGACGCCGGCGGCGGCCGGTCCATCGGTGCGGGCCGGGCGGTAGCCGGCGCAGCCGAGTTTGTCGCCGCGCAGCGAATCCGAGGCGAGGATGAGGATGTTGTAGGGCTTTTCGCCGGTACTCGGGGCGCTTGCGGCGGCGGCGTCCGGGTGGTGCAGGCTGGCGAAGGCGAACGGAATGGCGGCGAGCAGCAGGCACGAGCCGCCGAGCAGGCGGGCGCGGCGGCCGCCGTGGCGGAAATACCAGACCACCACCAGCGCGAGCAGCGCGATGGGCAGGGCGGTGAACAGCAGCCCGTGGACGAAGGGTTTCAGCGCGGCGGGCGGCCATTCGATCAACTGGTAGTACCAGCTGCCGAAGGTGGCTTCGCCGAGGAAATACGGGCGGGTGCTGACGAGCCGCAGGATGAACCAGCCGTGGATCAGCGCGGCGAGCAGGAACGCGCGCCCGGCGATCCAGGCGAGGCGGTGACGGCGGGAGCGCCGGGTCCAGAGGGCGGTCAACGGCAGGATCAGGATCAGGCCGGCGAGCAGGAGGAGGCCGTAGGCGAGCAGGACCTGGACGTTCTGGCCGATGAGGAACTGGAGGAACTTGTCCCGCGCCAGGGCGCTGAACTTGTTGTCCATGCCGTGCGAGCGGTCGGTCAGCCGCCACAGGCCGGTGGCGAACTGGAGCGCCAGGAACAGTGCGGTGCCCAGCGCGGCACCGGTGAAAACGCGGCCGAAAGGAGCGGGCGGGGCGGCTGGGGTGGACGGCGTCCGGGGCATGGGGGCGGAACCCTTGCAGCAAGCCCGGCCGGCATCAAGCGCCACCATCGGGATCCACCACGTAGATCCAGCGGATGCTCAGGAGGTCCTCGATCCGCACGCCGCGCGGCGAATTCAGGCCGGTCGGGGTGTTCAGCCGCAGGATGAGCTGGGCGGGCCGGCCGCCATTCTGGCGGAAGTGGCGTTCGAGCAGCTGGGCGAGCGGGCGGTCGCGCTCGACGTAGCCGTAGAGGAACTCCTCGCTGTTCGGCGCGGTCAGGCGGAAGCACAGCCAGCGTTCGGAATCGGCGAATTCGTGGCTGAACAGGTTGTCGGGCTGGGCGGTGACGCGGAAATCGAAGTCGCCGGCGGGGCGCCGGGCGGCGTAGTCGTCCCATGCCATCGGCTGGTAGCCGACGCTGGTCGCCCAGTCGATTTTCACGCTGCCATCGGGCAGTTCCTCCAGATAGACGGCGTGGAAACGGCCGCTGGCGAGCTGGACGCGGGCGGTCCAGAACGAACCGGTTTCCCCGAAGTTCTGCGGCAGGAACTCGGCCAGGCGGCGGAACGGATCGGGCGTCAGCGGGTGGTCGCGGTACCAGGCCTCCATCAGCGGCCGGACGCGCTGCGGGTGGCGCACCCACGGGACCATCTCGTCGATCGTTTTGGCGCCGAAATAGGAACGGATCGCGGTTTCGACCCGGACGAGCAGCTGTTCGGCCTGGCGGGTGGCTTCCTCGTCCTTGGTCACCTCGGCGAGCGCCACCTCGCGGGTGGTTTCCACCTTTTGCTCGCTTTCGCTGACCTGCCAGGTCGACCAGAACGCGCCGCCGGCGAGCAGCAGGCCGAGCAGCAGGAACCAGCCCCAGGGCACGGGCGTGCGGCGGGCGGCTTGGCCGCCCCAGCTGTCTTCGATCTGCGGGGCGTCCTCCGGCAGGTCGAGGATTTGCTCGATCCCCGGCTCCTGGCTGCGTTTGGCGCGGGCAAGCTGGGGCTCGACGTCGAGGCGCTCGGGCGGGAGTTCCGGGAAATCGGGTTCGGCGGGTTCGGCCGCCGGTGGCGTCGGCACGGCCGGGGCGGGCGCGTGGTGGCGGAGGTCGCGCTGCGGCCTGTGGCCGGTGGGCAGCAGGCGGACGACCGGCGCCTCGGGCGGCTCGGATTCATCCGCCGGAGGGGTCAGGCGGATGATTTCGTTCGGTTTCGCCATGGGCTCTCCGCAACGAAAGCCTGAAATGCCCATGGACGCAACGCCATGCTGTCTCTAAAACCCTCCTCACCGCCGCCCATGCCTCCCCGTTTGCTCATCATCACCGCCGCCTTCGGGGAAGGCCATAACAGCGCCGCCCGCAATCTGTCCCTGGCGCTGGATGCGGCCGGCGCGGTCACCCACACCGCCGACCCGTGCCTGCTCGGTTCGCCGCTCGTGACCGAGGCGCTGCGGCGGGGCTACCGGGTGGTGACGACCTATTTCCCGCGCCTATGGGAGCGGATCTATCGGTCGACCGACCAGCAGGATTTCCGCCGCCAGCGGCTACCGCTGATGCGCAAGCCCGAGCGCTATCTGGCGCGCCTGCTCGACGACTTCCAGGCCGACGCGGTGGTGAGCACCTATCCGCTGTATCCCTATTTCCTGGAGCGGATTTTCGAGGAGACCGGCCGCCGTTTGCCGGTGTTCACGGCGGTGACCGACTCGATCGAGATCAACGCGGCGTGGCTGAAGGCGCCGTGCGATTGCTGGCTGGTGACCGATCCGGCGACCCGGCAGGCGATGGTCGGTGCCGGCCTGCCGCAGGAGCGGGTGGTCGACAGCGGACAGCGCCTACGAGTGCGGCTGTGGTTCGTCGCCTCGCGGGCGAAAACCGCCGCGCCCCATCCCGACGCCCGGCCGGGGCAATTCCTGCCGCGGTTGTGGGAATACGACGTCGCCGAGCTGTTCCTGGCCGACCCGGAAAGCGGCCGTTACCTCGAATTCAACCTCGCCCCGAACGGCGCGTGGTGGAACGCCGAGTTCACCGCCCCGCGCGTCCGCACCGACGGGGCGAACGCGCAGATGCCCGACGTCCAGACCTTCGCCGAGCAGGCGACCGACGGCTCGTGGGCGGCCGCGCTCGCCTTGCCGCTCGACCTGCTGGAGGCCCGCATCGGCTTCGGTCCGCACACCCGGGCGAACGTCACCTTCATCCTCGAATCGCCCGCCCAGCGCTTCCTCAGCGCCAACGACCTCGGCGGCGGCGAGCCCGATTTCCACCGCCCGGAACGCTTTTCCACCCTGCAACCGACCGCGATCCCAGCGCTTTGAAGCCGTATTTCCAGCGCCAAACGGCATGGGGGGCGGTGCTTTTGCTGTCGCTCGTCATCGGCTGGCTTGCTTTGCCTTCCGAGCTCCGCCGCCCCATTGAGGCACCCCGGTTTCAAGCGTCGTCCCGACCACGTTCCGCCCAGCGAGAGCCTGAGATGCCAAGTCTAGGCACCGGACGCTTGGCGAGGTGCTACCACGAAAAAGCGGAACGCGGCATGACAGATCGGGAAATGCTGGCCATTTTGACCGAATTTGAAGCCTCAGGTCTTGTACATCCGCCTGAAAACACGGCGCTTCTCGACGTGAGCTTTCGCGAAAAACAACAGGAATGGTATCTCGGCGCGCTCGATGACGCGCTGAATCTGAGCCGCGACCAGAAAGAAACCGCCCGCTTAAGAATGCGGAAGTTGCTGGATGACGATCTGGCCGCCTTCCAAGCCGGTATTGCGGGAGTTCATCACAAAGGCATCCCGGACCAACGCTTGCCCGACAATCAGCCGATCACGCCATCCAGCGTGAATCCGTTGCTTTGGCTCTCGAAGGAAGCCTATGCGCCATGGCGACTCATGGACCTAACGCCCGAGCAAGAGGCTCTAACGGTGAAATCGCAAGGCGAGGAGGGATGGAGGAACTCCGCGATGCCATCTCCCGAAGATAGCGGAGATTGTTTTGCGCTGTTCGCCCCCGGAATTCTCGCCACAGCTTCCTCTCAGCCTGCCAGCGGCCTGTTTCGCGGGAGTTCTTTAGCGGAGGCTGCCCGCCATCTGCATCCCGCGCAATTGCGCCTGGCCCTTTTTGGGGGAGACCTGACCGCTTCTTTTCTACAGATCGAACTAAGTCATTCGCAGGTGGAAATGGAACGCCTCCCTCCAAGCAACGCCGAGCCATTTTCGAAGCCGTGACACTACCCTCTCCATTCCTCTTCGCCGCCCCCACCCGCTGGGACGAGGCGTGTTTCGCCGTGCCGGCGGTGCGGGCGCTGGGGGCGGCCGGTTTACCGGTGACGGTGCTTTGCCCGGCGGAACAGGAGGCATTTTGGGAAACGTTGCCCGGTTTGGAGCGGATCGCCTACGGGGCGAAAACGTCCGCCAAAGCCCTGGCCGCCGAGTTGGCCGGGCGATTCTCCGCGGCGTTTCTGTGGGAATCCGGACTCGCGGCGGACGCTTGCGCGAAAGCGGGCATCGAACGTCGCACCGGTCCGGCGGGCGAGCGGGCGCTGGAAAAACGGCTGACCGATCCGGTGCCGCCGCCCGCACCGGGGCCGATCGAGCACCGCGTGCGGCATTACCTGCGTTTCGCGGAAGCGCTCGGGCTCGAGACCCGGATCGCGGCGCTGTTCGAGCCGGCGGCGCTCGCTGTTTCGCCCGTGGCCGGCTCGGTGCTGCTGGTACCGGATTCCGACTTCGGCCCGAGCCACGAATGGCCGCTGGAGCGCTGGGAGGAACTTGCGAATAACTTGCGAGGAAACGGCGCAAGCCTCTCGATTTCAACGCATCGCCCGCTCGGCCGCGAACTAGCAAAACGCCTGGGCGAAGCCGCCACGGCGCTCGATTTACCCGCGTTCGGCGACTGCCTGCCGGTGCTGGCCGGCTTCGAGCGGGTGATCGCGGCCGACGGTTCGCTGCCGCACCTCGCCTCCCACGCGGGCGCGACCTGCACCGTCCTGTTCGGCCCGAACGAACCGGCGTGGAAACGCCCGCTCGGCAAGCGCCACACGGTGCTGCGCCGCCACGTCGAGTGCTCGCCGTGCTTCGTCGCGAAATGCGCGCTCGACCTGCGCTGCCAGACCGAACTGACGGTCGACGCCGTGCTCGCGGCGTTCTCTTCTCAACCAAAGTGATCCCAGCCGCCGCGGAGTTCGCCGCCTTCGCCGGGCGGAACGAGCCGGCCGATGACGGTGAGCGGGGTTTCGGAAAACGCGGCGCGCCAGGCTTCGGCGGCGCGGGCGGACCATTTCCGCGGCGATAGGGTGACGAGCAGCTCGAAGTCCTCGCCGTCGCCCAGCGCTTGATCGACGGTGCAGCCGCGGTGGCGCGGGATCGCGGCGCGGTCGAGCTGGAACCCGCAGCCGCTGGCGGCGGCCAGGCGCGGCAGGTCTTTCGCCAGGCCGTCGGACAGGTCCATCATCGCGGTCGGCCGCAGGTGGTCGGCCAGCCACGCCGCCTCGGCGACGCGCGGGGTGAAAGTCAGGTGGCGGCCGCCGAGCGAACCGCCGAGTTTGCCGGTCACGGCGATCCAATCGCCCGGCCGGCCGCCGGAACGCAGCGTCAGGCGGCGGCGGGTGACGCTGCCGGTGGCGGCGACCGAGATCACGGCCGCGGAGCCCTCCGGCACGCGCGAGGTTTCGCCGCCGGCGAGGGTGGCGCCGAAGGTTTTCAGGCACTCGCCGAAGCCGCGGTAGAGCCCCTCGATGCGGGCGAGCGGCCAGCTGGCGGGCAGGGCGATGGTGACGAGGAAACGCTCCGGTTTACCGCCCATCGCGGCGAAGTCGGACACCACGCGGGCGGCGGCCTTCCAGCCGATCTGGCGCGGCGGGGCGTCGGGCAGGAAATGCACGCCCTCGACCATTGCGTCGGTCTTGAGCAGCTGCAGCGGCCGGCCTTTACCCGCGTCCACCACCGCGCAGTCGTCGCCCGGCCCGGCGGTGGGCGAGGCGTCGCGCGGCACGAGCCGGACCAGGCGCTCGATCAGCGCGTCTTCGGAAAGGTCGGACAACTGGCGGCGCGGGCGGCTCACGGGTCGATCGGGAGGTGGTAGAGGCGGGCGATCGCTTGCAGCAGCACGGTCGCGCCGTTGAAGCAGAAATGCACGGCGACCGGCGCCCACAGCGAGCCGGTCCGTTCGTAAAGCCAGACGAGCAGCAGCCCGAGCACGAACAAGGGCAGCAGCGTGGCGAGCTGGCCGTGGGCGACGGCAAACAGCAGCGCGCTGCACACGGCGGCGGCACCGGGGCCGGCGAAGCGTTTCGCCGCGGCGTAAAGGTAGCCGCGGAACACGGTCTCCTCGCAGATCGGCGCCACGATCACCGCGGCAAAGGCCATCAGCCCGAGCCCGAGCGGGTCCTGGCTGGATTGGAGGAAACGCACCGTGTCCTGCGCGGTCTCGCCGCCGAGCGACTCCATCCACTCCATGTAGCCGCCGAGCTTGAGGGCGATCAGCAGCGTCCACATCGCGGCCACGGCGGCGGGGGCGATCCAGAGCACGTGCGGCCACCCGCGCCAGCGCAGCCCGAGCCAAGCCGCGACCCTCACGCGCCGCGCCACGACCACCAGCACGGTCACCCCGGCGAGGACGAACCAGAAGCCGATCGACTGGAGCAGCATGTGCGGCTGGATTCGCGTCACGTCGATCGGCTCCGTCTGGCGGGCCGCGCCCATCGCCATCGAGAAAAACGTCAGGAACAAAAAGCCCATCCACAGCAGGTCGAGCGGACGGAAAAAACCGGCGGCCACGCCCGGAGTCGCCGGCAGGACCGGTGGCTTGGCGGCGGGTGCCGGCCCGGACGCGGCGGATTCCCCGACCGGCACCGGCGGAGCCGCCGCCGTTTCATCCGCCTTCACCGCGCGTTTCGCCCGCCAGGCACGGCCGGCCGCAGCCACGGCGAACATCACCGGCACGGCGAGAAAGCTCGCTTCGAGGATCTTGGCGGACACGACGGACATCGCGCGGCAATGTGCGCGGGCCAACCGTCGGCTGAAAGCCCGAATATCCGGGCGCTGGCACGCTTTTGTCTTTCTCGGTTCCCCTGCCGCACGCATCATGTTTCGGAATGCCGTCCTCCCGCGACAACCCCTACCGGCGGATCCTGCGGCGTCGGCACGCCTGGCCGCTGTTGCTCGCGCTGGCCATGGTCTGGGGCTACTGGATCGCGGCACCGTATTTCGGGCCGGTGGAGGAAAATCCGGACACCGCGCGGATGACGTGGCTGAAAACCGAGCGCGACGGGATGCTGGCGGAGGCGATGGCCGGCGACCCGACGTGGCTGCGCTGGCTGGCCGGGGCGAAACCGCGCACGGCGGAAACGCGCGTGTTCGCCGCCGCCCCCGAGTCCCAGCTGCGGGCGCTGCGCCAGCGCGCCCTGCTCGGCCGCGGGTTTTTCTGGGGCGTGATGGCCGCCGGGGTGTGCTGGCTGCCGCAAGCGCTGCGGGGGTTCATCCGGGGTGCCACCGCCCGCGCCGGAGGCTACTCCGGCCATTGGTCGCTCACGCTCGGGCTGACCGTTTTCCTTTCCGCCACCCTGGCCTGGCTCGGTTTCAGCGGCGTGCTGACGCTCGGGCTGCTCGCCATTCCCCAGCCGCCGGACGGCCTGCTGCTCGCGCTCGATGTGGCGATGCGGCTGCTGCCCGCCCTGATCGCCGTCGGCATTTTGTTCCGTCGGGTCCGCCACGTGCGGCGCGTCTGGGGGCTCGACCGCGAACCGCCGGTGGCGCCGGTGCTCGGTGCCTTCGCCCTGCTGATGGGCCTCGACGCGCTGCTCGCCCATGCGGCGGGCGATTGGGGCGGGTTGGACTCGGCCGGCGGCTTGAACGCGCTCGACTCGGGCGGTTTCGGCCTCGTGACGCTCGTCGTTTCCGCCTGCCTCGTCGCGCCCTTGGCCGAGGAAATTCTCTACCGCGGTGTGTTGTTCCGCTCCTTGGCGAACCGCTA
>Ga0105245_10005790_pt1 | contig 10843 bp, 11 predicted proteins | sample KBSM54metaG_FD_81523 | JGI IMG/M metagenome (GOLD analysis project Ga0105245, IMG submission 81523) | Miscanthus rhizosphere microbial communities from Kellogg Biological Station, Michigan, USA - KBS M5-4 metaG | ecosystem: Host-associated > Plants > Roots > Rhizosphere > Soil | place...
ACACGCCGGCCTCGCGCGCAACGTGGTCGAAGGTCGACGCGGCGGCCCCGCGCGTGCCCACGCTCGCACGCATCGCGGCGATGATCCGCTGGGCCTTGTCGCCCTCGAGCTTGCGCCTGCCCTCAGCGCTGGTCGCAGCCTCCATCCCGGCCGCCATCTTAGTTGGCTGGCCAGTCAGCGCGAGGGGTCAGACCCCTTGAGTGCCGGCGACTTAAGGGGTCAGACCCCTTAAGTGCCAGCGACCCCAGCCCGCCCAGACTGCCCGCCCACCGTCACGCCAGAGCCTTCTGTGCAACACCCATCACTCCGGGCGCGCGGGCCGCAAGGCTCGCCGCGCGCGCCGGCCGCGGCTATGGGATCAGCAGCCGGCAGCCAAGTGACGGCGTCCACGAGAAAGGGCGCCCGGTGGGCGCCCTTTCGCAAAGCTCGCTGTGGGCCGCGCTAGGCGGTGCCCACCGGTTCGCTTGTGCTGCTCGGCTCGGGGGTCGTGCTCGCCGTGTACTCGAACTCTTCCTCGGCGCCGAACAGCGCGTCGAGCACCTTCTTGCGAAGGCCCTCGCTCGCGGCCAGGGCGATTGCCCCGCCCACGATCGCCACGAGGAGAAGGCGGCCCTTGCCGCGCTTCTTCTTCTTGGCTCCGCGCAGCGAGTCCGCAGCGTCCTTCAGAGACGTCGCAGCCTCACGCAGCTCGCGCTGCACCTTCTTGTCCTCCGTGACGGCCTTGACCGGGCCCTTGCCGTTCGACATCCGCGAGTAAGCCTTGCGGGCGGACTCGAACGCGTTCCGGAGGTTGTCGCGCAGCTCGTCATCTTCGACGAGCCGCTGGACGTACTGGTTCGAGCGGACCGCCTTGCCGGCGGCGAACGCTCCGGCTCCGGCCTGTGCGGCCTTTTTCTTTGCTGCCATTGGTCTCCTCGATCCGCTTGCCAGGGCGCACTCTACCCGGGTTAGGCAGCCCGCGAACGCCTGGCGCTCTTTTGGAGTGCTGCCTGGAGCACCTCGTCGACGTGATCGACGAGCGTGAACTTCATCCGCTTGCGCAGCGTCTCGGGGATGTCGTCGATGTCGCGCTCGTTGCGGCGCGGGATGATGATCCGGTTGATGCCCGCGCGCTGAGCAGCCAGCGCCTTCTCCTTCAGCCCGCCGATCGGGAGCACCATGCCCGTGAGCGTGATCTCGCCGGTCATGGCGGTGTCGGCGCGCACGGGCCGGCCCGTCACGCGCGACGCGATCGCAGTGGCCATCGTGATGCCCGCGCTCGGCCCGTCCTTCGGGATCGCGCCGGCCGGGACGTGCACGTGGATGTCGTGCTCCTCGAACCAGTTGGGCGGGATGTCGCCCTCGGCCAGCGAGCGCACGTACGAGAGCGCTGCCGCGGCCGACTCCTTCATCACGTCGCCGACCTGGCCCGTGATCTGGAGCTTGCCGTCACCGGGATAGGCGACGGCCTCGACGAACAGCACGTCGCCGCCGAAGGGCGTCCACGCCAGGCCGGTAGCCACGCCCGGCTCGCTCGTACGCCGCTTCGCCTCCGACTCGAAGCGCGGCTTGCCGAGCAGCTCGGTCACGGTCTCGGGGCGAATCGTGCGCTTCGACCTGCGCGCGCCCTCCGCGAACTGGCGCGCCACCTTGCGGCAGATCGAGCCGATCTCGCGCTCGAGCGCTCGCACGCCCGCCTCGCGCGTGTAGCCCTCGATGATCCTGTCGAGCGCCGGCTTCAGGAACTCGATCCTCGACCTGGTCAGGCCGTTGCGCTCCATCTGGCGCGGCACCAGGTAGCGCCTCGCGATCTCGCGCTTCTCCTCGTGCGTGTAGCCCGAGAGCTCGATCACCTCCATCCGGTCGAGCAGAGCCGGGGGGATCGTGTCCACCTGGTTCGCGGTGCAGATGAAGAAGACGTTCGAGAGGTCGAACGGGACGTCGAGGTAGTGATCGCGGAAGCTCGAGTTCTGCTCTGGGTCGAGCACCTCGAGCATCGCGCTCGCCGGGTCGCCGCGGAAGTCCGCGCCCATCTTGTCGATCTCGTCGATCATCAGCACCGGGTTGCCCGAGCCGGCGTCCCGGATCGCGCGGATGATCGTCCCGGGGATCGCGCCGATGTAGGTCCTGCGGTGACCGCGGATCTCGGCCTCGTCGCGCACGCCGCCCACCGAGATGCGCTCGAACGCGCGCTCCATCGCAGCGGCGATCGAGCGCCCCAGCGAGGTCTTCCCCACGCCCGGCGGGCCGACGAACAGGACGATCGAGCTGCGCGCCTCCGGGTTCAGCTTCCTCACCGCAAGGAACTCGAGGATGCGGTCCTTCACGCGCTCGATGTCGTAGTGGTCGCGGTCCAGCACGGTGCGGGCGTGCTTCAGGTCGAGGTTGTCGGTCGTCGCCCTCGACCACGGCAGCGTGGCGAGCCACTCGAGGTACGAGCGGATCACGCCGTGCTCCGCGGACTGCGGCGGGAGGCGCTCGAAGCGCGAGAGCTCGCGGTCCGCGACGGTCCTCGCGTGTTCCGGGAGGTTCGCCTCGTCGAGCTGCTTGCGCAGCTCGTCCGCCTCGGCCTGCTGCTCGTCGACCTCACCCAGCTCCTCCTGGATCGCGCGCAGCTGCTGACGCAGGAAGTACTCGCGCTGGCCGCGCTCCATCTCGGACTGGACCTGTGTCTGGATCCGGCTGCCGATCTCGACCAGCTCGAGCTCGCGCGCGAGGATCTCGGAGAGGAGCCGCAGCCGCCTCGTGACGTTGCGCTCCTCCAGCAGGCGCTGCTTCTCCTCCGTCTTGATGCGCAGGGCGCCCGCGATCAGATGGGCGAGCTCCACGGGATCGTCGAGGTTCGCGACCGCGAGCTGGAGCTCCTCCGGGAGGTACGGCAGGTCCGCGATGATGCGCGAGAAGGTGGACTGGACGTTCCGCCGGAGGCCCTCGAGCTCCTCGGATGGCACGAGCTCGTCGGGTGCCTCGGTGATGCGCGCGATCAGGTACGGCGCGGTGGCCACGTAGTCGCCGAGCTCGACGCGCTGGCCGCACTGGACCAGGATGCGCACAGTACCGTCCGGCACCTTCATCATCCGCGCGACGACGCCGACCACGCCCACGCGGTAGAGCTCGCCGGGTTCCGGCTCCTCGACCTCCGGCTCCGTCGAGGCGACCATCACCAGCATCCGGTTGCCGGCGAGCACGTCGTCGACGAGCTGGATCGAGCGCTCCTGGCCAATCGCCAGCGGGAGCATCGTGTCGGGGAAGGCGACCGTGTCGCGCAGCGGCAGCACCGGGAGCGCCTGCGGGAGCTCCGGCTGCGGCTGCGTCTCGACCGGCTCGCCGTCCACGCTTGGGACGTGGACGGTCATGAGTCCGAGATCGGCACGCGCCGGACCGACTGCTCCGGCTGCGCGAGCGGTATCTCGACCTGGAGGACGCCGTCGACGTACGACGCGCTCGCCTCGTCCGCCACGACGTCGGCACCCAGCTCCACGATGCGCCGGAAGGGGCCGTTCTCGATCTCGATCTGCTGATAGAGGCGCCCGCCCGCCTCGGTGGGCCTCCGCTCGCCGGCGATCAGGAGCTGGCGGCCGCGGATCTCGAGGGCCACGTCGGCGGGGTCGACGGCCGCGATATCGACCTTCACCACCGCTCGCGGCGGGTTGTCCGTGTAGTAGACGTCGACGCGCGGGGAGAAGCCGCGCCCTCTTATGCCGCCGCGACGCTCGAAGACGTCGCCGAACAGCTCGTCCATCTCACGGCGCATGCGCTCGAAGTTGGCGAACAGGTCGCGCTGGGAGGTCACCCCGAACGAGGATAAACCGCCGGGGCAATACACCAGCGGGGACAGGCTTTGCCTGTCCCCGTCCAGCTAGACCTCGAAGACGGCGCCCTCGGTGGCCACCTCGACGGGGCCGCCGAAGGCCTCCGCCGCCTCGTCGCGGGCCCAGCCCGCGTCGAGCTCGTCCGAGATGTGGACGAGCAGCAGCCGCTTCGCCGCGGCGCCGCGGGCGTGACCACCGGCCTCGCTCGGCGTGAGATGGCCGCGCATCCCGGTCCGCTCCGGCCGCGGAAGCGTGGCCTCGAGCAGGATCAGGTCGGCCTCCTGCGCGAAGTCGGCGAGGGCATCCGTCGGGCTGGAGTCGGCGCCGTACACGATCCGCCCGGAGCCGTTCATGGAGGCGATGCTCATCGCGAACGTCTCCGTGAAGTGCGGGACCTCCTGGAACGTGATGCGGATCGGGCCGATCTCGATCTTGCTCGCCGGGTCGTACTCGCGCAGATGGAACGCGTTCTCGATCAGGTCGTCGTTCCCCCATGCGCCGACCACGCGCCTGAACACCTCCTGCGCGCCCGGCGGCACGTGGAGCTCGGGACGGGCGGGGAAGTCGGTACCGGGCCAGCGGTCGACCGGCACGGGCTGCTGGCGCGGGGCGTAGGTGAGCGCGTACGAGTACGGGACGAGGTCGAGGAAGTGGTCCGCGTGCAGGTGCGAGATCACGACCGCGTCGAGGTCGATGTAGTCGATGTGCTCGCGCAGCTTCGCGAATACGCCGTTGCCGCAATCGACGAGGACGGTGGTGCCTTCCTCCTCGATCAGGTAGCCAGAACAGGCGCCGCCGGCATCCTGCCAGGACGGCGACTTGCCGAGGACGGTTAGCCGCATGTCTCGGAGAGACTAACCGCGCTTTTACGCGCGTGGTTGAGGAAACGCGTACGCGGCGGTCGTTCGCTCGGTGCGAAAGACGAAGGCGAGCTGCCGCTCAGGAGCCAATCCGCGCTCCGCCGGCCGGAAGGTCGTGCACGGCTTCCCGAGGTTCAGGGCGCACAGCATGTTCTGCTGGAAGTAGCACTCCTCGCAGCTGGCGGGCTTCGTCTTCGGCATCGAAACCATCGAACAACAAAGCGGGGCCGGATGCCAGCGACCGTTTTACGGTGTTTGCAGGGTCGCTCTGGGAAGCCCCGCTAGGAGCGCGTTTTTCAGGGGGGCGAATTTTGGAAAGTAGTGTGGTGCGTCCGCATGGAGCTGGTCACCGGAGCAACCGGATACGTCGGCAGCCGCCTCCTGCGACGCCTGGTCGCGGAGGGTCGGCCCGTGCGCGCGCTCGCCAGGCGTCCAGAGCTCCTGACGGAGGTCGACGTCGTCACCGGCGACCTCCTGACCGGTGCCGGCCTGGAGGAGGCGCTCGAGGGCTGCTCGACCGCCTACTACCTCGTGCACTCGATGGAGCCGGCCACCGGAAACGGGAGCTTCGCCGGCCGCGACCGGCAGATGGCGACGAGCTTCGCCGAGGCGGCGGCACATGCCGGCGTCGAGCGGATCGTCTACCTCGGCGGGATCGTCCCCCGGGACCGCGCCCTCTCGCCTCATCTGAGCTCCCGCCTCGAGGTCGAGGAGATCCTCCTGTCCGCCGTTCCGGCCTCGACCGCCCTGCGAGCGTCCATCGTGATCGGGGCGGGGTCGTCCTCTTTTCGCATTCTCGTTCGCCTCGTCGAACGTCTGCGCCTCCTCCCGTTACCGGCCTGGCGCGACAATCGCACGCAGCCGATCGACGAGCGCGACGTCGTCGAGCTCCTCGCGCGCACACCGCAGGTGCCGGAGGCCGCGGGGAGGTCGCTCGACGCGGCCGGACCGGACGTGATGACGTACGGCGACATGATCGAGCGAATCGCCGAGGCGATGGGCGTCGGCCGGGTCCCGCTCGGGTTCAACCGCTCGCTCACGCCGCCCGCGAGCGCTGTGGTGGCGGCCGTCACCGGACAGCCGCTCGAGCTCGTCCGCCCGCTCATGGAGAGCCTCGAGAGCGACCTCCTGCCGCGCGACCCGGACGAGGCGTCGCGCCTCTACGGCCTCCGCCTTCATCCGTTCCAGCGCGCGCTAGATCATGCGCTTGCCGAATGGGAGCGCGCCGAGACCCTGGGTGCGCGGTGAGGGTCGAGCGCGAGATCCGCATCGATGCGCCCCCTCAGCGGGTGTACGACGTGGTGATGGACCCGCGCCGGCTCGAGGACTGGGTCACGATCCACGACCACCTCGAGGACGCACCCTCGGGGTCGCTGAAGAAGGGGTCGAAGCTCACGCAGATCCTGAAGCTCGCCGGCCGGAGGTTCCACGTTCGCTGGACCGTGGTCGAGAACGAGCCGTGCGACCGAGTCGTGTGGGAGGGCCGCGGACCGGTCGGCTCCCACGCGAAGGTGATCTACGACTTCACCAACTCTTCGAACGGCGACTACACCGACTTCCACTACACAAACGAGTACGACCTGCCGGGCGGCCCGTTGGGCCGGATCGCGAGCCGCGGCGTGGCGCGTGTGACTCAAAAAGAGTTGGACGCAACCTTGCAGAAACTCAAGCGGATAACTGAATAATCGTTACAGTTATTCGCATGGCTGACTTCCTTGACGAGAAGCGTCGCGAGATCGACGCGCGCATGCGCGAGCTGCGCCCGATGGTGGAGGAGTACAACCGCCTGGAGAAGGCCGCGGCGGCGCTGGCCGGCGTCGGCGGAAACGGCGGCGCGCGTACCTCACGGTCTCCGCGACGGCGCGGACGTGGCCGACCTCGCGGCAGCGGCACGCGCGCCAAGCAGGCGCTCGAGCTGGTGCGGGCCCGGCCCGGCATCACGATCAGAGAGCTCGCCGATGCCATGGGCATCCACGCGAACTACCTCTACCGCGTGATGCCGACGCTCGAGTCCGAGGGCCAGGTCGTGAAGCGCGACCGCGGCTGGCACCCCGCGTAGTGCGCAAGCCGCGGGCGGTGCCCGCGGCGCCGCGATGCCGTCACCTAGATCAGGCCGAGCTCCCGCACGCTGTCCCGCTCCTCCTTGAGCTCGTTCACCGTGGCATCGATCTTCGGGCGCGCGAAGTCGCCGACCTCGAGGCCCTCGACGATCTCGTAGGCGCCGCCGGACACGCGGACGGGGAAGCTCGACATGAGCCCCTCCTCGACGTCGTAGGCACCGGTGGACGGCACCGCCATGGAGCGCAGTCCGCTCGCGCCCTGAACCCAGTCGTGCACGTGGTCGATCGCCGCGTTGGCGGCGCTCGCCGCGGATGAGGCGCCTCGCGCCTCGATGATCTCGGCCCCCCGCTTGCCGACCCGCGGGATGAACTCGTTCTCGTACCAGTCCATCTCGACCTGGTCGGCCGCGCGCCGGCCCTTCACCTTCGCGTTGAAGAGGTCGGGGAACATCGTCGGCGAGTGGTTTCCCCAGACCACGAGGTCCTCCACGTCCTCGACCCCGACGCCGAGCTTCTCGGCGAGCTGGGAGACGGCGCGGTTCTGGTCGAGCCTCGTCATCGCCGTGAAGCGCTCGTTCGGGATGTCGGACGCGTGGTTCATCGCGATCAGCGCGTTGGTGTTCGCGGGGTTGCCCACCACGAGCACCTTCACGTCGTCGGCGGCGCCCTCGTTCAGCGCCTCGCCCTGGGGCTTGAAGATCTGGCCGTTCGCCTCGAGCAGGTCCGCCCGCTCCATGCCCTTGGAACGCGGCCGCGCGCCCACGAGCATCGCCACGTTCACCCCGTCGAACGCGCGCTTCGGGTCGTCGAAGATCTCGGTCGAGGCGAGCAGCGGGAAGGCGCAGTCCTGGAGCTCCAGGGCGGTTCCCTCCGCCGCCTTCACGGCATCGGGAATCTCGAGCAGCCGCAGGTCGATCTGCTCGTCCGCCCCAAGCATCTGGCCGCTCGCGATCCGGAACAGGAGCGCGTAGCCGATCTGACCGGCCGCGCCGGTGACGGTGACGGTTGTTGCCATCAGGCGTTCATCTCCTCGATAACAGCATCTGCGAATTCGCTGGTGCCCACGGCCGAGGGATCGTCGCGCGAGGGCTTCAGGTCGTAGGTGACCTTGTCGCCCTTGCGGATCACCTCGGCGATGCCGTTCTCCATCCGGTCGGCGGCCTCGGTCTCGCCGAGGTGGCGGAGCATCAGAACGCCGGAGAGCATCAGCGCGGTCGGGTTGACCTTGTTCTGGCCCTTGTACTTGGGCGCTGAGCCGTGCGTGGCCTCGAAGATCGCGCCCTCTGTGCCGATGTTGGCGCCGGGCGCGAGGCCCAGGCCGCCGATCATGCCCGCGCCGAGGTCGGACACGATGTCGCCGTACAGGTTGGGCAGCACGATCACGTCGTACTCCTCGGGCCGCGAGACCAGCTGGTTGCAGAGGTTGTCGATGATGCGGTCTTCGAACTCGATGTCCGGGTGGCGCTCGGCGACCTGGCGCGCGACCTCGAGGAACAGGCCGTCGGAGAACTTCATGATGTTGGCCTTGTGGGCCGCGGTGACCTTCCCGCGCCCATTCTCCTCGGCGTACTTGAACGCCGACTCGACGATCCGGTCGGAGCCGAACACGGAGATCGGCTTGATCGAGATGCCGGAGTCGTCGCGGGTCGGGGAGTCGAGCTCCTCGGCCAGGAACCGCCGCAGCTTCTCGACCTCCTCGGAGCCCCTCTCGAACTCGATGCCGGCGTAGAGGTCCTCGGTGTTCTCGCGGACGATCACGATGTCCGTCTCCGGGAAGCGCGTGCGGACGCCCTCGTATGCCTTGCAGGGCCGGATGCACGAGTAGAGGTCGAACTCCTTGCGGAGGGCGACGTTGATCGAGCGGTGGCCCGAGCCGACCGGCGTGGTCGTCGGGCCCTTGATGGCGATCCCGCGCTCACGGATCGAGTCAAGCGTGCGGTCCGGGAGCGGGTTGCCCTCCGACTCGTAGACGTCGATTCCCGCATCCTGGAAGTCCCAGTCGAACTCGACTCCGGTGGCCTCGAGGACGCGCTTGGTGGCTTCCGCGAGCTCTGGCCCGGTGCCGTCGCCCGGGATGAAGGTGACTCGGTATTGAGACATAGCGGGCGTGATTACTAGCAGCCGCGCTCAGGCGGCCGCGCCGACGAAGTCGCGCCGCCGGATCAGGACGAGCGCCGACGCCGCGCCGGTGTAGGCCACCGCCGCGCCGACCTTGAGCAGCACGTTGAACGCGTCGATGTAGGCGTTGCGCCCGGCGGCTGACGCGAAGGTGGCGGGACCGAGGTTGTGGGGGAGCTTCGCCTGGAGAATTGCTCCGAGACCCGCGATGCCCACCGCCGTGCCCACCTGCCTGAAGGTGCTGTTGATGCCGGATGCCGCGCCGCTGCGACGCGGCTCGACGACGCCGATCGCAGCGGTGGCGAGTGGCGGGTTGATGAACCCGATGCCGATCCCGCCGAGGATGAAGCCTGCGAGCAGCGTGGTCCAGCCGTCGCTGGGCGTGATGCCCGACATGAGCAGCAGGCCGGTGCCTACGAGGGTGAGCCCCGCTGTGAGGAAGAACTTGACCGAGTAGCGCTCTGCGAGCTTGCCCGCCAGCGGGGCGGCGACGAAGGAGAGCACCGAGACGGGCAGGAAGCGCAGCCCCGACTCGAGCGGCGAGTAGCCGAGCACGTCCTGCATGTAGAGCGTGATGTAGAGGAACATCGAGAACAGCGAGGCGTGGATCGAGAACGCCACGATCTGCGCGCCGGTGAAGGTTGGGACTCGGAACAGGCGGAGGTCGAGCATCGGCTGGTCGCGGCGCAGCTCGATGGTCACGAAGATCACGAGCAGCAGGACGGCCGTGGTGAGCAGGCTGACGATCTTGGCGCTGCTCCAACCGTCGTCGTTGCCGCGAATCAGCGCGTAGACGAGGAAGGAGAGCGCGGAGCTGAAGGTCACGAGACCGGCCCAGTCGATGCGGGCGCTGGGGTCGCGCTCGGACGCGGGCACGCGCATGAGCGTGATCGCGATCGTGACGATTCCGACCGGCACGTTGACCAGGAATATCCACTCCCAGCCGAGGCCGTCGGTGAGGGCGCCCCCGATCAGCGGGCCAACCGCCACCGCGAAGCCGGTGGTGGCGCCCCAAATTCCGAGGGCCGTGCCGCGCTCGTGGGGCTCGAACTCCTGCGCGATCAGCGCCAGCGAGGTCGCGAACATCATCGCGCCGCCCGCTCCCTGGAGACCGCGAGCGGCGTTTAGCATCACGGGGGAGCCGGCGAGCCCGCACAGGAGCGAGGCGGTCGAGAAGATGACCAGCCCGACGACGAAGACACGCTTGCGGCCGAGCAGGTCGGCGAGCGAGCCGGACGCGAGCAGCAGCGCGGCCAGCGCAAGGGCGTAGGCGTCGACCACCCATTGGAGGTCCTCGAAGCTGGAGCCGAGGGCGCGCTGGATGCTCGGCAGCGCCACGTTCACGATCGTGACGTCGACCAACAGCATGAATACCGCGAGGCATACGACGATCAGCGTCCACCACTTCGCTGCCATGCCACTCACGGTACGCGACGGCGGTCTGACACCATCCACACCGTGTTCGGTGGTGGGTCATTCCAGCTAGGCCGCGTCTTCGGAGTCCGCATCGGGGTGGACATCAGCTGGTTCATCGTCCTGTTCCTGATCATCTGGCAGCTGTCCGACTACTACAGGGACGTCGCCCCCGGCTCGAACGCCTTTGTCCTGGCCGTCGTGAGCGCGCTGCTGTTCTTCCTCTCGATCCTGCTCCACGAGCTGGGGCACGCGTGGGTGGCGTTGCGCAACGGCATCCCGATCCTCGGCATCGATCTGTGGATGTTCGGCGGCGTGGCGAAGCTCGGGAAGGACGCCGACTCGCCGGGGGTCGAGTTCCGCGTGGCGGTGGCCGGCCCGGTCGTGACCGTGCTGATCGCGGCGGTCTGCTTTGGGCTGGCCTCGGCTATCTCGGGGACGTCGGACGCGATCAACAGCTCGCAGTTCGACCAGAGCACCACCGGCGCCACGACAGCGGTGCTCGGATACCTCACGATCATCAACGTGTTCCTGCTGGCCTTCAACCTCATCCCGGCGTTCCCGCTCGACGGCGGCCGAATCGCCCGGGCGATCGCTTGGA
>Ga0105245_10005791_pt1 | contig 10840 bp, 5 predicted proteins | sample KBSM54metaG_FD_81523 | JGI IMG/M metagenome (GOLD analysis project Ga0105245, IMG submission 81523) | Miscanthus rhizosphere microbial communities from Kellogg Biological Station, Michigan, USA - KBS M5-4 metaG | ecosystem: Host-associated > Plants > Roots > Rhizosphere > Soil | place: Michigan...
CCGTGAACCCGGCCGCCCCGGACAACACCGCGCCGCCGGCGATCACGGGCACGCCGCGCGACGGCCAGACCCTCACCGCGGACCCCGGCACGTGGAACGGGTCGCAGGCGACGTACGCGTACCAGTGGGTCCGCTGTGACGCCACCGGCACGAGCTGCACCGACGTCCCGGGCGCGACGTCGCGGACGTATCCCGAGACGGCCGACGACGTCGGGTTCCGCCTGCGGGTCCGGGTGACGGCGACGAACGGCGCGGGCACCGCGACGGTCCTGTCGGCGCCGTCGGGCACCGTCGCCGCCCTGCCGCCCGAGAGCACCACCGCGCCGGCGATCTCGGGCACGCCGCGCGACGGCGAGACGCTGTCCGCGGGCACCGGCACGTGGAAGAGCACCGTCCCGCTGACCTACGCCTATCAGTGGCGCCGCTGCGCCGCCGACGGCACGAGCTGCAGCGACATCGCCGGCGCGACGGGCTCGAGCTACGTCGCGCGAGCGGGCGACGTCGACGCGACGCTCCGGGTCGTCGTGACCGCCACGAACTCGGCCGGCAGCGCCAACGCCACGTCGGCGCGGACCGACGCAGTCCGTCCCGCGCCGCCGGTGAACACCGACCTGCCCGAGGTCTCGGGCGTCGCGCGCGACGGCGAGACCCTGACCGTCGCGCCCGGCACTTGGGGCGGCACGGCACCGATCGCGTACGCGTACCAGTGGCAGCGCTGCGCCGCGGCCGGCGCGACCTGCACGGCGATCTCCGGCGCCACGGGCCAGACCTACGCCGCGACCTCCGCGGACGCCGGCGCCCAGCTCCGGGCCATCGTGACCGCGACGAACGCGGCCGGCTCGACGGACGCCCCCTCGACGCGCAGCGGCGTCGTCGCCGCCGTCCCGCCCGCGAGCACCGCGGCGCCCGCGATCTCCGGCACGCCGCGCGACGGGGCGACGCTCACCGCCGACAAGGGGACCTGGACCGGCACGACCCCGATCGACTACGCCTACCAGTGGCGCCGCTGCGGCGCCGACGGGTCCGGGTGCGCCGACATCCCCGGCGCGACGCAGAGCACGTACGGCGCGACCTCGGCCGACGTGGGCGGAACCCTGCGCGTCGCGGTCACGGCCACGAACGTCGCGGGCACGGCGCGGGCGTCCTCGGCCCCGACCGCGGCCGTCGACGCGATCCCGCCGTCCGTGCGCACCGCGCCGGCCGTCTCCGGTACGCCGGCGGACGGCGCCACCCTCACCGCCGACCCGGGCACCTGGAACGGCTCGCAGCCGATCGCGTTCGCCTACCAGTGGCGGCGCTGCGACGCCGACGGCGCGAACTGCACGACCATCGCCGGCGCCACGAATCCGACCTACACCGCCGGCGCCGACGACGTCCATCGGACGCTGCGCGTCACCGTCACGGCGACGAACGCCGGCGGGTCGGGCTCCGCCTCGTCGGCCGTCACGGGCGCCGTCGCCGCCAACCCGCCCGTCGACCAGGTCGCCCCGACCGTCGACGGCACGGCGCGCGACAGGGCGACCCTGACCGCCGCCCCCGGCACCTGGGGCGGGACGGCGCCGATCGCGTTCGCCTACCAGTGGCAGCGCTGCGACGCCGCGGGCGCCAACTGCGCCGACATCGCCGACGCGACGGGTCGCGCCTACGCGCTGACGGCGACCGACGTCGGCCGGACCGTGCGCGTCGTCGTGACCGCGACGAACGACGGTGGCAGCGCCGGCGCGCACTCGGGGCCGACCCCGGTGGTCGCCCCGGTCGCGCCCGAGAGCACCGCGCCGCCGAGGGTCTCCGGCACGGCGCGCGACGGCGGCACGCTCACGGCCGCCCGCGGCACGTGGACCGGGACGCCCGACATCGCCTACACCTTCCAGTGGGTGCGCTGCGACGCCGATGGCGGCGGCTGCGCACCGATCGGCGGCGCGACCGGCGCGAGCTACGCGCCCGCGGCGGCGGACGTCGGCCACGCCCTGCGCGTCGTCGTCACCGCGACGAACGCCGCCGGCAGCCGTTCGGCGACCTCCGACGCGACCGCGGCCGTCGACGCCGTCGCGCCGTCCGTCCGCACCGCGCCCAGCATCGACGGCACCGTGCGCGACGGCGGCACGCTCGTCGCCGACCCGGGCACCTGGGACGGCACCCAGCCGATCGCGTTCGCCTACCAGTGGCGCCGCTGCGACGCCGCCGGCGGCGCCTGCGCCGCGATCACCGGCGCGACCGGGCGCACGTACACGGCGACCGCGGACGACGTCGGCAGCACGCTCCGCGTCGCCGTCACCGCCTCCAACCGGGGCGGTGCGGACACGGCCACGTCGGCGCCGACCGGCCGCGTCGCCGCGAGCGCACCCGTGAACACCGCCGCGCCCCGGATCGACGGCGCCCCGCGCGACGGCCAGACGCTGACGGCGGATCCGGGCGCCTGGGACGGAACCGCGCCGGTGTCGTTCACCTACCAGTGGCGCCGGTGCGACGCGACCGGCGCCGACTGCCGCGACATCGACGGCGCGACGGACGCCGCCTACGCCGCGACCCCGGCCGACGTCGGGCACGCCGTCCTCGTCCTCGTCACCGGCCGCAACGACGGCGGCACCCAGACCGCCGCGTCCGCCCCGACCCCGGCCGTCGCCGCGCAGGCGCCCGAGAACACCGCGACGCCGGGCGTCTCGGGGCCGGTCGCCGACGGCGGGACGCTGACCGCCGACGATGGTGAGTGGACCGGCACGCCCGCCATCACGTTCACCTACCAGTGGGAGCGCTGCGACGCCCAGGGCGCCGCGTGCGCCGCGATCACGGGCGCCACGGGCCGGACCCACGACCTGAACGACGAGGAGATCGGCCGCACGCTCCGGGTCGCCGTCACTGCGCACAACGCGGGCGGGACCGCCACCGCGACCTCGGCGACGACCGCGCCGGTCGCCGCGGTGGCGCCGCGCACGAGCGACGGCCCGACCGTCGCCGGCGACGACCGCGCGGGTGCGACGCTCACCGCCGACGCCGGCACGTGGGCCGGCACCCAGCCGATCACGCTCGCGTATCAGTGGCAGCGCTGCCACGGCACCTGCACCGACATCCCCGGCGCGGACGGCACGACGTACGACACGGTCGCCGAGGACGTGAGGGCGAACGTCCGCGTCGTCGTGACGGCCACGAACGCCGCCGGCACCGCGCGCGCCGAGTCCCCCGGCCTCGGGCCGATCCGGGCGGTCCCGCCGACGAACACCGCGCGCCCGACGATCACGGGCATCGCCGCCGACGGCGCCACGCTCATCGCCGCGCAGGGGACCTGGAGCGGGACGCCGCCCATCGACTTCGCCTACCGCTGGCAGCGCTGCGACACCGACGGGGCGAGTTGCGACGCGATCCCCGACGCGGTCGAGCCGACCTACCGGCCGACGGCGGACGACGTCGGCCACACGATCCGCGTCGTCGTGACCGCGACGAACCCCGGTGGCCGCGAGACCGCGCCGTCGGCCGCGACCGCCACGGTCCTGCCGACCCCGCCGGCGAACACGGTCCGCCCGTCGGTCTCCGGCACGCCGCACGACGGCGAGACGCTGAGCGCGGACACGGGCGACTGGACCGGCACGGCGCCGCTCGCGTTCACCTACCGCTGGCAGCGCTGCGACGCGAGTGGCGACTGCCGCGCCATCGCCGGCGCGACCGACGCGACGTACACCGCGACGTCCGCGGACGCCCGGAGCACGCTCCAGATCGTCGTGACGGCGACCAACGACGCGGGGTCGGCGAGCGCCGCCTCGCCGCGGACCGCGGCCGTGGCGGCGGTCGCGCCCGCCAACACGACCGCGCCCTCGATCGCCGGCGCCGAGCGCGTCGGCGAGCTGCTCGCCGCCGATCACGGCGACTGGACCGGCACCGGCCCGCTGACCTACGCGTACGCGTGGCAGCGCTGCGACGCCCGCGCGTCGTGCGACCCGATCGCCGGGGCGACCGGCGGCAACTACGCGCTGACGCCGGCCGACGAGGGCCGCACGCTGCGCCTCGTCGTGACCGCGTCCGGCCCGGGCGGCGACGCCTCGAGGACCACCGAGACCACCGGCGTGATCGCCGCCGCGCTCCCGCAGTCGACGCCGCCGGTCAACACGGTCCCGGCGACGATCGCGGGCGACGCGCGCGAGGGCTCCGCGCTCACGGTCGTGCTCGGGACCTGGACCGGCACGGCCCCGATCACCCGGGACTTCCAGTGGCGGCGCTGCGACGCGTCGGGTGATGCCTGCGTCGACATCGACGGCGCCACCGGGATGACCCGCACCGCCACGGCCGACGACGTCGGGCACACCCTGCGGGTCCTCGTCACCGCGCACAACGTCGCGGGCGACGGTACCGCGACGACCTCGCCGACCGACGTCGTCGTCCCCCGCGGCCCGGCCAGCACGAGCGCTCCGAGCGTGTCGGGCAGCGTGCGCATCGGCGACGACCTCACCGCCGATCGCGGCGACTGGACCGGGACGCCCGACATCTCCTACGCCTACCAGTGGCAGCGCTGCGCGAGCGCGACGACCTGCGTCGACATCGCGGGCGCGGCGAGCCGGACGTACACGACGACCGGCGACGACGTCGGCGCCGCGTTGCGGGTGCAGGTCACGGCGACGAACACCGCCGGCCGCGCGACCGCCGTCTCCGACCGGACCGCCGCCATCACGGCCGATCCGCCGCGCAACGAGACGACCCCCGAGGTCATCGGCACGGCCCGCGTCGGCGAGACGCTCGCCGTCGACCAGGGCTCGTGGAGCGGCACCGACCCGCTGACGTTCTCCTACCAGTGGCAGCGCTGCGACGCGGCCGGTGACAACTGCGCACCCGTCGCCGGCCAGACCGAGCGCATGTACGCGCTGACCGGCGCCGACCAGGGCGGCACGATCCGCGTCGTCGTGACCGCGTCCGGTCCGGGCGGGGTCGTGGCCCGGGCGACCGACGCCACCGCGGCGGTCGCGCCGGCGAGCTCGGACCCGATCCCGGACCCGCCGAACAACGAGGTCGCGCCGACGATCACCGGCTCCGCGCGCTCGGGCAACACGCTGCAGGTCGAGCGCGGCCACTGGACCGGCACCGACCCGATCGCCTACACCTACCGGTGGCAGCGCTGTGACGGCGACGGCACGAATTGCGTGGACATCGACGGCGCGACCTCGCTCGAGTACGCCCTCACAGACGACGACGTCGGGCACACCCTGCGGATCGTCGCCCGCGGCACGAACGCCGCCGGCACGTCCTCGGTCATCTCGACGCCGACCGCGGTGGTCGGGCCGGCCGGGACCACGTCGGGCGGCGGCGGCAACCCGCGGCCGGTCCCGGCCCCGTCGCCGACCCCGTCGCCCACGCCTTCGCCCCCGACGCCCGCGACGCCCGCGGCCCCGTCCGCCGGGACGGTCACCGGACAGGCGCCGGCCGCGGGCGCGGACCTCTCGTCGCTGCCGGGCAGCCAGGTCTCGTCGGCGTCGTGCGCCGCGCTCGTCGGCGGCGGCGGGTTCCGCCGGATCACCTTCGCCCCGGCGGGCGCGGTCCGCATGCGCGTGCGGGCCGACGCCGCCGTCCTGCCGACCGCTCCGGTCCGCGTGACGGTGAACGCGTCGAAGGCCACGGGCCTGCGAAGCGTGCGCTACACGCTCGACGGCCGGGCGCTCCCGGCGGCGACGCGGGCGCCGTACACGCTCGGGCTCGCCCCGGCGGCGCTCAGGCCGGGCCGCCACGTCCTCGCCGCGTCGCTCCGGCCGTCGCGGGGCCGCGCGCGCGTGCTCCGCACGACGCTGCGGGTCGCCGCGTGCGCGACGCTGTTCACCGCCCGCCAGTACCGGACGACCTCCGGCAGCGCGCTGCGGCTGCGGATCGACAGCCGCACGGCGACGACGGCGGCCACGTTCGCGCTGCCGGCCGCCGTGACCCGCGCGCTGGGCCTCGGCACCCCGGCGGGCCGGATCCGGGTCGTGACCCCGACCGGCGCCCGCCGGTACAGGATGACCCCCGCCCGCGGCCGGCGCCCGACGGGGCTGAGCGCGAACCCGGCGGGGCGCCCGAGCGTGCGGATCCGCGGGCGCACCGTCGTCGTCACCGGGCTGCCCGCCCGGATCGGCATCGTCGACGTGACCGTCTACCAGCCGCGGGCGCCGCGCGGCCCGGCCCTGCTCGCGCGCAACCGGCGGGTGAACGCGGTCGCGACGATCCGCGCGCCGGGGACGCAGCGGATCGCGGCGCGCGTCAGCCGGAGCGGCGGCTGAGCGCGCCCGGGACGAAGCGGATCGCGGCGCGCGTCAGCCGGAGCGGCGGCTGAGCGCGGCCGGGACGCAGCGGATCGCGGCGCGCGTCAGCCGGAGCGGCGGCTGAGCGCGCCCGGGACGAAGCGGATCGCCGCGCGCGTCAGCCGGAGCGGCGGCTGAGCGCGCCCGGGACGAAGCGGATCGCGGCGCAAGTCAGCCGGGGCGGCGGCTGAGCGGCCCGCGGTCAGCGCTTCGACGCGTGCTCGGCGCCGATGCGGTCGCCGACCTTGGCGCCGCCCGACGCCCGGATCACGGTCGCCGCGACCTCGGGCGCGACGCTCGCGAACGCGGTGCCCACGCGCATCGCGACGGGCGCGACGTCGATCTCGCCGCGGTTGCGCTCGATCGCCCGCACGACGGCGTCGGCGACGGCCTCCGGGGTCACGGTCCCGGCGCCCGCCGGGAGCTTCGCCCCCGAGTCGGCGAACATCCCGGCGTCGCGGACGAAGCCGGGGAAGACCGCGCTCACGCCGACGCCGCTCGAGCGCAGGTCCTGGCGCATGCCCTGCGCGAACCCGCGCAGGCCGAACTTGGTGGCGCCGTACACCGCGGCCCGCAGCGTGCCCGCCTTGCCGTTCAGCGACGACATGAAGACGATGTGGCCGCTGCCGCGCGCCGCCATCCGCTCGCCGATCACCCGCGCGAGCACCATCGGCGCGCGCAGGTTGACGGCCAGCGCGCGGTCGATCTCCTCGACCGAGAAGGACAGCACGTGGCCGCTGGCGGACAGGCCCGCGTTGGCCACGAGGACGTCGACGCCGGCGTGGTTCGTCGCGAGGCGCTCGACGGCGGCGAGGTCCCCCAGGTCGACCGCCGCCGCCTGCCCGCCGGTCTCGGCCGCGAGCGGCTCGAGGACCTCGGTCCGGCGCCCCGTGAGGACCAGGCGGGCGCCCTCGGCATGGAGGCGCCGCGCGATGGCGTGGCCGAGCCCGCCCGTCGCGCCGGTGAGCAGGACGGTCCGCCCGGCGAGGTTCACTCGGGGAATACTGCCACGGTGGCGGTGAACCCATGCAGGAAGGGATCGCCGCCGACCGGCCCGATCTCGCCCGCGGCGAAGAAGCCCGCGGCGGGCGCGCCGGCGAGCTCCTCGTCGAGGGTCAGGGCGTCGTGGTCGGGCTCGCCGAACATCCCGCGCCCCCGGCCGTTGCAGGTGAAGACGAGCGCGCCGGCGGGCGTCGCGCCGCCGAGCGCCTCGATCCGCAGGCCGAGCGCGGCGCGCAGGTCGCGGTCCGCCGAGCGGGCGTCGCGGGCGTGCATCCGCACGACCGTCCCCGCCTCGATCGGCGCGCCGACCGCGACGGTGCCGTCCTCGGGGTCCGCGCCCAGCAGCGCGCGGACCAGGAAGTCGCCCTGGCGGTACTCGGGCTTGCCGCCGTCGATGACCACGCCCAGCAGCAGGCCGTTGGCGACCATGCCGCGCTCGGCGCTCGAGAGCTCCTCGATCGCGTCGCGCAGGCGGGCGAGCGCCGGGCGCCCCGCGAGCTCCCGGATCACGTTGCCCTCGGAGGCCGTCACGGTCAGCTCCGGGCCGACCGGCGCGGCGCCCTGGGACACGCACGGCAGGATCTCGACGCCGTCGAAGCGGACGCCGACCGCGCCCGACGGGACGACGCGGTCGCCGATGAACAGCACGGCCTCGTTGTCGGGCGTGCGCGCGCTCGACAGGCCGCCGAGGATCGTCACGCCCGGCGACCGCCGGCCCAGCTCGGCGAGGACGGCGTCCGTCGGGAACGTGTAGGGGTCCGGGAGGATGACCGCGGCGCTCGCGCCGTCGATGTCGGCGAGGCCGGTGACGCCGACGCCGTCGGGCGTCTCGATCGCCTCGGCGTGGAACGTCTCGGCCGTGCCGCCGCCGAGCGCCGCCGCCCACACCGCCACCGCGGTCCCGCTCTCGATCTCGCGGCCGCCGCCGAGCACGCCGCCCGCACCGCAGCCGACGAGCGTCGGCGGGGCGAGCGCCTCCTCGACGCCCTCGAGCGTCGCCTCGGGCGCCGACAGGTGCGTGCCGGCCGAGAAGACGAAGGCGACGTCGGCGGGCGCGCCGCCGAGGCCGGCGCGCGCCCGCGTGCCCGCCTCGATGGCCGCCACCCGGGGATCCGAGCCCTGCGACAGCCCGCAGCCGATGCGCACGCTCACCGTCCGCACGATACTCCGCGGCATGGGGCGCGATGCGGCGGTCTTGGCCGTCTTCGGGCCGACGGGCATCGGCAAGACGGCGCTCGCGCTCGCGCTCGCCGAGCGCCTCCGCGCGCGCGGCGAGCGGCCGGTCGCGGTCTCGGCCGACGCGCTGCAGGTCTACCGCGGCCTCGAGACCCTCACGGGTGTCGCGACCGCCGCCGAGCAGGCGCGTCTCGAGCACCGGCTCGTGTCGATCCTGCCCGTCGACTTCCGCTTCAGCGCCGGCGAGTACGCCGCGCTCGCGCACGCCGAGATCGACGGGCTGCTGGCGGCGGGCGCGCGGCCGATCGTGGTCGGCGGCACCGGCCTCTACCTCCGCGCGGCGCTCGCGGACCTGTCGCTGCGCCCGCCGCCGCCCGACGAGGTCCGCCGCCGCTGGGAGGACGAGCTCGAGCGCCGCGGCCCCGAGGCGCTCCACGCCGAGCTCGCCCGCCGCGCGCCATGGGCGGCCGAGGGGATCGAGCCCCGCGACCGCAGCCGCATCGTCCGCGCGCTCGAGCTCCTCGAGCTCGGCGAGCTCGAGCCCCCGCGCGGCCCGAGCGAGCTGTGGACGGCGGAGACGCGCCACCCGACGCGCCTCGTCGGACTCGTCATGGACCGCGAGGCGCTGTACGCGCGGATCGACGCCCGCGTCGACGCCATGGTCGCCTCCGGGGCGGTGGAGGAGGTCCGTGCCGCGCACGCCGCGGGCGCGTCCCCGACGGCGCGCAAGGCGCTCGGGTTCGAGGAGCTGCTGGCCGGCGACGTCGAGGCGATGAAGCGCCGCACGCGCAACTTCGCCAAACGCCAGCTCACGTGGATGCGCAAGCTCCCCGGCGTCGAGACGATCGACATGACCGGTCGTCGCGCCGACGACGTCGCCGACGAGTTGCTCGGCCCAGGCGGGCCGTAGCATCTGTGCGATGGCCAAGGTCTTCGACGGCATCGACGACAAGCTCGCCGCGTGGATTGGGCGCCAGCGGATGTTCTTCGTCGGCACCGCCCCGAGCGGGGACGGCGGGCACGTGAACGTCTCGCCGAAGGGGCCGATCGAGAGCCTGCGGATCCTCGACCCGCACACGGTCGCCTACCAGGACGTCATCGGCAGCGGCGCGGAGACGATCGCCCACCTGCGCGACAACGGCCGGATCGTCGTGATGCTCTGCGCCTTCGAGGGGCCGCCGCGCATCCTGCGCCTGCACGGCCGCGGGAGCGTGCTCCCCGCCGACGCCGTCGACTTCCCCGGCTCGACCCCGCCGCCCGGCACCGAGCGCGCGGTGATCCGGGTCGACGTGCAGCGGATCGCCGATTCCTGCGGCTACGGCGTGCCGGTCATGGAGTACGTCGGGACGCGCCCGCAGTACCCGGCGTGGGCCGAGACCAAGGTCCGCAAGGGCGGCGAGCGCGCGCTCGACGAGTACGTCGCGGAGAAGAACGCCCGCAGCATCGACGGGCTGCCGGCGATCGACGTCGGCGACCTCGAGCCCGCCTGACCACCCGCCGCCCGGCGTCCGCGGAATGCGCTTCGAGAAGTGGCAGGCGCTCGGCAACGACTACGTCATCGTCGACGCCGCCGAGCTTCCCGCCGCGCTGACCCCCGCCGCGGTCCGGGCGCTGTGCGACCGCCACACCGGCATCGGCGCGGACGGCGTCCTCCTGCTCCAGCCGCCGGACGAGCCGGGGTTCGTCGCGCGGCTGCGGATCTTCAACCCGGACGGCTCGGAGGCCGAGCTCAGCGGCAACGGCGCGCGCGAGGCGATCCTCTACCTGCGCCACCGGGGCTGGACCGACCGCGACCGGTTCTCGATCCAGACGATCGCGGGCGAGATCCGCCCGACGATCCTGTCGGCCACGACCTGCCGCGTGGACATGGGCCGCGCGCGCCTGCGCTCGAAGGACTTCCCGTCCGGCGGCGACGACGGGGCGGGCGCGATCGAGGCCGGCGGCCGCACATTCCGCTTCCAGCATGTCTCGATCGGCAACCCGCAGTGCGCGATCGCCGTCGCCTCGGCCGCGGAGCTCGACGCACTCGACGTCGGCGCGATCGGCCCCGAGATCGAGCATGCCGCGCTGTTCCCGAACCGGACGAACGTCTCCTGGTTCGCCGAGCTCGAGCCGGGCGTCGTCCGGGCGCGGATCTTCGAGCGCGGGGCGGGGGAGACGACCGCCTCGGGCACCGGCGCGAGCGGCGCCGCCGTGGCCTACGTCCTGCGCGGCGGCGACTCGCCGGTCACGGTCCGGCTCGACGGCGGCGACCTCGAGGTCGAGGTCGGGGAGGACCTCCACGTCGACCTGACCGGCTGGGCCGTGCCGGTCTACGCGGGCGAGCTCTCAGACGCTGACGGCGTGTTCGCGCAGGGCCTCGGTGAGTGAGGTCTTGCGGTCCGTCGAGGCCGAGCGCTCGCCGATGATCA
>Ga0105245_10005792_pt1 | contig 10840 bp, 10 predicted proteins | sample KBSM54metaG_FD_81523 | JGI IMG/M metagenome (GOLD analysis project Ga0105245, IMG submission 81523) | Miscanthus rhizosphere microbial communities from Kellogg Biological Station, Michigan, USA - KBS M5-4 metaG | ecosystem: Host-associated > Plants > Roots > Rhizosphere > Soil | place...
CCCGGAGCCCGAACCCCCCGGCGGGCGGCCGGAAAGACCCCCCCACAGACGAGGCGACCAACTCGGGGCACGCGGCGAAGGGCGGCATCGGCACGACGCCGCTTGTGCTGCTGATCCTGCTGGCTGTGATCATCGCCGTCGCGCTGGTCCCCGCCGTCGGCCGCGTGCTGGTGCGCTGGCGCCGCAGCCGGGCGATCGCGCGCGGCCGCGACCCGGCGACCAACGCATGGGCCGAGGTGCGCGACACGGCCCGAGACCACGGCTGGCTGGCCCCGGAGACCGAGACCGCCCGCGAGTTCGCGGCTCGGCTCTCGATGGTGCTGGCCGACAGCTCCGATCGCATCGCGGGCTTCCGCGGCAACGTCGAGTCGTCGGCATACGGACGACCGGATGCCGCATCGCTCTCGCTGCCCGAACTGCGTGCCGTGCGCCGCGCCATCGCCCGCTCGGTCTCGCCGCGGGAGCGGCTGCGCGCCGTGTTCCTGCCGGCGTCTCTGCTGGCCAGAGTCCGCTTCGACCCCGACGCATAAGCCCCAGCCGCCTGAGCCGCTCAGCCGCGCGCGACCGCCAGGAGCGGGCGACCGGTGAGCGGGTTGGTCATCCACCTCGCCTCGATGCCGTAGACCTCGCGGATGAGGGTCGGCGTGAGCGTGTCGGTGGTCGGCCCCGTCGCCACGACGCGTCCGTGCGAGAGAACGACGACCGCGTCCGCGTGCGCGGCGGCCGAGCTGAGATCGTGCAGGGCCGCGACCACCGTGGTCCCCGAGTCCGCCAGGCGCCGCAGTACGCCCAGAACGTCGAGCTGCGCGCCGACGTCGAGGTGATTGGTCGGCTCGTCGAGCAGCAGCAGTCGCGGCTGCTGAGCCAGCGCGCGTGCGAGCATGACCCGCTGGCGCTCGCCTCCGGACAGGCTCGGCACCTCGCGATCGGCGAAGGCGGCGATGCCCGCGGTGGCGATGGCGTCGTCGATGACGCGCTCGGCATCCGGATCTCGACCGCCGAAGCTGGTCTCGAACGGCGTGCGCCCCAGTCCGACGACCGCGCGCACCGTGAGCGGGAGCTCGGTCGACGCCTCCTGCTCGACCAGGGCGACGCGCCGGGCGCGCTCCCGCCGGGAGAGGCCGAGCAGGTCCTGCCTCTCGAACCTGATGGTCCCGGATGCCGGCCGCTCCACGCCGGCGACCGCGCGGAGGAGCGTCGACTTGCCCGCGCCGTTCGGGCCGAGCAGGGCGGTCACGGCTCCGGCCGGAGCGGTGAAGCCCACGCCCTCGACCAAGGTCGCCGCGCCGACACGGATGGTGACGTTTGCGACCTCGAGCCCCGCCTCGCCCTCGGTCATGCCTCGCTCCGTCGCCGGGCGAGCAGAACCCCGAACACCGGCGCGCCGATCAGCGCGGTGACAATGCCGACCGGCAGCTCGCGCGGGTCGAACACGGTGCGCGCCAGGGTGTCCGCCCAAATCAGGAACACGCCGCCCACCAGGGCCGAGAGGGGCAGAAGCGAACGATTGCTGGGTCCCACCACCAGCCGCACCGCGTGCGGCAGGACGAGCCCCACGAACCCGATCGACCCACTGACCGACACGAGCGCGCCGGTGAGCAGCGCGCTCGCGCCCAGCAAGCCCCAGCGCACCCGGCTGACCGAGAATCCGAGCGAGGCGGCGGTGGTGTCGCCGAAGGCGAAGGCGTCGAGCACGCGACCGCTGAAGGCGAGGGGCACGCCGATGACGACCACCGCACCGGCCGCGATCGCGACCTGCGGCCAGCGTGCCCCGGCGAGCGAGCCGAGCAGCCAGTTGAGCACGTCGCGGTAGGAGTCGCCGGTCGCGGCCCAGAAGATCACGAAACTGGTGACCGCAGCCGCCAGTGACGACACGGCGACCCCGGCGAGCACCGTGCGGGTCGGCGTGATGCGTCCGAGCGAACTGGCCAGGCCGAGCGTGGCGAGCAGCGCCAGGATCGCGCCACCGAATGCCGCGACCGGCAGCAGAAGCGGCAGTCCGAACAGCGTCAGGCCCAGCAGCAGCACGCTCACGGCCCCGAGCGAGGCCCCGGATGACAGGCCGAGCAGATAGGGATCCGCCAACTGATTGCGAGTCAGCGCCTGCATGACGCCACCGACCAGCGCGAGGCCGGCGCCGACCGCCGCCGCGGTCAGCACGCGGGGGAGTCGCAACTCCCACACGATCCCATCGTGCAGGGTGTCGAGCGGGCTCCTGCCGATGCCGAGGTGCGCGAGCACGCTTCCGATGACATCCGGGACGGACAGCGGGGCCGGCCCGATCGTCGTGGCGACCGCGATCGAGAGCAGGAGGGCCGCGGCCAGCGCGACTCCCCAGCTCCACGAGCGGGCGCGGTTGTTCACCCGAGTCCGAGGGCTTTCAGCTGCTTCGACACCGAGACCGCGGCATCCACGGTCCGAACGCCCGCCTCGCTGGCCGGGAACGGCAGCGTGATGAAGCGGTGGTTCTTCACGGCGCTCAGGTTGGCCGTTGCGGGGTTGGATTCGAGCGAGCTGATCTTGCTGGCCGCCGTGTTCCAGGTGGCGTCGATCAGGATGATCACGTCCGGGTCGTCGGCGACGATCGACTCCCAGCCCAGTGAGCTCCAGGTCTGCTTCACGTCGCCCGCCACGTTCTTCAGACCCACGGTCTCCATCACGAGTTCGGGGGCGCCGGTTCCGGCCCCGACGTAGGGGGTGTCGGTGCCCGAGGAGTACCAGAGCGCCGTGAGGCCCTTCGTGTTCTTGCGAACCGTCGCCAGCTCGGCCTTCTGCTGCGCGACCAGCTTGGCGGCGGCACCATCCACTCGGAAGATCGCTCCGACCTGCTTCAGCTCGCCGAAGATGTCCGAGAAGGCCAGCTTGGCCGGCGCACCCATCGTGCGGCAGGCAGCGGGCTGCACATAGCTGCCGACGCCGAGGGCCGTCAACTCGGAGCGCGTGCCGGCCTGGTCGGCCGAGAACGCCGACTCCCAGCCGGAGTAGACCATGTCGGGTTCGAGGGCGAGGAGCGCCTCTTCGCTCGGCATGAAGTCCGAGATCTTGTGCAGACCGGCGGCTTTCGTTGCCCACTTCGCCGGGACGGGACCGTCTTGGAAGGCCGTCCCGACGATGCGATCGCCGAGGCCCAGCGCGAGCAGGATCTCGGTGGAGGTCGACTTGATGCTCACCACGCGCTTCGGCGCGGCCGCGAACGTCACCTTGGTGTCGCAGTTCTGGATCACGACGGGCTTGTCGGCGCCGGCGGAGCTGCTGCCGGCCGCGGGGTGCGCCGAGGCCGCACTGCAGCCGGCCAGCAGCACAGCGGCGGCGATGATCGTGGCCACGCCGGCGGCACGGGAACGGGGTCGAAGCATGAGGTCTCCAGGGGACGCGAACGGAACGGGGCTGCGAGCTCGTAAGCGGCTCACCTCGGCCGAGCCGCTCATGAACGAGCGACGCACGCGGGCAATGCAGCCCGGAGGACCTGACGGATTCGAGCCTAGCGATCGCGCAGACTGATCACATGCACGTCGCCGACGCACAGTGGACCGTGATCATCCCGGTGAAACCGGCGGCGATCGGCAAGTCGCGTCTGGGACTCGGCCCGGCCCTGGGCCCGCGCCTTGCCCGCGCGATCGCGCTCGACACCGTCGCGGCCGTCGTCGCGTGCGACGCGGTCGATCGGGTGATCGTGGTCACCGCGGATGCGGAGTTCCACCCACCGGGCGCCGAGGTCCTGGCCGAACGAAGTCCGGCGGGCATCGACGCGGCGGTCGCGGCCGGCGCCGAACTCGCCGGAATCGGAACGGCTCGCGCCGCACTGCTCGGCGACCTGCCGTCACTGGATCCGGCCGAACTCGCCGCCGCACTCGACGTCGCGTCCCGCTCGCCGCGCGCCTTCGTCCCCGACCACGAGGGCACCGGCACGACACTGGTCACGGCCGGGGCCGGGGTCGCCCTGCTGACGGCGTTCGGGGCCGACTCGGCCGCGAGGCATCTGGCACTCGGCCTGACCCCGCTCGACCTTACCGCCGACAGCTCGGTGCGGTTCGATGTCGACACCCCGCAGCAGCTCGACGAAGCTCTCGCCGCGCTGCGCAGACGGCGGGGCTAGCCGCGGACGGCGTCCGCGAGTTCGAGAGCAGCACCCGCGATCGCGGCGCTGAGCTGTTCGCTCCGCATCCAGAGGGGAACCGCGCGCGTCTCGATGCGGTCCACGGCGAGGTCCTCCACCGCCTCGGCATCCACGGGGTCGACCAGCCACCCGTCGAGCAGGCCGCCTGCGGCGCGGCTCGCGTAGTGCCGGGCGACGGCCGCGGCATCCGTCTCGACCCCGATCGCCGTGAGGCAGGCGTCGGCCATCCCGCGAACCACGGCCCCGCCGATGATGGGCGAGATCCCGATCACGGGTGCCGAGGTCGACCGGACGGCATCGCGCACGCCGGGGATGTTCAGGATGGTCCCGATCGAGACCACCGGATTCGAGGGAGCCAGCACCACCACATCAGCCGCCGCGATCGCCTCCAGAACGCCGGGACCGGCCGTCGCGCTCTCGATGCCGCGCTGCGGGAACGCGAGCGCGGGCAGTGCCGCTCGATAGCGGGTCCACCACTCCTGGAAATGCAGTTCGAGCCGGGTCCCCGGCCGATCGGGGTCATCCACGATGACGTGGGTCTCGACCTCGTCGTCCGTCGCGGGTAGCAGCCGCGCGCCGATCTGCGGCCACCGGGCCGTGAGCCGCTCCACGACCTCGTGCAACGGGACGCCATCGCGCAACCATGCGCTGCGGGCGATGGACGCCGACACATCCAGGTCACCGAGCGTGAACCACGGCCACCCGACGCCCCATTCGCGCAGTTCCCCCGACACGCGCTCGGTCTCGCCGACCCGGCCCCAGCCGCGCTCGGTGTCGTTGATGCCGGCGAGCGTGTACATGATCGTGTCGAGATCCGGGGTGATCCGCAGCCCGGCGAGCCACAGGTCGTCGCCGGTGTTGACGACGGTGGTGAGCTCGGCATCCGGGTGCGCGTCGCGCAGATGGGCGCGAATTCCGGTCAGGAACCGGGAACCGCCGACCCCACCTGCGAGCACGACGACGTTCGTGCCGACGACGGTCACGCCCGCGCCGCCGCCGCGAGCGCGGCTCCCACGGCCGCGACATCGTCGCGCACCATGCCGACCGTCACCCGCACGAAGCCTCCGGTCTCACCGAGTTGGAACGGCGCGCCGGGTGCGACCCGGATGCCGGCCGCCGCGAGCTGCACGATGGCCGAGCGCTCGTCGTCCACTCGCAGCCAGGCGTTGACGCCGTCGCCGGGCGGCAGGCTCGCCCCCGCATCGCGGACCGCCGCCGCGAGCTCGCGCTGCCGCTGCGCGTACCGCTCGCCGGCGGCCGTCACCTGTGCGATCGACTCGGGGTCGGTGAGCAGCTCGTAGAGCATCGCCTGCATCATCCGGGAGGTCCACCCCGGTCCGAGAAGCCGCCGGGCGACCACCCGGTCGACGAGGGCGCGCGGTCCGCCCAGGGCGCCGATGCGCAGGTCGGGTCCGTGCGATTTCGAGAAGCTGCGCACATGCAGCACGCGATCGGGCAGCCAGCTGGCGAGGGTGACGTCGGGCGCGGAGCTGATCGCCCCCGAGTGGTCGTCTTCGAGCACGACCGCATGCTCGGCCGAGCGGCTGCGGTGCAGCAGTGTCGCCAGCTCCTGCGCTCTGTCGCGCGTCATCGACGCGCCGGTCGGGTTCTGCGCGCGCGGCTGCAGCACCACCATCGACGGACCGGCGCCGAGCGCTGCGGCGAACTCGCGCGGGATCATCCCCTCCTCGTCGATCCCGACCGGAACCGGCTCGAGTCCGTACTGCTCCAGCAGGTCCATGAAGGGTGGGAAGGTCGGGTTCTCGACGACGACGCGGTCGCCGAACCGCGCGATGGTCGCGAGCACCCGATCGATGGCATCCAGGGCGCCATTGGTCACCGTGATCGATTCGACCGGCGACGGCCAGGTGGAGCGCATCAGGTCGTGCAGCTCCGGGATGTCGGGCAGCTGCTGGTAACTGGCCGTGTCGGCGCGCGCCGACACCCGCGACAGGGCGGGGCCGAGCGTCGGCAGCAGTTCGGGGTCGGGTGTGCCGCGCGACAGGTCGAGGCGCGCCTCCTGGGCGGCGCCGAGGTCGCGATACCGGCGGGGGAGCCACTCGCGAGGCGCCGACCGCACGAAGCTGCCGCTGCGACCGCGGCTCGTGATGAGACCGGCAGAGGCGAGGGTCTGCCAGGCGTGACTGACGGTGGCCGGGCTGACCCCGAGGTCCACGGCGAGATCGCGCACGGTGGGCAACCGGTCGCCGGGAGCGAGGTCGCCGGTGGTGATCATGCGGGCGATCCCCGTGGCGATTCCGCGTGGGGAGTGCTCCTCGATCGCGAGGGCTACCGACTTCATCCTGACCGCCGTACGTTTTACAGCAACGTCACCACTTGTAACGTCGATGAAATGTTTACGGCGAACAATAACAAAAAGCAACTCGTCGGGAGCGTGCTCGCACCCTGACGTCGAAGGAGACCAGCATGACGATCGTCCGCGCCGCTATCACCCAGACCACCTGGACGGGCGACAAGGAGTCCATGCTGGCCAAGCACGAGCAGTTCGCACGGGATGCCGCGGCCCAGGGCGCGCAGATCATCTGCTTCCAGGAGCTGTTCTACGGCCCGTATTTCGGGATCACCGAAGACAAGAAGTACTACCGCTACGCCGAGCCCTCCGACGGTCCGATCGTGCAGCGCTTCGCCAAGCTGGCGAAAGAGCTCAAGCTGGTCATGATCCTGCCGATCTACGAGGAGGACATCACCGGCGTCTACTACAACACCGCGGTCATCGTCGAGAGCGACGGAACCGTGCTGGGGCAGTACCGCAAGCACCACATCCCGAACCTCGACCGCTTCTGGGAGAAGTTCTACTTCCGCCCCGGTAACGGCGGCTATCCGGTCTTCACCACCTCGGTCGGCAAGGTCGGTCTCTACATCTGCTACGACCGGCACTTCCCGGAGGGATGGCGCGAGCTCGGCCTCAACGGAGCCCACATCGTCTTCAACCCCAACGCGACGAAGCCCGGGCTGAGCAACCGCCTCTGGGAGGTGGAAGGCCCGTGCGCCGCCGTCGCCAACGGCTACTTCGTACTGCAGCCCAACCGGGTCGGACGCGAGGACAACGAGTACGGCGAGCTGGCCGTCGATTTCTACGGCACCAGCCAGGTCATCGACCCGCGCGGCAACTTCGTGGGCGAGCGCGGCTCGGGAACCGACGAAGAGATCCTGATCCGCGACCTCGACATGGACATGGTGCAGCAGATGCGCGACGACTGGCAGTTCTACCGGGATCGCCGGCCCGACTCCTACGCGGAGATCGTGGCGCCATGACCACGACCCTGATCACGGGCGGCACGGTCGTCTCGTCCACCGGCCGCGCCGCAGCCGATGTACTGATCGACGGCGAGAAGATCGTGGGGGTCCTGACTCCCGGCTCGGTGCTGCTCGGCACCGACCTGGCCGAGTCGGCCGACACCGTGATCGACGCGACCGGCAAATACGTCATCCCGGGCGGCATCGACGCGCACACCCACTTCGAGCTGCCCTTCGGCGGCACGGAGGCCTCGGACAGCTTCGAGACCGGCACGCGCGCCGCTGCGTGGGGCGGCACCACGACGGTCATCGACTTCGCCGTGCAGACCGCGGGAACGAAGGTTCAGGACGGCCTCGCGACGTGGCACGCCAAGGCGGCGGGCAACTGCGCGATCGACTACGGGTTCCACCAGATCGTCGGCGGCGTCGACGAGGACTCCCTGAAGGCGATGGCCGGATTCGTCGACGAGGGCATCACGAGCTACAAGATGTTCATGGCCTACCCGGGCGTCTTCTACTCGGATGACGGCCAGATCCTGCGTGCCATGCAGAAGGCCGCAGACCTCGGCCTGCTCACGATGATGCACGCCGAGAACGGACCGGCCATCGACGTGCTCGCGGCCCAGCTGGTGGAGGCGGGCAAGACCACGCCGTACTTCCACGGCATCGCCCGCGCCTGGCAGATGGAAGAAGAGGCGACGCACCGCGCGATCATGCTCGCGCAGCTCACGAACGCCCCGCTCTACGTCGTGCACGTGAGCGCCAAGCAGGCCGTGCAGCAGCTGGCCTGGGCACGCGACAACGGCCAGAACGTGTTCGGCGAGACCTGCCCGCAGTACCTGTACCTGTCGCTGGAGGAGCAGCTCGGCGCCGTCGGCAAGGAGTGGGGCGACTTCGAGGGCGCCAAGTGGGTGTGCTCGACGCCGCTGCGGTCACGCGAAGAGGGGCACCAGGATCACATGTGGCAGGCCCTGCGCACCAACGACCTGCAGATGGTGAGCACCGACCACTGCCCGTTCTGCATGAAAGGCCAGAAAGACCTGGGGATCGGCGACTTCCGCAAGATCCCGAACGGCATCGGATCGGTCGAGCATCGGATGGACCTGATGTACCAAGGCGTCGTGAACGGCGAACTCACCCTGGAGCGCTGGGTCGAGCTGACCAGCACCACGCCGGCGCGCATGTTCGGCATGTACGGCCAGAAGGGCGTGATCGCACCGGGGGCCGACGCCGACGTCGTCGTGTACGACCCGAAGGGCCACACCTCGATCGGTATCGGCGACGGCAAGACGCACCACATGAACATGGACTACAGCGCGTGGGAGGGCTTCGAGATCGACGGCCACGTCGACACCGTGATCAGCCGAGGCAAGGTCGTCGTGGACAAGAACCAGTACCTCGGTGCCAAGGGCGACGGCAAGTTCATCAAACGCGGCCTGTCGCAGTACCTGGTGTGACGGGCATGGATTTCGGGGCAGTACTTCAGACCAATCCGCCGGCGTCGCGCACGATCGCGCTCGCCAAGCTGGCCGAGCAGTACGGCTTCAGTCACGTGTGGACCTTCGACTCGCACCTGCTCTGGCAGGAGCCGTACGTGATCTACAGCCAGATCCTCGCCGAGACCCGGCGAGTGAAAGTGGGCCCGTTCGTCACCAATCCGGCGACCCGTGACTGGACGGTCACGGCATCCGTCTTCGCCACCCTCAACGAGATGTACGGCAACCGCACGGTGGTCGGCATCGGCCGCGGCGATTCGGCGGTGCGCGTCACGAACGGCAAGCCCACGACGCTGGCCGAGTTGCGCGAGGCCATCCATGTGATCCGCGAACTGGGCAACAGCCGTGCGGTCGCTTACCACGGCGCCGAGCTGCGGTTCCCGTGGAGCGTCGGCAGCGAGCTCGAAGTCTGGGTCGCCGCCTACGGCCCGCTGGCGCTCAAGCTCACGGGCGAAGTGGGTGATGGCTTCATCCTGCAGCTGGCCGACATCGACATCGCGAAGTGGATGATCGCCACCGTTCGCGACGCCGCCGAGAAAGCCGGCCGCGATCCCGATGCGATCACGTTCTGCGTCGCCGCCCCGTTCTACATCACCGACGGAACCGAGGCCGGTCTGCAGCACGCTCGCGAGCAGAGCCGCTGGTTCGGCGGCATGGTGGGCAACCACGTCGCCGACATCGTGGCCAAGTATGGAACGAGCGCAGACGGGGCAGACGGCTCCGTCCCGAAGGCCCTCACCGACTACATCGCGGGTCGCACCGGCTACGACTACAACTCGCACGGCAAGGCCGAGAACGACCACGTCGACTTCGTGCCCGACGAGATCGTCGATCGCTTCTGCATCCTGGGGACCGCCGCCGATCACATCGCCAAGCTCGAGCAACTGAAGGCGATCGGCGTGCACCAGTTCGCCGGCTACCTGCAGCACGACAACAAGGAAGAGACGCTCCGCGTCTACGGCGAGACGGTCATCCCGGCTCTCAGCGACCACCTCACGGCAAAGAGCTAGCCCCGAATGAGACGACTCCGCGCAGCACTCCTCGGCATCGCCGGCGTCGTGCTGCTGGGGGTGCTCTGGGAGGGTTACAAGGCGCTGGCCCCCGCTGCGGGCGTCAAGATCGGCTCGATCACGGTACTGCCGCGCACCAGCGATGCCGCGATGCCGCACCTCGCGACGATGCTGAACCGGGCGCTCGAGCCGGTCACCTCGGCCGCGGGGTCGCCTCCGCTCTGGCTTGCGGTAGTCCAGGCGTCGTTGTTCACGCTGAGCATCGCGGCCGTCAGCTGGCTCGTCGGTGTCGTGGTGGGTTTCGTCATCGCGACGATCATGCAGCGGTTCCGCGCAGCCGAATCCGCTCTGCTGCCCTGGGTGGTGCTCAGCCAGACCGTGCCGCTCATCGCGCTCGCCCCGCTGGTCAAGCGCTGGGGCGCCCTGGTGCACTTCGGCGCCGTCGACTGGCAGGACTGGATGTCGGTCGCCATGATCGCGAGTTACCTCGCCTTCTTCCCGGTGTCGATCGGCGCCCTGCGCGGCTTCGCTTCCCCGGACGCCGCCCATCTCGACCTCATGCGCGCGTACGGCGTCGGCTGGTGGCGCAGCTTCCTGCGCCTCCGGGTGCCGGCGAGCGTGCCGTACCTCGTTCCCGCGCTGCGTCTGGCCGCCGCCAATGCGGTCATCGGCACGGTCGTCGCTGAGGTCTCCATCGGGTTGAGCGGGGGAGTCGGGCGCATGATCATCGAGTTCGCCCAGACCGGATCCAGCGATCCGGCCAAGCAGTGGGCCCCCATCTTCGGCGCGGTGCTGGTCGGGCTGGTGGCGGCGGGAGCCGTCGCACTGCTCGGCCTCGCCCTGCGCAAGTACCGCAGGAACGAGGTCACGGCGTGAGCGACGAACGGGCGGTCTCCGTCACCGAGGTCAGCAAGATCTTCCCTGCGCGCAAGGGCGATGGCGTCACCGCGCTCGACGAC
>Ga0105245_10005795_pt1 | contig 10838 bp, 9 predicted proteins | sample KBSM54metaG_FD_81523 | JGI IMG/M metagenome (GOLD analysis project Ga0105245, IMG submission 81523) | Miscanthus rhizosphere microbial communities from Kellogg Biological Station, Michigan, USA - KBS M5-4 metaG | ecosystem: Host-associated > Plants > Roots > Rhizosphere > Soil | place: Michigan...
ATATCCGCCTTGGTGACTTGTTCAATTTCATCAATCTGGCGGAAGAGCTCACGCCAGTCACCATAGAGCGCCTGGTACTCACCCAGTTGGAAGGCCAGGCCCTGATCATTGCCCAGGCCGCGAATCAAATCAGCCTTGGCGCGCGTTTTAATGGACTGCAATTCTTCGTCAGACACGTCCTGCGTTTTCAGCTTCTCAATCTCTTCATGGATGGGCGCCGCCATCTCTTCAGCCGTGTGGCCCTGGCTGGGCGCGGCAAAAAAGAAAAACAGGCTGGGATATTTATTGCCAGGGAACGAACCACCCTGCGCAGCGATGGCAATGCGTTTGTCGCGCACCAGGGAGCGGTAGAGCCGTGAAGTGCGGCCCTTGGAAAGCAAGTCTGCCAGCACGTCATACACCGGATCGTCAGGATCGCGGTAGTCCCCGCGATGGTAGCCTTCAACATAGAGCGGCTGGCTGGGGTCATGAATCAAAACAGTGCGTTGCGCTTGTTGCGGAGGCTCCTGAGTTCGCAGCGGATCAGGCGCGGGCCGCGCAGGAATGCGGCCGAAATATTTTTCGATGATCGGCATTGCCGTTGCGGCCTTGAGGTCGCCCACCACGGTGACGACCATGTTGGCGGGAACGTAATATTTCTTAAAGAAATTAGTGGCGTCAGTGGCGGAGAAGGCGCGCAGATCAGAAGGCCAGCCAACTACGGGACGTCCGTAAGGATGCGCGATGAATGCCGCGCGCAGGAATTGTTCAAGAAGCCGGCCCTGGGGAGAGCTGTCAACGCTCATGCGCCGCTCTTCATAGACCACATCGCGCTCTTTATAAAACTCCCGCATTACCGGTTCCAGAAAGCGTTCTGATTCCAGGTAAGCCCACAGCTCAAGACGATTTTCTGGAAACGAATAGTAGTACGTTGTTTCGTCCCGGTCAGTAGACGCGTTGAGGCCGACTCCGCCCTGGCTCTCTACGATCTCACCAAACTCATTTGGCACGACATACTTTTCCGCGGCATCCACGGCTGCCTGCCAGGCTTTTTCCAGTTCGGCGACTTTTTTGTCGTCGCGCCCAACTTCCTTCAACCTTTCATGCGAATAAGCGGTATACGCGGTCTCCACTTTTTCCAGGGCCACTTTTTCCGCGGGCCAGTTGGTAGTCCCAATCTCCTGTGTGCCCTTGAAAGCCATGTGCTCAAACATGTGCGCCAGGCCGGTGATGCCCAGAACTTCCTGCACGGAGCCGGCGTTCACGCGCGTATAGAAGGAAAACACCGGCGCTTCTGGCCGTTCCATGAGCACAATGGTGAGCCCGTTGGCCAGCTTCTTGACGGTGATCCGCTTTTCAAAAGAAGCAATGTTCTGGGCGTTGAGGGTGAGAGCTGCCAATATAAATGCGACGACAATTGCGAGGTTGCGCAAACGAGAAATCTTCATAGGCTGTCCCAATCAAGGGTAAAGGGTGAAGCGGATGTTTTCAAATTGGACGCGTGGCGGAGAGAGAGGTGAGCCGGCATCAGGCAAGTAGCTGGTCACAGCGCCAAAATAACGTTGCTGCACTGTGGGTTGGAACTGTATAACTGGGACAATCTTTTTTTGCACGCCCAGGGAAATTAAAAATGTCTAAACACCAGGAACTGCTCCAGGAGTTCCGACTATTTGTTGATACCGTGGCGAACGCAACCGCGCTGATGACGCACATATCACAGCGCCTGCATAGCGAGATGGCTCGCTATAACTGGGTTGGATTTTACCTGGTGGACAAGGCCGATCCCGGAGTGCTGGTTGTGGGTCCTTATGTCGGTAGCTTCAGCCCTAATACGCGTATCCCGATCAATAGAGGATTGTGTGGCGCCGCAGCCACCACGAAAAAGACCGTAGTGGTGAATGATGTGGCCAGCGATCCGCGCTATCTTTCGGGATCGGAAATTGTGAAGGCGAATATGGTAGTGCCTATCCTGGCGAAACATGAACTGCTGGCTGAGCTGGATATTGAAAGCTACTTCGCCAATACCTTTACCAAAGCGGAGCAGACCTTTGCGGAAGATGTGGCGCAGCTGGTAGGGAAGTATATGGAGAAGAAGCGCTAGCCTGAGGTCGATGTCCGATATCCGGCGGGGCTGTTGCTTTGGTACCCAGCAGAGTAACCCATAAGGGCATTGTTTGCCGCGCCTGCTGGCTATATAAAAGCAGCAGGGCTGGGATTTCCGCGCAGCCCGTGCCAGAGAAATGTCCAAACACCAGGAATTGTTGAAAGATTTCGGCTATATAGCGCAGTCGGCGCGCACGGTGGACGCGTTGATGGAGGCGATCGTCCAGCGCCTGCACAACACAATGACCCGCTATAACTGGGTAGGATTTTATCTGATTGACAAGGACCGTCCTGGCAGCCTGTTGTTGGGGCCGCACGTTGGCAGCTTTGAACCGCATGAGAGCATCTCCCTGGACAAAGGATTGTGCGGCGCGGCAGCCACCACGAAGAAAACCGTGGTGGTGAATGACGTGGCCAAAGATCCGCGCTACCTGCGGGGATCTGAGCTGGTGAAATCAGAGATGGTGACGCCTATCATTACGCGCGGCGTGCTCTACGGCGAAATTGACATCAACAGCTATTTTGCGGAAACCTTCAACTTTGACGAACAGAAGTTTGTAGAAGCGTGCGCGGCGCTGGTGAGCGGCTATCTGGAAAAGCCACGCTAAGTCATGACTGTTGAAGCAGGGTAAGCGGCTGTTATGATGTCGGGGTTTATGAAACTTCTTCGACTCTCTCTGCTCATTCTGGTCTTTGCAAGTTCCTCCATTGCGCAAAATGCCGGCTCTGGTAAACCCAGCTCTCCTAAGCCCGGTTTCACTCTGGAACAGGTGATGAGTTCACCGTTTCCCACGGCTTTGACTTCGGCGGCAAAAGCGAATCGCATCGCCTGGGTCTTTGATAGCCGGGGCGAGCGCAACGTGTGGGCGGCGGATGCGCCGGACTTTGCCGGTCGGCAGGTAACGCATTATCAAGGCGACGATGGCCAGGATATTTTTTCCGTAAAGCTCACGCCGGACGGCAAGACCGTGGTCTATGCGCGCGGATCAGAGGTGAGTAGTGAAGGCCATGTAGCAAATCCCACGACAGAAACCAAAGAGCCCAAGCAGCAGGTGTGGGCCGCCGACGTGGAGACCAGCAAGCCGCGCCTGCTGGGCGATATGGGCTGCGGAGAAGAAGATTGCGAAGACATCCAGCTTTCTCCTGATGGGCTGACGGCGGTTTGGGTGGGGCCGAAGAACCATTTGTGGATATCCAATGTTGCCGCCGATAAACCCGCTCGCCAGCTCACGGAGTTGCGCGGCGAGGAAAGCGAACCGCAGTGGTCGCCTGACGGAAAGCATCTGGCGTTCAGGACTGGCCGAAAAGACCACGCGTTCATCGCGATCTTTGATCTGGCCGAGCAGCGCGTACGCTACGTTGCGCCCAGTGTTGATCGAGACTTTGCTCCGCGCTGGTCACCCGATGGCAAGCAGCTCATTTTTATTCGTACGCCGGGAGCGGAGAACCATTTGCCGCTGATTCCTGTTCGTCCGCATCCGTGGGCCATCTGGCTGGCCGATGCTGCAACCGCGGAAGCGCATGAGCTGTGGCACAGCGGCAAGGAGATGAATGATTCGCTGCCGCCGTTTGCCAGTGAGTCATTGAAGTTTGTTGAAGGCGGGAAGATTGTTTTTTGTTCGGAGCAGGATGGCAGAAACCATCTTTACATGGTTTCGACACAAGGCGGGCAGCCGGTGCTGCTGACGGCCGGAAAATTTGACTTGGAAGACGTGGAAGTGACGCCGGACAAGACCGCGGTCCTCTACACCTCGAACCAGAATGATGAAGACCGCCGCCACGTATTCAAGATTCCGCTAGGAGCAGCGGAGATCGTGGACGGAAAGGCCATCGGCGTAAATGTGCCGATCACGCATGGCAAAACGATCGAATGGCACCCGATCATGCTGGCCGATGGCAAGACAATTGTTTGCCTGGGATCGACTGCAACTTCTCCAGCCATGCCGTATTACCTGAATGGCAAAGAGCGCAAGATGATCGCCGCCAGCGCGCTGCCAAAAGATTTCCCGTCGGACCAACTGGTTGAGCCGCAGACGGTCACGTTCAAAAGCGAAGACGGGCTGGAAATCCACGGAACGCTTTTTGTCCCACGCAATCGCACCCAGCCTGGCCCCGCAGTGATCCACCTTCACGGCGGACCGCCACGGCAGATGATGCCAGGCTTCCACTACTCGTATTACTACCACAACGCATACGCAGAAAATCAGTATCTGGCCAGCCAGGGCTACGTGGTGCTCTCAGTCAATTATCGTCTGGGCATCATGTATGGACGCGCCTTCCGTGAAGCTGCCAATGGCGGCTGGCGCGGATCATCTGAGTACAAAGACGTGGTGGCGGGCGCGCGATATCTGCAAGGGTTGGCGTATGTTGATCGCAAGCGCATCGGAATCTGGGGAGGCTCTTACGGTGGCCTGCTTACGGCCCTGGCGCTGGCGCGCAACTCGGATATGTTTGCCGCGGGCGTGGATTTCCACGGCGTGCATGACTGGTCAGCGTTTATCGGAGGCCGTAGCGGAGACGCGCCGGACGCAAAAGAAGCGGAGAAGCTGGCGTTTGATTCGTCGCCCGTGGCGTCGGTTGCAACGTGGAAGTCTCCGGTGCTCTTTATGCACGGCGATGATGATCGCAACGTGCCTTTCTTACAGACCACTGATCTGATTCAGCGCCTACGCCAGCGGAATGTTGAGCTGGAGCAGATCATTTTTCCTGACGAGATCCACGACTTCCTGCTGTGGCACACATGGGTGAAGGGATACAAGGCCACAGCGGAGTTTTTTGATAGGAAGCTGAAGGGCCCAACAGCGCCTTAGCGATCATCAAGTTGAGAATTCTCTTCTCATTTTTTCGCGTGCATTCGCGGGCCAAACGTCTTATCTTGCGTTCATGGGTCAGCAAACAGGTGGTTTGCACATCGGCACATCAGGATGGTCCTACGCGAGCTGGAAGCCGGCTTTTTTTCCGGAAAAGCTGCCGTCGAAACGCTTTCTTGAGTTCTATGCGACGCAGCTGAATGCTGTGGAGTTGAATGGGACGTTCCGCCGCATGCCAACGGCGAGCGCCATAGCCGGCTGGGTGGGCGCGACACCGCTGGACTTCAAGTTTGCCGCCAAGGTGCATCAGTCCATCACACATTTCAAGCGGCTCAAGGATTGCGACGATTCATTCCGGTTCTTTTTGCAGAGCATGGAGCCAATGCGACAGTCGGGCAGGCTCGGGCCGATCTTGATCCAGACGCCACCGAACCTGAAAGCCGACATAGAGCTGCTGCGGGCGTTTGCGCAGTTGTTGCCGCAGGCGTACAGGTTTGCGTTTGAGTTCAGGCATGAGAGCTGGTTTACGGAAGCGGTGTATGAGGTCCTGAAAAGCAGGAACGCAGCGCTGTGCTGGGCGGAGAACGAAAAGATTGTTGTGCCGAAAGTGATGACTGCGGACTTTCTTTATTATCGTTTCCGCGAGCCGGAGTACAGCACGCCGGACCTGCATAAAGTGGCGGAAGAGGTGAAGGCGCAAAGCGCGGAGCGCGAGGTGTTTGCTTTCTTCAAGCATGAGGAGCGTCCGGAGAGCGCGTTGAATGCCGTAACGGTGGCGCGCCTGAATGGAATTGAAGCGAAGCCATTCGTGATGCCGGAGAAGAAGGTGGGGAAGCGGGGGCCAAAGCCCAAGTTGCCGTAGGTCGCTTAACAACCGTCAGCATAACGAGTCGGGGTTGGAATCGCCGTGATCGCCGGAATCGCGCGTCATCGGAAAATCAACATCTCACAACGGCTTCTACTGACTATGCCATCCGAAATGGGCACGAAAGCGTTAACTCTGGGTCCCGTTACGGCAGCGGAGCAGATCCCTCCGGTCCTGCTCGCAAGCTCTGCCCATTCACGCCAAAACCGGGCGTGAATGGGGACCCCCCGAGAGCGCTTGCTCGCTGAACGGACCTGTCGGGATGGCGAATCTCAAGAAGAAGCATTTTCGAGATACACACAGAGGTCATACTGAAGTCGCTTAGGTTAGCCGGCGATCGATTCAATAGTGCGTACAGCGTCCGGCGGCAAATTGAGGTTGAGGCTGGCAAGATCTTGCTGCATGTGTTCAGCGCTGGATGTGCCCGTAAGCGGCAGCATGCTGACCTGGCGCGCGAAAGCAAAGACAATCTGGGCTGGAGAGGCGTTGAGCTGCGTGGCGAGTCCAGCAACCGAAGGATGCCGCAAGACTTCTACATTAGCGGTGAGTAAAGAAAATCCCTGGTAAATGATGTTGCGTTCGCGGCAGAAGGCGCGTACTTCGCGGTCCCAGCCGCGGCGGGCGTAGCAGCGGTTCTGGACAAACGCAGGCGGTTCCGCATGGGCGCGGGCCATCTGTTGCAGTTGAGCAAGCGAGATGTTGCTGACGCCGAGAAGGCGTGTGCGTCCGGCATCGCGCTCTTTGATCATGGCCTGCCAGGTTTCAAAATCGTTGGTTGTCCAGTGGGAGTGAGAAGCTGGGCCGTGCAGAACAAAACTGTCCACATGGTCAGTGCCAAGATGCTCCAGTGAACTGGCCATCGACTGCGCGACCTGAACGGAAAGAGTTGCGGCAGGATCATAGGGCAGGCGGTGGTCCTGACCTTCCTGATAAGTGAACTTGGTTTGAAGAAAAAGGTCGTTGCGTGTGACGATGCCTGCGCGGTATGCCGCAGCCAGTCCCTGGCCGACCGCAGCTTCAAAGTAGTGCTTGCGCTGGTTGGCCGTATCAATGGCACGGAAGCCCGAGCGGATGGCGAGTTCAGTAAGGGCCGCCGTGCGGTCTTCTTTCCAGGCGGTGCCGTAGAGGAAGCTAGGAGTGGATGAGGGTTGGGTGCTCGGCATCGATTTATTCTTACATAAGGCGGGTAAACCTATTTTTCACCGCGGAGGCGCGGAGAAGAGCTGGGTAAGTTTGGAGAAACGATTTCTAAAGAATTCTTGCATGAGTGACGCGATTTTAGTTGATTGTTCCTGAGGCAGGAGTCGAGATGAATGTTTATGCGATCGCGCAATTAAAGATCACGGACCGCACAGCCTATGACCGCTATCAGGCAAAGTTCATGGGCGTGATGAAGCGTTTCCAGGGTCGAGTGCTGGCGGCAGATGAGAGCCCGCAAGTGATCGAAGGTGAATGGGAGCGCGATAAGGTGGTGTTGCTTTCATTTCCGGATGAGAAGGCATTCCGGGAGTGGGCGGATTCGCCGGAATATCAGGAGATTTCAAATGACCGGAAAGCCGGTTCGCAGGCGGTAGTGCTGCTGGTGAAGGGAATTGGTTAAGTGGAATTTTCATCGCGGAGACGCGGGGAAAAGCAGTTGGCAACTAGCAATTGGCAATTAGCTTGAGCAGCGCATTGGTGCAGATAGTCGCGGATCAGGAAGGACGTAATTTTCAACGCTGAGACGCGGAGAGGCGCACTTGAGATCTCTGTTGCCAGCTACAGGGCTCGTCTCAGTGGGTCCGATAACTTTTGATCGGCGGAACTGGAACCCGTTTGATCCAGCATTCTGGTGAAAACGCCCTGTAATGGCATGGCAAAGGACACATTGTCGGGATCTTTCGACTCCGCCGCACTCCCTTCGGTCGTTTGGCCTCCGCTCAAGACGACAGGGACAATAAATGTCGATTTTAGTTGATTTATTCGCTCGATATTCGCTATAGTAGCCTTGATGGGGGAACAATCCCATAACGACCGCGCAACGGGAAACCGTTGCGTTTTGTGTTTTGGGCATTTTGCGACCCTCTGCCTGATCTCTCAGCCGATGGATTGGGGAGCAAATGGGGAGGGTTTAGATAAGTGCTTGTGTTTGCAACAACGGCGTCTGGGGAGCGATGGGGAGGAATCGTGTAAGTCTTTTAGAAATGGGGATCGGGGGAGGGGGTAGGGTATCCAGGGCTCCCCAGATTTCAGCCTGTTACGAGATCGGAAAAGCAAATTTCACAACGGATTAACCCAAACGGATGCGAGTAGGGAATAAAAGTGAAGGGTCAAATCTTGGCCATCGAGCGCTAGACGAGAACAACTTGCTTTCGAAGGCAATTGGAACCAGCAGAGCTATTTGCCGCAAGTCCGGCAGGAAGGATACTGAAGAGTTATGAGGTCTGATAACAAGCGAAAGGGCGATGATCGTGACGATCCCTTGGTGAGGAACTTTCTTGACTACCTGAAGGTGGAGAAAGGGCTGACGCCGCTGACGGTGGGCGCTTACAAATCTGACCTGATCCAGTTTGCGGAATTTCTTGCGGCGCGCCGGCGCGATCTGGACAAAGCAACGCGGGAAGATGTGCGCGGGTTCATGAGCCAGCTGTTTGCCAATGGAGTAAACGGCCGGTCAGTGGCGCGCAAGCTCTCCACGCTGCGGCATTTCTACAAATATCTGCTGCTGGACCGGATCATCAAGCAGGACCCGACGCTGGAGATTGATTCGCCCAAGCAATGGAAGGTGCTGCCAAAGTCGCTGGCGCCAAGCGAGATTGATTCAATACTGGATGCGGCAGGGCAGGCGGGGGATTCCAAGCTTTCCGCGGCGCTGGCACAGCGCGACCAAACCATGCTGGAGGTGTTTTATGCGGGCGGGCTGCGGGTTTCTGAGATCATCAACGTAAAGCTGGAAGATTTGAAGCTGGAACTTGGACACATACTGGTGCGCGGCAAGGGTGACAAGGAGAGGATCGTTCCGATTGGAAAAGTCGCGCAAGAACGGATCAGCGCGTATCTGGCCGACGGGCGGGAAGCGCTGCTGAAGGGAAAGATTTCATCCTTGTTGTTTGTGCGTCGCGGTGGAGGGCGGATGACGCGGCAGTGGGTGTGGCAGATGGTGAAAGATGCGTCGGCTTCCGGAAGGCATGCCAGCCCGCACATGCTGCGCCATAGCTGCGCCACGCACATGGTGGAAAACGGCGCAGACCTGCGCACGGTGCAGACGATCCTGGGCCATGCCGATATTTCCACCAGCCAGATCTACACGCACGTGGCACTGGATAGGCTGAAGACGGTGTATCGCGACTTTCATCCGCGTGGCAAGAGAACCGGGACAACGGGGAAACCATGAAGCAGGCAGAAGCCAAAGTGAGCAAGGAGATTCAGCGCGGCATCAGCAAATTTCTTGATTCGTTGCGCGGAGAGCGGAACGCTTCGGAGCATACGCTGCGCGCTTATCGCAATGAACTGGGCCGTTTTGCCGAATATCTGGGGCCCGAAGGGCGATGGAAAGAGATTGACCACATCACCATCCGCGGATTTCTCTCGCACCTTCATTGCGGTCTGAGCAAGGTTTCCGTGGCGCGTGCGCTGGCCGCATTGCGCTCAATGTACAAATGGCTGGGGCGAGAAGGAATTGTTGCGCAGAACCCGGCCAAGCTGGTGTCTTCTCCCAAGCTGCCAAAGAAGTTGCCCCGTGTCCCCACGATGGAAGAGATCAACGGCCTGCTGAATACCGAAATGCCGGAGAGCGCCGCGTTTCCTGAACGTGATCGCGCAATTTTTGAGCTGCTGTATGGCTGTGGACTCCGAAATTCGGAGTTGGTAGGCACCGAACTGGGCGATATTGAAGAAGCCAACGGCGTAATCCTGATTCGCGGAAAAGGGAAGAAGCAACGCTATGTGCCGCTGGAAGGCGCGGCCGCGGAGGCACTCGCGGCGTATCGAGAGGCGCGGCTGAAAGTGTTGAAGGCAACCCGCAAGAACACGCGCCGGCTGTTCATCAATCAGCGGGGCGGGCCGCTTACGACGCGCAGCGTGGGACGGATCGTGAAAAAGATCGCCGTTTCCAGAGGGCTGCCGCCGGACATGCATCCGCATACTCTACGGCACGCGTTTGGGTCGCACATGCTGACGGAAGGCGCTGATCTGCGGTCCATCCAGGAGCTGCTGGGGCATGAGCGGCTGGCGACCACGCAGAAATATACGCAGCTATCGATTACGCACGTGATGGAAGTCTATGACAGGACGCATCCGCGGGCGAAGTAAGAGCTTGCGGAAACCATAAGTATTACTACCATCTGGGTGGGATCGTAACCATTTTTTACTATGGCTTTCAGATAGAAGATGTGCGATTCTTAGGCTCCCCTCAAAAATCAGGAGATCAAAATATGCGCTGCAGAAGTTTGTTACTTCTAGTAATGCTGGCGGTTGCGGCACCGTTATTTGCACAGCAGAGCGTGGCAGAGGCCGCTGCCCAGGCCAAGTCCAAAGTTGAGGCCTTTCCGGCTGACGCGCCGACACACGATCAGGTGATGACGCTGCTTGACCTTCTTCAGGTACGCAGAAATATGTCAGTGATGATGGACGGCATGAAGCAGGCCATGAAGCAGGGCGCCGAACAGGCGTTTCGGGAGAGCGTGCCGGATCCTACGCCAAAACAACTGGATGCATTGCACGGGATGATAGATGGCGCTATCGGGGAAATGCCCCTTGATGAGATGGTTGAAGCAGCGGTGACTGTTTATCGGCGACATCTCAGCAAATCCGACGTTGAAGAAATGATCAGGTTCTATGCCGGACCAGTGGGGCAAAAGATCTTGCGCGAGCAGCCGCAAATGTTGCAGGAAAGCATGCAGGCAGGCGTGGCGATCCAGCAAAAGAGAATGGACCAGATCATGGCCAAGATCCAAGAGAGTGCGCGCAAGATGGCTGAAGCCGACGAGGAAAAAGACCAGATGCCAAAGAAGTAAGTATCGAAAAAGCTCGGCCTCTGAACGATATGCTCTTCTGTTCAGCAGAGCCAGTGAATAAGAACTGCTTAGTTTACTGTTCGCTAA
>Ga0105245_10005796_pt1 | contig 10838 bp, 5 predicted proteins | sample KBSM54metaG_FD_81523 | JGI IMG/M metagenome (GOLD analysis project Ga0105245, IMG submission 81523) | Miscanthus rhizosphere microbial communities from Kellogg Biological Station, Michigan, USA - KBS M5-4 metaG | ecosystem: Host-associated > Plants > Roots > Rhizosphere > Soil | place: Michigan...
AACTCGAAGGCGCTGCCATGAAGGGCGTTGGTTCCCGTCTTCGTGACGGCGTTGACTATGCCGCCGGAGTAGTTGCCGTATTGCGCGTCGAAGTTATTGGTCAGAACGCGGAATTCTTCAAGCGAATCGATGTTAGGGATGATCAGCGTGCCGCCGTTCTGCAACTCCTTCACGTCTGCCCCGTTGACGAGAAATCCGTTTGCGTCTTCCCGCTGGCCGGCGATCGACTGATTGCCGGGATTTAAGGTGCCCGAAGGAGTGATTGCCACCGTCGCGCCCGCCATAACCACTGAGTCCGGCTGCTGCGTCGACATGGGTGTGATGCCCGGCTGCAAAGCCAACAAGTCCGTATAACTACGTCCGTTTAAAGCAATCGCCGTCATCTGGCGGGTGGTGACAACTTCGCCCAATTGCGTACTCTCGGTTTCTATGCGTGCCGCGCTTTCGGAAACCGTGATTTCCTCGACCTTCTCGATTACGTCGAGCGACATATCGACCTGCTGGGCGCTATCCAGATCCACCACTAACTTGTCTTTGTCTTTGGGCTTGAACCCTTGGGCGTCGACCGACAATTTATAGGCCCCAACGGGTAAGCTAGGAAATATATAGACGCCTTTGGCATCCGTCTTTGTTGTGGTTTTCACGCCCTGCGCGGTGTTCGCTATGATCACGGTCGCGTTGGGTATTACGGAACCGGATGGATCAGTTATCGTACCGGAAATGCTTCCGGTCACAGCGGACCACATGGTTGCTGCTGAGAAGACGACAAATACGGCAAAGCAAAACAGAGAGTTACGAATCCCCCGATACGATCCGGTGAGTGGGCGCGCGGAGCCTCCGATCTGTTTGCGCTGCGTGGGGGTTCGACCTAGAGATAAACGGCGATAGAGACCGGGCGGCAGCAAAGGAGAGGTACATCCGGCCAGTCTGCTTCGTAAGTCCTTCGTCTCATTCATTTGTTCGGCGCATACCTCTCCTCCTTCACAGTAGAGGCGGGCCCTAAAGCCGATCCAGTTATCCTTTGGCCATTTTTGCCTACCGGCTTCTTGGCGCGGTCGAGTAGAATCAGAACTAGGGTTAACTCTGTGATTCGCCGGATCTTGCACACTCCTCCGCGCACCGTGCTGATGACCGCGGCGGTCCTAATCACTCTGATTGCAGTGACCGACTGGCGGGTCGAACTCAACGTCACGCTCGGATTCCTGTACCTGTTCCCGCTGGTCCTGCTCGGAACCAAGTTGAACTGGCCTTCCCTGATCGCCGTGGCGGTGGGCTGTACATTTCTTTCAGATCGCCTGGATCCTTTTTCGGCTGAGATGCAGATGCCGCGTCTGCTTCTGATTTTTTTGACGCTGGCTACCACGGGATTGCTGTCGCTCTCCGTAACTCGGAGTTATCGCAGAGAAATGGAAGGGCTCGCCCGTTTACAAAAGGAAGCGATCGCCCGGCGCGCCGCCGAGGAGCAGTTGGAGTTCCTGGTCGAGAGCAGCCCGGCTGCGGTTGTGACCATGACCGCCGATGGAGCGATCCTGCTCGCAAATCCCGCCGCTCACCGGCTTTTCGGGGTTGCCGGCGGGCTGCTGCCGGGGCGGCGAATCACCCGCTATATTCCCGCACTTGGATCGATTCCCTCCATCGATGACACGGCGCGGATCTTCCGCACCGAGATGCAGACGCGCGGCCAGCGCGAGAGCGGAGAGATCTTCCTTGCGGACGTGTTTTTCTCAACCTACAGCACTCCGGCGGGACCTCGTCTTGCCGCGCTGGTGACCGACGGCTCGGAACATTTCCGGGAACGCGAGGAAGCCAGCCTGCAGCAACTCCTGGTGGGATCGCGAATTTTGGTGGCCGCCGTTTCGCATGAAGTAAGAAACGTATGTGGCGCGATTGGAATGGTGCATGAGAACCTGGTGCGTAACGGGAGCCTGGGCGGCAATCAGGATTTCGAAGCGCTTGGATCCCTGGTCGAGACGTTGAATAAGATCGCATCCTTGGAGCTGAAACAAAGTGTCGGCGCAGAAAAGACCGGCAGTATCGATCTCCGCGACGTGCTTACCGGCCTGCGCATTGTGCTGGAATCGTATTGCGAGGAATCCGATATAGAACTCACCTGGACCATTCCGGAAGATCTGCCACCGGTACAGGCGGACCCCCACAGCTTATTGCAGGTGCTGCTGAATGTAACGAAAAACAGCCAGCGCGCCCTGGAGTCCGCGTCCCGCAAATCGATCGACATCTCGGTGGTTCGCGGAGACAGCGCAGTCTCCATTCGGATCGTCGATAGCGGGCCTGGAATTCCCGCTGGCCAGAAGCTGTTTCAACCTTTGCAAAAGGGCGCGGATGCAACCGGATTGGGCCTGTATCTATCGCGCGCTTTCATGCGATCATTCCGCGGAGACCTTCGTTATGACCCGGAGCAGCCCGGATGCTGTTTCGTCCTGGAGCTGATCGCGTTGCCGGACCCTGAAGAGCACACTCCTCAAAGCTCGGAACCGAGCACCGAACATGCCGCGAATACGTCTCTTATTGCTTGACGATCACGTCCTGTTCCGGGAGGGCCTGCGCCGGCTTCTGGTGTCGGAAGCTGACTTTGAAACGGTTGCGGAATGCAGCACGCTCGCGGAAGCTCTCGAAGTGCTCTCCCGCGCCTCGATCGATATTGTCTTACTGGATTTCGATCTGGAAGAAGAGACCGGCACTCGTTTCATTTCGGCGGCTGCGGCGAGCGGATATTCGGGGAAGATCCTAATGGTGACGGCGGGAATGAGCCCGCTCGATATGGCGGTGGCGAAAAAACTCGGCATTTCGGGAATCTTCCTGAAGCACAGCTCGCCGGCCACGCTCCTGCACGCGATCCGGACCGTTGCAGATGGCGGTGAATGGATGGACCCGAAGATCGCTCAATTGGGATCGGACGCTGCGAAGTCGGAAACGCGCGCTGAAAAAGGGCCGCTTACGCAGCGCGAACAGCAAGTTCTGCGCAGCGTCTTCGAAGGTCTGACCAACAAGGAAATCGCCTACCGGATTGGTGCCTCGAAGAGCTCCGTCAAGGCAACTCTGCAGAATCTGTTCGACAAAACCGGTGTTCGAACCCGCAGCCAGTTAGTCCGTATCGCCATTGAGCGCTCGCTTGAGACGGCGCGGAACTGATCAGCGTCCGAACGCTCGCGCGCCGGGCGATCCCGGTGTGCTTTATTGCATCGCGGGTTGCGGTTCGACCATCAGGGGGGCGCCCTGCTTGCGCTTGGACTTGCGGCCCGATCCGGTAAAACGCTCCATGTAGATATAAATCACAGGTGTGATGTATAGCGTCAGGAGCTGCGAGACCACCAGCCCGCCGACTACCGCGAGACCCAGCGGCCGCCGTGCTTCTCCTCCGGCGCCAAGTCCCAGCGCGATGGGCAATGTGCCCACCAGAGCCGCCATGGTGGTCATCATGATCGGCCGGAAACGCACTAAGCAGGCTTCGGTGATCGCTTCCGCCGGAGTGGTGCCCAGGGTACGCTGCGCGTCCACCGCGAAATCGATCATCATGATGGCGTTCTTCTTCACAATTCCGATCAGCATGATGATGCCCACGAAAGAGAATATGTTTAGCTCATTCTTGAAAATCAGCAGCGTAACCAGCGCGCCCACTCCCGCCGAAGGCAACCCCGACAAAATCGTCAAGGGATGAATGAAGCTTTCATACAGAATGCCCAGCACCATGTAAATGACCAGGATCGCCATCACCAGCAGCATTCCCATGCCCGCAAACGAGGACTGGAACGCCGCCGCAGTGCCCTGGAACGCGGTGCGAATGGTCGGTGGCAGATTCTCGCGGGCCGCGTCCTCAATCCGCTCGGTGACGTCGCCCAGAGAGACTCCGGGAGCCATATCGAAGGAGAAAGACACCGCTGGGGATTGGCCATAGTGCGCCACCGTCAACGCCCCCACGCTGTTGCGCGGCTTGACCACGGACTCCAGTGGCACCAGCTTGCCAGTGTTGGAGCGAACGTAGAGCATGTGCAGAGAAACCGGATCGCGCTGGAACTTAGGCATCAGCTCCATGATCACCTGGTAGTCGTTGGTGGGCGTGAAGATGTTGGAAACCTGGCGGGTTCCGTAAGCGCTATAGAGAGCGCTCTCTACTTGCGTAGCACTTACACCCATGGAGGAAGCCCGGTCACGGTCGATATCCAGCGTGACCTGGGGGCTGGCAATCTGCATGTCACTGTTCACATCCACCAGGCCGGGGATCCGCTTCATCACGTTCTCAAAACTCGCCGCGGCGCGATACAGCACTGCCAGATCCTGTGCCTGCAGCGTGAAGATGTACTGGCTGCGGCCCCCGAATCCGCCGATGCGCAAGGCTGGGGGATTGGTCAGGAAAATACGTGCCCCAGGAACCTGCGCTACCTTGGGACGAAGCTCGTTGATGATCTCGTCCGCGCTCAGCTTGCGCTCTTTGCGCGGTTTCAGCCGCACTTCGGCGCGCCCAAAGTTCGAGGTACCACTCACGTTCACGCCCGTCGCCTCCACATTGGGATCCTTGGAGAGTATCTGCGCAAATGCGAAAGTGCTCTTCTCCATCACGTCGTAAGAGGCGTCCTGAGCGTACTGTATTTGACCGGAAATACTGTCGGTGTCGGTGCTGGGAATAAAACCGGTGGGCACCAACCGGTAGAGATAAACCGTCGCCACCAGCGTTCCCACAGCCACTAATAGCATTGCGAACTTAAAGCGAATCGCGCCGCGCAGCGTCCAGCCATACAAATCCCGCCATGCGTCGAACATTTTTTCCGTGGCTCTGAAGAGGAAATTATGATGCTCACTGGGGGGCTGCAGGAAGCGGCTGCACATCATTGGTGTCAGGCTCAGAGAAACGATGCCGGAGATAATAATGGCCGACATGATCACCACCGCAAATTCATGGAACAAGCGGCCGACGATACCGCTCATGAACAGGATGGGAATGAACACGGCTGCCAGCGACAGAGTCATCGAAAGCACAGTGAAGCCGATTTCGTTGCCCCCTTCGAGCGCCGCTTCAAAGCGAGGCTTACCCATTTCCATGTGCCGGACGATATTCTCAAGCACCACAATGGCGTCGTCCACCACGAAACCCACCGCCAGCGTCAGCGCCATCAAGGACAGGTTGTCGACGGTGTAGCCAAACACCGACATCACGGCGAAGGTACCCAGAATGGATAGCGGCAGGGCTAAGCTGGGGATCAACGTCGCCGACAGGTTGCGCAGAAACAGGAAGATCACCAGCACCACCAGGACGATCGCCAGGATTAGGGTGAACTTCACGTCATGTACCGATTCACGAATAGCCTGTGAGCGATCCGACATGATATCCAGATTGATGGAAGGGGGGATCTGCGCCCGGAATGTCGGCATCAGCTTCAAAATAGTGTCGACAATTTGAACCGTGTTGGTGCCCGGCTGCCGGTTCACCGCCAACATTACTGAATTCCGCAGATTGAACCAGCTTGCGCTCTTGTCGTCCTGAATTCCATCAACTACCTGGCCGAGATCCTGCAGCCGGACCGGCGAACCATTGCGGTAAGCCACAATCAGCGGGCGGTATTCGGCAGCCGTATTGAGCTGGCCGTTCGCCTGCACCGTGAACGCCTGATTCGCGCCCCACAGCGTGCCCGTGGGCAAATTCGCGTTGTGCTGGTCTATCGCGCCCGATATGTCATCCAGGCTGATCTGGCGATTTACCAGCTTATTCGGGTCCAACTGAACGCGGACGGCGTATTTCGTTCCGAAGCCACCGCCGCCTCCGCCGCCAAAGCTGCCGACCTGCGAAACGCCATCGATGGTGGAAATTTGCGGCGCAATTACGGTCTCGGCATATTCGTCCACCAGCGAACCGGCAAGGGTTGTCGAATTTAGCGAAATTTGAAGGATGGGCCGATCCGCCGGATTCAGTTTGCGGGTCGTTGGAGGATTCGGCATTCCAGGAGGCAGCCGCCGGGCCACTGCCGAGACCCCATTCTGCACATCCGCCGCCGCCGAATCAATTTCTCGTTCCAGCGAAAATTGCAAAGTGAGAAAAGTCGACCCGCGCTGGCTCGACGACGTCATGTTGTCTAAACCGGCGATCGTTGAAAACTGCCGCTCTAGCGGAGCCGCCACCGACGACGCCATGGTCTCGGGGCTCGCGCCCGGCAAGTTGGCCATGACCATGATGGTGGGGAAATCGATAACCGGCAGGTCGTTCACCGGAAGCGACCGGTAACCCACTACGCCGAAGATCAGAATGCCCATCATCAGCAGCGCGGTCATCACCGGCCGGCGGATAAAGAGAGCGGTTAAATTCATGGGATCAATCCCGTGGCGACACGGCCTAACGATGGTCTACGAAGCCACCCAAGTACTAAGCCAATATTACGCGATACGAAACAGTTAATCCTATCCCAAATGGCAGGCTTTTGGTAGGCCGGTTGCAATCTAGCGGACGGGCAGCAGATCCACGATGGTTCCCGCAGGCAAGCCCCGGATGACCGTCCCCGCCGGCAGAATTAGCGGCACGCGCAGCCAGAACGAATGTCCAAAGATAGGTTTATAGGGCTGCAGCCAAAGTAGCGGCTGGATGCTGCCATCCGGCAACTCCGCGATCATTTGAAAGCTTGCGCCGGAGTCTATCTTAGAAGGCCTAATACCGGCCAAATCAATAGGTTGCCGCAGCTTGTAGTCTCCGCTCACAGCCAGCTTCGCCGAGCCATGCCGCGGCGCTGCGGGAGCCGTCCATTTCGGCGTCGGCGGTAAATCCTTGGGCTCGCCCTCTGGCGCACCGCCCTCCACCCAATCGCCGATCAGCTCAATCTGCTCCGGCGTCAGAGCCTGATCGTCGCGAAAATCCCCGAAGCCTTTTACCGCGCCCCACGGCGGCATGCGGCGCTCCAGAACTTCTTCCTGAATGGCCTTCGCCCACGGCCGCGCGTCGCTATAGGAGGTGATAGAAAACGCGCTTCCACCTTCGCGATGACAGATGGCGCAGCGCGCGTAGATGATGCGAACAATTTCCCGGTCGAATGTAATTTTGGTGGTGATGACATCGTGGCCCGATGCCGCGCCTGGCAGTCCCGCGAATAATGCCGCGCAAATGACCAGTGAATGAACTGCTCTTGTCACCTGCGTACTAGATTAACGCGATGCGCTGGACGTCCCGGCCGACGACGTGGTTGCCGTGGGCGTATCCTCACCCGGACGTGGCGGGCGCGCCTTGGGCAACGGCTTCCGCGGCAGTTTTTCCGGACGCGTAGCAGCGTTATAAACCATCGACGCGATGATGGCTGCAGCCTGCTCCAGATCGGTCGCCTGGATGCGATCGTACACATCCATATTCGAATGGTGCGTGCGCGTGGAATAATCCAGGGGGTCCTGGATAAACTGAAATCCGGGCAGGCCCACGGCATCGAACGAAAGATGATCGGTGCCGCCAGTATTGCGCAGCGCGATAGTGGAGGCGCCCAGATCTTTAAAGGGTTCCAGCCACCTTTCGAAGATCGGCCGCATGGCGTCGTTGTCCTGCAAATTGATGCCGCGAATCTTACCGCTGCCGTTGTCAATATTGAAGTAGCCGGAGAAGCGCTGGTGCTCGGTGGTGGGCTTCATGGTGGCGGGATCGGCAAAATGCTCTTTAACGTAGGCCTTCGATCCCAGCAGCCCTTCCTCTTCGCCGCCCCACAGAGCCAGACGCACGGTGCGGTCCATTTTCAGATCGAGTGTTTTCAAAATGCGCATCACTTCCATCACCACCGCGGAACCCGCCGCGTTGTCGGTGGCTCCCGTGCCCATGTGCCAGGAATCGAAGTGCGCGCCTACCATCACGATTTCATCCCGCTTGCCGTTACCCGGAATCTCGGCGATGACATTGAACGACGCCGGATCGTCATCGTAAAACTGCGCCTTCACATCGAAGGTGAGTTTGACGGGCAGCTTGTGGTCCAGCAACCGCGCGATGCGGTTATAGTGCTCCGCGGAGAGCACGATGGTGGGGACGTTGTCGTTGGACTCGCGGTCCGCGCCCAGGCCGAAAACCGTGCCGGCATCGCCTCCGCTGGACGCGCGCACCACCAGCGGTACGCCTTCGTCCTTCCAAAAACGATTAAGCCGCTCGCGGAGGCGCCGCGCCTGCTGCGGGTTGAACGGAGGCTGCGCCGCGCGGCCCCCGCGGCCCGATGGCGCCGGAATGGGGAACAAGGAGAGATCGGCGAGCTGCGCGTCGCTGAACCTGCGGCCGGCGGGCTCAGTGGGCAGCGAGAGAGTCCGCGGAAAGTCGCGCAGAACGATTTTGCCGCGGAGCTTGCCCTTATATTGATCCAGGTCCGCCTCGGTGCGAATGGGCGCGAGCACGGCTTCGGCGGTCAGCGGCCCGTCGGTGCCGGGAGTCCACGCCAATGGATAGCCGATCAGCGGCTGATACTGCGGCTCGTCGATATAGCCCGAGTAGGAAGTGTAGGCCCAACCGCGCCCAAAGGGTCCCCACTTTTCCAGCTTTACGTTGTCGAGGCCGTATTCCTTGAGCTGTTTGACGGCCCACTCGCCGGCGGCGCGAAACTGCGGCGAATTGGTAAGCCGCGGCCCGTAGACGTCGGTGAGCTGGAACACATTGTCCATCACCTTGGGATTCTGAAAGGCTTCAGTTTTTATCTGGTGAACGATGCCCAGGTCCACGCGTTCTTGCGCGGAAATCGTTAAGGCAAACGTCAGAATCAGTGCCAGCGCGGATTGCATTCGCCTCAACATCTTCGACGTAGAGGATAACAGAGAATCGCGTGGACGTGAAGCGTGGCAGGCCATTCGAGTACCCGGTACGCGTCCTCGGGCATCAAAACGCCAGCCGTATCTGCATTTCCAGCCGCCGATTATTGGCATTCTCCGAAAAGCCCTCGCCGTTGCGATTGCCGAACACCTGATTCGCCTGCCCAAACAACGGCGACGTGATGTTTCCAATGATCGGACCCGGGTTGGTGTGGTTCAGCAGATTGCGAATCGACATCGAGACGCTCAGATTATAGTGGTGCTCGGCAGGCGCAGCGAAGATGCCGCCTGTGTGCTGCGCGGACTTGCGCTCCGCCCCGAACCCAAACACTTTCGAGACGCGCAGGTTTACCGACATCTGTCCGGGACCGCGTCCAAAGTTGCGCGAAATCAGCGTCTCGCTGCTTGTCGGATTCGGGTCGAGCAGGCCATAGGGAGTTGGAATCAGCCCGGGGCGCGTTGGATCGGTCGCAATCCCCGGGCGGCCATTGAATAGCGTCGTTCCATACAGGTCGCTGCCGGCCGTGATATCGAACGGCGGGCCGGATTGCAGCGCGATCAGCGGGTTGAGGCGTAAGTTCCACTTGGTATTAATCGACCCGCCTACATTCAATCGATGCCGCACGTCATAGCCCGCCGGACCGTATTCACCCACAAAGCTGTAAGGATTCGCGGGAAACGTATCGCCGCCGTCGGTATTGCTCATGGCTCGGCTAAGGACATAAGTGCCAAACAGTGAGATGGTAGGGCTCACTTTCGAGTTGACATTCACCAGCAACTGATTCTGGCGGAATACCCCGGAGGATTCGGTCGCAAACACCGGGCCGGGATGTCCTAACGGGAAGACGCCGCTGCCGGGCAGAGGCGCGTTGCGGTCCTCGGAGAGAAGCTCGCGAAATCCCCGCGAATTGGTGAAGGTGAGCGCCAGCGTCGTACTCTTCGGCAACTGGCGCTCCAGGGTCGCCGCGGATTGCAGGACGTACGGCGACCGCAGCGCCGGGCTCACTTGCCGGATCACCTGTTGCGATTGGAACCCTGCCAGCGCGGAGAGCGAAGGAACCTCGGGGAACGCGGGAAAGCCGGGAACGGAGTACGGATTCGTCACCACATACTGCTGCTGGACGATGCCGTTGTAGCGCTTAGCAGCGAGCGAGTAGGAAAGCGGAAAGCGATCGTAGAAGATTCCGAAGCCACCACGCAAGACAGTTTTTGGACGTGGGCTCTTGGCGCGGCCGCCGGGAGCCCATGCGAATCCCACACGAGGCGCGATATCGCCAGGGTCGTGAATGTTGGGCTGGTTCTCATAGCGCAGTCCCAGGTTGAGCGTGAGGTCGGGACGCACACGCCAGTCGTCCCCGGCGAAAACCCCAATGTCGGAACGGCTCGCGCTCGTTTCGGGATTGCCGGCGGCCATGCTGAATTGCGATGCGCTGCCGCCGCGCGCGACCATCTCCGCCGTCCCTAGTGGCTGAAACGCCAGCGTGCGGCGATAGCGCTCGATGGAATCGATCTGCTCTAGCGCGGGCGTCGGCATCTGGTTGGCGTCCAGGACCGGCGCCAGGCCGCCGCTGAACGTGAAGGTGCCGTTGAAATTCTGCGGAGAAACATTGTCATCCGTCACGAAGCGCGCGCGAACTCCGAACCTCCAGGTATGGGAGCCCCGCACGCTGGTGGTGTTGTTTTGCAGTTCGTAGAACGTCTGCCGATCGACATTGTGCCCCACCGTCGAACCGCCGTCGGTGAAAGATCCCAGAACTTGCACGCTGGGCCCGGCGGAATCGGCCTGCAGATCTTGCGAGTTGTGATACAGCTGGAACCGGGTTTCATTCACGGTAGCGCCGTGTACCGAAGTCTCTATGAACTGTCCCGTTTGGATGACGAAATGGACGTGAACCCCGCTGGCTATCAGATTGAAGCCGCCGATGCCCGCACCCTTGATATCGCCGTCGATGAACCCGTAGCGCGCTGTGATGGTGTTGTTTTCGTTTACCTGATAGTCGATGCGCGGTTCCACCCGGCTGCGCCGCTGAATCGTTTTGAAAACGTTCAGCAGGGGCGTCGCGGTCAGCGTATTCGGA
>Ga0105245_10005797_pt1 | contig 10837 bp, 13 predicted proteins | sample KBSM54metaG_FD_81523 | JGI IMG/M metagenome (GOLD analysis project Ga0105245, IMG submission 81523) | Miscanthus rhizosphere microbial communities from Kellogg Biological Station, Michigan, USA - KBS M5-4 metaG | ecosystem: Host-associated > Plants > Roots > Rhizosphere > Soil | place...
CTGCTGATGGCGGACGGCTGCTGTACGCGGGGTACGACCACGACCACGGCAACTTCGCAACCCTCGTGTATCAACTCGATCGCAACACCGGCGCATCGAAGCAGGTCTTGGCGAACGCGATCTCGCCAGGCTGGGCACCCGATGGCGCGCGGTTCGTGTACGGCGTCACCGATCCGTCGAGCGAGCAGCCCTGGGCCGCCACTGCGCTCGCCATCAGCGATCTGTCGGGTCACTCGACGCTCTTGTGGACGCCGGCCATGTCTCCGTCGAGCTGCTACTGCTGGTTGGACACGGCGCCGGTCTGGTCACCCGACGGCACGTCGATCGCCGTGTTCGTGCACTAGCGAAGGCCGCCCGCGCCCCGCTGATGGGCACCGACCATCGTCAACCGAGGGTCACGCGGCGTCGCTCATCACGGTCGAGGGCACGACAACAACCGGGCATGAGGCGTGTTCTATGCACCGCCGGCTGACTGAGCCGAGGAGCAGGCCGGCGAACGCGCCGCGACCGCGCGACCCCACGACCAGCAGATCGGCGTGCTTCGATCGCTCGACGAGCGCGGTACCGGCGTCAGAAGGAACGACGACCTCCTCGACGGACAAGTCAACGTCCTTCGCCGTGTCGGTGAGGAGGCGACGGACGCAGGCTCGGGCCGCATCCTCCGCTCGCGTCCGCCAACGCTCCAGCGCGTCCGCGCCCTCGTCGTAGTCGATCCACGCGGGCCGGAACTCATACGCATGTACCACCTCGACCGACGCTCCGAACGCGGCGGCGTGGGCAAGAGCCCAGTGCAGCGCACACCGAGCACCGTCGGAGTCATCGACACCAACCACGATTCGCTTCACGCGTCAAGACTCCACCCATGCTGACACCGACACCAGGGCCGGAAGTCACGACCGACATCGGTCAACGGGGTTACCGACGTCGCGATCACGCCGCGTCGCGCGTCTCGATGGCTTCCCGACTCACGGCGCAGTGAACAGAGTCCTACGCCTCTTCCCGCGCATATCGGCGCGCGTCACGATGGCCGAGCGGGTCGCCCACCACTCGGTGGTGCTGGTCGAAGTCGCAACGACATTGAGGAGGGCCTCATGAAGAGGACGATCCAGCTCGTTGCTGGCGCTTTCGTCGCCGTCGCGCTGGCCACGTTTCTGGTCCGGCGAATCGCTCGAACACACGGCCGATTCCGAGGACTCGTGTACCGGCTCCTAGGCCGGCGACCCAACCCTCACGTCGACGACCTGACGCTTGCCGATCGCGTCCGCTCGTCTCTTGGGCCAATCGAGAAGCGACTCGATCTCCCCCACGTGCATGTGATGGTCGAGGATCACGTCGCGCTTCTCCACGGTGAGGTCGAATGGCCCCATGAGGCCGCCGCGATCGAATCGACGGCTCGCGATGTATCGGGCGTTCGAGACGTTGAGTCGCACCTCCACCTCGGGCTCCTCAACAGCGACACCCGCCCCTCTCAGGGTCACACCAACCATCGGTCCGTCGGTGCGGCCTGACTGTTCAAGCTCAGTTGACTCGGTGGAAAGTGCACAACAAAGCCTTCGCGCCCATGCTTCTCCGCAAGTACTGCAAGTGGGCGTGACGGGCTGTGACGCTCGATTCATGGTGGTTCGCTGACTTTTCGCGGACCTGTGGTCACTACGTCGGGCTCGTCGCTGAGAAGAGTCCGCGGCGCAGCAAGCCGTCGTCGATGGCGCGCTGCTGGACTTGTCGTTCATGTTGTCGCTGTGCGAACGCGCCCGGCGAGTCGAGGGCCGAGAGCTCTTCGGCGTTCGCCTCCCAGCCCTCGAGCCATGCGCGCGCGGTTGTCGCGAACTCGGCGCTGAGATCGATCATCTGGACGTCGACATACCCCGCCGAGATCAACAGCCGGCGCTGATCGCTTCGGGATGCGACCGCCCGCGGACCCGACCGTTGCGCGCGCCGACGCTCTGCAGGCGACAACTCCGGCGCGACGAAGATCGTCGTGTAGGCGATCCGACCTCCCGGGCGGAGCAACCGGCGAAGCGCTCGCAGCACGGCGAGCTTTCGGCGCAGTCAACACAAGACGTCGGTGAGCACTATCGCATCGAACGATGCGGGTCGGAATGGCTGATCCGCGCCTCCCGCCGCGACAAGGGCAACCCGATCGCGGAGGTTCTCGGCTCGAGCGCGACGACGAGCAATGGCGAGCGCGCCAAGTGGCATGTCGGAACCGATCAGTGTGCAGCCGGTGCGTGCCGCGAGGTACAGGCCTGGCCACCCCCGCCCGGTTCCCACGTCGAGCAGACGCCGGCCTGGCGCGAGATCGAGTTGGCGGGCGAGCTCGTCGGCCTGGGCGACGGTGGTGTAGCCGTTCGCGCCCCAGACGGCGCCGATGACCGAACGCTCGATCCTGTCGTTGACGTCGCCGGTCGCGATGGCGTAGCGCTCGGCAAACTGCGTGCGCGCCTCGCGCTCGTCGCGACCGCTCATGCACTGCGCCTGGCCACTCGCACACGGTCCATCAGAGTTCACTCCCGTTCGCCGCGCGCACCGTAGATCGCATGCTCGCCAGGTGCTCGCTCAGTAGTTGAAGATGAGCGCGCCGCCCTCGGTGAACTCATACACCGACGGCGCGCCCTTCACCTCAGCACCTTTGGTCCACACCGCGTCTTCCATGCCTCGGGTCTTCACGCACACGGGACAGGCATAGAAGCGTCCGCCCTTTTCCACGTACTCGGCGTGCAGGTCGGCGATCGCCGGCGCCTTCGGCACGTTCACGGTCGCCGCGAAGCCATCCGTCGCGACCTTGATGCCGTCCTTCGTGAGCCACATGAGCGCCTGCTTGCCGGCGCGCAGCGCCTCGACTCCGAGCAGATAGCAGATCAACACGCTTTCGGCGTCGTCGTCGGCATGGGTCAGCCCGATCACGACCTTGTCATCAGCAGCCATTCGTTCGCTCCTCCGCAGTCTCGATGTCCTACGAGCGACGGTACCGAGAAGTGGGAGAGGCGTCGTCCGGGGTTCCCCCTACAGATCGAACGGTTCGAGGGTGTCGAGGAGACCGTGTTGCATGGCGAACAGCGTGGCCGTGGATCGAGTCGACGCGCCGATCTTGGCGTAGATCCGCTCGATGTGGGTCTCCGCTGTCTTCGGGGTGATCGTCAGTCGTTGCGCGACCTGGCGAGTTGACGCGCCACGAGCGATCAACGCGAGCACCTCGATCTCGCGGGGCGTGAGTCCCGCCGGTCCGGTCCGCCGTTTGCCGCGCGCTTGGCCGGCGGCGGCGAGCACCGCGTCGACCGCGTCGGCATCGAGTCGTCCGGCGCGCACGTCGGCACGGAGCTCGCTGCTCGCCTGTTTGGCCGTGAGTGCCGGCCGGTGTGACCGCGGCTCGGTCATCGCTTGGAACGCGCAGGCCGCGGCGAGGACGCGGGCGGTCGCGGGGATCGCCGCTGAAGTGAGCCCGCGGTGGTAGCCGGAGCCGTCACACCGTTCGTGGACCATCGAGGCGATCGCGCCGATCCGCGCCAGGGAGTCCGGACGGGCCAGCATGCGCTCGGTGTAGTACGGGTGCATCCGCATCCGTTCGGTCTCGCGTTCAGACAGCGGCCCCGGTTTGTCGAGGATCGTGGCGGGGATGCCGTGCAGGCCGATGTCGTGCACGAGGCCAGCACGTCGGATCGCGGCGATGTCGACGTCGGGGAGCCCTCGTTCCGCGGCCGCTCGGCCCGCGAGCTCAGCGACAGCACGCGAGTGGCCGGAACGCGGCGCGGAGCGGAGGTCCGTGAAGTCGGCGATGGCCTCGAGTGCGTTGTCGAGCTCGCGCTCGGTGAGCCGGTGCTGCAGTGATGGTTCGCCGTCGACGAGGGCACGCCAGTCGGGCTCGTCCGCCGGGTCGCCGAGTACCTCGTCGGCCATGTCACAGAACGCGTCGACGACGGTCGGGTCGAAGTGCTTGCCGCGCCGCGAGCGGGCGACGTCGACAGCTGCGTCGGTGCCAGTCGTTCGGTGATGTACCTCGACGGTGTCGGCCAAGTGGAACAGCCGCATCGACAATGCAATGTCGTCGCCTCCGATCTTGCCTGGCACACCCTTGCCGTCGAAGCGGGTGAAGACCTGCTGCAATGGCTGGCAGACGCTGTCGTCGAGCCCGAACCGCTCGGCGATCCGTGCGGTGGTCAAACAGTGCGACATCAGACCGCGTTCGATCTTCTTGCCGCCGGTCTTCACGAGGTTCGCGGCCAACCGCAGCCGGTGCAGCGGAGGACTGCCGGCGCCGACGTGGCGGAGCATGAAGCCGAGCATCGGCAATCCCGCGAAGTCGACGTCGTACGAGTCGCGTCGGAAACCGATGTCGTCGCCGAACACCGCCGCCACTTCGGGAGTGTCCGCGACGCAGCCGACCCACGCCAGTGTGGTCACGTAGTAGAGCGCGCCTCGTTCGTCCGAGGGGACACCGATGCGATCGCCGAGGCGCGCTGCGATGCGCCACGAACGCAGGACGTGCTCCATTGGCAAGCCCATGCCGAGATCGGTGGCGAGCGAGAACGCACTGACGAGCTCGGGCAACTTCACACCGGAGTCGCGATCGGGTTTGTCGGGTGAACCCCGGACGACGCCGTCGGACCCGCTGTTTACCGTCGAAGCCATGTCAGCCACCCGAGATCCTCAGACAGTTGCTCGATGGTCGGTCGGCGGGGTGTTCCTCGAGGCGCTCGCCAATCGCAACTTCGACCGGCTCGCCGAAACACTCGCGCCGGACGTGCGGTTCCGGGCGATGCTGCCGCCGGGCCCGATGGACTGGGAGGGCGCCGGCACGGTGAGCGAGGTGTTCGGCTCGTGGTTCGGCGATGCGCAGGACTTCGAGTTGGTCGATGCCACGGTCGGCGAAGTTGGCGGACGGTTGCATCTGTCGTGGCGACTGCGAGTGCGCCCGGCGCCGTTCGACATCGGAGATGGTTGGCACGTCATCGAGCAGCAGGCCTACGCCGACGCGGGCGACACGATCGACTCGCTCGACCTGTTGTGCTCCGGCTTCCATGCAGAGCAATCCACGCACGACTGACCCTCGTCTCTATTCGTGTTGCCCCGCGTTGCACACGCAGAACTCGTTGCCCTCGGGATCAGCCATGACGATCCACCGGTTGCCGTGTTCTTCGATGGCGTCTTCCAGGATCCGCCGCGCGCCGAGGGCCTCGAGCCGGGCGACCTCCTGGTCGACGGTGGGAGTCTCGATGTCGAAGTGCATGCGGTTCTTGCCCGACTTCGGTTCGTCGACGCGTTGTAGCAACAGCTTCGGTTGCTTTCCGTCGGCGTCGACCAGCAGCACGTAGTTCCCGGCACCACCGAGGGTCGTGTAGCCGATCGCGGCAGACCAGAACTCCGCGAGCTTGTCGGGGTCGTCGCAGTCAAGAACGAGCCCCAGCGTGGCGGCCATTCAGGCTCCCTTCTTATGCCTTGCGAGCGAGGAACGCGTAGCCAAACACCTCGAACGCGCGCGCCTTCTCTTCTCCGGTGGCGCCGCCGAACGTGTCGACCGCGTCGCCGATCTGGACATCTACGAATCCTGCGTCTTCAAGCATCTTCTGCCAGCCCGCACGGGGCAGCCCACCAGCAATTCAGCCGGTCCACAAGTCGATGTCGCGTAACGCCTCCGGCGGTACCGGCCGCCCGTTGGCGATGTCGGCATATTGCAACCAGCCGCCCGGCTTGAGGACTCGGCGGATCTCGTCGAACACGGCGCGCTTGTCCGCGCAGAGGTTGATGACGCCGTTGGAGATCACGGCGTCGGCCCATCCGTCTTCGACGGGCAACGATTCGGCGAGTCCCTCGCGGAACTCGACGTGCGCAAGGCCGAGCGCGTCGGCCGTCTCTCGAGATTTCTTCAGCATTTCCGGTGTCATGTCGATGCCGACCACCCGCCCGGTGTTGCCCACTTGGTCGGCGGCGACGAATGAGTCGAACCCGGCCCCCGATCCGACGTCGACCACCTGCTCGCCCGGCTGGAGTCGGCGCAGCGCGAACGGGTTGCCGACGCCCGCGAACGACTCGACCGCGCGGTCGGGCAGCGCGTCGACGACATCGGACTCGTAGCCGAGGCGCGCCGCGTTGACGCGGCCGGTGTGGAAATGGAACGTGCGGTGCGGGTCGACCGCGACTTCGCGGTACTTGTCCTTCACTTGCTCGCGCAGTGCGTCGGGGTCGACTGCGAGTTCGCTCATGGCTCTCTCCCGTTTCCTTGCTCGATGGGAAGACCGGCTCGTTTCCATTCGGGAAATCCGTCGATCAGTCTCAGTGCGCGGTATCCCTTGCGGTTGAGCTCGCGCACGGCGTCGTCGGCGTACACGCAATACGGACCCCGGCAGTAGGCCACGACCTCGGAACTCTTCGGCAACGCACGCAGCTGCCGGCGGAGTTCAGTGATGGGCATCGACCTCGCGCCCTGAATGTGACCGGCTTCGTACTCGGCGGTCGGGCGCACGTCGAGCACCATCACCTCACCGCGCTTCAACCGGGCGGCGAGCTCGTCACGGTCGACGACATCGATACCGTCGCGATCGCCGAGATACGCACCCGCCAACCGCTCGAGGCCAGCGACATGATCACCAGCGACGTCGCGCAGTGCAGCCCACAGCTCGGCCACGCGATCACTCGCCAACGCATAGAAGATGCGCGTTCCATCGCGGCGAGTCGTCACCAGACCGGCGCGCGCCATCGCCCGGAGGTGATGCGACGTGTTGGCCACGCTTTGTTGGATTTCGTCGGCGATGTCGTCCACCGAGCGCTCTCCCTGCGCCAGCACATCGACAATCTCGGCCCGCCGGCCCGAGGCCAACGCCTTCGCGATGCCGGCGAACCCGTCGAACAACGCGTCCTTGGCGGCCCGATCACCCATGGGTCGCATCGTCAGCCCTTCGGGCGCTATTGTCAAGTCTTCAAATGATTACTTGACAATAGACAAACTGATGCTGAAGATGGAGGACGTGACCGGGCGGCGGGAGGCTCATCGATGACCATGACGAAGCTCGCCCCTGACGAGGTCGCCAAGCTGGATCCCTACAAATTCATGGCGGTGATCGGAAAGCGGGTGATTCATCCGGGCGGAAGGGCGTCGACCGAAGCCCTGTTCGCTCGCGCCGCCATCACGGCTGACAGCAAGGTCCTCGACGTTGGGTGCGGGGTCGCCACCACCACCGTCGAGATCGCGAAGCGGTTCGGCGCGCAGGTCACCGCCGTGGACATTGCTCCGGTGATGTTGGAACGGGCGCAGGCGAACGTCACCGCCGCCGGCGTGGGCAACCTCGTGAACGTCGAGCACGGCGACATCCTCGATCTCAGCTACGAGGACAACTCCTTCGACGTGGTGATCGCCGAGGCCGTCACCATGTTCGTCGACCGTTCACGCGCCGCGGCGCAGCTCGCGCGCGTGACCAAGCCGGGCGGACGGGTGCTCGCCACCGAGTTCTTCTGGCGGGAACCGCCGACGAGCGAGGCGCGCGAGATCTTCCTCGGCCAGGTCTGCCCCGGCATCGAGTTCGACACCATCGACGACTGGATGCGGATCTACCAGTCGGCTGGCCTCACCGATCTCGACACGGTCACCGGTCCTTTCGAGATGATGACACCGCGCGGGTTCCTCGCCGATGAGGGCGTGAGTCGCAGCCTCGCAGTGATGGCCCGCGTCGCCGCGCGTCCGGTGAACGTGCGCAAGATGGCGTGGCTCATGCCGCGCATGGCCAAGGCCGTCCCGTACCTCGGGTACATCGTGGTGGCGGCCACGAAGCCGGCATGACCGCAGCGAAGTCCGCGGTGGTCGAGATCGTGAGCGTCGTCGATGATGGGCTGGGCCACTCGTCGTACGTCGTCGGGCTCGGCGACGGCACCGCGCTGGTGATCGACCCGGCCCGCTTCCCCAGGCAGCAACGTCGCATCGCCACCGAACACGACTGGCGCGTCGCGTGGACCGCCGACACCCACTCGCACGCCGACTACATCTCGGGAAGCCCCGAGCTCGCGGCCGACGGCGCGACGTTCCTCGCGTCGCGCGGCGCGCGGCTCGAGCTGCCACACCATCCCGTCGACGGCGGCGACGAGCTCGAGTTGGCGCCCGGCGTGACGCTGCGGGCGATCGCGACGCCGGGACACACACCCGATCACCTCGCCTACTTGCTCGCGGTGGACGGCGAGCCGCGCGCACTGTTCTCCGGCGGATCGCTCATGGTCGGCGCGGTCGGTCGCACCGACCTGCTCGGCGACGACCGCAGCGAAGACCTCGCGCGCGACCTCTTCCACGCGCTGCGGACGAGGATCCTCACGTTGCCCGACGACCTCGCCGTGTACCCGACTCACGGTGCCGGTTCGTTCTGCTCCGCACCGTCGGGCTCGGCGCGCACGACGACCATCGGCACCGAACGGGCCACGAACCCGCTGTTGCGCATCGACGACGAAGACCGCTTCGTCGCGGCATTGCTCGACGATCTTGGCAGCTTCCCCACCTACTTCCGGCAGTTGCCCGAAATCAACCGGCGCGGTCCTCGCATCTACCCCGAGCTTCCCGCGCTCCCGCGCCTCGACCTCGACACCGTCCGCCGTCACGTCGCCGACGGCGCCGCGTTGATCGACGCCCGACCCATCGCCAAGTTCGCCGACGCGCACATCCCGGGATCGCTGTCCGTCGAACATCGCAGCGTGTTCGCCAGCTGGTTCGGGTGGCTGGTGCCCATCGACCGTCCCGTCGTGTTCGTCCTCGACTCGGACACCGACCGGGCCGATCTCGTGGGTCAGTGCCTCGCGGTCGGCCACGACGCGTTGCTGGGCGAACTCGATGGCGGCATTGCCGCGTGGACCGCCGCCGGGCTGTGGGTCGAGTCGATCCAGCTCATCCCCGCCGGGCAAGTGACCGACACGGTGCTCGACATCCGCCAGGACAACGAGTGGGACGCCGGCCACCTCCCCAGCGCGCTGCACATCGAGCTGGGCGACCTCGCCGGCGCGACCATCCCCAGCGCGCCGATCACGGTGATGTGCGGGCACGGAGAGCGCGCCATGAGCGGCGCCAGCATCCTGACCGCGGCCGGACACCGGAACGTGTCGGTGCTGGCCGGCGGGCCCGAGGACTGGCGGGCCGCAACCGGTAACGATCTCGAGACCTCGTGACCGCGCTCGCCGACGCGCCTACAGGCGCGGTGCGGCTCGGGCTGCGGGAGAACCTGGCGCAGTTCAGCCTCCTGGTCGCGGTCAATGCGCTCGTCGGCGGGATGATCGGCCAAGAACGAACGGTTCTTCCGTTGCTGGCCGAGCGCGAGTTCGGTCTCACCGCGTTCACGGCCGGGCTCACGTTCATCGCCGCGTTCGGCGCCGTGAAGGCGGTGACCAACTTCTTCGCGGGCACGCTGTCGGATCGTTACGGCCGCAAGCCGGTGCTGGTCGCCGGATGGATCATCGGCGTCCCGGTGCCGCTGCTCCTGATCTGGGCGCCGAGCTGGGGCTGGGTCATCGCCGCCAACGTTCTGCTCGGCATCAACCAGGGCCTCACGTGGTCCACCACCGTGATCATGAAGATCGACCTGGTCGGCCCCGCCCGCCGCGGTCTCGCGATGGGATTCAACGAAGCCGCCGGCTACGGCGCGGTCGCGCTCACCGCGCTGGCCACCGGCTTCATCGCGGAGAACGCCGGTCTGCGGCCCGAGCCGTTCTACCTCGGTATCGCGTTCGCCGCGCTCGGTCTTGGCCTGTCGACGCTGTTCGTGCGCGAGACCCGCGGCCACGCGCAACACGAAGCAGAACAGCACACCAGCAACGAGACGCTCAGCACTCGCGAAGTGCTGCGGCGTACGAGCTTCACCGACAAGGCGCTGTCGTCGTGCAGCCAAGCCGGGATGGTCAACAACCTCAACGACGGACTCGCCTGGGGCCTGCTGCCGATCTTCTTCGCCGACGCCGGCCTGAGTGTCGGCCGCGTCGGCGTGCTCGCCGCGCTCTACCCCGCGGTGTGGGGGTTCGGGCAGCTCCTCACCGGCGGTCTGTCCGATCGCATCGGCCGCAAGCCCCTCATCGTGGGCGGCATGCTCACCCAGTCCGCCGCCATCGGCTGGATCGCCGCTACGTCCGGCTTCGCGCCGTGGGCGCTCGGTGCGGTCGCGCTCGGTGCTGGCACCGCGATGGTCTATCCGACGCTCATCGCTGCGATCGGCGACGTCGCTCACCCGTCCTGGCGGGCGCGATCGGTCGGTGTCTACCGCCTGTGGCGCGACGGCGGCTTCGCCGTCGGCGCGCTGTTGGCGGGCGTCATCGCCGACCGGTACTCGATCACCGCCGCCATCTGGGCCGTCGCGGCGCTCACCGGTCTGTCCGGGCTCATCGTGCTGGTGCGCATGTACGAGACGCACCACCCAATCGACGCGCCGCTCAGCGAGGCGTGACCGCCACGCCGGTCAGGTCTTTCAGTCGCGACGCGAACGCGTCACCGGAAATCACCCACGGATGCCCGTCACGACCATCGATCGTTCCCGCCGCAACCCAGCCCGCGACCTCGACCAGCGCTCGCACGCACACGACTCCTTGGTGCCACGCCAAGGCCGACGGATCAACGGCATGGCCCGACGCGCTCTCATAAGCGCGCACGAACCGCCGCGACATCGCGCGGCCCGCGGCACGCACGACCGGTGGGAAGCCGCGAGGAACCAGCAGCGGCGGGGAGGCCACCACCAGCGACGTGAAGCCGAGGTCGTAAGTGGCCGGCGCGAGCATCGCGGCCGACCAGTCGAGCACGGTTGTGGCCCCACGGTCATCGACGAGCAGGTTGAACGGATGCATGTCGCCGTGACAGACCACCGTCGGCTCGACGAGCGGCGGGTGGACC
>Ga0105245_10005798_pt1 | contig 10836 bp, 6 predicted proteins | sample KBSM54metaG_FD_81523 | JGI IMG/M metagenome (GOLD analysis project Ga0105245, IMG submission 81523) | Miscanthus rhizosphere microbial communities from Kellogg Biological Station, Michigan, USA - KBS M5-4 metaG | ecosystem: Host-associated > Plants > Roots > Rhizosphere > Soil | place: Michigan...
CACGTTGTGCAGCACGTGGTTGCGGCCCATGAGCGCGGCGGGGAACAACACCAGACTCGGCCCGTAGGGGTTGACGAACACGAGCGCGGCCGCGATCGCGGTGCCGATCAACAGTTCGACCACACGACCCGCGAACGGCGAGCCGCCGTCGAGGCGCACCGCCACGAAGTACAGGAGGAGGTACAGGAACCCGAGCGAGAACGTGCCGTGCACGTTGACCCACACCCACAGCAGCACCGGAATGACGACCCGCGGGTGGCGGCCGAGCCACGACTGCGGCACCTCGACGGTGAACACCAGCAGGCCGAGCAGCACCAACCCGAACATCAGCGGACGCTCGGAGCGCACCGTGTACGAGCATGCGAGCGCGGGAATCGCGAGCGCCAGCGCCCGCACCCGGTCGCCCGTCGCGTGGAGCGCGAGGCGGAACAGCGTCACCGCGACGCACGCGCTCGCGAGGCCCACCGCGATGCGGATGCCGAAGTCACCGACCGAGCGCGCCAGCGCGCCGTACATGACCTCGACGAGCCACGACTGCGCGATCCAACGGGTGCCGGCCGCGGTGAACGAGTACGGATCGTGGCGCGGGATGCCGCGATCGAGGATCAGCCGGCCCGTGCGCAGGTGCCAGAGGAACGAGTTGTCGCCCAGCGAGCCCGCGCCGAGCGCGAAGCCCCCGACCCCGAACAGCGCGGTGACGAGCGCGGCCATCGTGATGCCGCGGCGCGGAGGATCGATCGGCGGCCCCTCGACCGCCGGGTCGGTCCCCGGGTACGCGGTATGGACAGCCACGTGGCTCTTCTCGGCCGGCGGCCGAGCGAAACTAGAACGTCCGGAAGATCCGGATCACCGCCGGCAGCAGCACGACGACGAACACCGCCGGGAAGATGCAGACCGCGAGCGGGAACAGCATCTTGATCGGGGCCTTCTGCGACAGCTCCTGCGCCACCTGGCGGCGCCGGATGCGGATCTCGTCGGCCTGGGCGCGCAGCATCCGGGAGATCGACACACCGAACGCGTCGGCCTGCAACATCGCCATGATGAACGTGCGGAGGTCGTCGACCTGCGTCCGCTCGTCGAGCGCGCGCAACGCGTCGGCCCGGCTGGCACCCATGCGGGTCTCCTGCAGCATGCGGCGCGACTCTTCCGACAGCGGTCCGGGAACGGCCGTAGCCGTGCGCTCCAGCGCCTGCTCGAAGCCGAGGCCGGCCTCCACCGAGATCACGAGCAGATCCAGCGTGTCCGGCAACCGGCGCTCGATCGCTTCCCTGCGCTTCGTGATGCGGCCGTCGAGCACGATGTCGGGCCCGAAGAAGCTCGCACCCCACGCGAAGCCGACGCAGAGAACGGCGAACAGCGGCTTCCCGCTCAATAGCGTCGCGCCGAGCGCGATCCACAGGATGCCCGACGCGAAGCCGAGCACCTTGAGGACCAGGAAGCGGTCGACCTCGTAGCCGGGAGGGCTACCGGCCAACACGATCTTGCGCTTGACGTTGTCGGTGTACCCGGCCGGCGTGATGCGCCGCGCGAACCCGCTGAGCCACTGCAAGGCGGGCGCGAACACGCGCGCCGCGACCGGCTCGAGCATCTCCTGCTCACGCACGTCGGTGGCGAGGTCGTAGTCCTCCATCGCCTTGATGCCGTGCTTCGACCCCGCGTGCGTCTGGAGCGAGGTCGACGCGGCCCACGACCCGAGGGCAACCGCCACGACCGACAGCAGAACGATGAGCGCGATCATCTCAGACCTCGATGTCGACGATCTTCTGGAGCCAGAACCATCCGACGACCGACAGGGTCCCGGCGACGATCAGTCCCATGATCCCGAAGAAGTCGTGCGTCAGCGGCTTGAGGTACGACGGCTGGATCGCCCAGATGGCCAGCGCGAGCAGCGGCGCGATCAGGCTGAGCACGATCGCCGACAGGCGGCCCTCCGCGGTGAGCGCCTTCAGCTCGCGGCGGACGCGTTCCCGCTTGACCATCGTGTCGGCGACGGTGTCGAGCAGCAGGGCCAGGTTTCCGCCGACTTCCCGCTGGATGCGGATGGCCATCACGGTCCACCGCAAGTCGTCGCTGTCCATACGGTCCGCGGCGTCGCCGAGCGCGTCTTCGATCGACCGGCCGAGGCGAACCTCGGTGAACACCCGTTGCAGCTCCTTGCGCATCGGGTCGGTGGTCTCCTGCGCGACGGCCTCCAGGCCCTGCATCAGCGAGAACCCCGCGCGCAACGAGCTCGCCAGGAGCGTGAGCGTGTCGGGCAGCTGGCGCTCGAAGCCGCTCTTGCGCTGCCGGTCGCGGTAATTCAGGTACGCGAAGGGGCCGACGGCAACCACGCCGGCTGCGACGATGCCGGCGAGCGGCCCTACCAGCACGGCGAGCAGCAGGAAGCCGACAACGGCGAACGCCGGCACGTAGAACAGCAACTCGGCGGCGCGGACCGGCACGTCGGCCCGTTCCAACAGCTCCTCGACCTTCGTGAGCATGCCGGCACGCTCGGCGACCCGCGTCGCCATCGCCATCGCCTGCTGGACCACGGCCGTCTCGGGCGCGTCGCCGGGCGCGACGGCGTTCGGGTCCGCGATCTTGTAGCCCGCGAGCTGGCGCTCGACCTCGGCCTGGCGCCGGTCGAGCAGCACCGTGATCGCGACGACCAGCAGGCCGGCCGCGGCCGCGGCGAGCAGCGCGATCAGCACGCGGCTGCCGGCGCTCCCGATGAACTGACTCGCGGTGACCCATCCCATGGTCGGTTCGTCTCCTAGCGCAGACCCACGACGCGCCGTGCGAACGGCTCCAGCGTGAACAGCTCCGGTTCGAGCCGCACGCCCCGGTCCGCGAGCCGCTCCGAGAAGTTCGGTCGGATGCCCGTGCTCTTGAGGCGTCCCAGAAAGCGTCCCTCGGCGTCGACACCCATGCCGAAGTCGAAGGCGTAGACGTCCTGCAGGACGATCGTGTCGCCCTCCATCCCCATCACCTCGCACACGTTGGTGACGCGGCGGCTTCCGTCGCGCAGACGGCTGATGTGCACGATCACGTCGAGCGCGGACGCCATCTGCTCGCGGATCGCTCGCACCGGCAGATCGATCCCGCCCATCAGCGTCATGGTCTCGACGCGGGAGAGGGTGTCGCGCGGGCTGTTCGAGTGGACCGTCGTGAGCGAGCCGTCGTGACCGGTGTTCATCGCCTGGAGCATGTCGAGCGCCTCGGCGCCGCGCGCCTCACCGACGATCACGCGGTCGGGGCGCATACGCAGCGAGTTGAGCACGAGCTCGCGGATCTTGATCTCGCCTTGGCCCTCGACGTTCGGCGGGCGCGCCTCGAGCGAGCAGACGTGCGCCTGCGACAGGCGAAGCTCTTTCGAGTCCTCGATCGTGACGATGCGGTCGTGGTCCGGAATGAACGACGACAGCACGTTGAGCAACGTCGTCTTTCCCGTGCCGGTTCCGCCGGAGATGATCGTGTTGAGCTGGCCCCGCACACATGCGTCGAGGAAGTGCGCCACCTGCGGCGTCATCGTGCCGAAGTTGATGAGGTCCTCGACCGTGTACGGCTCCTTCGAGAACCGTCGGATCGTGAGGAACGGGCCGCCGATTGCGACCGGGTGGATGACCGCGTTCACGCGCGAGCCGTCGGGAAGGCGGGCGTCGACCATCGGTGATGCCTCGTCGATCCGGCGTCCGACCGCGTTGACGATCTTGTCGATCGTGCGGCGCAGGTGCTCCTCGTCGACGAACTGGACGTCCGTCTGCTCGATGCGGCCGCGGCGCTCGATGTACACGATCTTCGGGCCGTTGACCATGACCTCGGTGATCCCGGGGTCGTGGAGGAAGCGGTCGATCGGGCCGTAGCCGAGCGAGTCGTCGACGACGTCGCGGATCAGCTGCGTACGCTCCGATGCCGACAGCGCGACGTTCTCGTCGGCCAGCGCCTTGTGGACCTGCTCGGTCACCAGGCGCAGCAGCTCGTCCGGATCGACATCGTCGTCCGAGAGCTTCGAACCCAGTTGGTCGATGACCGACTCGTGCACGCGCAGGCGCACCTGTTCGAGCCGAGACGATCGCGTCGCCCCGGGCTGACGTTGGAGGTCCTGCCAACGGGAGTACTGCTGCGACATGACGTGCGACCTCCTCGTCGCTATCGCCGCCAGCCGCGCTTGCGCGGCTCGGCCGGCCCCTCGAGTACGGCGGCTACGTGGCCCGGATCCGGGCTCGCGTAGCGGTCGGCGAGCGCGCGCAGCGCGATCGCTGCCGGCGCGCGCGGCTTGTCGAGCACCACCGGCACCCCGCGGTTGACCGTCTGCGGGATCGCGATGTCGGACGGGATACGGAACTCCGCCGACACACCGAGGGCACGTTCCACGTCGCTGATGTCCAGGTGCACGCGGGCGTTGGCCCGGTTCATGACCAGGCGGAGCTTGCTCCCCGCGACCGACAGGAGGTCGAGTGTCTGGATGCCGACCTTCAGGTTCTTGATGCTCGGGATGTCGAGGCTGGCGATCAGCAGCACTTCGTCGGCCTCTTCGAGCAGTGCGAGCACCACGTCGTCGAAGTGCGGCGGCATGTCGACGACCGCGTAGTCGTACATGGTGCGGAGCATGCGCACCATCCCGACCATCTCCTCCGCGGTGATGCGCTCACCGGCGGCCGGCTCCACCGGAGCACAGAGCACGCGCAGTGTCGACGGCTCGTGGACCGTCAGGAAGCTCTCCATGAGCCCGGTGTCCATGTTGCCGACCGCGGCCGCCGCCTCGGCCGACGTGTGCTCCGGCGGGAGGCCGAGCAGCACCGCGTCGTCGCCGAACTGGAGGTCGGCGTCGATCAGCGTGACCCGGTTCGGGAACTTGGTCGCGAGCAGCACCGCCAGGTTCGTCGCCACGACGCTCTTGCCGACGCCGCCCTTGGTGGCGAACACCACGAGCACCTTGCCGAGCCGCGCGGGCTCGAGCCCCGCGGTCGCGGTGCGATGTGCGACGCCGGACATCGTCTCGCCCACGCGTACGATCGCCTGGCGAATCGCACGCTCGCCCGCGTCGACGGTCAGCGCGTCACGCACGCCTGCGCGCAGCGCGTCCTGCAGGATGGAGAGTGTCAGCTCCTCCGCGAGCAGCACGACCCCGGCCTCGGGGAAGGTGCGCGCGAGGCGCTGCACGCCGTCGAACCCGTCCGGCCCCGCGAGGCTCGGTCCGAACACGACCACGATCGGCTCGCCCGGCACGACCTCTCGCATGACCGCGTCCAACGAGGTAGCGGGCGCGGGCACGATCCCCGCGAGCTCCAGCGTGATGCGCGTGCGGAAACGCTCGTTGGGCTCGAGGGCCACCACGCGGTATCGCTGCGTGGCGGTTCGTTCCGACGAGCTGACGTTCTCCATCACGATGGCCTCACGTGCTTCCGGTGGTCGTCATCGACGCGATCAGCCGTGGAGCTGGCCGAGCACCTGCTGCACCACCGGGAGCGGCTGGTTGAACAGGTTCACGGTGTCCACGACCTCGTCGGGGTTCTGGAACTGGCCGGGCTTGAAGTCGGGCGGGTTGAGGCTCAGGTACAACGCGCCCTCGGCCTGGCCCTGCACGATCTGCTCCGCCTCACGCGGCGTCACCTGCAGCGTGATCAGGTTCGGCGGTTGGACCTGCGGCTGCGTCGACGGCGTCGAGTCGTTGCCGGTCGCCGCCGCGGTCTGCGCCTGCGACTGGGTCGGGAGCACCGTCGACGAGCCGACCGCCAGCACCTTCAGGCTGGGGAGCAGGAACGCGGTCGTGTGCACGCCCGCACCGGCGGCGTCCGCCTCGTTCTTCACGGTCAGCGTGACGAGGACGCTCACCGTGTCACCGGGCGTCACGAAACCGCCGACCGCGTGCGTGCTGTCGAGGCTCACGGTGATCGCCTGGTTGCCTTTCGGGATCGCACCGGCGACCGTGCTGACGAGCTGCGACGACTGCACGAACTCGTCGTTCACGAGGGGCGTGCCCGGATAGATGTCGGTGGCCGCGACCTTGCCCTTGTAGACGGTGAGCAGGTCCTTGCCCGCGGCCGGCTGGATCTGGCCCGGCGGGACCGATTCCCGCGGGATCTGCGACTCCTCGTAGAGCTTGTCGGCAACGACCGCGTCGAACACGGTGCCGCGCGCGATCTTCTGCTTCGCGACCAGCACCGGGACCAGCTCGGTCTTCTTCTCGGCCCGGCTGTCGGCGTTGTCGAGGTACTTCCACACGAGGACGCCGGCGACGGCCGCGAAGACGACCGCCGCGATCGTGGAGATGATTCGCCAGTTCCGCACGCGCTCCCCTTTGCCGCACCCGACGCCCGCCCGGTGCGCTGCGTTCCCACTTGTACCCCGACGCTCCTTTTATGGCGGAAGGTACGAAGTGTGACAGATGTGGTTCCTGTGAACTTGGGCCCGTGTCCACGATCCGCGCAGACCGCCCGAACTGTGCGACGGCACGCGCGAACCGGGGCCGGTGCCCGGCTTTCAAAGACTGCTTGGAACCCTCATCGGCACAGTCAGGCGCAGGAGTGAGGAAAACCCCCGCTTCGCGCACCGAGACGGGCGGAAACGCCCGTCTCGGTCAGCGGTTATCAGGGGCTTTCCCGCCCCGGAGGTTGACCGCCGGTCAGGCGGTGGCGGAAGGATCTTCGGTCGGGGCCTCGGGCGCGGCCTCGTCCGCAGCCGGAGGCGCCGGCGGAGGCGGCTCGCCCTCGGGCGCCGCCCCTGCGGCGGCTTCGCCGCCCTCCTCGGGGAACTCGGGCCCGATGTAGTTGCCCTGCTCGTCGTAGGCGTGCTCGCCGTAGAACTCGCGGTACTCGGCCGCGACCTCGCCACCCTCCGCGGCCTGTTTGATCGACAGTGAGATGCGGCGCCGCTCGAGGTCGATGTCGATGATCTTCACCCAGAGCTCTTCGCCCGGTGTGACGACCTGCTCGGGCGCTTCCACGTGCTGCTCCGCCATCTCGGAGATGTGCACGAGGCCTTCGATCCCCTCGCCGACCTGGACGAACGCGCCGAACGGCACGAGCTTGGTGACCCGGCCGTAGACGAGCTCGCCGACCTGGTGGCCGCCGGCGAACTCCTGCCACGGGTCCTGCTGCGTCGCCTTCAGCGACAGCGAGATCCGTTCGCGGGACAGGTCGACGTCGAGGACCTGCACAGTCACCTCGTCGCCGACCTGCACCACCGAGGACGGGTGGTCGACGTGCTTCCACGACAGCTCGGACACGTGGACGAGGCCGTCCATGCCTCCGAGGTCGACGAACGCACCGAAGTTGACGACCGACGACACCGTGCCCTTGCGGATCTCGCCGGGCTTGAGGTTCGTCAGGAACTCGTCGCGCTGCTCGCGCTGCGTCTCCTCGAGGTACGCCCGGCGGCTCAGGACGACGTTGTTGCGGTTCTTGTCGAGCTCGATGATCTTGGCGTCGAGCACCTTGCCGACGAACGGGTGGAGGTCGCGGACGCGGCGCAGGTCGACCAGTGACGCGGGCAGGAACCCGCGCAGGCCGATGTCGATGATCAGGCCGCCCTTGACCACCTCGATGACCGGGCCCGACACGACCTCGTCGGCTTCCTTCTTCGCCTCGATCGTGCCCCAGGCCTTCTCGTACTGGGCCCGCTTCTTCGACAGGATCAGGCGGCCGTCCTTGTCCTCTTTGGTGAGGACGAGCGCTTCGACCTGTTCGCCGATCGACACCACCTCGTGGGGGTCGACGTCGTTGCGGATCGACAGTTCCTTGGTGGGAATGACGCCTTCGGACTTGTACCCGATGTCGAGGAGCACTTCGTCGGAGTCGATCTTCACGACCGTTCCGCTGACGAGGCTGCCGTCGTCGAACTCGACGATGGTGGCGTCGATCGCATCGGCGAACGACCCCTCGAGGTCGTCCACGACTACTTGGGTTTCTTCCTCGAACTGGTCATCGCCCTCGCCGGCATCGGGCGCGGGGGCGGTCTCGTCGGGTGTGTCGGTCTCGGTGACCACACCCGGGTCCTGATCGGGCACTCGTTTTCCTACTTCGTTTCGGGGGTGAAGCTGCGGCGTCCCCTCATGAGCGCGCGCACCTGGCCGCTCCGGCGGAGCAGCGACGGCGAAGGCTACAACGCGGCGTCGCGCGCCGAAAGCCGACGATCGACGCCGCTACGACGGTGGGCTACTTGGCGTCGGCCCAGTTGGGCCCGAACCCGATGTCGACCACGAGCGGGACGCGCAGCTCGGCGGCTTGCTCCATCACACTGCGCACCAACGCCTCGGTCGCGTCGCGCTCGGCGACCGGCACCTCGAGCACGAGCTCGTCGTGGACCGTCAGCACCATGCGGCTCGCGAGCCCCTCGGCGTCGAGCGCGCGATCGAGATCGATCATCGCCAGCTTGAAGATGTCGGCGGCCGTGCCCTGCACCGGCGCGTTCTGCGCCATGCGCTCGCCCATCTGGCGGATGCGGAAGTTGTCGGACGACAGCTCGGGCAGCTGGCGGCGCCGGCCGAACAGCGTGGTGGTGAACCCGCACGCCTTGGCCTCGCGGATCGTGTCCTTCATGTAGTCGGCGATGTTGGGGAACGCCGCGAAGTACGCGTCGAGGATCTCGCGGGCCTGGTCGGTGGGGATGTCGAGGCGCTGCGCGAGTCCGTAGGCCTCCATGCCGTACGCGAGGCCGTAGTTGACGACCTTCGCGAAGCGGCGCTGGAACGCGTCGACCTTCTCCTCCGGCACGTCGAACACCTTCGACGCCGTCGTGGTGTGCACGTCGGCGTGCCGCTCGAACGCGTCGATGAGGCCGGGGTCGTCGGCGAGGTGCGCGAGCACGCGCAATTCGATCTGCGAGTAGTCGGCCGTGAGCAGCCCGCAACCGTCGGCGGCGATGAACGCGCGGCGCAGCTCGCGGCCGCCGGCCGTGCGCACCGGGATGTTCTGCAGGTTCGGCGCTTCGGACGAGATGCGACCGGTGGTGGTCGCGAGTTGATTGAACGTCGCGTGGATGCGACCGTCGGGGCCGACGAGCGGCGGCAGCGCGTCGGCGTAGGTGCCCCGCAGCTTCTCGACCTCGCGGTAGCGCAGCAGGGTTTCGACGATCGGGTGGTCCTCGGCCATCTTCTGCAGCGAGTCGGCGTCGGTGGAGGGACCCGTCTTGGTCTTCTTGACCGGCGTGAGGCCGAGGTTGTCGAACAGGATCTTGCGTAGCTGCGGCGTGGAGTTGACGTTGAATTGCTCGCCTGCGTGCGAGTGGATCTCGGCTTCGAGCCGGCGGCACTCGTCGTTGAGCTCCTTGCCCAGCTCCTGAAGGAAGTCGAGGTCGATGCGGACGCCCGCCTCCTCCATGCGCGCGAGCACGCGTACGAGCGGCCGCTCGATGCGCTCGTAGAGGTCGACGAGCTCACGCGCACCCAACGCCTCTTGGAGCGCGTCGGCCAGTGGCAACAGCAGCGCGGCGCGGCGTTGCGTCTCGTCGACGCCCGCGTCGCCGTCGAGGTCGAGGGTGCCCTCGACGCGGTCGGGCGACGTGAGCTCGACCGAGAGGTAGCGGAGCGCGAGGTCTTCGAGCGTGTACTTCCCCTCGCCCGGATCGAGGAGGTACGCCATCAGTGCGGTGTCGTGCGCGAGCGAGCGAAGGTCGACGGCGAGCCCTTCCGCGAGCTCCTTGGCGCGGTGCGCGATCAGGTTGGGCTCGACGCGGACCGCGAGCGTCTCGATCTCCTTGCGCACGTTCGGGTCGCCGAGCAGGTCGGCGTCGACGTAGGTGACGTGGTCGGTGGCAGTCGCGAGCGCGATCGCCGACAGCGCGCTGCGACCGGCGGTGCCGACCCATCGTGCTTCGACCGCGACTCGAGACGCGGCGCCGGCTTCCTTGGCCGCGACGAGCGCGGCCTTCGCGTCGCGGGCGACCGTTCCTTCGATCTCGAACGCCTCGACCGGTTCCGGCGCGACCACGCCGCCGCCGCTCTGGGGAAAGGCATCGAGGATGCGTGGGAGCAAGGTGCGGAACTCGAGCTGGTTGAAGAGGACGCGCACGCGCTCGGTGTCGAACGGTCCGTGCTCGAGATCCTTGGGCTCGACGCCGACCTCGACGTTGCGGTCGAGCACCGACATCTCGCGGTTCTTCAGCACGCGATCCTGCGCCTCGCCGAGGTTCTGGCGTTGCTTCGGCGGCAGCTCGTCGAGATGGTCGAAGATGCCTTCCAGCGAGCCGTAGGTGCTGACGAGCTTCGCGGCCGTCTTCTCGCCGATGCCGGGCACGCCGGGCAGGTTGTCGCTCGTGTCGCCGCGCAGCGCGGCGTACTCGGGGTACTGCGCGGGCGTGACGCCGGTGCGTTCGAAGATGCCCGCCTCGTCGTAGAGCGCGTAGTCGGAGACGCCGCGCCGGTTGTAGAGGACCTTGACGTGCGGGTCGGCGACGAGCTGGTAGGCGTCGCGGTCGCCGGTGACGACCACGACGTCGATCCCGTCGGCTGCCGCGTGCGTCGCGAGCGTGGCGATCACGTCGTCGGCCTCGACCCCGGGCACTTGGAGCTGGCGGATCTCGAGCGCCTCGAGCACCTCGTGGATCAGGGGGAGCTGGGCGGCGAAGAGGTCGGGGGTCTCCTTGCGCCCGGCCTTGTACTCCGGGTCGAGCTCGTTGCGGTACGCGCTGCCCCCGGGCGCGTCGAACACGACCGCGAGGTGGTCGGGCTGCTCGTCGGTGCACACCTTGGCGAGCATCGACGTGAAGCCGTAAACCGCGTTCGTGACCGTGCCCGACTTCGTCGCGAGGTCGGTGGGCAGGGCAAAGAACGCGCGGTAGGCCAGCGACAGGCCGTCGAGCAGGAGCAGCTTCGGCATCTCCGCCGATCGTACGCCGGGCCTGAGACGGTTGCCGTCG
>Ga0105245_10005800_pt1 | contig 10835 bp, 10 predicted proteins | sample KBSM54metaG_FD_81523 | JGI IMG/M metagenome (GOLD analysis project Ga0105245, IMG submission 81523) | Miscanthus rhizosphere microbial communities from Kellogg Biological Station, Michigan, USA - KBS M5-4 metaG | ecosystem: Host-associated > Plants > Roots > Rhizosphere > Soil | place...
GCTTCCCGCCTCGCGTCGGCGACGACGTGCCCGGCGGCGAAGCCCGCGAGGGCCGCGGCCGGCACGAGGAGCAGACCGATCGAGAACGATCCGAGCACCGCCCAGACGCCGAGCATCGCTGCTGCTGCGGTGAGAAGAACGGCACGTCCCCTCGATGCGAGGAACTGCGCGGAGATCAGCGCGAGCGCTGAACCACCGACGCAGGCGGCGACGAAGAGCACGCGGCCGCTCGTCAGCTCTCCCTCCCCCTCGCTCTGGATGATCGCGAGGTAGAGCGCGTCCACGGTCAGTGCAATTCCGGCCGCGCTGAGCGCCTGCCACCAGCCTGGTGGGGCCAGCCGATGGTCCACGCTCTAAGTGTAGGCCGGATACGAGCCGAAAACGCGCAGCTCGCGCGTGAGCCCCTGCACCTCCGCGAGCGTCTCGGTGACGATCGGGTCGAGGGGATGTCCCGCCAGCACCGCGTCGAACCGATAGCGCCAGGGCGTCGTCGGGATCGGGCGCGAGACGAGCTGGACGAGGTCGAGCCGATGGCGGCCGAACGGCTCGATTGCCTTGTGCAGGGCCCCCGGCCGGTGATCGGTGGCGAACGAGAAGGCGGTGCGCCAGCTCTCGCCGTCGCGGTCGATGCGAGTGTACGGCGCGACCGAGACGAAGCGTGTGTACGCCTCGGGGTGGTCGCCCACGTCGCCGGCGATGAGGCTGAGCCCGTACATGCGCGCGGCCCGCTCGCTCGCGATCGCCGCCTCCCTCGGATCTCCACGCTCCGCGACCTCCGAGGCCGCATCGGCGGTTGTGGCCGCCGCGATCGCAGTCGTCCACGGCATAGCCGCGAGAAGCCGGCGGCACTGGTCGAGCGCTGCCGGATGGGAGCGCACGATGCGGATCTCCTCGAGCGGGACGTCCTTCGGCCCCACGAGGCAATGGCGGATCGGCAGCACGGTCTCCCCCGTGATCGAGAGCGGCGACTCGTAGAGGAGGTCGTGCGTCTCGTTGACGGGGCCCGTGAGCGAGCTCTCGATCGGAAGGACGCCGAAGGCGACCTCGCCCTCCGTCGTCGCCTCCACCACCGCCGTGAAGCTGGGCAGGGGGACGAGCTCGGTGCCGGTCGGAAAGAGGTTGTCGCAAGCCGCCGCGCTGTGCGCGCCGTCGCGGCCTGGATAGGCGACGTTCACTTCCATGCATGAATCTAAGCGGAAATCAGGAGCGAAGCTCCGCCGGAAGGCGGAAAACGACGTCCTCGCGGGCGATCTCGACGTCGGCGCGCTCGGTGAAGCCGAGCTCGGCCAGCCGCTCGAACACCTGGTCGACCAGGAGCTCCGGCGACGACGCGCCCGCGGTCAGTCCGACGGTCTCGTGGCCGCCGAGCCAGGCGGGGTCGAGGTCGGTCTCGTCGTCGATCAGGTAGGCATCGACGCCACGGTCGCGCGCGACCTCCACGAGCCGGTTCGCGTTCGAGCTCGTGCGCGAGCCGACGACGAGCACGAGCGTCGCCTCCTCGCAGATGCGCTTGACGGCGTCCTGGCGATTCTGCGTCGCGTAGCAGATGTCCGCCGAGGGTGGCCCAACGAGATCCGGGAAGCGCTCTCGCAGCGTGTCGACGACGTCGGCCGTATCGTCGAGAGAGAGTGTGGTCTGTGTGATGTAGGCGACCTGCTCGCCCTCCTCGACCTCGAGGTTGCGCGCGTCTTCGGGGGTTTCCACGAGGACGATCGACTGCGGCGCCTCCCCCATCGTGCCCTCGACCTCGACGTGGCCCGCGTGCCCGACGAGCGCGATCTTCAAGCCGCGGCCCGAATAGCGGCGCGCCTCCGCGTGCACCTTGGAGACGAGCGGGCAGACCGCGTCGACGACCTTGAGCCCGCGTTCCGCGCACTTCTCGTAGACCCTCGGCGCGACGCCGTGCGCCGAGAGGACAATGAGCTCGCCCTCGGGCACCTCGTCCTCGGATTCGACGAAGACGGCGCCGCGGGCCTCGAGGTCGCGGACGACATGGACGTTGTGGACGATCTCATGGCGCACGTAGACGGGCGGGCCATGTTGCTCGAGCAGCTTCTCGACGATGTCGATCGCGCGTACGACTCCCGCGCAGAAGCTTCTCGGCGCCGCGACGAGCACACGCTTGCTCATGACAGCTCCTCGGCCGCGCGCGTCAACGCGGCGGTCGCCTTGCGAGCGTCGCGTGCGGTGCGGATCGACCTGACCGGCTCGGTCACGAATGCAGTGGCGACGACCTTCCAGTCGGTGCCTCCGTCCGGTTTCCCGGCGCAGACGAGCCGCCCGACCGGCTGTCCGCCGGAATCCGAGACGGCGCGCACGACCCCGGCCAGCCGGCCGGTCGACGCGAGCACGCCGCTCTCCATGTCGACGACGTCGGCGCCGCTTCGCTTCGCGAGCTCACGGCGCGCCTCGGTTTCGTTGGCCACTCCGTCGGAGGCGCACACGACCGCAGGCTCGGCTCCTTCCACCTCCAGGGCGGGCCCTTCCCAGAGCGTGCGCCCGCTCGGGTCGACCACCTTCGTGGCGGTGACGAGCGCGCCGGGCCGGAGCGTGTCGCCGAGGCCGCCCGCGAAGCCGAACGAGACCAGCTGCCCCTCGGGCAGGGGCAGGCCGGCGCCGAGGCCGACGAGCGCAGTACGCGCACCCGCCTTCCGGGCCGCCTTCTCCTCCACCTTCAGGGCGCAGGCCAGAGTTACCGGAGAGTCCACGCGAGACTCCGCACCGTTTCCTTGACACTCGAGGTCGTCGCGATCGTCGCCGACGGCTCAAAGCCGGAGTGGATGCCGCAGTGCTCGCAGCGGTGGTCGTTCCCCGGCCCGTAGCGCTCCCACTCGATGCCGTCGAGCAGCGCCTCGTAGGTCGGGAAGATGCCGTCGGTGAGGAGATAGCAAGGGCCCTTCCACCCGTACGGGTTGCGCGTCACCGAGCCCCAGGGAGCGCAAGGAAGCTTGCGGTCGCCCGTGAGGAAGTCCTGGTAGACCGGGCTCGCGAGCCACCTGTAGCCGTTCTTGCGCACGCCCTCGCGGATTCTGCGGAACTTCTCCTCGTGCTCGTCGCGCGTCATCGTCAGCGCCGGGTCGATCTGGGAGTACTGGTATCCGGGCGCGACGAGCATCCCGTCGATACCGACCTCGTCGGTCAGGAAGCGCATCATCTCGAGCACGTCGTCGACGTCCGTCTCCTTGAAGATGGTCGTGTTCGTCGTCACGCGGAAGCCGGCCTCGCGCGCCTCGCGGATCGCAGCGACGGCGATCTCCCAGAGGCCTGGGTAATCGCAGATGTAGTCGTGGATCTCACGCATGCCGTCGAGGTGGACGACGAACGTCAGGCGCGGGTTCGGCTCGAACCTGGCGAGCATGTCGGAGAGGCGCAGCGCGTTCGTGCAGAGCTGGATGTTCCGCTTCATCTCGAGGAAGCCGCCGACGACGTCCTCGATCCCCTTGAAGATCAGGGGCTCGCCGCCGCAGACGGAGATAACCGGAGCCGGGCACTCGACCGCGGCCTGGAGGCACTCCTCCACGGTCAGCCGAGCCTTGTTCGACTCGTACTCGCGGATCTTTCCGCAGCCGATGCAGGCGATATTGCAGCCCAGGGTCGGCTCGAGCATGATCACGAGCGGGTAGCGGTCGTTCTTCTTCTGCGAGGCGACGTAGCGCCCGATCTGGACGGTGCTGCGAAGCGGAAACTTCATGCGCCTCCCTTCCGTGTCAGCGCCTCAGCCGTGGCGCGGGCCAAAGCCGGCTCTACCGGGCCTGGTTCGTACCCGAGTCTACTCCGAGCCTTCTCCGAGGAAAAATACATCGGTATCCGCGCGAGCTTGACCTCTTCGGCGTTGGCAAGACCTGCCTTTGCCGCTGCTACGGCGAAAGGATACGGGACGCGCAACTCCGGTCGCGGCCGCCCTGCGAGGTCGGCGACAACAGCGAAAAGCTCGTCGAGCCGCAGGTTCACCCCGCCGAGGAGATACCGTTCGCGCGGCTCGCCCTTCTCGAGCGCGAGCGCGTGGCCTCGCGCAACATCGCGGACGTCGACGACGTTCAGCCCGGTCGTGGCCACGTACCCGTGGATACGGCCGCTTGCGACGTCCTCGATCATCTGCCCGGTCGGGGTCGGCTTGGCGTCCCCCTCGCCGACCGGGGTGGTCGGATTGACGACGACGGCCCCTGCGGCGAGCGCCAGCCGCTCGGACTCGAGCTTCGTCCGCTTGTAGGGAACCGTCAGCTCCCACTCGGGAGGCTCGTCCTCCTCGGTCGCGATCGCGCCGGGGACGGGCCCGCACGTGCCCGCGGTGCTCGTGTGGAGAAACCGACGGACGCCCTTGGCGAGCGCGGCGGCGAGGATCGTCCGCGTCCCCTCGACGTTCACCCGCTCGAACTCCAACTCGGGCGCGTCGTAGCTGTAGAGCGCGGCGACGTGGACGACGGCGTCGCAGCCCTCGATCACGCGTTCCAGCGCATCGCTGTCCAGCAGGTCGACGCGCTCGTCGCGCACCTCGGCGCCCTGCTCGCGCAGCTCGCGCGCGACGTGGCTCCCGACGAAGCCCGTCGCGCCTGACACATAGACCTTCACCTCAGGCCTCCGGACGGCGCATCACCAGGCGGGCAAAGCCCGCCTCTGGCTGCGCCTGCCGACCCTGGCGGCAGGATGCGTCGCTCGCGGCTCCTCACCGTGCCACTCGCACTGTCTCGTCGCCGCTCGCTTGCCTCCGTTGCCAGCGTCGCCCCGGTTGCCTGAGGAACTTCAAGCGCGGGCGGCTTTGAGGCGGCCGAGCGCCATGACCGGCCAGTACGTGCGGTAGAGGTGGTAGTTGATGAGGAAGTGGCGCGGGAAGCCCGTTCCCGTGAAGTAGGGCTCGTTCCAGTCGCCGTCCTTGCGCTGGTTCTCCGCGAGCCAGGCAGCCGCGCGCGTCGCCGCTTCCGAGTGTGCCTCACCCGCCGCGATGAGCCCGAGTAGCGCCCAGGCTGTCTGGGACGCCGTCGCCTCGCCGCGGCCGTGCCATTCCTGACCGTCGTTGCCCTCGTCGTAGGAGCGGCAATCCTCGCCGAAACCGCCGTTCTCCTGCTGGACGGACTCGAGCCACGCGACGGCGCGACGCATCGCCGGGTGATCGTGCGGGATGCCGGCCGCTTCGAGCGCCGGCAGCGCGGCCGCCGTCCCATAGACGTAGTTCACGCCCCAGCGCCCGAACCAGGAGCCGTTCTCCTCCTGCTTGGCGAGGAGGTAGTCGATTCCGCGCCGGACGGACTCCTCATAGCCCGGCTCCTTCGCGAGGAGCTCGACGGCGTGGGCGGAGACGTCGACGCTCGGCGGATCGATGATGGCGCCGAAGTCGACGAAGGGGATCTCGTACAGCCAGTACGCGTCGTTGTCCTTGTCGAAGGCGCCCCAGCCGCCGTTTCGCGACTGCATCCCCTCGATCCAGCCGCAGGCGCGCTTGACGGCGGGGCGGCCGGTCCCGAGCTCGTTGAGGGCGATCGCGACCACGGCTGCGTCGTCGATGTCCGGGTAGAGGTCGTTGTCGTGCTCGAACGCCCAGCCCCCGGGCTCCACGCCGGGGAGCCGCACCGCCCAGTCGCCGCGAGCCCGGACCTCCTCCCGGAGGAGCCACTCCGCTGCCTTCTGGAGAGCAGGCTCGTCGGCGGACACTCCCGCGGCCCGCAGGGCGACCAGCGCGAGGCAGGTGTCCCAGACGGGCGACTGGCACGCCTCGGGGCGAAGCCGGTCGCCGTCGTCGACCATGAACCTCTTCCACCCCTCGATTCCCCGGCGGAGGTAGGGGGACTCGGGCCCGTGGCCCCGGCACGCGAAGGCGATCAGCGACCACACCCACGGCGGCTGGATGCCACCCCAGGAGCCGTCGACCTCCTGGCGGTCGATGAGCCAGCGTTCCGCGTAAGCGAGCGCGCGCTCGCGGCCGGGCTGGACCGGCTGACCGTTGTACCAGCGGATGGCCGAGTCCAACAGGTTCCAGGCGGTCTGTGGCCGCTCGACAGGGCCGAGGTCGATCTCCCGGGCGAGCCGTTCCTCGGGCAGGCGGCGCACCGGCCGGTAGTGCATGACGATCGAGAGCGCGACGAGCGTCTGCCGCGCCCAGCAGCCGAAGCTGTAGACGGAGAGCGGAAGCTCCGGAGCGAGGAGGACGAGCTCGGGCGGGATCGCCTGGATCTCCTCCCACGGCCAGAGGCCGAAGAGGGCGAGCCACATGCGCGTAAACACTCGCGAGGCGCCGATCCCTCCCTCCTCCTCGATGTAGCTGCGGGCCCCGGCGAGGCGAGGGTCGTCGGCGGCGAGGCCGGCCATGCGAAGCGCCGTGTACGCCTCGACGGTTGCGGCGAGGTCGGGCTCCCCGCCCCAGTAGATCGCCCAGGTGCCGTCGTCACGCCGGCGCGCGAGGAGCTCGTTGGCGCAGCGGCGGACCGTGTCCTCGTCGAGGATCCGGAGAAACTCGTGCCAGAAGATGTGCTGGGCCGTCATGGTCACGTTGGACTCCAGCTCCGCGACCCAGTAGCCGTCCGACTTCTGCACCGAGAGCAGCCGCTCGACGCCCGCCTCCAGGGCGCGCTCGAGGTCGGTCCCGACGGTCGTGCTCATGCGGTCACTTTCTCATGAACCAAGGCGGCGAGCACACGCGCAGCCTCGCGCCCGCTCCTGATCGCTCCTTCCATCGTGGCCGGCCAGCCCGTGTCGGTCCAGGCTCCCGCGCGCACGACATTCGAGCGGTCCGTCGCCACGCGGGGCCGCAACTGCGCGGTCCCGGGGCGGGCGGCAAAAGTAGCCGCCGGCTCCCGGCTCACCCGCGACCACAAGAGCTCGGCGTCTCCAAGCCGTTCCGTCACCTGCCCGGCGACCCGGTCGATGAGCTCCCGCCCACGGAGCTCGAGCAGCTCGGGGGCTCCGCTCGAGACGACGGTGATGTACTGCCCGCGCTCGGGCGGATGGCCCGTGAGCGCCCCGCGGTCGAAGAGCCAGTGAGCGTCGCTCCCGAGGAGCGCGGCGAGCGGCGGGCTCATGATCGTCCGGTCGAACAGCAGGTGCACGCTCACGATCGGCGAGTCCTCGAGCCCGGACTCCGGCTCGCCCAGGAGGCGCGCGCTTTCCGGAGGCGGCACGGCGACGACGACACCGTCCGCAGCGAGTTCGTCGAGCGAAGCAATCCGACTCCCGAGAGAGACCTCCGCGCCACGTCGCTCGAGCTCGGCGCCGGCCGCGGCTCCATGCATCTCGCCGAGCGGGGCCATGGGAAGCAGCAGGTCGCTCGCGCCGCCGCCTGCGAGGAGCGCGGTCTGCACGGTGAAGATCCCTGGCGCGGCGCTCACCTCGTCCGTGCCGAGGTTGAGCGCGGGCCGGATGAACACATCCCAGAACCTGTCGATCCCCGCCTGCGACTGGCCGAGCGTGCGCAGCAGTGAGCCAAAGGCCTCTTCGTCGTGCGCGGCCGCGTCAAGATTCGCCAGCTTGCGCGCCACGCGTCCGATCGCAAGCCGCTCGCTCAGCCCGACATGCCCGTACCGAAGGAGCCCGACCAGGCCCGGACGGATCGTCGCCACGCTTCCGTCCTCGGCAACCACGGGTAGGCCGAGACGCACCCGCCGCAAGGCGGCGGCTTGTCCGATTTCGGCGATGAAGTCGAGGTAGGCCGTACAGCACCCGAGCGCGACGTGCTGGCCGTTGTCCGGCGGCGGGCTCGGATCCCCTTCCCTCTCCGGGAGGGTCTGGACCGCCCCGCCGAGGGTTGGCCTCGCTTCGTAGAGCCGAACTTCGTGGCCCTGCTTCGTGAGCTCGAGAGCCGCCGCGAGCCCGGCCAGGCCGCCGCCGACGACCGCAACCCTCACAGCGCGACGACCGCCCTCATCTTCTCGACCGTGGAGAGATGCGGCGCCTCGCTGAACACGTCGTAGCTTCGCGCCCGCATCTGCACCAGAAGGCCGCGGTAGATGCCTGCGAAGGTGCGGACGCAGAGCGCACTGCGGCGGTCGAGGAGCGGGAGCAGCTCGAGGCCCTTGCGCATGAGGGCGTCCGCGCGCACGGCCTGGTGCTCCATGAGCGGCCGCCAGCCGGGGCCGGGCAGCCCCGAGGCGATCTCCTCCTCGCTGACGCGAAAGCGGCTGAGCTCGTCCTGCGGGAGATAGACGCGCCCGAGCGTCCAGTCCTCGGCCACGTCCCGCATGATGTTGATCTGCTGGAGGGCGAGACCGAGAGTCTGCGCGCGGGGCCTCGCCGCCTCCCAGCTCGACGGCTCGTAGACGGCGGCGCAGGCGACTCCGACAGCGCCCGCGACGCGGCGGCAGTACTCGCGCAGCTCGTCCCAGCTTTCGTACCGGTTCCGGTCGCAGTCCATGAGCGCGCCGTCGACGAGATCGACGAGCGACTCGGCCGGGATCGGGTAGCGGCTCATCGCATCGGCGAGAGCGACGAGGATCGCGTCGCCGTCCTGGGAGGCCGGGAGCGCCTCGGCGGCGGCTCGCCAGGCCCCGAGCTCGGCGCGGGCCGGCTCCTCCCGGTCGGCCAGGTCGTCGACCCGGCGGGCGAATGCGTAGAGGGCGGCGATGGCCCGTCGTTTCGGGCTCGGGAGGACGCGGATCCCCCAGGCGAAGTTCCGTGCCGTCTCGCGCGTGATCCGGTCGGTCTCGGCATAGGCCTGCTCCGTATTCACCGGCGGAAGAGCTCCAGAGCGGCAAGGCGGGCGAACGTCCATCTCGTCGGAGCGGGCCGGCCGGTGAACACGTCCCAGCCTGCGCGCTCGAGCGCGTCGAGCGCCGCGAGACCGCCGCGCGCGTAGAGCGCGACGGACATCCCCGCCCGTCCGGGGAGCGCCTTCCCGAGTGGAAGCCCGGCCTCGAGGAGGCTTCGAGCACGATCTCCCTCGAACCGGAGAAGGGCGGCGATCTCGTCGGTGAGCGGCCCGGCGAGGTCGTCGTCCTGCACCCCGAAGCGGGCAAGGTCGTTCTGCGGCAGGTAGACGCGCCCGAGAGCCAGGTCGCGAGGCGGGTCCTGGAGGAAGTTGACGAGCTGGAGGCCCGTGCAGACGGAGTCGCTCATCCGCACGAGCTCCTCTTCGCCCGCGCGGCCGTAGACCCCGAGCACGAGCCGGCCGACCGGGTCGGCGGAGTACGTGCAGTACTCCCGCACCTCCTCCCAGTTCGCGTAGCGGGTCTTGCGCTGGTCGATCCGGTTCGCCTCGATCAGGCGCCCAAACGGGTCGAGAGAAAGTCCACAGGCGTCGATCGTCTCGTGCAGGCGCTGCATGATCCCAGTGCGAGGCGGGCCGTCCAGCTCGCGCTCGAGCTCATCGAGGAGAGCCATCCGATCTCCATCCGCCTCGTCGCCGAGATTGTCCACGAGCCGGGCGAAGCCGTAGATCGCCCGCAGGTGCGGCCGCGCGTACCGGGGCGCGAGTACCGAGACGACCGGGAAGTTCTCCCCGCTCGCCCGAGCGTCGATGCGCTCCGCCGCCAGCTCTGGCGCTTCGAGAAGACTCGTCGCGGGCATGGCCCTGCATAGTATGGAGCGCCGTAGCCTTGGAAAGACCGGGGTCGAGGTGCCCGTGGTCGGGCTCGGCACCTGGCTCACGTTCGACCTCGGGCCAGACCGCCAGCACATCGCCGACCAGGTCGTCGAGACCGCATACGAAAGCGGCACACGCGTCTTCGACTCCTCACCGATGTACGGACGCGCCCAGGAGGTGCTCGGCCAGGCAGTCGACGGCCGGCGCGACGACGTCTTCATCGCGTCGAAGATCTGGACGCCCTCGCAGGAGCAGGGGCGTTTTCAGCTCGAGGCGCAGCTCGGCTACTTCGGCGGCCGGGTGGACCTCGAGCAGGTGCACAACCTCGTCGCCTGGGAGCAGCACCTCGCGTGGCTCGAGCACGAACGGGAGCAGGACCGCGTGCGCTTCCTCGGCGCGACGCACTACCAGAGCTCCGCGTTCGAGGAGCTCGAGCTGGTGATGCGAAGCGGGCGGATCGATGCTATCCAGATCCCTTACAACCCCATGGAGCGCGACGTCGAGCGAAGAATCCTTCCGCTCGCGGAGGAGCTCGGCCTCGGCGTCGTCGTCATGCGGCCCTTCGCAGAGCGCGGCCTTCTCCCCGGCCCGCGCCCCGAGCGCCTCGAGAGCATCGGCGTCTCCACCTGGGCGGAGGCGCTCCTGAAGTGGGTCCTGTCCGACCGGCGCGTGACCTGCGCGATCCCGGCGACGGCGGATCCCGGCCACGCGGCCCAGAACGCCGCCGCGGGCGAGCCGCCCTGGCTGGACGACGAGCGGCGGAGGGTGGTAGAAGAGCTCGCAGGTTGACCGAGGACGCCGGTCAGCCTGGCTCGACGCCGAGCTCGCGCAGGACCTCGGCGGTGTGCTCGCCGAGCGCGGGCACGGCTCCTAGCTTGGGGCGGGCGCCGCCGACTAGGAAGGGGTTGCCGACCGTCGGGATCGGCCCTGCCGGGGAGTCGACCTCGACCACGAGCCGGTTGTGGGCAAGTTGCGGGTGCTCCATCACCTCGGGGATCGCGTTCACGGCTCCGCATGGAATGTGGGCAGCCTGCAGGAGCTCCAGCCATTCGTCGGCACCCTGTGCCGAAAAGGCCCGGACGAGCTCGGGCTCGAGATGCCCTCGGTGCGCGACCCGCGACTCATTGCTCGCGAAGCGCTCGTCCGCGTGCAGATCCGGCCGGTCGAGCACGTCGTGCGTAAACGAACGCCAGTGCTCGTCGGAGAGGACTGCGAAGCCGAAGAGCCGCCCGTCGCCGGCCGGGAAGGGGCCGTAGGGGCAGAAGTGCGGATGGCGCATTCCCGTCCGCGGTGGCACCTCGTGGCGGTGCCACCACTGGTGCGGGAAGTA